>Ga0164290_1000811_pt1 | contig 76964 bp, 74 predicted proteins | sample Micstemetagenome_FD_108782 | JGI IMG/M metagenome (GOLD analysis project Ga0164290, IMG submission 108782) | Contaminated culture microbial community from soil near Moab, Utah, USA - Microcoleus steenstrupii SON62 (Illumina Assembly) | ecosystem: Environmental > Terrestrial > Soil > Soil crust... | reverse complement strand
GACCTTGACGATGCCGCGCTCGACGCGGCCGGTCACCACCGTGCCGCGGCCCGAGATCGAGAACACGTCCTCGATCGGCATCAGGAACGGCTTGTCGATCGGACGCTCAGGCGTCGGGATGTAGTCGTCAACCGCCTTCAAAAGCGCGCGCACCGCATCCTCGCCGATCTCCTTGTTGGTGCCTTCGAGCGCGGCAACCGCCGAACCCTTCACGATCGGAATGTCGTCGCCCGGGAACTCGTATTTCGACAGCAGCTCGCGCACCTCGAGCTCGACCAGCTCCAGCAGCTCGGCGTCGTCGACCAGGTCGACCTTGTTCAAAAACACCACGATCGAGGGAACACCCACCTGGCGGGCGAGCAGGATGTGCTCGCGCGTCTGCGGCATCGGGCCGTCGGCGGCCGAAACCACCAGGATGGCGCCGTCCATCTGTGCGGCACCGGTGATCATGTTCTTCACATAGTCGGCGTGGCCGGGGCAGTCGACATGCGCGTAGTGACGCGCTGCCGTCTCGTACTCGACATGCGCCGTCGAAATCGTGATGCCGCGCGCCTTCTCTTCAGGGGCAGCATCGATCTGGTCGTACGGCTTGTACTCGCCAAAGAATTTCGTGATCGCCGCCGTCAACGACGTCTTGCCATGGTCGACGTGACCAATCGTGCCAACGTTCACATGCGGCTTCGTCCGCTCAAATTTTCCCTTGGCCATCTCTCTTCCTGAATGCCTTTGGTTGTCGGATGCGGGCGATTAACGGGACTGCCCGCAAAAGACAAGCCCCAGCGCCGAAACGCCAGACGTCAAACGCCCGCTCTGTTTGAAGATTGCGCTCATATGGATATCGTTGCGAGCCGCCGCAAGAGCAGGTTGGAGGACCGGAATGGGCGCGATCTTCAAAGGCATCAACGTCGTCTCGATCCCGGTGACCGACCTCGACGCGGCGCGAGGCTTCTACCGCGATACGCTCGGTCTCGGCACGCCGCTCTACGACCTGCCGGAGGCCGGCTGGATCGAATTCTCGACCGGCCGCGAGGGCGGCAACGTTTCGGTGACGCTCGCGGCGCCGGAATGGCAGCCGGCGGCCGGTGTCACGCTGGTGCTCGACGTCGAGGACTGCCACGCGGCCGTCGCCGAGCTTCGGCGGCGCGGCGTGCGCTGCGAGGACCCGCAGGTTTTTCCCGGCTACGTCACCTTCGCCAGCTTCTACGACCCGTTCGGCAACCGGCTGCAAATGTGCAGCCCTGCGTGAACCACCGCCGTCAAGCGGCCTTGCCGCGCGCATCGAGGGCTGCGGACAGCAGCGACCAGGACAGCCTGGCGAGGTAGACGACGAGCAGGCTGATCCCGGTCAGCTTCAACACCTCCTCCGCCAGGACGCTGCCCGGAAATTCCGTCCGGTCGAGCAGGATCGAGGCTGCAAAGGATGCCAGCGCACTGCCGAGCAGCAGCCATTTCGTGCGGCCGAGAACCGCCAAGGCGCTCGCCGCGAACAGCAGCAGAAAAAGCGCATAGGCGGCCATGACCAGCTTGTCGGGGATGCCGACAACATAAGAATGCTCGTGCAGCATGAAGAGGTCGTCGAGACAGGCCAGCGCCATGAACACGCCGCCGAGGCGCAGCGTGCGCAGGCGGCCGTCTGCGGCCATCCGCCGGCGCAGCGCCAGCCAGGAGAAGAGCGCGATCGATGCGCCCGCTGCCCAGCCGAGGATCCCGATATTGGAGTAGAATCCGAAATAGGCCGGCTGGCCGGCGATCGCATTGGTGTCACGCACGAGGTTCCAGTGGTCGATGCCGTGGAACCACTCGAGATAGAGGAGCAAGGCGGCCAAGGCCGCGTTGAGGACGAGCACGGTCGCGAACGCCAGCCAGGGCTGACGCGCCGTGCCCGCCAGAGCCTGCCGGAAAAGCTCGCCGAAATCCGTTCCTGCAGGCTCGGCAAAGCGCTTCATGTGACCGCCTTCTCGTTGGCCGGCTAAGTCTGAGCCGACTTATTGTCCTGGAGGCGGCAGGCCAGGGCTAAACGCCCTCACGATTTGAAACCGACCGTTATCTCAAAGCATGTCGCGTGAATTTGGGCATGCCGGCGAGAGGCATTCGGCTTTGACATATTGACGCCCATACTATATGTCTTGACATATGGCCGAACGAACCACTGTCCGCCTCCCCGAAGATCTCGTCACGCGCGCCAAGCGAAAAGCCGCAGCCGAGGGCCGCACGCTGACGGCGCTGATCGAGGACGGGCTGCGTCTGGTGTTGAGCGACCGAGCGGGCACCCAAAAGGGCAAGCGGGTCATGCCGCCGGTGAGCACGGCAACCGGCGGATTGAGACCGGGGATCGATCTCAACGACATGGCGTCGCTGCAGGAGATCGAAGATTTGGATTACGCCGAGCGGCTCAAGTGATCCTCGCCGATGTCAATGTGCTCGTCTACGCCTTTCGCAAGGACCTGGCGCACCATGCCGTCTGCAAGTCCTGGCTCGACAGGATCGTCGCTGGGGACGCACAGTTCGGCGTCTCCCCGCTCGCTCTAAGCGCCGTGGTGCGGATTGCGACCAATGCGCGAGTGTTCGCGCAGCCCAACTCGATCGAGGAGGTTTTCGCCTATTGCGACAGCCTACTCGGCCAGCCTCACGCCACCGTCGTGGTGCCGGGCGACCGTCACTGGGCGATCTTCAGACGGCTGTGTGTCGGCGCCGGCATACGAGGCTCTCGCGTTGCGGATGCATGGTTTGCGGCGCTTGCGATCGAACACGCCTGCACCTGGATCACCTTTGATCGCGACTACGCGCGTTTCCCCGAGCTGAGATGGGAAGAACCGCCCTTGTGATTTGGAGCGGGTAGCGGGAATCGAACCCGCATATTCAGCTTGGAAGGCTGCTGCTCTACCACTGAGCTATACCCGCGACCGGCACGCTTATGGCATGATCCCGTTGAGAAAGTCTGCAAGTTTTTCGGCGTGCAGACCGGCGTCGGCTCATGCTTGCCACGCAAAAGCTCCGGTCCGGCAGTGGTGGAGGGGGCTGGATTCGAACCAGCGTAGGCTGAGCCAACGGATTTACAGTCCGTCCCCTTTAACCACTCGGGCACCCCTCCAAACTGCAGACGGAGCTCGGCTGTGGCGCGTCTTTTTCGGCGATCCAAAAAGGGCCGGGGAAAAGCGCGAAGCGCCTTATGGCGACAAGGTCCTACCCTGTCAACCGGAACGAAGCGGCCATTGCGGCTGCAAACATGTTCACGGCGCCATCTCACCGATATAGATGGATCGATGAGCGACCAGAAAAAGACCGGCACACCAAAAGATTCGCATTACGCGCGCCTGCGTCGCGCGCACCGCGACCAGCATGGCGGGCAGTCCCCTCGCCCGCGCCCGGCCGAGCCAGGCACGGCTGCGCCGGACGGGTTGGTGCGGATTTACGGGCTGCATTCAGTGCGCGCCGCGCTCGACAATCCGCGCCGCCGCATCCACCGCATGCTGGCGACCCGCAATGCGCTGGAGCGACTCGAGATCGGCGATCCGGCCGCGTTGGGATTTGCGGCCGAGATCGTCGAGCCGCGCGAGATCGACCGGCTGCTCGGCTCGGACGCGGTGCACCAGGGAGCGATGATCGAAGCGGCGCCGCTGGTGCCCAAGCGGCTCGAAGCGCTTTCCGACACGCCGCTCGTGGTCGTGCTCGACCAGGTGACCGATCCGCACAATGTCGGCGCGGTCCTGCGTTCGGCCGTCGCCTTCGGCGCCGGCGCGCTGATCACGACCTCGCGCCACAGCCCGTCCGAATCGGGCGTGCTCGCCAAGGCGGCGTCCGGAGCGCTGGAGCACATCGACATGATCGAGGTGAAAAACCTCGCCGAGGCGATCGGGCGGCTGCACGAGCAGGGCTTTGCGACGGTCGGGCTCGATTCGGACGGAGCGGCCGAGCTCGAGGCAAGCTTTTCGGGCAGGCGCATCGCGCTCGTGCTCGGCGCCGAAGGCAAGGGGCTGCGGCAAAAGACGCGCGAAACGGTCGGCACGCTCGCCCGCCTCGACATGCCGGGCGCCATCCGCTCGCTCAACGTATCCAACGCCGCGGCCGTGGCGCTCTATGCGGCAAGGCTGTATCTAAAAGCGAAACCGGGAGGTGGGACATGATGGCGTATGGCGTGCTGTTGCTGGTGGCGATTGTCGGGCTGGTCGTCGGCCTGGTCGTGGGGCTGACGCGGCGCCACGGCATCGCCTGGACCTTTGTCGACATGCTCATCGCGGCAATAGCCGCAGTCGCCTTCATCCTGTTCTGGCTCTACGGGCTGGGCGCCATCCCCGGCGTCGCCGCGACGGTCGACAGCATCGGACGGCAATATCCGGTCATCGGCAGCGCCATATCCATCGTGACGCTGCTGACGCCGCTCGTCGGCGCCGGCATCGGCCTCTGGCTGACGTCGCGCATGCGCCGCAGCCGCGCGCAGCTTGCCGCCTAGTCCAAGTCTGTTCGCCGAGCGGATGAGCGGAATCGGCCGGTGCGAGGCGCCCCCCTCTGTCCTGCCGGACATCTCCCCCACAAGGGGGGAGATTGGCCGGCCGCTTTACTTTCGCCAACCAGCAACGTCGGTCAGGGAGAGGGTCGTCAGGGTTGGGGCGAGATCGCCGATGTCGTGCTGCCGTCGGGCGCCAGCGTGTTCTTGTGGAGCCTGCCGTCCTTCATGATGACGGCCAGGTTCTTTTCGGGGTCTTCGATCAGACGAATGTCTTCGAGCGGATTGCCGTCGACGACCAGCAGGTCCGCGAACGCATCCTGCTCGACGACGCCAAGCCTGCCCGGGTAGGGCGTCCGCGGGCCGGAAAGTGCAAGCAGCTCGGCATTGCCCGATGTCGCCATGCGCAGCGCCTCGGCATTCGTGAACCAGTTGGCGAGGCGGGTCAGCATGAGGTTCTGGCGCGGCGTCAACTCCGGCGAGAACAAGACGTCCGAGCCCCATGCCGTCTTGATGCCGAACTTGCGGGCGAATTCGTAGATCTTCGGCGTACCGGCAAAAAGCTGGTGGAGGCGTGCGACGGCCGGCCCGGTCTGCTGCGCGGCGTCCTCCATCGTCAAGAAGGGCTGCGTGCTCAGCCAGACGCCCTTGTCGGCCATCATGCCTGCCGTCGCTTCATCCATCAGATGCGCGTGCTCGACGCAGGCCGCTCCGGCCGCGACGGCACGCTGCACGGTGTTCGGCGCGTAGGCATGGACCGCGACATAGGTGTTCCAGTCGCGGGCAACGTCGACCGCGGCGCGAATCTCTTCCTCGTCGAACGTCGACATGTCGAGCGGACTGCGCGGCGTCGACACGCCGCCGCCGCCAACGAGCTTGACCTGGGAGGCGCCCTGCAAGAGCTGCTCGCGCACGCGCAGCTTCAGCTCGCCGATGCTGTCGACGATCGCCGCGCTGCCCATCAGCTCGCTCACGCTGAGCTCGCTGCGGTTGCGCGGCAGCTCGGAGGGCATGCGCAGGTCGGCGTGCCCGCCGGTGGTGGTGATCATCGCGCCCGACGGGAAGATGCGCGGACCGGGTATGATGCCGCTCTCGATCGCCTGCCTGAAGGCGAAGACCGGGCCGCCCATGTCGCGAATGGTGGTGAAGCCGCGCATCAGGGTGCGCTCGGCCTCGGCCGTGGTCGCTGCAAAGACGATGCCGGGATCGCCTGCCATGATGACGTTCAACGGCACCGCGGCATAGGCCGCGTGCCAGTGCGCATCGATCATGCCCGGCATCAGGACGCGATCGCCGCACTCGATGACGCTCGCGTCGGACGGCGGCGGGTTGTTAGCCGTATCGAGCGACGCGATCCTGTTACCCTCGACAAGGATCTGAACGCCTGCGCGCAGCGTATCGGACTTGCCGTCGAACAGCCGGACCTGCCGGAACAGGCGTCTCGGCGCCGGCGCCGACGCCTGCGCGAAGGTCGGCCGCGGGGCCAGCCCGGCGATTGCCGCCGCACCCATGCCGGCGAGGAAGCTGCGTCGCGAAAACGCCTCCAGGCGGTGCGACGCCTGCTGCAGCGCAGGGCTGAAACAGGCGCATGCGGCGTTGTGGACAAGGTGCTGATATTTCTTGCCGAGCTTGATCATCGGGTTGCTCCTCGTCGCGCGCCGCAGGGAGATGAGGGTGAACGGAATTCCAGGCGCGAAAAAGTATACTTCGCGCTGTTGAATTGAATTCCGTGCGGGCTCGTCAGGAACGATACTGTATCAATGGCCGGATGATACTGTTGATCCCGGTCCTGATGAAAGTTTTAGATTTTTCCTCGATCACTCTTTAACGCCGCGCGGAAGATGGCGAAGGGGACTTGCCGGGCACTTGGCCGGGCACTTGAAGGAGTGTCGCCGTGAACGCCCCTCATCCGCATGAACCGCGCGAGACCTACGTATCGACCGGCCATTTGCCTTCGCCCGAGCAGGTGAAGCAGCTGGTGGCCGAAGCACATGCCCGCTTCAAATCGAACGCCGACGGGGAGAACTCGCAGGTCTATCCGGCGCTTGCGCGGGCGCCGGGCGAGCTGTTCGGCGTCTGTGTCGTGGGAACCAACGGCAATGTCTTTGCCGTGGGCGACGCCGAACACGAATTCTCGATCATGAGCGTGTCGAAACCCTTCCTGTTCGCCCTGGTGTGCGAGCTGGTCGGGCCGGACGAGGCGCGCGCGAAACTGGGAGCAAACGCCACCGGGCTGCCGTTCAACTCGCTGGCGGGGATCGAATGGAGCCCCGACGGCCGGACCAACCCGATGGTGAATGCCGGCGCCATCGCGACCACCAGCCTGGTGCCAGGCGACGGCACGGCGCAGAAGTGGACGTTCATTCGCGACGGGCTGTCGCGTTTTGCCGGCCGCGCGCTGCCGCTCAACGACGAGGTCTATGCCTCCGCGTCGGCCACCAATTTCCGCAACCGTTCCATCGCCCGCATGCTGCAGAGCCTCGATCGCATCTATTGCGACCCGGTCGAGGCGACCGACCTCTACACGCGCCAGTGCTCGCTCAATGTCAGCGCGAAAGACCTCGCCGTGATGGGAGCAACGCTCGCCGACGGCGGCGTGAACCCGTTGACGAGCGAGCGCGTCGTCGCCGCCTCCGTCTGCCACTACGCGCTCGCCGTCATGGCGACCGCCGGGCTTTACGAGACGTCGGGCGACTGGCTGTACGAGATCGGCCTGCCGGGCAAAAGCGGCATCGGCGGAGGCATCGTGACGGTTTCGCCCGGCAAGGGCGGCCTCGGGACGTTCGCGCCGCGGCTCGATCGCGCCGGCAACAGCGTCAAGGGACAGCTGGCCGCGAAATTCCTGTCGCAGCGGCTGGGAATGGATCTGTTCGTCTCACAACCGGAGGCCTGAGCCCGATCCGGCCAGATGGAGCTCGCCATGACGCACACGCTTTCCGCCGACGCAGCTCAGGCAGAGCAACGGCAATCGTGGATACCGATGGTGGCCATCGCGTTCGGGCAGGTCATCATGTCGTTCAACGTCGCCTCGCTGCCGGTCGCGCTGAGCGGCATGGTGGAAAGCTTCAACGTTCCGCCGACGACCGTCGCCACCGGCATCGTCGCCTATTCGATGCTGGTGGCCGGCTTCGTCATGCTCGGCGCGAAACTCACGCAGCGATATGGCGCGCTGCAGGTCTTTCGCGCCGCGGTGCTCTTGTTCGGCAGCGCCCAGGTGCTGATGACATTCAGCCCGAACGCGACGCTGATGATCACCGCCCAGGCGCTCTGCGGCGCAGCCGGCGCCGTGATCGTGCCGTCGCTGGTCGCGCTGATCGCGGAAAACTACAAGGGACGGCAGCAGGCGACGGCGCTCGGTACGCTCGGCTCCGCCCGCGCCGGCGCCGGCGTCGCGGCCTTCCTCATCGGCGGCATTTTGGGCACCTATATCGGCTGGCGCCCGGCATTCGGGCTGCTCATCGTGCTTTCGGCGATCGTGCTGCTGCTCAGCTTCCGCCTGCGGCCCGACAAGGGCCGGGCCGATGTGCGCATCGATGCGGTCGGCGTCGTCCTCGCGGCCGCAGCGATCGTGCTGATCAGCTTCGGCTTCAACAACCTGAACGCCTGGGGGCTGGGGCTGGCGCGCGCAAGCGCCCCGTTCAACCTTCTCGGCCTGTCGCCGGCGCCGCTGATGATCGTCGTCGGCATCGTGCTCGGGCAGGCTTTTTTGATGTGGACGCGCAGGCGCGAGGGGGCAGGACGGACGCCGTTGCTGCCGCTGGCGGTGATCGACTCGCCGCAGGAGCGGGCCGCCGTCTACGCGATGTTCTCGGTGGTCGCGCTCGAGGCTGCGCTCAATTTCGCCGTGCCGCTTTACATCCAGATCGTGCAGGGGCGTTCGCCGCTTGCCACTGCAGTCGCCATGATGCCGTTCAACCTGACGGTGTTCTTCGCCGCCATGCTGATCGTCCGGTTCTACGATCGCCTGACGCCCCGCCAGATCGGCCGCTTCGGCTTCACGCTCTGCACGGTCGCGCTGCTGTGGCTCGCCTTCGTGGTGCGGAACGACTGGAGCTCCGTTCCCGTCCTGATCGGCCTGGTGCTGTTCGGCATCGGCCAGGGTTCCCTGGTGACGCTTTTGTTCAACGTGCTGGTCACGGCTTCGCCGAAGGAACTCGCCGGCGACGTCGGCTCCTTGCGCGGCACCACCAACAACCTGGCGGCGGCGGTCGGAACGGCGGTCGCCGGAGCGCTGCTGGTCGGCCTGCTGAGCGCTGCCGTGCTGCGCAGCATCGCCGACAACCCGACGCTCCCGCCCGAGCTTCAGGGCCAGGTCGACCTCGACAACATCACCTTCGTCAGCAACGACCGCCTGGAAGGCCTGCTGGCCGGCACCACGGCGACGCCCGAGCAGGTCGCCGAGGCTGTCCGCGTCAACACCGAGGCGCGGCTGCGGGCGCTGAAGATCGGGCTGCTGATCATGGCCGGCCTGGCGCTGCTGGCCATCATCCCGGCCGGCCGGCTGCCGAATTACCGGCCAGGCGAAGTGCCGGCCGACGAACCGCCGCCGGCAGGGAGAGCCGCGTGACTGCGGCAGTCTCCGCCCCGCCGATCGCGGGGCAATCGCATGTGGCCGAGAACGGCCAAGCACCCCCACTCCGTCGCCGCTTCGCGGCGCCACCTCTCCCCCCTCCCTTCGACAAGCTCAGGACCGGGGAGAGGAAAGGAGCCAAGCTTGCGGCCCTCGGACCTGGAATCCACCTGCTGACTAGGAGTAAGACAGATGACCACCTATGACACCGGAACATCCGCGACTTTCTATGTGCCGCCCACCTGGCTGCGCATCCTGCTTGGGATCGTGCTGATCGCGGGCGGCCTGTTCGTGCTCGGCGACGTAGCTCTGGCAACGCTCATCAGCACCTTGCTGATCGGCTGCACGGCAATCGTCGTAGGCGCGTTCGAGATCATCCACGCCTTCTGGACGAAAGGGTGGGGAGGCTTCGCCTGGCAGCTCCTGCTGGGGGCGCTCTACGTCGCCTTCGGCTGGATGGTGGTCAGCCAGCCGGTGTCGGGCGCCCTGGTGCTCACCTATGTGCTCGGGCTGATCTTCCTGGCGTCGGGCGTCGTGCGGATCGTCGTCGCGTTCAGGCACTGGAGCGACGCCGGCTGGCTGATGCTCATCTCAGGCCTGTTCGGCATCGTGGCCGGCCTCATCGTGCTCCTGGGATGGCCGATGAGCGGCCTCTGGGTGCTCGGGCTTCTCCTCGGCATCGATCTCATCACGCATGGCATAGCCTGGCTCGCCTACGCATGGCTGCCGTCGACCCGCGCCGCATAGACAATCTCATGGACTGAGATTGTCCTCCTTGATCGGGGCGGAGGTGGGTGCTCCCATGTCCTCCGTCTCGACCGTCTCGTTGATCAGGTAGCTGACGTAGCGCTGCTCGCCGTCGCGCTCGCCGCTGTAGAGCGTCGTGCCGTCCTTGGCCGTCCAGCAGCGCAGCTCGTAATCATAGAACCTGCAATCCTTGCCCTTGCCGGAAAAGCCGAGCTCGGAGGCGATGCGGGCGGTGTAGGCGAGCACGTCGACCTCGCTCGCCGGCTCGCGCCAGGAAATGTAGTAGACGCGGCCCTGCGGCGAGGCCGTCGCTTCGATCCGGGTCGTCTCGCCGATGACGCAGGTCAGCTGCTTCTCCGAGCCCGCGTCTCCCTCGACGACAAGTGCAGGGCAACGCGGCTTCAGCACGCCCGACACTTCCGCGAGCGTCATGCCGGGCCGGATGCCGAGCCGGTCTTCGGCGAAGGCCGGCAGCGCAAGGCCCGAGAAACCGGTCGCGGCGATGAAAAAAAACAGCTTGCCGTGCATCCGATCCTCCTGGTTTCGACGGGGCGGGCAATCTAGCGGCAGGCCGCCAGCGCGGCTAGGGTTAGCCAATGCCGGTTTCGTGGCGCAGCCAGAAGGCGAGCGCGACGAAACCGAGCGCGAAGGTGATGCCGGCCCAATCGATCTGCCTGCCCTTGAGCGCACGCGCGACATGCAGCGCCAGCGCCGCCACAAGCAGCAACAGTGCCAACAAGACGAGGAAGCGGATCATTCCAAATCGCCGGGCCGGTGTCGGAACCGCCAACATCGGCGCGATATCCGGCAAGATTTTGACGGTGGCGCTACAGCATGTCGCGTGAATCGGGATTCACACGACATGCTGCAGGTATTTGATTTTGCGCATGTCTTTTGCCCCAAAACCGCTGCACACTTTTGCGAGACATGCTTCCAGCGCCACCGGCAGGATCATTTCTCGATGTGCATCCAGAGCTCGACCGTGCCGAAGCCGGTGGCCGGATCGAAGGCGGGACCGTAGAACTCGATCAGATCCACCGGGCCGGCGCTCCTGATGCCGTCGCTGGCCATCTGCTCGAACACCGCGCCGGTCGTGGCCTTGATGCCGGATATGTGGCCCTGATGCGCATATTTGGCGACCCGCATCGCCGGCAGGTCGATGCGCACGAGGTCGCCGCCGGGCTCGAGGCCGCCGCCGCTCCGCACGGCGCAGGTATATTCGACATTCTCGCCATTGGCCGCCGCATTGCCGCATACCCCGTACGCGCCTTCGATCCGCCGGGGATCGAGGCCTGCCAGGTACGGCATGAATTGCGCCCATTGGTCGGGGATCGCGCCAAGCTCGCTCATCGAATAGACCCGGGTGATGCCGACGAGGCTCATCGCCGGCAGGGTTTCGATGCGGGGCGCCTTGAGGGGTACGCGTTGCGAGGCGTTCATACGGATTGGCTCCACGAGTTCGATCGTCGTCAGATCGCGGCTCTTGCGGATCTGTTCGGGCGTCGTGCCGAACTGATCGCGGAAAGCGCGGGTGAAAGCCTCGTGCGAAGCATAGCCCGACCCAAGCGCGACCGACAGGATGTCGGGCGCGCCGGCGGCGAGCAGCCTTGCTGCCTCGGAAAGGCGGCGGCCGCGGATGTAGCTTGAAAGCGTGCGCCCCGTCGTCTCGGCGAACAGCCGGGCGACGTAAAAACGGGAGAGTCCGGTCTGCTTCGAAAGCTCGGCCACCTTCGGATTGCCCGAAAGGCGGCTTTCGACCAGCCAGATCGCCTGCTCGACCGGGTGCATGCCCTGCTCCTCACTCAGCGGAAGAGCTTAGAGCATGGCTGGAATCGTGTCGCTTGATCGTTTGTGCTGTCAGAGCAGCCGGACGGTCAGGCTTTGCGGGGCTTCTCGCGAGCCGAACTGCGCGCTGCCGACTTGCGTGGCGCCGGCCCCGGCGTCCTGAACTCGTCGCCGATGTATTCGCGCGCCAGGCGGTAGCCGACGAAACCGGCAGCGGCGAGAAGCAGCAATCTGATCATGGCGGAACTCCAGTTTTCCGCCTCAACCCGGCTGGCCTGCCGATTGTTCCCCGCCCCCGCGCCGGCCCGAGCGCAAGCAGCCAGGATGAGCACCGGCGCCGGCCACCGCCGGCGCCGCGCGGCATGCTTCAGCGGCCGGAGCGAAGGCTGGCGCAGGACTGCGCGCTGTCCATGCCGACGCATGGGCTCATGGGGGAGTTGCGAACGCTGTGCGCCTCGGAATGGCGGTCCATCTGGTCGGCCGGCATATGATGGCGCATGTAGCTGACCGAGCTCGTGCGCATCGGGTCGGGCCGCGCGGTCGGGACCGGCGCGCCGAACTCGCCGAGCACGTTGTCGGAGTAGTTGCCGCGCAGGTCATGCGTCTGCTGCGCCTGCGCAGCGCCGGCGGCAGCAAGCATGGCGGCGGCGATGAGAAACTTTTTCATGACGATGGTTCCTTGAGTTGCCACGAATGGCGGCGCCATCCGCTTCTGGAGGTTCTTGCGGGAAGCTTGCCGCATCGCCGCGCCAGCGCGGCGATGCGGCAGTCGCTCAGCGGCCCGAGCGAATGCTGGCGCAGGACTGCGCGCTGACGATATCGAGGCAGGGCTTCCAGTCGGGGTGGATCTGCTGCGCCAGCGGAATGTACTGGCCGCCGCCGCCACCGCCGATCGAGGCCGAACCGCCGGTGTCGATCGAGGCCGTGCGGGAGGTGTCCACCCCGAGGCCGGCCATCGGTGCTTCCTCGTTCCACTCGTTGAGAACGTTGGGCGAGTAGTTACCGAAAAGGAACGGTGCCTGCTGCGCCGACGCAACGCCGACAAATCCGAAAACGGAAACGGCTGCGATCAAAATCTTCTTCATGATGAGTGACCTTTCCTCGTTGCGACGACCCGTTTCGAGTAGGCCGCCTGCAACAGGATGTAGCCGCATCGGCGGGGGCTGCCTCGCTACGAAACCGCTAACCCGACGGGCCGGAAAAGCCTGAAACCGAAAGTCGAAAGTTATGAAACGAAATCGACCGTTTCGCCGGCGCGGAACAGCGTTTCCGCCGGCCTGCCTCGTGATTATGGTGTGACCGTAACCAGCGTTTCCGCTCATGCTGAAGGCATGATCGCAGCCTGACTTTCTGCAAAAAAAGTCGCTGTAACGAACCCCAGCTTGCAGCGGGGCCCCTCCACTGCCATGCGGCTGCCGTCAGGACGCGTCGCGTAAACCGGGCTGCCGCGGTGCGGCCGGTTTGCCAGCGCGCGTCGCGTGAGAAAGGGATCACGCCACACGCGCTAGTGGTCAATCCTGACAAATGGTACCGTCTCGGAGGACCGTTCGGAGGCTCCCTGCAGTAGAATCTCGTCGACCGGAACGAGCAACGAGCGCCAAGAGGGTAGAGCGACAGTTACTCGGTGGCGGGCGTGAACTTTAGCCCAACTCCGTTGGTGCAGTAGCGCAGGCCGGTAGGTGGCGGGCCGTCATTGAAGACGTGGCCGAGATGGCTGCCGCAGGTCGCACAGATAACTTCTGTCTGAACTACGCCGTAGCCGGCGTGGTAGCCACCCAAATAACTGTCGTCGGCTACGGTATCGACTGAACCGGGGATTGGCTCCTTGAAGCTCGGCCAGCCGGTGCCGCTGTCGAACTTCATACTACCCTCGAATAGTGGTGAATCGCAGCCGACACAGGAGAAAGTTCCGGGGCGCTTTTCGTAGGCCAGCGCAGAGGTACCTGGCCGTTCGGCGCCCTGCTCGCGCATCAGTTGGAACTGCTCAGGCGTCAGCAGCTTGCGCCACTCGGCATCCGAGCGGGTGACGGGGTAGGTTTTGAGCATGAAGACCCTCCTCTGACAGCAGATTCATACCCTTCATGACCGCTTAGGGCCATGGCTTCCCCTTCAATCTCTTGAAAGGAAGGGCCGCTGGGGGGCGCGAGCGGTATTTCGCGTCGGGTACCAACCGTTAGGTTTTCACCACTAGATGTCGCGTTGCAGACGGCTGGAATCGGCTGGCGCGAGGCGCCTGTCCTGCCGGACATCTCCCCCACAAGGGGGGAGATTGGCTGTCATCTCGACTTTCGCCAATCGCCAGAGCTGCAGGTTGGTGAAATCATATCGGCCGTCCAATCTCCCCCCCTTGGTGAGATGGCCGGCAGGCTAGAGGGAGACAACCGTCAGGCCTGCTGCCGCTTGCGGACGTCGCTCATGTCTTTCTCGAGGAAGTAGTTCAGGAAGGTTCGTATCACGGCAACCGCGGCGATCTTGCCGACCGTATCCCAGTCGGTCGTGATCGAGGTCTCGATGATGTCCGCGGCGAGCTGGAAGGTGAGGCCGGCGACGAGCCAGCGGCCATAGCGCAGCCATATATCCCGCCGCTTGTGCCCGCTATCCGACGACAAGAGCCCGGTCATACCGGCGAAGAAGGCCTCGACCGTGCCGGCGAGTATCACGATGAGCGCAATCGCGTCGATCAGGACGACCGCCCGCTCGGTGACGGATATCAGGAGCTCGTGCATCAAGCGGCTTGCCTCGAGGGCGGCTGGACGCTGCCGGCGGAAAACACGGTGGCCCAGTCGCGTTTCATGCTGACGATCGTGAAACTGTACTCTTCCGCCCGGTCGAGCGCCTCGGCGAGTGGGCTGAGGCTGAACTCGCGGTCATAGGCCATCTCGCGCTCGGCATCGTCGTGATGCAGCAGCAAGGCCAGCCGCGGCCCCTGCCCCGTCCGGCAATAGCGCAACATGGCGAGGTCGCCGTCGGAATTGCCGAAGGCGAGGATAGGCCGGCGGCCGATATGCAGCTCGATGTTGTGCGGCTTCACCTCGCGGTCGTTGAAACTGTCGACTTCCGCGAGCTTGATGAGTTCGCCGCGGCCGTGACGGATCTCGAAGCGCGTCTTCACGCTCGATCCGATCACCTGCTCGGGCGGGATGCCGTAGGTCTCCTCGGCAAAAGCGCGGATGAGGTCGATGCCGCCGCCGGAAACGATGAACGTCTTGAACCCGTTGGCACGCAGGAAATCGAGAAGCTCGATCTGTGGCCTGTAGGCGCATTGCGTGAACGGGCGGCCGAGCTTCGGATGCCTCGACGTGGCCAGCCAGGCGCGCGCCAGGGTGGCGAACTGGTCCTCGCTCAAGCCAGCATGAACGGTCGCCCCGACCTCGAAGAAGCCCTTCCTGCCGAGCTTGTGGATCATCTCCAGGTCGTGGGTGAGATAGGCCTTGAAAGGCTGCCGCTCGCCGATCCTGGGATCCTTGTTGACGAGCGCCCTCAGGCGGTCATGCGCAAAAAAGAACTGGACCTGCAGCGGCTGCTCGCACCACAGCGTGCCGTCATTGTCGAAGGTCGCGATGCGCTCGGCCGGCGGAATGAAATCTTCGCCGTCGCGCCGCGTCACGCGCTCGACGAAATCCAGGATGGCTGTTCGCGCAGCGCCGTCGTTCCATGAGCTCAGCGGCCGCTGCCGCGGTGCGAGATCGGCGAATGGCGATGCGCCTTCATTGAAGCCAGTCATTTCGGGCTCCGTGATCGATACTGCCGGTTCAGCGCGTGGAGGCGCATCTGCGCCTCCACGCAATCATCCAATCAGTGGTTTGCGCCGCTCGCCGCGGCAGTCATCGCGTCGCTGGCATTCTCGACCGTGAAGCTGCCCGGGTGCTGCGCCGGCGGGAATTCCTTGAAGGTTTCGAGGAACTTGGCGACGCCCGACTGCGCGGCGTAGATGAAGTAGGCGTTGTGGACGAACCAGTCGTAGTAGGTGTTCGACGTGATGTCGGCGAACTCGTAAGGGTCGGTCCTCAAATTGAAGAGCTTCGGCATCCTGAGCCGCGTGAACGGCTCGGCCCAGACCTGCATGGTGCCGCGGCAGCGCTGCTCCATGAACACCATCTTCCAATTGTCGTAACGCATGGCGAGCACGTCGCCGTCGTCGCTGAAATAGAAGAAGAAGTTGCGCGGGCTCTGCTTGGACTTGCCGGTGATGTATTCGGTGAGGTCGAAGCCGTCGATGTGGTTCTTGTACGTACGCCCGTCGCCGGCCTTGTATCCTTTCTTGAGCTTGTCAACGATTTCGGTCGCGCCGGCCATGGCGACGAAGGTCGGCAGCCAGTCGTGATGCTGCACGATGCCATTGGCTATGGAGCCCGGCTCGACGTGCCCCGGCCAACGAACCAGCAGGGGCACGCGGAAGGCGCCCTCCCAGTTCGTGTTCTTCTCCGACCGGAACGGGGTCATGCCGCCATCCGGCCAGGTGTTGCGGTGCGGGCCGTTGTCGGTCGAGTACTGGACGAAGGTGTCGCCGGCGATGCCGAGCTCGTCGAGCAGGTCGAGCATCTGGCCGACATTCCTGTCATGGTCGATCATGGTGTCGTGGTACGGCGACTGCCACCGGCCCGCCTGCCCAAGGCTCGATTTCTTGGTGTGGGTGAAAACGTGCATGTGGGTCGTGTTCAGCCACACGAACCATGGCTTGCCGGCCTTGTCGGCGCGTTTGATGAAGTCTTTCGCTGCAGCGACGAATTCGTCGTCGCAGGTTTCCATGCGCTTTATGTTCAGCGGGCCGGTGTCCTCGATCTTCTGCTTGCCGACCTTGCCCCAGCGCTCCTGTACCGTAGTGTCGTCCTTGTCGGTGGCCCAGGCGTGAATGACGCCGCGCGGCCCGAAACGCTCGCGGAAGTTCGGGATGTCCTTGTCGGTCGGATAGTTGGCCATTTCCGGCTCTTCCTCGGCATTGAGGTGATAGAGGTTGCCGAAGAATTCGTCGAAGCCGTGCACCGTCGGCAAATGCTTGTTGAGGTCGCCGAGATGGTTCTTGCCGAACTGGCCGGTCGTGTAGCCCTGGTCCCTGAGCAGTTGCGCGATGGTGACGATGGAGTCGGGCATTCCCTGCGGAGCTGCCGGTATGCCGACCTTGCTCAACCCTGTGCGGTAAACGCTCTGTCCGGTGATGAAGGCCGAGCGGCCGGCGGTGCAGGATTGCTCGCCGTAGCTGTCGGTGAACAGCATGCCTTCGCTGGCGATCCGGTCGATGTTTGGCGTGCGGTAGCCCATCAGCCCATGCGTGTAGCAGCTGAGGTTCGACTGACCGATATCGTCGCCCCAGATGACGAGGATGTTAGGCTTGGCTGACTTTCCGTTCTTTCCGTTCCTAGGCATTGCACTACTCCTTACAAAAAGCGCGCTGGATAGCTGGCGGCGCCGCCTAGTTGGGCGGCGCGACGACGACATAGACGAGCGAGTTGCCGCGATACTCCGGCCGGTACCAGGTCGAGCCGCATTGCTCGTAGGTCGCGCCGCTGACGTTCACGGCCACGCAGGCCGGCGGGAGATCGTAGGCGAGCGAGCCGATCGCGATCGCGGAGCCGACGGCCGCGCCCCAGGCCGCACCCGGATAGTATGGCGATGGCCAGTAGCCGGGATGATACGGGTAGGGGTGATGCGGATGCGGGCCAGGCGGCGGGCCGGGCGGGTGAGGATGTGGATGCCGTCCACCATCCGGATGGGGCCCCGGATGCGGATGCGGGTGCACGTTGGGATGGTGCGCCGGGTGCGGCCCGGGATGCGGGTGCGGGGTGAAGCCGTGATGATGGCCGATATTGACGCCGCCACCGCGAAAGCCTCCGTGGAAACCTCCGCCACCGTGAAAACCACCGCCGCCATGGAAGCCTCCGCCTCCATGGAAGCCCCCACCGCCGCGGCCGCCGAATCCGGCTCCGCCGCGGGCATCCGCCGAGGTGGAGAGCGAAAGCGCTGCCAAGGCAACGCAAGCCAGCGCCGTCATCCTTGCAAGGAGCCGGTGGGACATCACTGACCTCCCGCCTGAGTGAGCAGGAATTCGATCTGCTTGTGCTCGGGTTTCGGAACGAAGGTGAAGTCGGCGTCGGCGATCTTCTCTTCCGGCGTCCAGCGGACCGTCGCGACATAGCGCGGATGCTCGGGCTGGCTGGTGTCGGTGACGGTGAGCTTCACCGGCAGCGGCTTGTCGCCGATCGTGATCCACAGCTCCCAGTCGCGGTGCTCGCTGCGGAACGCCCAATGCGTCGTCTTCGCGCCGTCGATCTCGCCTTCGCCGACATAATAGCCGTGACTCACGCGATGGATCGGGCTGTCCTCGGTGCCGAGGTCGAAGAGATCGGCCAGCGGCAGGACGGTACCGAGCCGAGCCGCCGAGGCGGCCAGCATCTCGCGGATGGTCGGCGCGGCATCGGCCTGGGCGAAGTAGTTCTCTTCCGGCGCGAGCACCGTCAGCTTCGTGCCGTCGTAGATGTAGTTGCGGGCGAAGAGGTCGTTCGAAACCTCTGCCAGGAACCTGTCGGGACGCCGCACCCGGTATTTCGCCGTGCCGTCTATGGTGATGGTCTGCTCCTCGCCCGAGATCAGATCGAAGGAATAAGTGACATCGAGCCGGAAGCTCGGCAGCGAGCCCACATAGGCGCTCATTCGCTCGAAAGCTTCGATCGCTGCCGGATCCACGGCGCCGGCGTCCTGCGCGTGCAGCGGATGCGTTGCGAGCACCACCAGGGCGGTGGCGGCGGAGAGGCGCACCACGCGCCTGCTTTGGGAGTTCTTCGGCTGGTTCATCTGCATTTCTCCCTTCGGCGCGACATGCAGGTCGACGGATTTACCGCCCAGATCCTTGAGCTCGAACAGCGAACGCAGCGCAGCCTTGTTCTGATCGGTTGCCTGGATGGCGCGGTTCAAACCGGCATGGTCATAGGTATCTTCCGCACTATGCCCGACAGGAAAGCCGCGCTCGAAGCGGACGTTTTCGGTACGCAGGTTCATCGCTGCATCTCATGCCCGCGGACAGGCGCGGCTATTGCCGCGCCATCGCAATGCGGAATCGGTCCTCCGCCGTGATCAGGTGATCGTGGTCGTCGTCGCCGAGATCGATCTGCACCCAGGCAATGTCGCCACCCTGGAAGGCATTGCCCGTCGCTCCGTAGTCGGGAGAAGCAGGCGAGCCGGTGTCGGCGCCGACGTCGGCCGCCTCGTCAGCCGAAAACGCCATGGGCTGGGTCCGATCGACGCGACCTTTGCCTACCGATTTGCCGTCATAATAGAGGGTGACGTCGCCGCCCTTCGCAAGGCCGTCGCCGTCATATTTGAACTCCATCCGGACCTGGTGCCTGCCGGTCGGGATGATCTTGCTGGCTTCGGCGAAAAAGTAGTCGATGCCGAAGAAATTGTAGCAATATTTCAGCTTGCCATCCTTGACGTAGAGGGTCCATCCGCCGGCCTCGCCGCCCTGCGTGACAATCACGCCCTCGGCCGGCCCGTTGGCGATGTTCACCTCGGCCGTGACGGAGTGCGACTTGTTCTTGAGCGTCAGCACGCAGGACTCGCTCACGCGCATGTGCGGGAACAGGATCTGCTTGTTGCCGCCGATGAGCTGCGGGCGCCCGGCGATGTCGGCATTGATGCGCTCGAAGCCGCGATCATCGAGCGGAACCACATTGTATTTGACCGCCTCGATCAGCCACAGCCGCTGCAGCTCGGCGAGCTTCTTCGGGTTCTTCGCGACGATATTGTTGGCCTGCGTCCAGTCGTCCGGGCCGTAAAGCTCCCACACATCCTGATCGAAGGGCGGCGGGACGTCTGCTTTCCACGGCGTGCGATGGCGCGTGCAGGCGGTCCATCCCTGGTGATAGATGCCGCGATTGCCCATCATCTCGAAGTACTGGACCTCGTGCGTCTCAGGCGCATTCGCCGCGGCGAAAGACGACATCATGCTGACACCCTCGAAGGGCGCCTGCGCGATCGAGTTGACGATGGTCGGCTCCGGCAGGTGTGCTGCCTCGAGCACGGTCCTGGCGACGTCGATGACGTGGTGGAACTGGCTGCGGATCTCACCCCTGCCCTTGACGCCGGCCGGCCAGTGCACGACCAGCCCGTTGCGCGTGCCGCCCCAATGCGAGGCGATCTGCTTGGTCCATTGGTAGGGCGTGCACAGCGCGTGCGCCCAGCCGACCGCGTAGTGGTTGTAGGCCTTGGCCGTGCCGAAATCGTCGATCTTGGACAGAAGGAAATCGACCGTCTCGATCGCCGGCATGCCGTTGAGCGTCGTCAGCTCGTTGAAGCAACCGTTTATCGTACCCTCGGCCGAGGCGCCATTGTCGCCCAGGATGTAGAAGATCAGCGTGTCGTCGAGAACCTCCATGTTCTCGAGCGTGTCGATGAGCCGCCCAACGTGGTGATCGACCTGCTCCAGGAAGCCGGCATAGATTTCCATCTGGCGCGCGAGAACCGGCTTGAGCCGGGCATCCATCTCGCGCCACGCGGGAATCTCCTTGTGGCGGGCCGTGAGTTTGGCATCCTTCGGAATGACGCCGAGCTTCTTCTGGCGCTCGAAAGTTTCCTTGCGCAGCTTGTCCCAGCCACCGTCGAACTTGCCCTTGTATTTGTCCGACCACTCCTTCGGCACATGATGCGGCGCATGCGTCGCGCCGGGAGCGAAATACATGAAGAAGGGCTTGTCCGGCATGAGCGCCTTCTGCTGGCGGATCCAGGTGATCGCCCGGTCTGCCAGATCCTCGGTGAGGGTGTAGCCTTCCTCCGGTGTCCTGGGCGGCTCGACCGCGGTCGTACCCTCGTAGAGCCCGGGGTAATACTGGTTCGCTTCGCCGCCGACGAAGCCGTAGAAATATTCGAAGCCCGAACCGGTCGGCCATTGGGTGAACGGGCCTACAGGCGAAACCTCCCAAACCGGGACCTCATGGCATTTGCCGAGCTGCGCGGTGGAGTAGCCGTTCAGCTTCAGGATCTCGGCGAGCGGCGCCTTGTCCTTCGGGCGGATGCTGTTATTGCCAGGTGCGGAGGTCGCCATCTCGGTGATGGCGCCCATGCCGACCGAATGGTGATTGCGGCCGGTCAGCAGCGCCTGCCGCGAGGGCGAGCAGAGCGCCGTGGTGTGGAAGCGATTGAACGTCAGCCCGCGCTTTGCGAGCCGCTCGACCGTCGGCGTTGCGCACGGGCCGCCAAACGCCGAAGAGGCGCCGAAGCCGACATCGTCGATCAGCACGATGAGCACGTTCGGCGCGCCTTTCGGCGGGCGCAGCGCACGGATCGGCGGGTATTTCGTCGCAGGATCCTTGGCGTCATAGGTCGTCAGACCGACATGCCTGGGGTCGGGGATCGGCAGGATGTCGCGCGAAGAGACTCCGCTCCCGTCTGCGCCGTTGGAACTCGCAGGCTTGGCACCGTTCGTCGATCTCGATGCGGACTTCGCCATGCTCAAAACTCCTCTCTTTCGGTGGGGTCAACGACGCCCTGGGGATGACCAGCGCGCCAGCGCGATCGGTGAAGCCGGGAGGCGGGGAGGATGCGATGCCGCAGCGGCAGTGCCGTCAGTCGCCTCCCGGCTTTGCGCGGTCCGCAGACCGTGCGATATTGTTTCAAGTTTCAGTAGAAGTGGGTGGGTGTGATGCTGCTCGACGAGAAGAACCACGGCGGAGGCCGGCCGGAGCCCTGGTGCCTTGCCTGCCGGCAGCCGGTGAAGCCAGGCCAGAAGACGGCGAAGGTGCATTTCGCAACCGATCCGCAGGGCATGAAGGGTCTCAGCGGCACGTATCACGCCGAATGCAGCAAGCCCTTCGCGTCCATGGCGAACGTCATCAACCTGCGGCCGTGGACGGGCCGCTGATTCGCATTGCGTACGCCTGGAATCGGAGGCGCGAGGCGCCCCCCTCTGTCCTGCCGGACATCTCCCCCACGAGGGGGGAGATTGGCTGTCATCACCGCTTTCACCAATCGCCGATGTCGCAATCTGGCGAAAGTAGAGCGGCCGTCTGATCTCCCCCCTTGTGGGGGAGATGGCCGGCAGGCCAGAGGGGGGCGCGAAGGATCGCTGCGTGAACCGAAACGCAGCACCCGGTAGAGCGCGTTCGCGCTCCAGCGCCCAACGGGCGATATCGGGATCGCAGCACATCATCCGAAGGGCCCGCTCTGGAAGACCATGCTGACGATCGCGACGATGCCGACCACCAGCAGGAGCAGCGCAGCGATCAGGATCAGCGAGACAGGGAAGCGGCTCTGCGCGTGAATGAGACCGTCGCCGGCCATGGCCGTGCGCTCGTCGCGAAGGCCGACCATGAACTGGATGTGGTAGACGATGCCGCCGATCAGCATCAGGACGCCGAGGGTAACCAGCGTGACCCCGAAATTGCGCGGCGCGGCGGCGTGCGCCAGCGTGCCGGCCTCGCGCAGCTTCTCGAACACCTGGTAGATGGTGAAGCCGAAGCTGATCAGCGACAGCGAGGTGCGGATCACCGACATCAGCGTCCGGTCGGCGCTCATGCGGGTGCGCTGGAACGACATGCCGGTGCGGCGCATCGACATTTCGGTGCGATCCTCCGACAGGTCGGTCCGGTGGGTTGACAGGTCGGTGCGGTATTCCGACAGGTCGGTGCGATGCTCCGACAGGCCGGTGCGGAAGGTCGAGAGCTTCGTCCGGTGCTGGGAGAGGTTGACCGATGCCTGGTCGGAGCTCATCGTGCCGGTATCGGGGATCGGCGGCAGCGGCTTGAGCTCGACACGCTTCGGCCGGACGATGTCCTTCTGCATCACTCTGCTCCTTCAGACATGCGAGTTGCGGCGCATCCACCAGCGCGCGAGCCGGTTGAAGGGACCGCGCAGCAGGAGGTAAGGCACGAAACAGAGGGCCAGCGTGATAAACAGCATCTCGCCGGGGTGGAAACTGCCCAGCACGATGGTCTGGTAGATGGCGTCCATGCCGAAGCCGAGGAGCAGGATGCGGCCGGTGGAGAGCAGCGCCTCGCGCAGCAGCCCGCGATGGTCGGCGCCCCGGGAAACGAGACGCTGCAGATATGGCGGCTGCCCCTGGCGGGCATCGGCGTAGCCGTCGAAGAACGCGGTGAGCGCGGCCATCAACGGCTGCAGGTAGAAGCGGAAGGACATCGGGCCGCCAGGGCGCTCGAACAGATCCCGCCAGAACGTCCCGCGCAGTTGCGGCGAGAAGCCAAAGCGGATGAGAGCGAGCGCCAGCAGGATCGCGCCGATCACGAGAGCGGCACGCGCGATGACAATTTGCGAATGAGAGGCGGCGGCGGCCATCAGGTTACACCCCTCAGGATGCAGCGGAAGCCGATGTGGCTGGCGCTGCTGTCCACCTGCTGCGCATGGCGTGCGGCCGGGCGGTAGCGGCGGCAGTAGTTCGGCGCGCAAAGGTGCGAGCCGCCCTTGATCACCTTGCGCGGGATGCGGACGTCGGGCTGGCGGTGGTCGTAGCTTTCGCTCTCGGATGCGCCGCGCGGATTTTCCGGAATGCAGCAGGCTTTCGCGACATCGGGCTGGTGTTTTGCGGCGAACCAGTCGCTCGTCCACTCCCACACATTGCCGATCATGTCGTAGAGGCCGTAAGCGTTCGGCGGGAACGCGGTCACCGGCGACGTCCGGTCGAAACCGTCGTCACAGTCGTTTTCGAACGGAAAATCGCCCTGCCAGGTGTTGGCCATCTGCAGGCCGCCGGGCGCGAACTCGTCGCCCCAGGCATATTCGGCGCCGTCGAGCCCGCTGCGCGCAGCGAACTCCCATTCGGCTTCCGTCGGCAGGTCCTTGCCCACCCAGTGCGCATAGGCGAGCGCGTCGCGATAGGAGACGTGCACCACCGGGTGACCGTCCAGCGCATTGATGTTGCTCTTCGGCCCATAGGGACGGCGCCACGATGCGCCCTGCATGAACTGCCACCATTGCGACCAGTCCCTCAGCGGCACACGATGCGCGGGCGGCGAAAAGACAAGCGAGCCGGCGTAGAGCATCTCCGGCAGCGCGCCCGGATAGTCCTTCGGATCAGGCGCAATCTCGGCCTCGGTCTTGTAGCCCGTGGCGCGCACGAAGCGGCGGAACTCCGCATTGGTGACGGGCGTACGATCCATCCAGAAAGGGTCGACGGCGACACGATGCACCGGAGCTTCTTCCGGATAATGCTCGCCGGAGCCCATGCGGAACGTGCCGCCGGGTATCAGGACCATGCCTTCGGGGGCGTCAACGTAACGGGCATGGTCGAGTGCGAGAGCGTCCATGGCGAGCCTCCGGCGAGCTCGAAGCGGGCCGTCCGGCAGGTTCGGCCGTGTCGCTCCGACGGCCGCAAAACTTTGATCCCCAAGGCGATTTCAGAAGTACGTAACGGTATGCAGGAGGCTACACGGTCGCTTGTCCCGGCGGGCTGCGCAGGCATGCGCTTGGCAGAACAACGATTTTAGCGCCGCCGCACCGGGGCTGACCCGGTGATCGTGGACGCGGGACGAAGGGTAACGTGTTTCGTTGCAACGTTGAGAGCCTGGCGGCGCTCAGGGCGCAATGACAGTCTTCCAGTCGCGCTTGATGCTGACGACGGCGAACCCGTATTTTTCCGCCGCGCCCAGCGAATAATTATCCGGCTCGGCGTAGGCGAATTCGCGATCACCATCGTCATGATCGATCAGGAGCTGGAAGCTCGGGCCATCGCGATCCTTCGACCAGCGCATCATGGCGATATCGCCGCGGCCGCCTTCATTGCCGCCGACGAAGACGGGCCGCTTGCCGAGCGCCAGATCGATGGTGGGCGGCTTGCCCTCGCGGTCGTTGATGTGGCCGATGCGCCCCTCAAAGACGAGCACGGTCTTGCCGGCGCGCTCGTCGAGGCGGGTTTCCAAGTTCGTGCCCATCACCCGCTCCGCCGGAATGCCGAACATCGTCTCCGACAGGGCCCGGGTGAAGAGCACCGGACTGCCGCTGCAGATATGATTGGTGAAGCCGTTCGCCTCGAGATAAGCGAGCAGCTCGCGCATCGGCTGGTAGACGGCGCGCGAATAGGCGACACCGAATTTCGGGTGCTGCGTCGTCTGCATCAGCGGCTGGATCGCCGCCGCCACCTCGTCGGTGGTGCGACCGTCGGTGGCAATCATCAGCAGGTCGACGACACCCTGCTCGCCGAGATCATGCAGGGCCGCCAGGTCGCCCTCGAGAAAAGCCGCCACGGCAGGCTTGTCGGCAAGCAGGGGCTGTTCCGCGACGGCGTGCCTGATGCCGGCGGCAATCGGCACCAGGGCGGCCGGCAGCGGCTTTTCCGGGATCAGCGTGCCGTCCATGTCGAAGACCGCGATGCGCTCCTCGACCGGCACGAAATCGGCGCCGCCGGCGGCCGTCACGCGCGCCACGAAGTCGACGATCGCCTGTTTTGTCCCGGTGTCGTTCCAGGAAGGCAGCGGATCGGACGCCTGGGCAAAGACAGGCGCTGCAAGAAAGGCGAGCGCGAAGGCCGCGCCGAAAATTCTTCCGCAGGTCGAAGCGGCTCGCATTTCGACGTTCCTTTCAGCACGGAAACGGAGGGCATGACGTATCTCTGCCAGCAGCCAAGACCCCGGCATCTCGCCGGGGCCCTGTTGCTCATCGGGGCCGGGCAACTCGGCCCGTGGGAGCCTGCCGCCGCGGGCCCGGTGGGGGGAGGATGGGGGACGGAGCCCGCGGCGGCAAACCGAGCACCAACTCGGCTGCTTTACGGCGGCGCCTTCTGCCGCCGTGCGTCCATGGATGCCTGCATGCGACGGAGCGCGAAAGTATTTAACCGTAACCGAAACAGAATCGGCTGAACTGTCTACGGCATGTCGCGTCAATCGGGATTCACGCGAGATTAGGTCCTTGATTTTGCGCATGTCCTGGCCCCAAAATCGGGGCCACTTTTGGGGAACATGCTGTAGGTCCTTGATTTTGCGCATGTCCTGGTCCCAAAACCGGGGCCACTTTTGGGGGACATGCTGTAGGTCTTTGATTTTGCGCATGTCCTGGCCCCAAAACCGCGGCCACGGAGACATGCTGTAGGGTGCGTTGCAGACGGCTGGAATCGGTCGGCGCGAGGCGCCCCCCCTCTGTCCTGGCCGGACATCTCCCCCTCGAGGGGCAGGGCAATCGCATATGACGTCGAGGGGCGAAGCACCCCCACTCCGTCACGCTTCGCGTGCCACCTCTCCCCCTGCCCGGGGGAGAGGAAAGGCGCGCTGCGTCCGCCAGAAACACAACGCTCTAGAAGAAAAAGCCGATCCGCGCCTCCAGGCTCCAGTCGTTGATCGGCGCTTCCTCGATGAGCTTGTGCTTGAACTCCAGCGACATCACCATGGTGTCGGTGATCCGTTTTCCGATCGTGACGTCGAATGGGAGAGAAACAGCGCCACCATCCAACAGGTCGAACTCGAGCTCGGGGCTGAATGTCAGCGACCATCGATCCGGCAGCGAAAGGTGGAGCTCCGGATTGACGGTCAGTGCGCTGATATGATCGCGCCCGGCCGGGCCGGCTACGTCGACATCGTAGCGAACCAGCCCCCCGAAATAGGAACCGGAGGGGAGGAAGTCGGGGTGGTAGTAGAGGCCGACCGTCGGGAGCAGCCGCAGCTTGCCCGAGCCGAGGTGAGGCTGCGTGCCGGTCGGCAGGATGACGCGACCGCCGAAGAAAACCTCGTAGCTGCCGTAGGTCTTCACGAAGAGCGCCTGTGTGAGCACATCGCCCAGGCCTGTTGCGCGGCTGGCGTCCGCGACGTCCTTCGACACGATCGGGAGGTCGAAGCGGGTGTTCAGCCGCCAGCCATCGCCGATGTCGAAGGGCACCTCCAGCCGCGGCGTGAGCACCCAGCCGCTCAGGCCATCGTCGATCGCCTGGTATTGCAGCCTCAGATCCAGGCGGCGATCCGGCTCCGCCTGGCGACCTCCGACGCTGGCGTGCCCGGCGCCTGGCTCCTGCGTTCGGCCAATCGCCGCGGACGTGATCAGCAAGAGGGCGCCCAAAACCGCCGGCACTGGACCGGCCTGCATCATCGCCAACGGCACGATCGCACGGAATGGCGATCGCCCTCTGCGGCAGGCCTTTGGCACCGGCACCCGGCCTACTTCGTCGGGAACATGAGGGTCAGGGTCGTGCGGATGCCCCATTCGGGTCCGCCATCCGGCCTCACCGCAAAATACTTGCCGCCGATCTGGAAGCTCATCGCCTGCTCGCCGATCTTGAAGACCTTCGACACGCCCAGGTTGAGCGGAACGGTCCATTGCCTGGCGGTCCAGTCGTAGCTTGCCTCCGCGTTGAGCGTGGCGCTGACACCGCCACCGAAGGCGTAGCTCACGAAAGGCTGGAGAAATGTCTGGTTCACGTCGGGTCGGTCGCCGTCGCCGGCAACCGACCAGATGTGGTTCATCAGCGCGCCGACCGTCCACGGGCCGCTCTGCTTCAGCACCACGGCGGTCGGTCCGATGCCGAACTTGCCGGTGCCGAGGAAGCCGTTCGACGCGGTGGGCAGGAGGAATACCGGTCCGACACCCCAGATGATGCCGCTCGGTCCCGGCGTCTTCGGCGAGAAGAAGAAGCTCTGGGTTATGTCGCCGAGGCCGAACGTGTCGCCCGACGGCGGCGGCAAGTAGTCGCGATAGCCGAGGGGCACGATCGTACGCGAGATGACGTTCCAGTCGTCGCCGATCGAGAAGGGCATCACCGGCTGCACGTTCAAGGTGTAGGCAAAGCCGTCCCCGCCGGCACCGGCGCCGAAGTCGAAATTGCTCTGCAGCGGCACGCTGATCAGACTGGCGACAGGGTTTGCCAGCTGCTTGGCCAACTCGTCCGCATCCTGCGCCCGGACCGGGGCGGTCGCGCATGCGAGGAAGGCGATCGCCACGCCGATCTGCGCCCGTGCGCCGCTGGGCGCCGGTCGAGCCTTGAATTCCCTTGCAAGCATGCCCTCGTCCTCCCGAGCGTTCCACACCGCCTGGACTGCTGCCAGCAGTGCGTTTCCTTCAGAACTTGCCGGAGACGCCGAAATAGACGCCGTGCCCTTTTGTGCGGTTCCTGGTGCCGAACTCGGGCGCCCAGCTCAACGTCATGCCGATCGGGCGCTCCTCGGAGCCGGCCGTGTATTTGAGGATCGGACCGATGGCGAAGGATTGCCCGCGAAAGGCGCTATTGCCGCCGCGGTCGTCTTCGATCTGGTAGAGGATCGATCCGAAAATGCCGACCGCGAACTGTTCGGTGACGTTCTTCATCACGGAAGCGTCGAGATGCAGCAAAGCGCCGCTGTAATAGCCGGTGTCGCGGTTGACGGTGTTGAGGTCGATGCCGAGGATCGCCGAAAAATCGAGACCACGCTCCGGATCGATATGGGTGAAGGCGAGCGTCGGCGAGAAGGTCCAGTAATTCATGCCGACATTGTCGAGCGCGCCGACATCATAGGCGCCGGTGGGCGCGTAGATGCGCACGCTGGCTGACAGGAAGGTGGTGCCCGAACTCCAGCCGATCGTCGGCGCCAGCATGATGTCGCCGAGAGCCGTCTGCCGCTGGCCGATGCCCAATCCGCCGAGCGTGACGCCGACATCGACATACGTGACCGGCAGCGTGAGGCTGATGCCGAAATGTGTGTTCGTCGCGATGTCGATGCCGGGAACCCAAAGCACGGTGAAGTTCTCGCCGATGATCGTCGCCTCGAGGCCGAGCCGTACCGTGCCGGCAACCGGCACCTGCAGGTCGGCTCCGGCCGAGCCGGTGTAGAAGGCCGTGTTGCTGCTCCAGTAAACGCCCTTGGGCGGCAGGATGCCGGCCATGGGGGCGGCGAAAGCGCCGGGGATGTAGCGGCCCATCGCGGCTTCCGTCGCCATCGCGGCGGAAGGCAAAATCGTCGTCAACAGGAGGGCGGCCGCGAAGAGTTGCTTTGCCTTGCGCATGTGCCCCCCGAATCGTTGCGCGTCACCGCCGCCGGCAACACTGGGGCGAGTGTTCCCGCCATGGGGCAAATTCAAAGTACGTTACGGTAACAATCGGCGCGAAAGTCGGGCCTAAAGGTCGACCCGAGGCGGTTCACAGGCCGTCGAAACCGGGCCGCACGATGCTGCACCGTTGCGGTAACGACGGCCGGGACCACGGTCGCTCGATGCAACCGCGACCCGTGCTCCAGATCATTGGTTCGCGGCAAGGCGGCGGGTTTTCCCTGCCGCCTCGATCGCTCATTGGACCGACGTGCCGGCGAGCTGCAGGCCGTCCTTGAGATCGGTGATCATGACCGGCTGCAGGCGGCGGCCGATATAGGTATCGAGGTCGTCCTCGAAATCCGGCCGTTCCTCGCGGATGCGCATGACGACGCCCTCCGCCTCCTGCCGCTGGCCGGCCTGGCCGAGCGCTGCGACGAGGAAGAGCTGCGAAAGGTAGCAATCCTCATCAGACATCTGCCGCAGCCGCAGCACCGCTTCATCGAAGGCGCCACGCCGGTATGCATCCATGGCCAGCACGCGCTCGGCCTCGATCTGGCGGATGTCCTCGACCTGGGAGGCGCGGGTGGCAAGCACCACGGCCTCGTTCCATTGCCCCATGCCGGCCAGCACCCGGGCAAGCCTTGCGGTCGCACCGGTGTTGTACGGATTGAGCGTGATCGCACGGCGGCCGGCGACCGCTGCCGCTTCCAGATTGCCGGCATGGAACGCCGCCGCCATCTTCGCTGCGTAGCTGCGATCCGAATCCGGCGCGAGCCGCACCGCTTCCTCGGCGTGCGTGGCAGCCAGGCGGGTGAGGCCACCAGGCTCATCGATCGGATCCATCGCCAGCAGCACCAGGGCCAGCAACGCATGGGCATCGGCATCGTATGGACGCAGCTTGAGGGTGCGCTCCAGGCAGCGGCGGCCAACCTGCAGGGTTGCGTTCGAACGCGCCGCCAGGGACAGGCCGGCACGCAGGATGCAACCATTGCCGAGGCTCGGCTGCTCGAGGTCGCGGGTCGTCTCGATGGTGTTGATCACGCCGCGCAACGAGCCGAAGCGCACCGCCAGCCGCGAAACCAGTCCGTCATCGGGATTGCCGACATGCGCGTCGTCGAAGGTGACCCGCTCCTCGCCGGACTGCAGGGCTTCGCCCGTGCGGCTGTCGACGACCTGCCACCAGACCGCCCGGCTGCGCAGGCCGGAGGAGTATTTCAGGAAGACGTGATAGTTGCTGTGCGCGTCACGCCGGCTGCTGCCGCCCGTGCTGGCGGTATGGAATTGCGGCGCGGAGAGGCGCAGCGAGTGGAAGCCGGACAGCGCGATCATCAGCCTGTCGCGCATCGCCTCGGCCTCCTGATCATCGCCTTCGCCCGGCTGCAGCTCGATCGCGACAGAAGGCCGCTCGGTGATGCGCGGGCCAAGATTCATGCCGGGCATCCAGAACACGGCGAGCAGCGCGCCGACCGCGACGCCGCAGGCGAGCGCGATGCCGACCGACGTCCAGCCTTTCGTCAGTTCGCGCAAGGAGCGCGGCACGCGCAGGCGCCCGGCCCTGCCGGGAGCGGCGGCATCGGCGGACGCCAAGCTGGGCGAGCGATAGAACTCCGGCACGTAATGGCCCCGGGCGAGACGTATCTGCACGCCCTTACGATGCCTGTCGGCCTCGTAGTAACGCTGCAGCGCGGTGCGCAGCCGGGTGGCTTCGATGCGCACGATCGGATCGATGGTGGCGTCGAAGGTCGAGGGTCGCCCGAAGACGTCGACCGCGATGGAATAGGCTTTCAGCCTGCTCTCACGGCCGGCAAAATATTCTTCGGTAACGAAACGCAGAAACTTCTTGTTGCGTTCGGAGCACTGGAACTCCGGATCGGAAAGAACACGTTCGAGCTCGTTAAGCGCCTCTTCCTTTGAAACCTGATCTTCCAGTCCGTCCAGTGGGCTATCTATTCGTTGCGTATCCATTGCAAGTCCCTCTGGCTTGCAGTAACCCCCCGCGTTATGCCCGATTCGGAGACTAACCTAGATTAATCGGTTCTGGCAACGCGCTTATTTACAACCTATGAGCGACTAGATTTAAGAACATCTATGTCTCATAGCGCGGCCGTATAGTTAATTTGAAGACAATAGTTCAAATTTTTAATTAACGCCCGATCAGATTGGCGAGCGTAAAATCCGGGTATTGGTGCAGTTCAGCACCGGCGACAGATCGAGGATGGTGAATTTCTTGCTTGCCCAAGGCGACCGGCAGCCAATCTTGACCATGACGTCAACAATCCTCAGCATGCTCTTCTTCCAGACGCCTCGATACAATTTTGTTACGTGCGCTAACAGTTTCAGCGCGCACGAAATCGCCGAGCAGCGCATCAGGGGATATGTTCTGCCTGACCTGGCGTCACGGCGCCGGCATGGCCGAGGGGGGTGCCGGGTGCAGACTGGCGCGGATGCTCAGCCTGTTGCCGTACGTGACTGCAGGAACCGCCGGAAGTCGCCCGTAACCTTGCCGGCGCTGCGGATCAAAAGGCCGCGCCCCGTCAGCTCGAGCTTTTCGCGTGCGCTGAGCAGCCCGCCGACTCGCGGGGTGATCAGCGCCTTGACCAATCCTTTCGCCCGCAGCCGCGGCGGGTAACGGAACAGGTCGGATTCGAGGAAGGACCGCCGGCTCTTCTCCGCCGCCATCCGCCAGGCCTGCTGCTGCAGGACCTGGATCGAACGCTTCAGATCGAGCTCGCGCCGGAGCCAGGAGGCGCCGGAGCCGAGATCCCGGGTCGTCTGCTCGCCATTGTGGGCCCAGACCGCCAGCGGCTCCATCGCGACACAGATCCGTTCAGCGATCGAGAAGGTGCGCATGTATTCCTGCAATGTAGCCGTGCAGGCAAAGCCGATCTCCAGCCGGCTGCTTGCGGATTTCGACCAGAAAAGCGCTCCATTCGAGACGCCGATGCCAGGGATGAGCGAGAGGCGGAATTCTTCCGGCTCGTAGAGCCTTTCGGAGAACATCGCGTCGAAGATGCCAAAACTGCTCAGATGCGCGTCGGGCGTGCCGCTGCGCCATTCGACCAACTGGTTGCGCAGCACCAGATCGACGCCATGCTTCTCGCAGAGCTGGACGTTCGCCTCGATGAATTCGGGCAAGACATAGTTGTCGTCCTCGACGACACAGAAATAGTCGGCATTGCGCGGGTTTTCGCTCGAAAAACACTGATCGATGTTTTGCGATGCAAATCGCTGCGGCCGGTTGTGATTGTAGACGATGCGGGAATCGGCAAGCGCCGCGCAGACAGCGCGGGCGGAGCCGCCGGGATCGTCGTCGAACACGTCGCATACCCAGTTCTGCCAGGTCTGCGCCTGCAGGGACTGCAGGCAGCGCAGCAATGCATCGCCGCGCCGGTAGGTCGGCGTGCGGATATGGACGAGAGCATCAGCTTGCATGACTGGCCTCCGGTGCGCCGCGCCGCCGCCGCGGGCCAGCGCCGGCAAAATGGGCAAGCGCGGATTTGCCGAGCTGCAGGCAAAGGCGCGGGTCCCTGGCGAGCAGAGACATCGCCCTGGCGGGCCGCCTCTGTTTCAGCGCCATGACGAGGCGCTCGAACGCGAGCGCGCGCCGCAATGCACGCATGCGGCGGTCGAGGAGCTGCAGGATCTCGTCGGGCAGCGCCAGATGATCGGCGAGCAACCGCTCCTGGCTGGCGATCATGCCGAGGACCTTCGCTTCGGAGAGCCGGTGCGAGATCGATGCGGCGTGGCGACGGTAAAAATAGAGGCGCTCGGGCAGCAAGAAAAGACGGCCACCGGCGAGCAGGAAGCGCAGCAGGAAGTCATAATCCTCGCCGACACGCGCCTGCTCGTCATAGGTCTTTCCGGCGAGCGCGGCGCGGCGGAACATCGGCTTCAAATAGCCGAGCGCCGGCAGGCCTTCCCCCGCCGTGTTGCTGCGGATGAAAAACGCGGCGGAGACGCACTGCGGCTCTGCCGGTGCGTGCTTGCCGAGCAAGGTCGTGCCGTCGCCCGCGTCCGAGAAGAACTGGAGGTCGTCGGCAACCGCGTCGGCGTGAAGGGCATCAGCCGCCGCGAGCAGGATTTCGAAGCGATCCGGGTGGATGATGTCGTCGGAATCGACGATGGCGATCCATTGCCCCCGAGCTGCCTCCAGCGCCCGATTGCGCGCCGCGGCGGGACCGAGATTGCGGTTCGAGACAATCAGTTTTACGCGCGGATCGCGGTTGGCGAACCAGCGCACGACATCGGCGCTTTGGTCCGCCGAAGCGTCGTCGCAGACGATGACCTCGATATCGCTGACGGTCTGGCCGAGCACGGCGTCAAGCGCGGCGGCCAGATAATCCGCGCCGCAATAATTGGCCATGACGACCGAGACCAGGGGCTGCTGCATCGGCGTTCTTTCCACTCCGGCCGCGCCCCCGAATGCGCCGGACCCATGTCGAGCGAGGCTAGCAAAACCTTATTGCGGTGCAACGCGCGGCTCGCAGGCGGTCTGCCGAAGCCCCGGCTCCGGCCACGATCTTCTGCTTGACGGATTTATCGTGGCGTTCCCAAACGCTTAGCCAAAATGGCCGTGCGCACAGCAAACGCGCCGGCGCAGATCCGGTTCACGATTGCCCGGCCGATGTAATTGAAATTGCACCCGATCCGGCCGCTTTACCCGAGCGTTTCCACCCTTGCTCCACAATGATGCGCGAGACTTGCCTCGATCGATCGACTGGTTGTGACAGGCTGTTGGAATTCGTGCAGTTGCCGGCGCGCATCGGCAATGCCAGTCTATGTTGCATTGCAGCATCGGCTGCCTTCGAAACGAGGCCGGGCGGACCGACAGGCTGAACCAGGCAGGAGACTTTCGCCGAGCGTCTGAAAGGGGGCGCTCAGAAATGAGCGCCTGAAAAGGGGCGCTTTCCTACACGAAGCCGGGCGGGGCTGAGGTGTTCATGAAGACCACGGCAAACCGGCCGCCGGCGGGAGCTCGCGCCGGCATTCCAGCAGGCGCTGTGCGCGCCTCCAATCCACCCGGCCGGCGCATCTTGCCGGTGCTCGCGCTCGCGCTGGCCGGCATCGCGATCGGGGCAGCTCCGAAGGATGCGCCGTCTGCGTCCTTCCGCGATGATTTCGATCGCTTCGACCGCGAACGCTGGTACGTCGCCGACGGCTGGGCCAATGGCGAGCACCAGAACTGCACCTGGTCGAAGCGGCAGCTCGACCTCGCCGGCGGCGTGCTGACGCTGAGCTTCGAGAAACGCGAGGCCAAGGACCGGCAATATGCCTGCGCCGAGATCCAGAGCCACAAACGTTTCAGCTACGGGACGTATGAGGCGCGGCTGAAAACCGATGTCGGCTCCGGCGTCAACGCGGCCTTCTTCACCTATATCGGCCCGGCCCAGGGCGAGCCGCATGACGAGATCGATTTCGAGGTGCTGACCAAGGACACCTCGAAGGTGAGCGTCAACACCTTCGTCGGCGGCAAGCCGAAGAACGGCGCCGAGGTCGACGTCAGCGGCGGGACGGATGCCGGCTTCAACGACTACGCCTTCGTCTGGGAGGAAGATCGCCTGCGCTGGTACGTCAACGGCGAGCTCAAGCATGAGGCAAAATCGCCAGCCGAGCTGCCCAGCCGCCCGCAAAAGATCTTCTTCAGCCTGTGGGGCAGCGACACTCTCGACGACTGGATGGGCGTGTTCGCCGATCCCGGCCGCAAGCTGACGATGGATGTCGATTGGGTCGCGTTCACCGCGCTCGGCGACAAATGCCAGTTCCCCGGCTCCGTGGCCTGCAATCTCGAGTGACGGCGGCTGGACCGCTTCGGGAATCCGGAGCGCGTCCGCAAGGAGAACCCAGGGGAACGAAGCTTTTGCTCGACCGTCACAAAAAGCCAGGGGACGATTATCGACTGCTGCGCAGCGGCAGGGCGCGCGCTGCCGTGCGCGGCGTCTTCTGGTCGACCGTCAGCGGGCTGGCGCCGGCTGCGGTGGCGGCCGGCGTCTTCACCGTCACCTCGCGCTACCTGACCGCCGGAGAGTTCGGCCTGGTTGCGCTCGCCGCGGCTATCGCGCTGTTCGCCAGCGCCGCCGCGCCGGCCGGGTTCGGACAGGCACTCATCCAGCGTGACGAGATCAACCGGGGACATCTCGACACGGTGTTCTGGCTCTGCCTCGCCACGTCGCTCGCCATCTATGCGGCGATCGTGCTTGCGGCCGAGCCGCTTTCGGCGCTGCTTGGCGAGCCCGGCCTTGCGGCGCTGCTGCGGGTGCTCGGACTGCGCGTGATCTTCGATCTGGCCGTGGTGGTGCCGAATGCGCTGCTCACCCGCACGATGTCGTTCGACAAGATGGCCTGGCGCACGACGATCGCATCGCTGGTGGCGGCGGCGGTGTGCCTCGTGCTGCTGCTGCTCGGCTACGGCATCTGGGCGCTCGCGGTTTCGCAGGTCGCCTCGTCGGCGGCGATCGCCATCGGCACCTTGCTGTCTTCGAACTGGCTGCCGGGGCTGCGCGTCGAGCGCAGCGCGCTCAGGCAACTTGCACATTACGGCATGTTCGCTTCCGGGCACCGCGTGATCCGCCTGCTCAATTTCGACCAGCTCCTGATCGGCACGCTTCTCGGCGCAGCACCGCTTGGAATCTTCAGCTTTGCGCGGCGGATATTCCAGATCCTCAACGATCTCATCGCCGGCGCGCTCAACGCCGTCTCCTATACGCTCATGGCTTCGCTGCAGAGCGAACGGGAGAAGCTCGAGCAAGCATTCCTGTTCACGACCTTCGCCTCGTCGGCGATCTCCTTTCCCGTGTTCGTCGGCGTCGGCGCGATCGCAGGCGACCTGGTGCCGTTCGCCTTCGGCCGGCACTGGCTCGAAGCGGTGCCGGCGATCCAGGGTTTTTGCCTGATCGGGCTGCTTTCCTGCATCGGCATCCTGCAGGCCTCGCTGATCAACAGCCAGGGCCGGGCCAATTGGTGGTTCTATTATCTCACCGCCAAGCAGGCGGTGAGCGCGCTGATCATCCTCGGCCTGCATCCCTACGGCGTCACGGCCATCGTCATGGCGATCGCACTGCAGACATTCCTCATGTGGCCGATCAGCGTGGCGATGGTGCTCAACATCCTGCGCATCGGGCTGTGGGCCTATCTCAGGCCGTTCCTGGCGCCGACGCTCGCAAGCATCGCCATGCTCGCCGGGGTGCTGACGCTGCAGCGCCTCGCCGTGCCGCATTCGGCCTTCCTCCACCTCATCGCCCAGATCGCGGCCGGTGCGGCGATCTACGCGGCGGTCCTTTTCGCACTCGACAGCCGCCGCATCTTCCGGATGCGCGATGCCGTGCTCAAACGGGGAACAGTCTCGGCATGAAGCTGACCTTCTTTCGCGGCAAGGCGCCGAATTTCGGCGACGAGCTCAACCCCTATATGTGGCCGCGGCTCCTGCCCCGGAACTTCCTCGACGAGGCCGACGACGAACTGTTCGTCGGCATCGGCTCGATCCTGCTCGACACCATGCCGGCCGCGCCGCTCAAGCACGTCATCGGCTCGGGCTATGCCGGCTATACGGCGCCGCCGCCGATCCATGACGGGTCGTGGAACGTGGTTTTCGTGCGCGGCCCGCGAACGGCAGCCAAGCTCGGCCTGCCGCGCGAGACGGCGATATCGGACAGCGCGATCCTGCTGCGCGCGCTCGAGCTGCCGGCGCCGGCCGCGGATGTGGGCATCGCCTTCATGCCGCATTATGAAAGCCTCGACCGCGGCTTCTGGGGCGAGGCGTGCGCGCTCGCCGGCATCACGCTGATCGACCCACGCCGTGAGGTCGAGCCCGTGATCGCTGCGATCGGCGGGGCACGGCTGCTGATCACCGAGGCGATGCACGGCGCCATCGTCGCCGACGCGCTGCGCACCCCCTGGATCCCGGTCCTGCCTGTCCACCCGCGGCATCACGGCAAATGGCTCGACTGGGCGGACTCGCTTTCGATCGAGCTCCAGCCGCGGCGCATAAGGCCGACCAGCCTGATGGAACTCTACGTTGCCATGTCCGGCGGCCGGGGCAACATCGATGGCCGCGCCGGGCGCGTGAGCCGCAGCCGGCTGGCGGCGCCGGCCAACAAGGCGCTCACCTTCCTGGCGGCGGAGCGACTGCGCACGCTCGCCAGGCTGGCGCCGCAGCTCAGCAGCGACCGAAAAATCGAAGCGGCGACGATGCGGGCAATGGAGGCGCTCGACCGCTTCGTGCGCGCGCGCAATCCCGCATATGGAGCATTGAGCGCATGAAGCTCACCTATTTCACCGGAACGACGCCGAATTTCGGCGATGCGCTCAACCCGTATCTGTGGCCGCGGCTCCTGCCTGCGGGTTTCCTCGACGAGGACGACAGCGAGCTTTTCCTGGGCGTCGGCTCGATCCTCTGGGACCATTATCCGAAGCCGGCGCGCAAGATCGTGATGGGCTCGGGCTTTGGCGGCTACGCGGCCGCGCCCGACGTCCACGACGGCAGCTGGGAGGTGGCTTTCGTGCGCGGGCCGCGAACCGCCGCGACGCTCGGCATCGATGCGGACAAGGCGATCGCAGACAGCGCCATCCTGCTCAGGACGCTGGAGCTGCCGCCGGCCGCGCCGGGCATCGGCACCGCCTTCATGCCGCACTATCACAGCTTTACCCGCGGCGACTGGAGCGGGGTCTGCCGCATGGCGGGCATCCGCCTGATCGACCCGCGCGACGATGTCGAAACGGTGATCGCCGAGATCCGGGGCGCGCGCATGCTGATCACCGAGGCGATGCATGGCGCGATCGTCGCGGACGCCGTGCGCACGCCCTGGCTGGCGGCCGGCCCGATCCATCCGGAGAACGGGACGAAATGGCTCGACTGGTCGGATTCGCTCGGGCTCGAGCTTACCCGTCACCGGCTGAGGCCGGCGAGCCTGCTGGAACTCTACATCGCGCACACCGGCGGCCGCCGCTATTATGAAGGACGCGCCACACGCTGGAGCCGCAGCGGCATGGCCCGGCCGGCAAACCGCGTGCTGATGGAGCTTGCTGCGCGGCGGCTGCAATCGCTCGCGCGCGCGGAGCCGCAGCTCAGCCGCGACAGCCGCATCGAAGATGCCACCCAGCGCGCGCAGCACGCCGTCGATGCCTTCGTCAGCGGGCGCTCGCGCCACAATGTGAGGGTCGCGTCATGACAATTGTCGCCGTGGTCATTCCCTATTTCCAGCGCCAGCCAGGCATCCTGCGGCGCGCGCTGGCCTCGGTCGCAGCGCAACGCCTGCCGGACGACGTCCGGGTGAAGGTGGTCGTGGTCGACGACGCCTCCCCTCACCCGCTCGATGCCGAGCTGGAGGGTTTCCGGTTTCACGAGCCGTTCGAGCTGGTCACGCTCAGGCGCGAGAATGGCGGACCGGGCGCGGCGCGCAACAGCGGGCTCGACGCCCTCGACCCATCGCAGGTCGAGTTCGTCGCCTTTCTCGATTCCGACGATGTCTGGTTCGAGCAGCACATCGCGGCATCGCTGCTGGCGCTGGAACGCGGCGCGGATTTCTATTTCGCCAACAGCTTCCACGACGACCGCACGTCGTTTGCCTATTTCGACTACATGGCCGAGCGGCACGCGCTCGGCATCGACGCGGCGCCGGCCGCCAGGACGATCCCGGGGCAGGAAGCGTTCGACGCGTTCATCGTGCATTGCATCCCGCACACCTCGCAGGTGGTCTTTCGCTTCGCGAAGCATGCGGACATCCGCTTCGACACGTCGCTCAGGCGCACCGGCGAGGACCAGCTTTTCTGGATCGAGCTGGCGCGGCGAAGCGATTTCGTCAGCTACCTCACCGCCCCGATGGGGAGCCGCGGCGAAGGTGTCTCCATCTACCGCGAGGCGCTCGCCTGGGATTCGGCCAATGCGCCGGACCGGCTGATCGACGGCCTGATCTTCCGGCGCAAGCTCGCGAGCAGCTATCAGCTCGACGACGATCGAAGATTGCTGTCGGAGAAGGAGGCGCAGGAGACGCGCGACCATCTGCTCTTCCTGTGCATCAGGAATTTGCGCTACCGGCCGGCCAACACGCTCGGCGCGCTGCTGCGCGTCTCGCGCGAAATCCCGAGCTTCTGGCTGCATTTCCCAAAAACTTTCCTGCGCGTCCCCGGTCACTACCGGCGGATCGTCGCCTGAGGCCGGACGATGAAGATCGTTTTCGCAAGCGCCCATCCCTATCCGCCGCAGATCGCGGGAGGCAGCCAATCCAACACGCATGAAATGGCGATGGAGCTGATCGGCCGCGGGCATGAGGTGGTCGTGCTCGCCGGGCTGACCAAGGATGGCTGGATCGGCAAGCGCGGGCGGCTGCTGATGCGGCTGCGCGGCAATTCGGTGGCGCGCGACAAAGGCCAGGGCTACCCGGTCTATCGCGCCTGGTTCGCCTGGCAGGCCGTGGCGGAGGTGGTGCGCCGGGAAAAACCGGATGTCGCCGTGGCGCAGTCGGGAAGCATCCTGCGGCTGGCGCTGGCTTTTCGGCAGGCAGGCGTGCCGGCGGCAATCTACCTTCACAATGTCGAGTTCGACGATCACGGCGAGCCCATGGAGGGGTTTCGCGATGCCGTTTTCCTCGCCAATTCGCGCTTCACCGCCGACAGGTATCGCGCCGCTTACGGGATCCACTCGACGGTCATCAACCCGCTGTTCCAGTCCGAGCGCTATCTGGTCGATTCGAGCCGGCAGAGCGTGCTCTTCATCAATCCGCATCCGCTCAAGGGGGTCGACACCGCGCTCGCGCTTGCCGCGGCATGCCCCGACATCCCGTTCGACTTCGTCGAGAGCTGGACCCTTCCGGACGACCAGCGCTTCGCCCTGCAAAGGCGCGCGCGCGAGCTCGGCAATGTCGCTTTGCACCCGCGCACCAGCGACATGCGCAGGTTTTACGGCCGGGCCAAACTCGTGCTGGCACCGAGCCGGTGGGAGGAGACCTGGGGCCGCGTCGCCTCAGAGGCGCATTACAGCGGCATACCGGTGCTCGGGTCGCGGCAGGGCGGGCTGGTGGAAGCCGTCGGCCCCGGCGGCATGCTGCTTGCAGCGGACGCGCCGCTTGCCGACTGGATCGAGGCCCTGCGCTCCATCTGGGACGATACTGCGCTCTACCGTTCGCTCTCGGCGGCGGCTCTCGACTATTCGCATCGACCGGCGCTCGACCGCAGATTGCAGGTCGACGACATCGAAGCGGCTCTTCACCGGGCGATGCGTTGGGAGGCGCGACAAGGCCGCGACGCACCGGCATCCGGTGACCGGGGAACAATTACCAGCCCTGCGGTGGATGCGTGAGCCCCCCTTGGGGCGTGAAGGCAGCGGCGGCGTACCGTCGCGACGCCTTCCCCTGCGCGCGCCAGGCGGCATTCGCCCCGACCGCATAGACAAGGGCAGCGATCGCGATGATCGAAGTCACGCTGAACTGGAAGAATACCGCGACCTCGCCAAAACTCGCGCAGATGACGAGCGTCAGGAACGCGGCGAGGAAGGCGTTTTCCGGACGCGGATCGCGCAACGCCCATAACAGCGATGCGATCCAGCCGCCGTAGAGAAGCATGACCTCGATCGCAAGGCCGAGAAGGCCGATCTCGACCGCATTCGAAACATACAGATTGTGAAAATTGAAACCCATGCGGGTCGGGATGCCGAAGACGGCCCACAGAAGCTCGGCCGGCGGGTTGCCGTGCACCCAGAAGGCCTGATAGCCGATGCCGAGCAGCGGGTTTTCCGCGATCAGGTCGAAGCCGAAATCCCAGAGATCGGTGCGGCCGGTGAGCGTGGTGTCCTTGCCCGCATAATCGAGCGCGCCTGCCAGCAGCCGGTCGCCGTAACCGACGAGCACGAGGCCGAAAACAACCGCCGCCCCGGCCATGGCCATGCCGACAAATGTCTTCTGCGCCCCGCTCATGCGGCGGCTGAAAATGACGCCAAGCGCGACTGCCGCGGCAGGCACGAGCACCAGGATCGCGCCCGCCGATTGCGCCCGCAGGAGCAGCGGCGGGCAGACGGCCAGGCCGGCGAAAGCCGCGAGCCGGACCAGGCGCGGCGCGGATCTGTCGAACAGCATGGCGATCGAGGCCAGGGCAAAACCCGACACCACCGCGGCGAAGGCGTTCTTGCTGCCGAAGATCCCGAGCCAGGCGCCGATATCGTCGCGCACATTGCCGAACAGGATGCTGCCGAGGACGCCGATGCCGTAGATGCCGAACAGGCAGCGCACGAGCACCAGCGGCGCGACGCGGTTGGCGATCACGATGGCGATCGAGAGCGTCAGCGTAAGCTGCACGGCATAACGCAGCGACAGCGCCGGATATTGCGACCACAAGGTCGACAACAGGCAGTAGGCAGGAAGGACAAGCACATACCAGAAGCGCAGGAGCGAGCGCAGCGTCTGGGCGGGCCGGGTCAGGAGCAGCAGGCCGCCGCACAGGAGGAAGACCAGCGCCGCGAGCGAGCCGAAGAGCGGATCGAGGATCAAAGCCGCCAGCGCGGCGAAGGTGAGCGCGGCGGCAACGCCGATGCGCAGCCGGATGCGGCGCCGCGGCAGATCGCGGTGTTCGACGGCGCCCTGCATATAGGTTTGAGCCAAAGCTGCTCCGGCAATTTCCCGCTTCGCGCCCCGGCCCGCGCTAGTCCCGAAACCGCGGCACACTTTCGGGAGACATGCTTTATTCGACCGCCGACTGGGATTGCGGCAAAAGCTTCAGCCTGACCTCGATGACGTCGCCCGGCTGGACCGGGGTGCTCTCGCCGGCTTCCGTCTCCGCCGTCTTGCCGTCGACCGTGCGCACCAGCCGCAGCGACATCTCCACGTCTTCGGACGCACGTGCGGCGTCGGGAGCAATGGTCAGCGCTTCGGCGATCAGCCCCCGGTACATGTCCAGCTTGACGCCGGCCTGCGCCAGCTCGGCCTCGACCTGCTGGCGCTCGACGGCGATGTCGGACTCGAGCGTTTTCTGCAGGGCGATCGCGTCCTGGTCCGCCTTGCTGATGTCCTGCCGCGCCTGCAGCATGGCCGTGTCGAGATCGAGCAGCTTGCCTTCCAGGTCGGCGATCGTGCGCTCGGCCGACAGAATGCGGGCGTTGACCACCAGGCCCTTGTCGGCAAGCGTGCCGATGCTCTCCAGCTCCTGCCGCGCCAGATCCACCTGGCGCGTCTGCGTCGTGGACTTCTGCTGCAGCGACTTGATCTCGCTCTCGAGCAGCTGCTTCAGGCTGTCGAGCGTCTCGAGCTGGCGCTTCAGCTTCTGCTGCCGCGCCGTCATGATGGCCACCTCTTCCGCCTTGATCGTCGCGGCTTGCGGTGCAGCCGCCACTTCCTGCGGAAGGTCGAAATCGGCCTTGCCCTCGCTCTCCGCCGTCAGCCGGGCACGCTTGACCAGCAGGCGCAGCCGCTCGTCGGCGCTCAAATCGTAATTGCCGCGCGCGTTGAGATAGTCACGTTCGGCACGCTGGCCGGCACTGCGCCGAAGACCGCCGGCAATGGTCATCGCCTTCATGACGTTGAGGCCCGGGACGTAAGGATACTGGCCGGGATTCTGCACGTCGCCGGAGATGTAGAACGGCCGGTATTCGAGCAGCTCCACCGAGGCCTCGGGCCGATCCGACAGGCCGAACTTCTGCTGCAGGCTCCCGCTTATCGCCGCTGCGATCTCGGCCGTGGTCTTGCCCGCCGCTTCGGTCTCGCCGAGGAAGGGCAGCGAGAGGGTGCCGGAAGCCCCGACGACATAATCGCCGCTGACTGCGGTCCACTCGCGAAAATTACCCTCGATGGTCTGCCATTCGACGACCCGGATCTTCAGCTTGTCGAGCGGGCCGAGGCGATATTCGTCGGCGATCGCGGACGGCGAGGCCAGCGCCAGCGCGAGGCAGAAGATGAGCAAGGCCGCGAGGCCGAGGCGGGAAAAGATGCGCGGGTGGGACGGGATGGTGCGCAAGCAGCTTTTGTCCTTTTGCCTTCCCGCAGCCCCTCCCCGGCCGCCGGGACGATGATGCGATCGCGGCGCGTGCTTCAGTAGCTGCCGCGCGACAGGAAGACGGCCGGCACCGTCCTGGCAATGATCTTGATGTCCTCGACCATCGACCAGTTCTCGACATAGTGCCGGTCGAACGCGACGCGTGTGTCGTAGGATACGTCGCTGCGGCCGGAGACCTGCCAGAGACCGGTCAGGCCAGGCCGGGACTTCAGGTAGAAGACCGCCGACTTGCCGTAGTGGTCGAGCTCCTCGCGCACGACCGGCCGCGGCCCGACGATGCTCATGTCGCCACGCAGGATGTTGATGATCTGCGGCAGCTCGTCGAGGCTGAGCTTCCTGAGCACGGTGCCGACGCGCGTGACACGCGGGTCGTCCTTCAGCTTGCGCGTTGCCGCCCACTCGGCGGCCGCCTCATGGTTCGAGACGAAATGGGCGGCAAGCACTGCGTCGCCGTCCGCAACCATGGTGCGGAATTTGAGGCAGCGGAACAGCCGGCCGCCGCGGCCGATGCGTGTGTGGCCGTAAAACGCTGGGCCTCCGTCCGACAGTTTCACGAGCAGGCCGATGAGGATAAGAAGCGGGCTGAGCACGACAAGCCCGGCCAGGGCGCCCAGCATGTCGAAGCCACGCTTCACCGCGCCGCCCAATGGCGGTGACGGATCGGCACGCGCACGCGGCGTTGCAATGGATGGCGACTTGGCGAATTCCCTCACGGCGGACCTCTCCGGTAAGCGCACGACGAAGCCCCAAGCCCGCGGATACGATAGCAAAAGTATGGTGCGTCGCAACAAAAGAAAGGGCTGATTTTTCAACCTGTGTTTTCGCCGACCACAAAGAGTGATCCCCGTGCACAAAATCTACACATTTTGACTGCGTTTTCGCCGCCCTTGAGGGAAGACAGGAAAGGTTTATGTAGAAGGTTATTTATACGAGATTTCGATCAATATCTTTAAATACTTCTCGCGAGTGGCAAGCAAAACCCCAATATCGGAATCATCTCATTGTCAGGGCAAAGTTTGAGCGATAACGCCGGAGCATTTGGTCGCCGCGTTGCGCGGCGGGTGCGGCGCCTATGTTGCAACGCAGCATAAGACCAGGCAGCCCCGGTTCTGCTTGATGAGGCCGGCGGAACTCTTTAAGTTTTCGCCAGCGGAACTTGGGCAACGATGACGACGACCGAGAGTTGTGCCGGTAGCAGACTTCGTCGAAAGGGGGAGGCGTCCGTGCGAGACAGGAAAAGCAGCGCACCTGCCTCGGCGAGGTAGCGAAGATGTCGGCGGCCAAGTTCGTCGTCGGCATGCTGTTCGTCGTCGTGATCGTCACCGTCTGGTCGATCCTCGACGCAGCCTCATGGGGCACGATTGCGCTGCGCGCGCTCATCTGCGCCGTCGTGCTTCAGCTCGGATATTTCGGCATCGTGCTCGTGCTTGTCGGCCGCGAGCCCTCGCGGCGCGCGCAGCGGCCTGAGGCAGCTCCCAGCAAGCCTGTCCGCCCCAACCCGAAGATGGGCGGCGAGCAGAAGCTTTGATCGAGGGGAGTACTGGCTCTTACTCCCCTACGCCGTACCCTGTCACAGAAAGTGATAGTCACCATTCGTCCGGGCTGGTCGCAATATGTGACCGGCACTAGCGCACTGGTTGCGTGCCTCGCCACCGTCAACGTGTACCATTGCGTGGCCTGCGGGAGGACGTTCGGCGACCGCTTTGCGCTGCAGGCGAAGATCGAAAGGGAGGGTAGAAGCGAGGCCGTTGCCGAAGGCGGGCGACGGCGAAGGGATGCCGATGACCCAGCCGCAGATCTCCGTCATCATCGCGGCGCGCAACGCTGCCGCCACGATTTCCCGGGCCATCCAGTCGGCGCTGCGCGAGCCCGAGGTCGTCGAGGTGCTGGTCGTCGACGACGCATCGAGCGACGATACCGCGCTTGCGGCGCAGGCCGCCGACGACCGCTCCGGCCGGATGTCCATCCACCGCCTCGCCAGGAATGCGGGCCCTGCCGCCGCCCGCAATCTGGCGATCAGCCGCTCTTCCGCTCCGTTCATCGCAATTCTCGATGCGGATGACAGCTACCTGAAAAGCAGGTTCGCCAATCTGCTCGGCGAGCCCGAGTGGGATCTGGCCGCCGACAATGTCATGTTCGTGGACGAGCGCGCGGCACGGCGAATGCACGACGTCAGCCCGCCGGCTTTCGCCTCGCGCCCTCGCTACCTGACGCTCGAAGAGTTCATCGACGGCAACGTCTCGAAACGCGGCCGGCACCGCGGCGAGCTCGGCTTCCTGAAGCCCGTGATCCGCCGCAGCTTCCTCGAGCGTCACGGCCTGCAATACGATCCCGAATTGCGGCTCGGCGAAGACTTCGAGCTTTATGTCCGGGCCATGATCCTCGGCGCGCGATTCAAGGTCAGCCGCAGTTGCGGCTACGCCGCCACGGTACGGCCGGACTCGCTCAGCAGCCGCCACCGAACCGAAGATCTCGGACGCCTCGCCGACGCCGATCGTGCGCTGCTTGCGCTGCCTGGCCTGCAGCCGGCCGGCCGTGCGGCCCTGAAAAGACACGAGACCCATATGCGCAACAGATACAGGCTGCGGCGCTTCCTCGACCGCAAGGCGGATGCAGGGCTGGCCTCCGCCCTCGCCTACGCGGTGTCGAACGGCCCCTGGCCGATCGCGGTCGGCGTCGCCACCGACAAGACCAACGCTCTCGCCCGCCACTTCGCGCCCGGCTCCGCCAGGCAGGAAGCCGTGCGGTTCCTGATGCCGGCCGAGCCCGCCCGTCGCTAGGCGGCCTGCGCACTCCTCAGACATTAAGAGGTCCGACATGGCTTCAGTTTCCGGATTCAAGACACGCAATGCGGAACGCGACAGGGAAACCGACCTCGGCAGGCTGTCGCGTATGAAAAGCTTCCTCGAACAGGTCGCCAGCGAGATCGAAGCGGAGCGCGCCGGGCTGGAAACGCGCTACCGCAACGAGGTGAGCGATGCAGGTTTCCTGCTGGGGGCCATCGACAACGACGAGGCGCCGGCGCGCTCGGCGGCCAGGGCCGACGCGCTGACCGCCTCCATCATGCGCTGCGAGCGCCGGCTCGAAACGCTGGGGCGGCAGGTCGAGCTGATGCGCGAGATCGTGCAGTTCGTCGGACGGTTCGAGGCGACAGCCGAGCCCGTCCAGGGCACCGGCGAGCCGGCCAGGGCCACGGCTTGAGGCGGCAGGGAGCGCGTCGCTGCAATGCCGAAGACTGCCATGTTGCAACGCAGCAAAAACTCCACTAGCTTCACCACGGGTGGGAACCTGTGGGCAGCGCGGATGCTACACGTTCTCTACCTCGTCCACGATCTCTCCGACCCTGCCGTGCGTCGCCGCATGCTGATGCTGCGCGAGGGCGGCGCGTCGGTTGTCGTTGCCGGCTTTCGGCGGACGGCCGGACCGGTCGCAGACGTCGCCGGCACCACGCCGATCGACCTCGGCCGGACGCGCGACGGCCGCTTTGCGCAACGCCTCGCCGCCGTCGCCGGCGCGAGCGCTTCGCTGCGCACGAAGCTTGCCGGCGTCCGCAAACCCGACCTGATCATCGCACGCAATCTCGAAATGCTGGCGCTTGCAGTGCGGGCGAGGTCGGTGCTCGGCGCCGGCATCCCCATCGTCTACGAGTGCCTCGACATTCACCGGCTGCTGCTGCGCGACGACCTGCTCGGAAAAGCCATGCGCCGCGCCGAGCGACATCTGGCGCGCCGCGCCGCCCTTCTCATCACCAGCTCGCCGGCGTTCATCCGGCATTATTTTCGCCCGCGGCGCCAAGTGAATGCCCCGATCGAGCTGCTCGAGAACAAGTTCTTCGAGCCCGGCTTCCAGGCCGTGCACCGCGAGCGCGCGGCCGAAATTCCGGCTGCGCCGCCCTGGCGCATCGGATGGTTCGGGGCGCTGCGCTGCAGCCGTTCGCTGGCGCTGCTTTCGGATTTCTCGCAGCGTGCAGGGGGCAATTTCGAGATCATCCTGCGCGGCAGGCCGGCGCTCTCCGAGTTTCCGGACTTTCATGCCTCGGTCGACGCCGACCCGTTCGTCTCGTTCCTGGGGCCCTATCGCAACCCGGAGGACATGGACGCGGTCTATGGCGACGTCCATTTCGCCTGGCTGATCGACTTCTTCGAGGACGGGCTGAATTCGAAATGGCTGCTGCCCAACCGGCTCTATGAAGGCTGCCGTTTCGGCGCGGTGCCGATCGCGCTCGCCGGCACCGAAACCGCGGCTTTCCTGGAAGCGCGCGGCATCGGCCTGATCCTGCCGGAGCCGAGCGTCAGGGCGCTCGAGCGGCTGCTCGGCGGCCTGACGCCCGAGGCGTTCCGCAGGCTGCGCGCCAACGTGCTGGCGCATGAGCGCTCGACCTTTGCCGCCGATGGCCGCGACTGCCGCCGCCTGGTGACGAGGCTCGCCGGAATTGCCGGCCACGGGCAACCGCATTCGCTTGCCGAAACGCCGGCGTAACCAAGGAGGCTGCCCGTGACCGACGAAGCCCGGACGCCTTGCGTCCTCATCGTCATTCCCTGCCTCAACGAGGCCGCCCATATCGGTGGATTGCTCGCCTGGCTGCAGGATGCCGCCACCCGCCTTGACGCCAGCATCGTCGTCGCGGACGGCGGCAGCACCGACGGCACGCTCGCCATCCTCGCCCGCCATGCGGCGAAGGACGGGCGCATCCGCATCGTCCACAACCACAAGCGTATCCAGGCGGCAGGCGTGAACCGCGCGGTGCGCGAGCATGGCGAAGGCTTCGACTTTGTCATCCGCATCGATGCGCATGGCCGCTATCCCGACGATTATTGCGACCGGCTGGTCGAGGAGGCCGCCGCCACCGGCGCCGACGCGGTCGTGGTTTCGATGGAAACGGTCGGCTCCGGCCCGGTGCAGGCGGCCATCGCGGCAGCGCAGACCTCCAGGCTAGGCACCGGCGGCTCGCGCCACCGACACCGGAACGAAGGCGGGTGGATCGATCATGGCCATCACGCGCTGATGCGCGTCGCCGCCTTCGAAGCGGTCGGCGGCTACGACGAGACGTTCAGCCATAATGAGGATGCCGAGCTCGACCATCGCCTGCGCCGGGCAGGCTACCGCATCTGGCTGACGGGCAGGACGCGGATGACCTATTTTCCGCGCAGCTCGCTGGTCCGCCTGCACCAGCAATATGTCGGCTACGGACGCGGGCGAGCGCGCAACCTGACCAAGCACCGGATCGTGCCAAAGCTCCGGCAGATGGCGCCGCTGCTCGTCGTGCCGGCGGCGCTGCTCGCAGCCTTCGGCTTCGTTCACTGGATAGCCGTGCTGCCCTTCGCGCTCTGGATCGCGGTCTGCATCGGCTTCGGTATCTCGACCGCGATCCGCAAACGCAGCCCAAATTTCCTGCTCGCCGGCGTCTCCATCATGGTCATCCATTTCGGCTGGTCGCTCGGCTTCTGGACGCAGGTGCTCGCCGGCCCCGCGCCGCGCAGGGAGGCCACGCCATGAGCGCCAAGCGCATTGATATCTGCGTCTGCACCTTCCGCCGGCCGCAGCTTGCCGACACGCTGAAATCGCTGGCTGCGCTGACCACGCCGGACGGCTTCGCTCTCGGCATCCTGGTCGCCGACAATGACGACGAGCCGAGCGCCCGGCTGCTCGTCACCAGGATGGCCGAGGCGCTCGGACTGCATCTGCGCTACGTCCACTGCCCCGCCAGAAACATCTCGCTCGCCCGCAATGCCTGCCTCGACGCCAGCAGCGCCGACTTCATCGCCTTCATCGACGACGACGAGACCGCCTCGCCGGATTGGATCGCACATCTGCTTCTGGCGGCCGAGGAAAGCCACGCCGACGTGGTGCTCGGGCCGGTGCAGGCGCGCTACCTGCCGGGCGCGCGGCGCTGGATCAAGGACGGCGATTTCCATTCGACCTCGCCGGTCTGGGTGCGCGGCGAGATCCGCACCGGCTACACCTGCAACGTCCTCATCCGCAGGCAGGCGCAAAGCGTCGCCGGCATTCGCTTCAGCCTGGCGCGAGGACAGACGGGCGGCGAGGACACCGAGTTCTTCGACCGCGTCTTCAGCGCCGGCGGAACGATCGCGTTCGCGCCCGATGCGCTGGTCGAGGAGGTCGTGCCGCCGCAGCGCGCGACCTTCGACTGGCTGGCGCAGCGGCGTTTTCGCGCCGGCCAGACGCATGGCCGTCTGCTCAAGGAAAAACGCCGCGGCGCGGGCGTCTATGCCGCGATCGGCCTGGCGGCGGCCAAGGTCGGCTGGTGCTTCGCCGGCGCGGCGCTGACCGCATTCCGGCCGGTGGCGCGCAACCGGAATCTTTTGCGGGGGATCATGCATGCCGGGGTGATCGGCGGCCTGACGGGGGTCCACGAACGGCGCCATTACGGCGTCGCCAATCCTGAAACCGTTTGAATGAAGAAGGTGTCTCATGAACAAGATCAGGAAAGCCATCATCCCCGTCGCGGGACTCGGTACCCGGTTCCTGCCTGCCACCAAGGCCGTTCCGAAAGAAATGCTTCCCGTCGTCGACCGTCCCGTCATCCAGTATGCGGTCGACGAGGCGCATGAGGCGGGAATCGAGCACATCGTCTTCGTGACCGGCCGCAACAAGGCGGCGATCGAGGACTATTTCGACCACTTCCCCGAGCTGGTCGAAAATCTCGGCCGGGCCGGCAAGGTCGAGCAGATGAAGTCGCTCGAGCGGCTGCTGCCGATCGCGGGCGCCACGACCTTCACGCGGCAGCAGGCACCGCTCGGGCTCGGACATGCGGTGTGGTGCGCGCGCGACGTGATCGGCAACGAACCCTTCGCGGTCATCCTCCCCGACATGGTGTCGCATGGCGAGCGGGGCTGTCTCGCCCAGGCGGTGGAGCTTTACGGCGCGACCGGCGGCAACGTCATCTCCGTCGAGCAATGCGACCCGGCGCTGACCCACAAATACGGCATTGTCGGCCGCGGGCAGGCTGCGGGCTCCGGCTTCAAGGTGCTCGCCATGGTGGAAAAGCCCGCGCCGGAGAAAGCGCCCTCGAATTTCTACATCAACGGCCGCTACGTGCTGCAGCCGGACATTTTCGGCCTGCTTGCCGACCAGCCGCGGGGCGCCGGCGGCGAAATCCAGCTCACCGACGCGATGGTGCGGCTGGCCGCGAGCCAGCCCTTCTTCGCGCAGCCCTTCGACGGCCGCATGTTCGACTGCGGCTCGCGCGAAGGATTTCTGGAGGCCAACGTCGCCTTCGCTTTGGCGCGCAGCGACATAAGGCCGATGGTGATCGGAGCGATCCGCGACCTGGTGCGTTCGCATGAGCATCTGCTGGAGGCGGCGTAGCGAGCGAAACCCAATCATTCCTCGCCGGCTCGTCGGGGACCTCCCCGGCGGGCCGACACCATGCCAAGGCCGAAAAAGAGCTTGCGATGAACTATCCGAATTTCCCTTTCGACAGCCGCGGCCGGCAGGCGGAGGAGAAGGTGGCGGACGATTTCATCGATCTCGAGCACCTCGTGCACGTCGCCCGCCGGCAGGCGAAGGTGCTCGCCATCTGCGCCGCGATCGGCCTCGCGGCGGGGCTCGTCTACCTGCAGACGACGCCGCCATCCTATGTGTCGACCGCGCGGGTGCTGATCGACGAGGAGTTGAGCCGGATCGCCGAAGACACCGCGCCGATCTCGGCGAACTTCCAGTCCGACGCCGAGGTGGCGAGCCAGGTCGAGGTGCTGCGCTCGGCGCGGCTCGCCGAAGCGGTGGTCGCACAGCTCAAGCTCGAGCAGAACGAGAATTTCCTGCATCCGCCGACCTCGCTGCTCTCGAACATCGTCGGGCAGCTTCGCGGACTGAAAAACGCGATCTTTCCACGGCCTGCGCCCGAGGAAGCGCCGGCAGCCTCCGATGCAGGGACGCGATCCGAAGCCGAGGCGCGGCGGCAGTCGGCAGTGCAGACCCTGCTCGGCTCGGTGCGCGCCGACCGCGTCGGCCGCAGCTTCGTCATCGCCATTGCCTATCAATCGCACGATCCGAAACTTGCCGCGGCGATCGCCGGCGCCTATGCGGATGCCTATGTCGCCGATCAACTGAACGCCAGCTTCGACGCCGCCGAGCAGGCGACGGTGTGGCTGCAGAACCGGTTGACGGAATTGCAGGCGAGCTCGCAGGCCGCAGCACTCGAGGTCGAGCAATACAAGACCGAGCACGGGCTTGCGACGGCGCGCGGCGAGCCGATCGCCGAGCGGCAGCTTGGGGAACTGACCGCCCAGCTCAGCCAGGCCCAGGCCGATACTGCACGCGCCAAGGCGCGCTACGAGCAATACAGCTCCATCGCCAGTGACGGCTCGCCCGATGCGATCGAGCGGGCCATGGCAAACTCCGTCGTCTCCGCGGAAGAGCTGCCGCCCGGCTCGACCCTTGCAGCTTTGCGCACCCACTACCTGAACATCGCCGCGCGGCAGCGGCAGATCGAGGCGGATTATGGCGCCGAGCACCCCCAGGCGGTGGCGCTCGGCGGCGAAGCGGCCAAGGTCGCGTCGCAGATTCTTTCGGAGCTGAAGCAGCTCACGCAGAGCTACCGCAACGAATACGATGTCGCGCTGGCGCGCGAGACCTCGCTCAGGCAGAGCATCGCGGAGGCGACCGGCGAAAGCGCGGAGGCCGGCCAGTCCGCGGTCAAGCTGCGCGAGCTCGAGCAGCGGGCGAGCGCGCTCGGCGCGCTCTACCAGAATTTTCTCGACCGCTATGAGCGGACGACGCAGCAGCAATCCTTCCCGGTCTCGAAGGCGCGCATCATCTCGGCGGCGAGCACGCCGCGCAGCCCATCGTCGCCGAGCACGGTCATGGTGCTCGGCCTCTCGCTGGTGCTCGGGCTGATGCTCGGCGGCGGGCTCGGTGCGCTCAACGAGTTCAACGAGCGCTTCTTCCGCACCGGCAAGGACGTGACCGACCGGCTCGGCTTCCGTTTTCTCGGCTACCTGCCGCTGATCGGCGAAGCGCCGAGGACAAGGCGGCCGAAAGTCGACGGGAAGAAGGGCAAGCCGCCACCGCAGCAACGGGCAATGCCCGACCGCAAGGCGCGGATGCGCATGACCATCGCGCAGCCGTCGTCGATGTTCGCCGAGACGCTGCGCAATGTGAAGATCGCCAGCGACGTGGTGCTGCAGAACACGCCCGGCAAGGTCATCGGCGTGGTCTCGGCCCTGCCCGGCGAAGGCAAGTCGACGGTGGCGGCCAACCTCGCGCAACTGCTCGCGGCCAACAATTCGCGCACGCTGCTGATCGACGGCGATCTGCGGAAGCCGGCTCTCAGCCGCGCGCTCGGCATCGAGACCGATGCCGGCCTGGTGGAAGCGATCGTGGACACGGCGTCATGGCGGTCGCGGCTGAGATTCGACCGCGAAACCAAGCTTGCAATCCTGCCCGGGGTCGCGCGCGGACACTTCTCGCACACCAGCGAGACGCTCGCCTCGCCCGGCATGCGGCAGCTCATCCAGGAAGCGAAAGGAATATTCCATCACATCGTCGTCGACCTGCCGCCGGCCGGGCCGGTGGTCGACGCCAAGGCCTTCGCGCCGCTCGCCGACGGCTTCGTCGTGGTCGTCGAATGGGGCCGCACGCCGCGCGCGCTGGTGCGCGCGACGCTCGCCGGCGAGTCCTCGATCGCCAACAAGGTGCTCGGCGTCGTGCTCAACAAGGTGCGGCTGAACTCACTCGCCAAATACGGCACGCTCGGCGGCTCCGAACAGTTCCTGGCGCAATACCAGAGCTACTATCTGGACGGCCCGAAGCCGCGTGCCGAGACGCCCAAGGCAAAGGCGCCGGCGGGTGCCTCGGGCTAAAGCATTTCGCGTGAAACGGGATTCACGCGAAATGCTCTAGCCCTTTGATTTTGCGCATGTCTTTTGTCCCAAAACCGGGACCACTTTTGGGAGACATGCTGTAGAGTGTGCTTTTTGGTTGACGCAGCGATCCTTCGCGCCCCCCTCTGGCCTGCCGGCCATCTCTCCCGCGAGGGCGGGGCAATCGCATATGGCGGATTGAGGCGAAGCACCCCCACTCCGTCACGCTTCGCGTGCCACCTCTCCCCCTGCCCGGGGGAGAGGAATGGCGCCAAGCTTGCGGCCGTCTTCCTCTCCCCCGTCGCCCCATCGACAAGCTCAGGGGGGGAGAGGTGGCGCAGCGAAGCGGCGACGGAGTGGGGGTCGATCGCCATACCCGTTGCCCTGCCCACAAGGGGGGAGATTGGCTGGCATCACGACTTTCGCCAATCGCCAACGTTGCCGTCCTCACTTCGGCTCGGGGAACCGCCGCTCCCCGCCATGCGTTCCGGGAAGAACTCCCGGAGGTACGCCATGGCAGCTCCCCGCGCCGTCTGGAAAGGCTGGATCAAGCTCGGCAAAATTGCCTGCGCCGTGAAGCTGGTGAACGCCACCAGCGAGGCAGGCGGCAAGGTGCATTTCCGCATCCTCAACCGGGCTACGAAAAACCCGGTCAAATCCGCCTATATCGACGAGGCGACCGGCGAAATCGTCGAGACGGACGAGCAGGTGAAGGGTTTCGAGCTGCGCAAGGACGAATATCTCGAGATCGAACCCGACGAGATCAAAAAGCTGAAGCTGAAGTCCGAGCACACGCTGGACATCGAAAACTTCGTGCCGGCCGAGGAGATCGACCGCCGTTACCTCGACCAGCCTTACCATGTGATCCCGGCCGACGGCGCGGCAAGGCAAGCCTTTGCGGCGATCCGCGCAGCGCTGGAGAACAAGAAGGTGGCGGCGCGCTCCTGCATCGTGCTTTACCAGCGCGGCCGCGAGGTCGTGCTGCAGCCCTACGAGGACGGCATGCTGATGACGACGCTGCGGCCGCACGATTTCGTTGTGTCGGAAAAAGGCGTCTTCGAGGGGCTGAAGACGAAGAAGCTCGACCCCGAATATGCCGAGCTGATGGGCCTCATCATCAAGAAAAAGACGACGAAGTTCGACCCGTCGGATTTCGAGGACAAGTATGAGGACGCGCTGATCGCCATGATCCAGGCGAAGCTCAAGGGGAAGAAGCCGCCGAAGCCGGTGCCGGCGCCGAAGACCAACGTCGTTCACCTGGCCGATGTGCTGAAGAAGAGCCTGAAACGCGAAGGCATCGAGGCGCCCGCCAAGCAGGCGACACGATCGCGCGGCCGCAAGAAAGCCGCCTGACGGCAGCTCTCGCTCGCCCTTTGCAATCCGCTGCCGCCCGGCTTGAGCACGCGGCGATCTTCGGCGATATCCGGGTTTCTGGACTCAGCCCCGAGGCTCCGATGATTCGGCCGACAATCGCGCTGCTGCTGATCGCGTTGACCGTATCGGGCGAGGCTGCGGCGCTCGAAACCGATGCAGCGTTCTTTGAAGCCTCGGTCGGCAAGCTGAATGTCAGCGGCGTGGGCAGTTGCACGGCCGTGCTCATCGCGCCAGATCTGGCGCTGACGGCCGCCCATTGCCTGTACAACAGGAAAGCACGCCGATGGGTGGATGCGACCTATGTCCATCTCCTTTTGGGCTACGAGCGCGGCGCATTTGCCTTCCACGGCAGGGCTGCCGGCTATGTTCGCGGGGAGGACGGCCAAGCCCCGGAGGTGTCGGCTTCCGACTGGGCCGTCATTCGCCTGCAGCAAGCCGCTCCGGAGCGATTTGTCCCGTTGAGCCCGCTCGCGGCCACCGCATCGGAACAATATGCCGTCAGGCTTGCGGGCTATGGCAGGCCCAAGGTGCATCTGCTCGACAGCAGCCAGGAATGTTCCGTCCGTCTCGAGAACGCCCTGCTCGTCGGTAACTGCCCGGCGAATTTCGGAATGTCGGGCGGACCGATCGTCGAGCGGTCCACCGGCAGGCTGATCGGCACCCTTTCCGGCACCGCCAAGGTTGGCGAGACGACCGTCCTTGTGGGCGTTCCCGTCACCGAATGGCTCTCCGACAGCCGGGTGGAGGCGCTTTCGGAGTAGCCCACTGCTCGACTTCCCGCCGGCGATCAGCGTAAACATCGTCAAACAGCGCAGGCTCCGGTCGGCGCTGTTCGCGTGACTGCGGCACGTCGCGTGAGTTCACGCCGTGGTGCAGGTGTTTGATTTTGCACATGTCTTTATCCCAAACCGTGCCCACTTTGGGAGAGGCGCTGTTAGCAGGACGCCAGCGGATGCTCGCATGAACCGCCGAGACGATCGGCCCTTCGCCCTGATAGGTGCCGGCCCAACCGGGCTGGCGGCAGCCAAGACCCTGATCGAGCAGCGCATCCCCTTCCAGGGATTCGAGCTCAACGCCGATGTCGGCGGGCTCTGGGACATCGACGGTCCGCGCTCCACCATGTACGAAACCGCGCATCTGATATCCTCAAAGCGCATGACCCAGTTCACCGACTTCCCGTTCGGGGACGAGGTCGCCGACTATCCGTCGCACCGGGAGCTGAAGCGCTATTTCAGGGCTTTCGCCGACCGTTTCGACCTGCGCCGACACTTCCACTTCGGGGCAGAGGTGGTTCGAGCCGAGCCGCTCGGCGCGTCCGGCGAAGGCTGGCGGATCGCCTGGCGCGCCACGGGCGACGCCCTGCACGAGGACGTCTTTGCCGGCCTGATCATCGCCAACGGCACGCTGTCGGAACCGAACATGCCGCGCTTCGAGGGACAATTCTCCGGCGAGCTGATCCATTCCTCCGAGTACCGCTCGCCACGGCAGCTTGCCGACAAGCGGGTGCTGATCGTGGGGGCCGGCAATTCCGGCTGCGATATTGCGGTCGATGCGATCCACCACGGCGCGAGCTGCGACATCTCGCTCCGGCGCGGCTATCATTTCGTGCCGAAATACATCTTCGGCAAACCGGCCGATACGGTCGGCGGGGCGATCAGGCTGCCGATGTGGCTCAAGCGGCGCATCGACGGCACGATCCTGCGCTGGTTCACCGGCGATCCGCAGCGCTACGGCTTTCCAAAACCCGACCACGCGCTTTATGAATCGCACCCGATCGTGAATTCGCTGGTCCTCTTCCACGCCGGCCACGGCGATCTGCGGGTGCGGCCCGACATCGCCCGCTTCGACGGCAACACCGTCCGGTTCAAGGATGGCAGCGCCGCCGACTACGACCTCGTGCTCGCCGCGACCGGATACAAGCTCCATTACCCGTTCGTCGACCGCGAGCAGCTCAACTGGCAGGGCGACGCCCCGCATCTTTTCCTGAACGCGATGCATCCTCAGCGCGACGACCTCTTCGTGCTCGGCATGGTGGAAGCGTCAGGGCTCGGCTGGCAGGGCCGGCACGAGCAGGCAGAACTGGTTGCGCTCTACCTGCGCGGCCTGCACGACGGCAGCAGGGTGGCGCGCGGCATCCAGGCCGAAAAAGCCGTGGGCTTCGAACGCCTCACCGGCGGGGTCGATTATCTGAACCTTCCGCGCATGGCCTACTACGTCGAGAAGGCCACGTTCCGGAAGGCGGTCAACACGCGCGTGCGCGCACTCAAGGGTGACAGGGCATGACAGACATCGACGACATCGTCCTCAATTTCAGCCCTGCATCGCTCAACCTCCTCAACGCCATCCTCTGCGTGGTGATGTTCTCGATCGCGCTCGACCTGCGCACGCGCGATTTCCGCGAGGTCAGCCGCAACCCGAAATCCTTCGTCGCCGGCATGTTCTCCCAGTTCATCGCCGTGCCCGCGCTGACCTATTTGCTGGTGATCACGCTCGAGCCGCGGCCGAGCATCGCGCTCGGCCTGATGCTGGTCGCGGCCTGCCCCGGCGGCAACATCTCGAACTTCCTCACGCACCGCTCGCGCGGCAATCTCGCCCTGTCGGTCTCGATGAGCGCCTTCACCACGATCGTCGCGCCGATCGCCACGCCGCTCAACATCGCCTTCTGGGGCAGCCTCTATCCGCCCACGCACGAGATCCTGCGGGCGACCGAAATCGATCCGCTGTCGGTGCTTTATGCCGTGCTGCTGCTCCTGGTGCTGCCGATGACGCTCGGCATGCTCGTCAACGCGTTCTTCCCCGCCGTCGCAGCCAAGATCCGCAAGCCGCTGCAGATCCTCTCGATGCTGATCTTCGTCGGCTTCATCGTCGCAGCGCTCGCCGCCAACTGGAGCTTCTTCCTCGGCTATGTCGGCCAGGTGGCGCTGCTCGTGGTGCTGCACAACGGGCTGGCGCTGGCGGCGGGCTACACCGTCGCCACCATCGCCCGCACGCCCGAAGCCGACCGCCGCGCCATCACGATCGAAAGCGGAATCCAGAACTCCGGGCTTGGGCTGATCCTCATTTTTGCCTTCTTCGACGGCCTCGGCGGCATGACCGTGGCCGCCGCCTTCTGGGGCATCTGGCACGCCGTGTCCGGCCTGACGGTTGCGAGCTGGTTCCGCCGCACCCCCGCGGCAGCCGCGGCATGAGCCGTATCCTCGTCACCGGCGCGAGCGGGCTCGTCGGCCGGGCGTTCCTCGACGCCGCCGGAGCGGCCGGGCACGAGATCGTCGCAGGCGACATACGGGAGCCGGCTCGCCTGCCGCGGAATGCGACGTTCGTGCGACTCGACGTGCGCACGAACGATCCCGACCGCGCGATCGGCGAGATACGGCCCGCGGCAGTCGTGCATCTCGCCTCGATCGTCAATCCGCCGAAGGATTCCACGCGCGCGCTGGAGTACGAGGTCGACGTCACCGGGACCGGCAACGTGCTCGCTGCATGCGCTGCGCACAATGTTCGCCGGCTGGTGGTGACAAGCAGCGGCGCAGCTTACGGCTATCATGCCGACAACCCGGTGCCGCTCACCGAGCAGGACGCGACGCGCGGCAATGCGGAGTTCGCCTACGCGCACCACAAGCGGCTGGTCGAGGAGATGCTTTTGCGCGCGCGAGCCGAACATCCGAGGCTCGAGCAGGTGGTGCTGCGGGTCGGCACCGTGCTCGGCCCGAAGCTCGACAACCAGATCACCGCATTGTTCCGGCGCAAGCGGCTCCTCGCCGTGTCCGGCTCGGCAAGCCCCTTCGTCTTCATCTGGATCGACGATCTGGCGAACATCGTGATGCGCGCCGCCACCGACGGCCCGCCGGGAATCTACAATGTGGCAGGCGACGGCGTGCTCGGCGTCGAGGACATCGCCGCCCGCCTGGGCAAGCCTGTCCTGCGCATACCGGCGGCTCTGTTGAAGACAGCGCTCGCCGTAGCCAGGCCGCTCGGGCTGACGCGTTACGGTCCCGAGCAGGTGCGCTTCCTGCAATACCGTCCCGTGTTGGACAATTCGAAGCTGAAGACCGCGTTCGGCTACACCCCGCGCAAGACCAGCGCCGAGGCCTTCGACGCCTGGCGGGCGAGTGTGACCTTGTGAAGACGGCCGTCATCACGGGCGGCGCCGGCGGGCTCGGCCAGGCGCTGACACGCGCCCTGGTTTCGCAAGGCTGGCGCGTCGCCCTCCTCGACCTTGCCGGTGCCGAGCTGGAGGCCGCGGCCGGAACAGCGATCCGCACATATGCCTGCGACATCACCGATGCCGAGGCCGTCACCGCAGCCTGCCGGCAAATCCTCACGGACCATTCCGCCGTCGACCTCGTCGTCTACAATGCCGGCATCACCCAGATCGGCCTCTTCGCCGAGACGCCGCTTGCGGCGCATCGCCGGGTGATCGAGGTCAACTATTTCGGCGCCGTGCATGTCGCGGCCAACCTGCTGCAGGCGGTCAGGCAAAGCCGCGGCGTTCACCTCGCGGTCTCATCGGTCGCGGGTTTTGCGCCGCTGCACGGGCGCACGGCCTATTCGGCGAGCAAGCACGCTTTGGAGGGGTTTTTCCGCACGCTGCGCGAGGAAGAAGCCGAGCATGGTGTCGCCGTGCTGATCGCCGCACCTTCTTTCGTGGCCACCAACATCGGCCGGCCCGAGCAGCGCGCGGGCGGCATCGCACGGCCCGGCTCCGCGCCCGACGGCATAGACTACATGCAGCCGGACGACGCCGCCCGCATCATCATGGCCGGGCTGGCGGCCAGGCGCAGCTTCATTCCGGTCGGGCGGGTGGCGCGGCTGGCCTCAATCATCAATCGCCTTTCGCCCCGCCTGTTCGCGCGGCTCATGATGCGCAACATCGGCAAGAAAGGTAAGGTTGCCGGGCCGGGCTGATTGCCCGGCGCCGGCTTCGCGCCTCCGGCTGAATGTTCCAAAAGGACGCGATGGAATAGAATTCCCGGCGGCGACCTTCCGTTCTGGTAGACGTAAGGTTGCTGCCGGCGGAACGGCGCTGCAGAGGCGGCAGGAGACAATGACACGATCGAGACGCCTGCTTCTGGTTGCCTCGCGAAACCTGCTGGCGGCGATCCCGACGGCCGGCGTGCTTCTTATCGCCTACTTCTTCCTCTTCCGGCTCGCGCCCGGCGATGCGGCGGACGTCTTCGCCGCCGAATCCGGCGCGGCGACCACCGAAATGATGGAAGACCTGAGGGAGCGCTTCGGGCTCAACGCGCCGGTGCTGGAGCAGTTGCTGAACTATCTCTCCAACCTCGCGCGCGGCGACCTCGGAATGTCGCCGCGCTACGGCCTGCCGGTCTCCGAGCTGATCCTGTCGCGGCTGCCCGCCACGCTGCTGCTCATGGCCTCCGCGCTCGGCCTGGCGCTGATCATCGGCATCGGGCTTGGAGCCCTCATGGCGAGCCGCGCCGGCCGCTGGACCGACCGCGCGGCTTCGATCGTCGTGCTGGTGCTCTACTCCGTCCCCGGCTTCTGGATCGGGCTGATGCTGATCGTGCTGTTCTCGATCGAGCTGGCATGGCTGCCGAGCGGCGGATCGGAAACGGTGGCGTCGGGCTATTCGGGCTGGGAGCTCTTCCTCGACCGGGCGCGCCACATCGTGCTGCCGGCGATCACGCTCGCGCTGTTCTATGTCGCGGTCTATGCCCGCCTCACCCGTGCGGCCTTCCTCGAGATCGCCGAGCTCGACTTCGTCAAGACCGCGCGCGCCAAGGGCGTGCCGCCGCTGCGGCTGGCGCTGCGCCACGTGCTGCCCAATGCGCTGCTGCCGGTGACGACGGTCGCCGGCATCCATATCGGCGGCATTCTGGGCGGCGCCGTCGTGGTCGAGACAGTCTTCAGCTGGCCCGGTCTCGGGCGGCTCAGCTTCGATGCGATCATGCAGCGCGATTTCGGGCTGCTGCTCGGCATCGTGCTGCTCTCCTCCCTCATGGTCATCGTCGTCAACCTTCTGGTCGACCTTTTCCAGGCGTGGCTCGACCCGCGCATCGAAGGGCGCTGATCGATGGCGAGCGAACCCGCACCTATGCCAGGCCCGGCCGGCAGGCGGCCGCTGAAGGCATTGCTGCGCCATGCGGGCGCCATCGTATCGCTGGCGATCCTGGTTGCGATCATAACGACGGCGCTGCTGGCGCCGGTGATCTATCCCGGCGATCCGATGTCGCTCGCCGGCGACCCGTTCATCTGGCCCGGGCAGAATGCGGCCTTGCCGCTCGGGACCGACTCGCTCGGACGCGACGTGGCCGCCGGCCTTGCCTGGGGAGCGCGGGTTACCCTGCTCGTCGGCTTCTTCGCCATGGCGCTGGGCATCCTTGCCGGGCTCATCGCCGGGGCGCTCGCCGGCTATCTCGGCGGCTGGACCGACACGCTGATCGTGAAGCTCATCGAGATCGTGCAGACCCCGCCCAATTTCGTGCTGCTGGTCGTGCTCGTCGCCATCGCGCAGCCGACGCTGACCACGATCGTCGCGGCAATCGCCATCGTGGCCTGGCCGACGGCGGCACGCATCGTGCGCACGGAATTCCGGCAGTTGCGCGAGCGCGACTTCGTGCTCGCCGCGCGCAGCCTCGGCTACAGCCATCTGCGCATCATGGCGATCGAGATCCTGCCGAGCGCGCTGCCGCCCGTCATCGTCACCTCCTCGATCCTGCTTGCCACCGCCATACTGATGGAGTCGGCGCTGTCCTTCCTCGGGCTCGGCGATCCCAACGTCGTCACCTGGGGCTCGATGATCGGCGAGGGCCGGCCGCTGCTGCGCTCGGCCTGGTATCTCAGCGCCATTCCGGGGTTCGCCATCGTCATCACCGTCCTGGCGCTCAACCTGCTCGGCGATGCGCTCAACGACGCGCTCAATCCGCGCCGCGCGAGAAGGAACTGAGGCATGGCCGGGCGCGCTCCGGTGCTCGAGGTGAGCGGCCTCACCGTCGCGTTCGACGACTTCACCGCCGTCGACGATCTCGATTTCTCCGTGAGCTCGGGCGAGACGCTGGCGATCGCCGGCGAGTCCGGCTCGGGCAAATCAATGACCGCGCTCGCGATCATGGGGCTCGCGCCGCGCGAAGCGCGGATCAGCGCCCGCTCGATCCGGCTTGCCGGAAGGGAGATCGCCGGCCTCACCGAGCGCGAGATGCGGCGGCTTCGCGGCAGCGAGATCGGGCTGATCTTCCAGGAGCCGATGACGGCGCTCAATCCGGTGATGAGCATCGGCGAGCAGATCGCCGAGCCGATGCGCATCCACCAGGGCGTGCCGCATCGGGTGGCGTGGCGCCGGGCAGTCGAGCTGCTCGACCTGCTCAGCGTGCGTGAGCCGCAGCGTCTCGCGCACGAATATCCGCACCGGCTTTCGGGCGGCATGCGCCAGCGCGTCGTCATCGCCATCGCAATCGCCGCCAATCCAAAACTCGTCATCGCCGACGAGGCGACCACCGCGCTCGACGTGACGGTCCAGGCCGAAGTGCTCGAGCTGCTCGACCGGCTGCGCCGCGAGCTGGAGCTCGGCCTGGTGCTCATAACCCACGACCTCGGCATCGTCTCGCAATGGGCGGATCGCGTGGTGGTCATGTATGCCGGCCGCCAGGTCGAGCAGGGCCCGCCACAGGAGCTGTTTGCAAACCCCCGTCACCCCTACACCGCGGGGCTGGTCAGCGCCTCGCCGCCGCGCGACGGGGCATTTGGCTACCGCGCCGCCCCGCTTCGCGAAATCCCGGGCAGCATCGTCGGCGCCGCAGGCGAAGCCGGCTGCCGCTTCGCCCCGCGTTGCCCGCATGCGATCGCTGCGTGCCGCAGGGCGCCGCCGCCGGCATTGCTGCCGGTCGCGCCCGGCCGCCTCGCCGCGTGCCCGGTCATCAACCAGAGCATCGCCGCATGAGCCTGCTCGAAGCGACCGAGATGCGCGTCGACTATGCCTCGCGGGGAGCGAACGTGCGCGCCGTCGACGGCGTCAGCCTCACCATCGACAAGGGCGAAACGCTTGGCCTGGTGGGTGAATCCGGCTGTGGGAAATCGACCCTCGGCAAGGCGCTTCTCGGCCTCGTTCCGGTGGCCGGCGGCGAAGTCCGGTTCGGCGGCGCGCCGGTGCCGCTCGCCTCGGAACGGGCGATGCGACCATTCCGCCCGCGCATGCAGATGATCTTCCAGGACCCGTTCGGCTCGCTCAATCCGCGGCATTCGGTGGGCCGCATCCTGGCGACGCCGCTCAAGGTGCACGGCATGCGCGATGCTTCGGCGCGCGCCACGGCGGTGCGGCGGATCTTGGAGATGGTCGGGCTGCCGCCCGAATCGGCCGGGCGCTATCCGCACGAGTTTTCCGGCGGCCAGCGGCAGCGCATCGGCATTGCCCGCGCCCTGATCCTGGAGCCCGAGCTGGTCGTCTGCGACGAGCCGGTTTCGGCGCTCGACCTCTCCATCCAGGCGCAGATTCTCAATCTGCTGGCCCGGCTGAAGACGTCGCTCGGCCTGTCCTATCTGTTCATCAGCCACGATTTGTCGGTCATCCGGTACTTTTCCGACCGCGTCATGGTCATGTATCTCGGCCGCATCGTCGAGACCGCGCGAGCGGCGGAGATCTGGGCGACGCCGCTCCATCCCTACACGCGCCTTCTGCTCGACGCGGTGCCGGGGCCGGGAAAACAGGCGGCCCCGCGCTCGGCGCCGCCCGCCGCATCCACCAACGAGACGGGCTGCCGTTTCGCGCCGCGCTGCCCGCTCGCCACCGATATCTGCCGAACCAACGACCCTTTGCTGCGCAGCCTGAAGCCCGGCCATCTCGCCGCCTGCCATCACGCCGAGCGGGCGCTCGTGGGCTGAGCTTCCCGCAGGTCACGCGAAACGCGTTCCCGGAACCGCAGGTCGTATGAAATTTTTTTCGCTTGTTGTAGAAATGAAGAAAGCTGGTTTCCTGACTGGCGGCGTGCAGCCGCCGATACTCCGCTCCTTTCAAGCCTGGGGGTTACCGATGTTGAGAAAAACCATAACGGCCGCAATCGCGGCGCTGGCGATCGGCGCCGGCGGCGCAGCCGCGCAGGACACGCCGCAGCCGGGCGGAACGCTGCGCTTCGTCATGAAATACGAGCCGGCCACGCTGAGCTCGATCAACAACACGTCGACGCCGCTCACCTCCGGCAAGATCTTCGACGGCCTGCTCACCTACGACTACGACCTCAAGCCTTCCGGGCAGCTCGCGACCTCGTGGGAGGTTTCCCCGGACGGGCTCAAATACACCTTCAAGCTGCGCGACGGGGTGACCTGGCACGACGGCAAGCCGTTCACCTCGGCCGACGCGGCATTCACCATCCTGCGGCTCAAGGAAGGGCATCCGCGCGGCCGCGCCACATTCGCCAATGTCGTCGAGGCGAACACGCCCGACGCGCTGACGCTCGAGCTGGTGCTCTCCAAGCCGGCGCCCTATTTGATCGTCGCGCTCGGCGCATCCGAATCCCCGATCGTGCCGAAGCATCTTTACGAGGGCGTCGACGTCGCGGCGCCTCCCGGACCGGAGCTGCTGATCGGCACCGGCCCGTTCGTGCTCAAGGAATGGGTGCGCGGCAGCCACGCGCTGCTCGAAAAGAACCAGAACTACTGGGACAAGCCAAAACCCAATCTCGACCGCGTCGTGCTGCGTTTCATCACCGACGCCGCCGCGCGCGGTGCTGCCTTCGAGGCCGGCGAGCTCGATCTCGGCGCGCTGGCGCCGGTGCCGCTGGCCGAGCTGCCGCGCTTCGAGCAGGATCCGCGCTTCTCGGTGCTGAAGCGGGACTTTGCCTATACCGGCGCGCAGAACCAGATCTTCTTCAATCTCGAGCAGCCGGTCATCCAGAACAAGAAGCTGCGGGAAGCGATCGCGCATGCGCTCGACCTGCAGAAGATCGTCGACACGGTGTTTTACGGCGCTGCCAAGGTGTCGCCCTCGCCGATCAGCGTGGCGCTCGGCCCCTGGCACGACCCGACCGTGAAGGCACGCGCGTATGACCCGGAACTGTCGAAGAAGCTGCTCGACGAGGCCGGCCTGCCGGTGCAGGCCGACGGCACGCGGGTGAAGCTCAGGCTGCTGTTCAACCCGTTCATCGACAGCCGCCTTGCCGATTTCGTGCGCCAGTCGCTGCGCGAGGTGGGCATCGACGCGGTGATCGAGCGGCTCGAATTCGCCGCTTACGTGAAGGCCGTCTACACCGACCGGCAATTCGACCTGACCATCGAGTCGCTGACCAACGTGTTCGACCCGACCGTCGGCGTGCAGCGCGGCTACTGGTCGAAGAACTTCAAGCCCGGCCTGCCCTTCTCGAATTCGGCCGCCTACAAGAGCGAGGAGGCCGACCGGCTGCTCGAGGCGGCGGCGATCGAGGTCGATCCGGCCAAGCGCAAGGAGCTGTTCAACCAGTTCCAGCACCTGGTGCATGCGGACATCCCGTCGATCGACCTGATCTCGGCGCTGGAGGTGATCATCGCCGACAAGCGCCTGCGCAACTATGCCGTCGGCGCCGAAGGTGCTGCCGGCAACTGGGCCGACGCCTATTTCGCCAAGGAGTAGTCCTGCGGACCGACCTTCGGCATCACGCGTAGCGGCGGCCGGCGCAGAGCGCCGGTCGTCGTTTTCTTTCACGGACATTGGATCATGAGCGCGAGCAAAGCCTATCTCGAACACATGCAGCAATGGCGCGCCAGGCGGCTGGAACGGCTCGCCGCCGAGGATGGCTGGCTCAACCTGGTCGGCCGCTGGGACCTGCAGCCGGGAAGCGCGACCGTCGGCTCGGCGTCCGAAAGCGACATCGTGCTGCCGGCGGGACCTGCCCGCCTCGGCGTCATCACCCTGGAAGACGGCGGCGATGTCACCTTTGCGCCGGCCGACGGCCAGGCCTCCGTGCGGATCGTGCCCGACCGCAAGACGCCGCCCCGCTTCAGCGTCGGGCGCTTCCTGTTCGAGATCATGTCGATCGGAAACGGTGCGGCGCTGCGGGCGCGCGACCGGCAGCATGATGGCCGCGCGAGCTTCCCCGGCATCGACTATTTCGACATCGACGAAAGCTGGCGCATCGTCGCCGCCTGGATTGCGCTCGACCAGCCGATCGAAGACGAGGTCGAGACCATGATCGGGACCGTCAACAGGGTGACGGTGACGCACAAGGCCGCGTTCGAGCGCGACGGCGTGCGTTACGAGCTGCTGCCGTCCTACGGCACGGCGCAATCGCCGCAATTCGTCATCCGCGACCGCACGGCCGGCGCGCAGACCTATCCGGCCTCGCGATTCGTCTATGGCGAGGACATCGGCGGCGGCACGATCGTGATCGACTTCAACAAGGCGATCAACCCGCCCTGCGCCTACACCGACTTCGCCGTCTGCCCGCTGCCGCCGCCGCAGAACGTGCTGCCCTTCCGCATCGAGGCGGGAGAGCTGAAACCGAAATGAAGCGCGGACGGCGGCTTAAAGCATGTCGCGCGAATCGGGATTCACGCGACATGCTTCAGGCCTTTTGTTTTGCGCATGTCTTTGTCCCAAAACCGGGACCACTTTTGGGAGACATCCTGTAAAGCATGTCTTTGTCCCAAAACCGGGACCACTTTTGGGAGACATGCTGTCGCTTCAGTCGTGAAGCACGAGCACGTCGGCGGGCGAGAAGCTGATCTCGGCCCTCTCGCCGACGACCGGCGGCGGCGAGGTCGGGCTGTTGAAGGTATCGAGCGAAACGGCCTCGCGGCCGAGCCCAACCTTCACGCGGATGACGGAACCGAGGAAGCTGACTTCGGAAATCTCGCCGCCCAGCATGACCGCGCGGCCGGCCTGACGGCCGAGCGAGATCGCCTCCGGGCGAAGCGCGAGCGCGACGTTGTCGCCTGCCTTCCAGCCGTTGAGCCTTCCGCCAAGCACCACTTCGCCGTCGCCGACGCGAACCTTGCCGGCCGAAGCGTCGGATATGGTGCCGGTCAGCACATTCAGCGTGCCGACGAAGTTGGCGACGAACCTGGTCACCGGGCGATTGTAGATTTCGAACGGGGTGCCGACCTGCTCCGCCTTGCCGCCATACATGACGACGATCCGGTCGGAGATCGACAGGGCCTCCTCCTGATCGTGCGTCACGAAGACGGTTGTGATGCCGAGCTCCTTCTGGATCGCGCGGATCTCGTCCCGCAGCGACACACGAACCTTAGCGTCGAGCGCAGACAACGGCTCGTCGAGCAGCAGCAGCCGCGGCTTTGGGGCCAGGGCGCGGGCGAGCGCCACGCGCTGCTGCTGGCCTCCGGAGAGCTGGTAGGGATAGCGGTCGCCGAACTCGGGCAACTTGATCAGCCTGAGCATCTCGGTGACGCGCCTGTCGGCATCGGCCCTGGCCACGCCGGCGACCTTCAAGCCGAAGCCGATGTTCTGCGCGACGGTGAGGTTCGGGAACAAGGCATAGGCCTGGAACACCATGCCGATGTTGCGCTTGTTGGGCTTCAACCGCGTTACATCCTGCCCGCCGACCATGATGCTGCCGGAACTCGGCTCCTCGAAACCGGCGACCATGCGCAGCACCGTCGTCTTGCCGCAGCCCGACGGGCCGAGGAAGGAGACGAACTCGCCGCGGCTGACGTCGAGGTCGAAGTTCTGCACGACGGTGACCGTGCCGAACGATTTCTTGACGTTCTGGATGCTGAGGAAGGTTTCGGCCATCGGATCCGGCTCAATTCGGACGGTTTGCAGATTTCGGTGCGAAGCGCGCCAGCACCTGGATGACCGACATGCAGCCCCACGTTATCGCAAACGCGATGATGGCGAGCGCGGCGGGTTCGTAGGCGCGGTTGGCGCCGATGTTCTGAAGATACGGCCCGAAGGCAGGCCGGCTCAGGAGGCTCGCCATCGTGAACTCGCCGATGACGATGGCGAAGGTCAAAAACGCGCCCGACAGGACCGCGATAAGCACGTTGGGCAGGATGATGCGGCCGATGATCGTGGTCCAGCCGGCGCCGAGGATCTGCGCCGCTTCGGTGAGCGTGCGCACATCGATGGTGCGCAGGCCGGTGTCGACCGCGCGGTACATGTAAGGCAGCGCCAGCGTCGCATAGCCTATCGTCAGCAGCGCGTCGGTGCCGCGCGCCGTCGCGAGGAACGGCAGCGGCGAGGACGAACCGTACATGCGGATGTAGCCGAAGACGATCACGATCGCCGGGATGATCAGCGGCAAGAGGGTGATGAACTCGACGATGGGCCGCAGATGCGGCATGCGCAGCCTGATCCAGTACGCCGTCGGCACGACGATGAGAACGCCGAGCAGGATCGTGAAGACGGCGATCAGGACCGAATAACCGAATGTCGCCTGGAAACGCTCGTCGCCGAAGACGATGCGGTAGGCATCGAAGGAGTATTCGCCGCGCCGCATGCGCAGCGAGAACTCCAGCGTGGCAATCAGCGGCACGAAGAAATAGGTCGCGCCGACGGCGAAGGTAACCCACGCCCAGAAGCGACCCGCGGTCATCTCAGCCACCGCTCGCTGCGTGTGCGGAACCAGATGTAGAACGCGTTCGCCAGCCCGGTGACGACGATCATGCCAAAGGCCAGCGCATAGCCGAGATGCGGGTTGTGCAGCACGTCGCCGCGGATCTGCGCATAGAGCAGGATCGGCACGATGTTGAGCGAGGAACCAGTCAGCGCGTAGGCCGTGGCGATCGCGCCGAACGCGTTGGCGAAAAGCAGGATCACGGTTCCGAGAAAGCTCGGCCACAGCACCGGGATCGCCACCAGACGCCAGTACTGGAACTGCGTCGCGCCAAGCGTTGCGGCCGCTTCGCCCCACTCCTTGCGCAAACCGTCGATGGCAGGCGTGATGATCACCACCATCAGCGGAATCTGGAAATAGAGGTAGGTCAGCGTGAGGCCCCAGAACGAAAGGATGTTGAAGCCGTACGAATAGATGTTGATGCCGAGCCAGGTGTTGAGCAGCACCGTGACGAGGCCCAGCCGGCCAAGCGTCGCGAGGAATGCGAAGGCGAGCGGCACGCCGGCGAAATTCGAAGCGACGCCGGAGAATGTCATCGTCGCCGAGCGCACCCAGCCGGGCAGCCCGCCGCGCACGATGGCCAGCGCAATCGCGAAACCGACCAGTGCGCCAAGCAGCGCGGAGGCGAGACTGACGCGGATGGATATCCAGTAGGCAGCCAGGATCGATGGCTGACCGAGCGCCAGGATGTTGTCGACGGTAAACTCGCCCCGATCGTTCTGGAACGCGCCGACGATGAGATAGGTCGTCGGCAAGATCAGGAACATCAGCGCGAAGAGGAAGAACGGCGCGACACCCAGCCAATGCAGCGGCAGCCGCCACGGTCGGCTGGGCGCGCCGGGCGCGACCCGCCGTGCAGCCGGATCGGAAACGCTGAGCTCCGTCATGGGCGGCCGTTCGCAAGCCGCGAATCGGGCGGTCGCTCGACCGCCCGATCCGGAAGGATGCTATTGAACGTTGGCGCCAACCACGGCATCCCATTGCTTGGTGATGACGTCCTTGGCGGCGGCCTGCTCGTCGAGCGTCGGGAACGCCGCGGCTTCGTAGGATGCCGCCGGCGGCAGCTTGTCGAGCAGCTCCTGCGGCACCTTGCCGTTCTTCACCAGGTCGTTGAAGCGGATCGGATGACAATACCCCCGCAGCCAGCCAAGCTGGCCTTCGTCCGAGTAGAGGTATTCCATCCACAGCTTGGCGGCGTTCGGATGCGGCGCATACGCGCTGATTGCCTGGACATAGACGCCGGCGATGACGCCGGTCTTCGGCACCACCACATCGACAGGGGGATTGCCGTTCAGGTTGTCGCGCCCGGAGAGCGCATTGTAGTCCCAGGTGATGAGGATGGGCGTCTGGCCCTGGGCAAGCGTGGCCGACTTGCCGATCACCGGCACGAAATTGCCCTTGGCGTTGAGCTCCTTGAAAAAGTTGAGGCCGGCCTCGCCGGCGGCAGCGCCCGCCGCAGCCCCCGTCGACATGCCGGCGGCATGCACGCCGCTGATCGCCTGGTTCGAGGCGCGCGGATCGCCCGCCAGCGCCACCGAATTCGCGTATTCGTCCTTGAGCAGGTCAGCCCAGTCGGTGGGCGTGTTGGCCACCAGGTCCTTGTTCACCTCGAAGGACAGCACGCCGTAATAGTCGCCGTACCAGTAACCTTCGGCGTCCTTGGCCGAATCCGGGATGGTATCCCAGGTCGACACCTTGTACGGCTGGATCAGGCCCTCGGCCTTGGCCGACGGTCCGTAGGACAGGCCGACGTCGATGACGTCCGGCGCTTGCGGGCCCGTATTGCCCTTGTTTGCCTTGATCGCCTCGATCTCGTCGCTCGAGCCCGCGTCGGGGTTAAGCTCGTTTACGGTAATCTCGGGATATTTCTTCTTGAAGCCGTCGATGACGGCACCATAACCACACCAGTCGTGCGGAAGCGCGATCGTGGTGAGCATTCCCTCCGCCTTGGCTGCTGCCTCGAGATCGGCCAGACCCTGAGCCGACGTGAAGGCCGTCGTCGCCATCAGCGACGCCGCGGCGAGGGCCAGCACCTTCCCCGTGAAATGGAACATTCGTTTTCTCCGTTGAACTGACGCGCCTGAACGCCGCGTAAGCGGCCACCGCCCGACCGAAGTCAGTTGTCGTCGGGTACCCCAATCGCTTCGGTGGCGCTGAAAGGCTAACAGCTTTTCCTTGCCTGGCGCAATTGCAGAAAGTTTTCCGGCTAACGATCGGGGATGATCTGCCGACCTCGAGGGTCACCGCCGCCGCACCGTGTCGCGGCAATCCCGCAGGCACCTCCTTTGACACGCCGGATTGTGGTAGGTCGCTGCAGCATGAGCTGCAATGCAAGGAGAGCGGACGTGAAGCTTCAATCGATCAGAAACGCCACGGTGAAACTCGACATTGCCGGGCAGACGATCCTGATCGACCCGTATCTGGCGCCGAAGCACAGCCTGCCGTCGTTCGCCGGCCGTTCGCCGAACCCGATGGCCGACCTGCCCTTGCCGGTCGACGACATCCTCGACGGCGTCGAATTCGTCGTCGTCTCGCACCTGCATTCCGATCATTTCGACCCGCTGGCGAAGGAGATCGTGCCAAAACACCTGCCGATCCTGTGCCAGCCCGGCGACGAAGCTGCGATCCGGGCGGCCGGCTTCGCCGAGGTGACGCCGCTCACGCAAGGCTTCGCCTGGCACGGCCTTGCTTTCCGCCGCTGCGAGGGCAGCCACGGCCTCGGCCCCGTCGTCGAGAAGATGGGATCGGTGATGGGGTTCATGCTCGAGGCTGCCGGCGAGCCGACGCTCTACTGGGCGGGCGACACGGTGCTTTATCCGGCGGTGATCGACACCATCGTGCGCAATCGCCCCGACATCATCGTCACCCATTCCTGCGGTGCGCTGTGGGACGGCGACCTGATCGTGATGGACGCGGCCGAGACGGTCGCAGTCTGCGACCTGGCCCCCTGGGCGACGGTGGTCGCCACGCACATGGAAGCGCTCGACCATGCGACGGTGAGCCGGGCCGACCTGCGCGCCGCGGCGGAAGAGGCCTCCATCGGCGCGGACCGACTGAGGATTCCTCACAATGGGGAAACGCTGATTTTTGAGCGCGCCGCAACGTAACTGGGATTCCGGCCTTGCGATGAAGCTCAGCCGCCCGGCCGGCTCGCAGCGAGCGCAATGATGCGCCCGGCCAGGCGCTCGACAGCCGCGTGCATGCGCCCCGGCGCCACCACGAGATGGAAGGCCTGCGGGTTGGCCACGCTGCGGTCCGACACCGGCACCAGGCCGAGCCGCTCGCGCAGCTCCCTGCCATAGGGTTCGCGCGCCAGCACGATGCCATGCCCGCCGGCCGCGGCGAGCAAAGTCAGGTCGTATCCGGGGAAGGTGCGGTCGCGCGAACGGCGCTCGAGCCCGGCCTGCCCGAGCCAGACGCGCCAATTGGCATCGGAGGCGTCGTGGATCAGCGGATGCGCGAGGATGTCCGCCGGCGCGGCGGCGGACCCGATCCGTGCCGCGACGGCAGCGGCAGCATAGGGGCGCAGCGTCTCGGAAAAGAGATGCGTCGCCTGCACGCCCGACCAGTCCCCGCGGCCGAGCCGGATGGCGATGCGCGCATCCGACAGCGTCATGTGGCGATGGTCGATCTCGGGCTCGATGCGCACATCCCGCGGCGTACCTTCGAGCGCGCGCAGATGCGGGATCAGCCAGAGCCGCGCGAAGGACTGCACAATTCCGACCCGCACCGTCTCCGGCTCGACATCGGAGGCTCCGGCAAGGCGCGTGTCCTCGAGCATGGCCAGCGCCTGCTCGATGCGCGCCATCAGGCGCTGGCCTTCCAGCGTCGGCCGCACCCCGCGCCCGTGGCGCTCGAAGATGACGGCGCCGGCCCACGCCTCCACCGCGGCGACGCGCCGGCTGACCGCGCCATGGGTGATCTCGAGCAACCCGGCTGCGGCCGAAAACGAGCCGGTCGAGGCGGCGGCGAGAACGGCTCGCAAGGCTTCCAGGGGCGGCAAGCTGTGCATCATGCGCACATCTGAATGGCGATCCTGCGCCTATGTCAATTGCTGTTCGCGTGACACATATCCTGCATGAGCGACACGCATGCCGCGACTGCCTCCCGCCCCAGCCTCCTGCCGCTGCTGGCCGTTGCCGGAACCGTGGCCACCTGGGCCGCATCCTTCCCGGCGATCGGCCTTGCGCTGCGCGAGGTCGAGCCCTTGCCGCTGGCTTCGATCCGCTTCGCGCTGGCCGCCATTCCGGCGGCGATGTGGCTGGCATGGAAGCGACCGTCAGCCCTGCCGGCGCGCAGCTATCTCACCGTCGTGCTCTGCGGGCTGCTCGGCATCGCGCTCTACAATCTGCTGCTCAATTCGGGACAGTCCACGGTGTCGGCGGGCGCCGCAAGCTTCATCGTCAACACCCAGCCGCTGTTCCAGGCGGGGCTGGCGGTGCTCTTCCTGCGCGAAGCATTCAACCGCTGGAGCTGGCTCGGCGCCCTGCTCGGCTTCGCCGGCGTGGCGCTGATCGCGTCCGGCCAGCCCGGCGGACTTGGTTTCGGGGCCGGCGCGACGCTGATCCTCGGCGCGGCCGTCTGCAGCGCCGCCGATTCCGTGCTCAGGCGTCGCCTCTTCGCGCGCATCGACCCGATCGACGTCACCGCGCTGGTGCTGATCGTCGGCGCCGTCGCGCTCCTGCCCTGGCTGCCTGCCGGCATTGCGCAGACGCGCGGCGCGTCGGGCGAGACGGTGGCGGCGATCGTGTTTCTCGCGCTCGCCCCTGCCGTCATCGGACAGACCTGCTGGACCTACGCGCTCAAAAGTTTCGGCGCAGCGCGCGCCGGACAGTTTCTTTACCTCGTGCCGCCCTGCGCGGTGCTGCTTGCCTGGCTGCTGCTGGACGAGATCCCGCTGTGGAGCACGCTTGCCGGCGGCGCCGTCGCGCTGGCAGGTGTGATCCTGGTCAACACCTGGGGCCGCAGGCCGGCATGAGCGGCCGCCTGGTAGTCGTACTCCTCCAGCCGGATGAAGATCCAGCAGCGAGGTGATCTCGGTCTCGAGCTGATCTTGCCGTGCGCTGAAAGTGCGTGCGGCATTCGCAAAGGCCGGCAAGGCGCCGACCCTGCCGAACCCGAAGCGGCTCTCGGACCCGACAAGCCCCTCCCGACCGGCCGAATAGCCTGCAAGCCAATTGACCCCGCAATCAACAATCGGATCGGCCATCGGTTATCTGAAATGGCGGACGCGCCGAACAATTTTGACATTGCAGCCGCAAGCCTCAGTTTGTAGTATAATCCTCGGCTGGGTGGCTTTGATGTTGCCAATACTTGCTGGTTGTTCGAGGACAAGCGAACAGGCGTCGGTTGTCGACTGGTCGGCGATCGCACCAGTCGAAGCGTGCACGCGAACCTTCTGTTCCGCAAAGCCCACTCCGAAACTCCTCGCGCAACGAGGCAGCGCCGAGATGGCGCCGCGATGAACACGCACGCCGCAACGTCGTCTGCTGCAGCCGGCGAGACCCGCGATCGGCGGGTTGAACGCGAGGCCGAGCGCAAGCCGACCGGGCCCTTCCTGCATCCGGACAGCCACCAGGTGTGGGCACGCCTGCGCAAGCAACGCGATCAATGCCACGACGCGCTCGCCCGCGCGCTGACGGCCGAGGGGATAACGCCGCAACTGCTCAAGAGCGAGGATTGGCGCTTTCCCGTCCTCGTGTCCTGCGAGGTCTGGATGCCCGGCCCGGCGCCATACACGACCCGTCGGTTCAAGGTCACGATCTCGGTGCAGCACCGCCCGCACCTCGAATACGACATGGACTTCCGCGGCAGCTTCGAACACAACGGCCGAACGACGCAGGGCGCGTCCTATCGCGATGAGAATCCTGATTGGAAAACCGTCGCCGCTGGCCTGGTCGACGTGTTTCAAGGCCGTACAAAGCAACCCCCATTGCTTTTCCGTCGCAGCTTCTCGCGCTGGTTCGCCAACCTTCGCAAGCGCGACAGATATCTGCCGTTCAAGGAGGGCCTTCCCGCCGCCGCGACCGTCGTCGCGATCATCGGCCTGTCGATCCCCTACGTGAACGTGCTGGCGGCAGCGGTCATCGGAATCGGAGGAATCGTGCTGTGGCTCGAAAAGCGCGGCAAGACCAGCGCCAACGTCTTCGACACAGGCAGGCCCTCGGCCATGCCGCGCATTCTGGGTTTCGTCGATACATGGCACGCCATCCTTCCGGGCATCGGTCGCAATGCGGAAGCGATCAGGCAAGACCTTCTTGCGAACCAGGACCTGGCGGAGAGCTTCAGCCGGCCGGCGCTGGAGACGATCTGGCATCTGGGCCGCGACGGCGCGGAAGCGCGCGACCAACTCGTCTACTCCTACGGTCGCGCCATGGTGTTCGTTCACGTCGTGGCGTCCGGCGCTGATTTGTACGTTGGCTGGGACTCCCACCTCAATCGAGGGTCCTGGATCGAGGAGGGCATGGGCGCCGGCGTCGGCCGTGACAACTATCCGGTTCAGCTTACGCGAACCGTGGAAGGGTTGTGGCCACTCTCCAACAGCGATTTCGCCGATGTGAACACGATCTCCGAAGCCGTTCACCGCAATGTCGTGCGGATGGTCCGGCGGCTGGTCGCGGAGCACGCCATCGACAAGGAGATCGACTTCGAGATCATTCGCAGCCGTCGCGCCGACCAGGCCTTGGATGAACGCAAGGGCGGCGGCAGCGACCGTCGTTTCAGGAGGACGGGATGAGCTCGGTCGCCACCCCTGCAACGGTCGCAGACGCCACATCCAAGCCGATGCGCTCGGTCGATGCGCGGCCCGTGCTTGGGCGGGATCCAAAGAGCGTCTGGGGGCATATCGCCGTCGAGCGCGACAGGTTGTTTCGCGCGATGAACGTCTTCGCCGAGCAGCATTTCCGTGGGGCTTCGGTGACCCGCTCGAATCCCGGCCGCTATCCCATCTTCGTGCGGCTTGAACACTGGTTCAGAGTCGGATCATCCTCGCAGCGGATCGTCATGACCGTGACCATCCATGCCCGACCCCACCGGCGCTATCCGGTCGAGTACGCCGTGGAGATCGTCAACCGCGGCCGACCCGCCAAGGTGTTTCTGTTCGGCGAGATGACCGATGCGCAGCTTGTGGAGATCATGACGGCACTGGAGCGGGACACGCCGAAATTGCAGTTCAGGAACCAGTTGCGCGCCTATCCCTGGGAGATCTGGCGGCCGCGCAATCCCGTGGTCGGGATTCGCCCGGACATCGTGCGCTGGCTCACCTACGTGCTTGGTGCCCTGCTGGTCGCGACGCTTGTCCTGGGTGGCCTGGGAAGCGAATGGCTGCTGGTCTGGATCTACGAGTTCCGTTACTCGCTCGCATCGATCGTCTACTCACTTTTCGGCCTCTACTACGTCGATACCACCTTCATCGACGTCTTGATCCCGGCCGCAGCGGTCGGACTGGCCCTTTGGTCGCGAAAGCGCTGGCCGAAGGGGAGACGAACCAAAGCCACGCTTGTCCTGGCGGCAATCACCCTGTTCGCCTTCCAGCCGACGGGGTGGATTCTGGAAGCGTGGTACGGGCTGATGGTCAGCATCGATCGTTTCGGCCCGGCCGGCGGCGTTCCGGGGATTGTGGTCTGGCTGCTCGCGGCCGCGTTCATCGCGGTGCTGATCTACGACCGGCGCCGCTCGGCCGTCGTTTACAATGAGGGCCGGCCGCTGATCGAGCCGCGCACGCTGCTGATCGCCGACTACTGGCACACGGTGCTGGACGGACTCGGCGCCAGCCGCGACGAGGTGCAGAAACGCTTCCTTGCCTCCTTCGACGTGCTGCCGCACGCCGACCTCACAATTGCGCCGGAGCGCAACATCACCCTGGGTCCCGACGGCGACGAGGAGCGCGAGCATGTCGCTTTGAGCTTCCGGCGGGCGATCGTCTATTGCCAGGCTCATACCTATGGCGCCCAGCTCTATGTCGGCTGGGACGCCTACATAAACATCGGCCAATGGAAAGAAACCGAGATCGCGCGCGGAATGTCGAGCCTGCGCGAAGTGCTGTCGATCAGAACAGTCGAGCCCGACCGCCAGGCGCCCAGCGAGTACGATCTGCACGATCTGAATTGCCTGATCGAGTGGGTGCATTCAAGGCTGACAAAGATCATCCGCGAGATCGCGGCCGAAAAGGACCTGGACCAAGAACTGGACTTCAAGATCCAGCGGGCCGAACGTCAAACCCTGCTCGCCAGGCGCGACGACGGCGAGCGCTCGAGATTGTCGATCTTGCGCCGGAACTGACGTGTATTCAGCCGACTATTCGATCGACGGTCGCGACTACGTGCAGGCATCGGCCGCGGTAAGCTGGCCGGCGTCGCAAGGCAATGAGCTGCGCTTCTGGGCCGCCTCACTGGAAAGGTTCAGGCCTGCCTGGACGACGCTCAAACTAAGCTTCGACGGCGAACGCATCCGCCGGACCGTGACCGTCACATGCGAGGCAGAGCGGCTTCCGGCTCTTCGGCGGCTGATGGCTTCCCTGTCGCGGGCGCAGCGGTCGTTCGGCGTGTTGGTGGAATTGCCGTCCAGCGCACCGGAGCACGACGCGCTCGCAGCCTTCGATGCGGGCACCGCGTTGGACCTATGCCCGCCGGTCTTCGATCACGGCGGAACGCTGTGGACGGGCCCGTGGGGGCGTGGCTACCGGCACCTTGACGCCTTGTTCGAGCAGGCAGTGCTCGAGCAGCAGCCGCTTGTCTACCAGGCGGTTCTCACCCGGCACACGCCCTCGTCCGAGGTGCTGCGCAAGGTAAAGCACAGCGTGATAAGGCTGCGCGAGGTAAAGGGTTTTGGATCGGCGCGTCTGGCCGGGCTCGACACAATCGCCTCCGCCTACCCCGGCGCTTCCTACCTGGTCTCGGAATCGATCGCCGCCGGCCACGGTGCGAGCATGCTCGAAGACTTGTTGCAGCGGCTTTCCGGCCAGGACAAGCTGTTCACACCGGCCATGCGCGCGAGGCCGCACGACGACGCCGGCCGCGCCATAGCAATCGACCTCGATGCAGTCGACCCGGGCATGGAGGACGCATTCGAGACGGCCGCCGCCGCGGCGCCCGCCTCCCTGCTTGCCGACCTGTTCGGGTGGCGACCGTCGGGCGTGGCTGCGGATCTTGCCGAACGCCCCGATCCGGCGCCGCCGGAACCGGCTCCCGCGGGCGGCAGTCCGATTTCATCGCCGCCCAGCGAAGGCTCCGACTTCTTCTTCGTCAGTTATGCCCGGAAGGACGCCGCCGATGTCGCACCCTTCCTCGGCGATTTCGCCGGTGCCGGCGTGCCCTTCTGGTACGACGCCGGCATCGAGGCTGGCGAAGCCTGGGTCCAGACTCTCGAGGACAGGCTCGAACGCTGCATGGGTGTGCTGCTGTTCGTCAGTCCGGATGCCCTGAGCTCGGCATACGTGCGCAGCGAGATCACATTCGCTTACGTGCTGAAAAAGGCTTTGTTCCCGATCGTACTGCGCGACGCGCCGCTTCCGCCGGGGCTTCGGATCATGCTCTCGGGCGTGCAGTTTGCGCGGGTGGGCGAACATGCCGCGCGCGTCCGGCTCATCGATACGCTCGCGGCATGGAGCCGAAAGCGCCGCTGACCGACACGCCCGCCAAACAGGCAGCGGGCAGTCGTGAAGCCGGCTGGCCTTTTGATCGCCTGGAAGACCGCTGCCTGTGCGATTTGATGGTGCCCCTCTCAGGAGCGAGTTCGAACCCGAAGGGTTCGCAAGGGCGACCGCCCGTCGGCCGGCCAGGCCGCCCCATCGGAGCGGTGAGCGAAGCGAACTCGCGTGAGATACGGAAAAT
>Ga0164290_1000810_pt1 | contig 77086 bp, 70 predicted proteins | sample Micstemetagenome_FD_108782 | JGI IMG/M metagenome (GOLD analysis project Ga0164290, IMG submission 108782) | Contaminated culture microbial community from soil near Moab, Utah, USA - Microcoleus steenstrupii SON62 (Illumina Assembly) | ecosystem: Environmental > Terrestrial > Soil > Soil crust... | reverse complement strand
CGCCCCGCCACCGCGGGCCCAGACCTCGAATTGCTCCGGGAGATCGTTCAGACCGTTGCCGTTCCCGTGATTGCCGAGGGGCGGTACGCCTCGGGCTGGGAGGTCGACGCCGCGCTTCGCATCGGGGCGGCGGCCGTAGTGGTCGGCGGCGCCCTGAACGACCCGATCAAGACGACCCGAGCGCTCCGCCCCCGGGTGGCCGCGACGAGCAACGTCGGTGCGATCGACATCGGGGGGACCTGGCTCCGCTTCGGACTCTTCAGCCCGGACTGGCAGATCCAGACCATCGACCGCACGCCGAATCCGCCCCGCCGCGAGGACCGCCTCGCGTGGATCCGCGAGCGGATCGAGGCCCACGGCGTCGATCGGGTGGGCGTGGGCACCGGTGGCATCGTCGATCCGTCCACCGGAGTCTGCTGGACGGCGAAGGAGTACCTGATGCCGGATCAGATCGGCATCGAGTTCAGCGAGCGTACGCTGGGCGTCCCCACCTTTGCCCACGGCGATGGGCACGCCACCGCCTGGGGACATGCCTGCCTTCCGCAGTACGCCGGACGCCGGGTGGCAACCCTCGCCCTCGGCACGGGCGTCGGAGCCGGCTTCGTCGAGAACCACCGCATCTGGTGCGGTCGTCGCGGCGAGTACCCGCGCATCAACGACCTTCCCACCGCGGGCGGCGATACGTACGAGGGCCTCCTCGGCGGCATCAACCTCACGCCCAATCCAACGGAATCTCAACAGGCTACGGGGGTGCAGGCGCTCGAAGGGGCGCTGCAGGCGCTTCGCGATCTCTACTTCCCCGACGACGTCGTGGTCTGCGGGTCGGTCGGCCTCTCGCCGTGGCTCTCGCCCCACCTCGATCGCCTCGGGGCCGTCGCCAGTCCCTTCGGCGGCGACGCTGGTCTGTACGGAGCGGCGGCCTTGGCCCTCTTCCCTGCTCCCTGACCTCTTCTCGAACCTCTGTCTAGGCCGAGAGAACTTCCAAGTTCTCTCGGCCTAGACCCATCTAGGGTCGGTAGAGCGCGTCGAAGCGCGCATGCAGATCGGCGGGAACGAGCGCCGCGCGCGCCGCGCCCTCAAACCGGTCCACGATCTGCCCCTGGTGCATCATCACCGTCGCGTCGCCGCACTCCAGGGCCTGCTGCATCGAGTGCGTGACCATCAGCGTGGTGCACCCGAGCTCCTGAGCGATGGATCGCGTCATCGAGATCACCTGATCCGAGGCGCGCGGGTCGAGCGCGGCGGTGTGCTCGTCCAGCAGGAGCACGGTTGGGCGCTGAATCGTCGCCATGAGGAGCGTTAGCGCCTGGCGCTGCCCCCCGGAGAGCGAGCCGGCCCCCTGCTCCAGGCGGTCTTCCAAGCCCATCCCGTACCGGGTCAGGAGCTCGCGGTAACGCTCCTTTTCCGCGCGCCGCAGACCCGTGCGCAAGTGCCGCTTTCCGCCACGAAGGGACGCCAAGCGCAGGTTCTCGGCCACCGTAAGCGTGGGGGCGGTGCCGTGGTATGGGTTCTGGAACACTCGGCCGACCTGACGCGCCCGCACCGCCTCCGACTGTCGCGTGACGTCCTCGCCCTCGAACAGCACTCGCCCCTCATCCGGCACGAAGCGCCCGGCCAACGCGTTGAGCATCGTCGACTTGCCGCAGCCGTTCGTGCCGATCACGCACACGAACTGCCCCATGGCGAGCGACAGGTTCACTCCACGCAACGCTTGCACCGGCTCCCCGCCCGGCGTTTCGAACGTTTGGCTCACGTTCACGAGTTGGATCATGCCGCCACCTTTCGCCGCTTGCGCCGGAGCGCCGGGATGCTGAGGGCGATGAGGACGAATACGGCCGTGATCAGCTTCAGGTCCACGGGATTCAATCCGGCATACAGCGCCCCCGCGATCAAGAGGCGGAACGTCACCGCTCCCATAACGGCCGCGGCGACTCGCCAGGCGACGCTTCGCTCGCCCATCAGACGTTCGCCGATGATCACGCCGGCGATGCCCGCCACCAGCGAGCCGATGCCCATCGAGATGTCGACAAACCCCTGGTACTGCCCGATGAGGGCGCCGGCCAGCGCCGCCAAACCGTTGGAGAGGGCGAGGCCGACGATCTTGACGAGGTCGGTGTTCACCGCCTGCGCGGTGATCATCACCGAGTTGTCGCCCGTCGCGCGAAGCGCCAGTCCGTAGTCCGTCTTGAGAAACCACACCAGAACCGTCCGCGTGACGAGTACGAGCGTGAGGAACACCGCGAAGGGAGCCCAGGTATCTGAGAGCTTCAATCCAAGCTTCTCCGGAAGGTCCACGATCGAGTTGGAGTCGAGCAGCGGCAAGTTCGACCGCTCCATGATCCGGAGGTTCACGGAGTAGAGGCCCGTCATCACCAGGATGCCGCTGAGCAGGTCGTTGATGCCAAGCTTGGTGTGGATGAGGCCGGTCAGCGCGCCGCCCGCCATACCCGCTACCATCGCGGCGAGGGTTGCCAGCACCGGATGCGTGCCCCGTAGCAGCAGCACCGCGGCGACCGCCGCCCCCGTGGTGAAGGTGCCGTCCACCGAGATGTCGGCGAAGCGGAGGATGCGCAACGACAGCAGGGCCGCCCACGCGAGAAACGCGTAGGCAAGCCCCTGGGTGACAGCCTCAATCCAGAGTCCCACCGAACTACTTCTTGGCCGCGCGCTCGATCACGGCCGTGGGAAGCGTCAGGCCGAACGCCTTCGCGTTCGCTTCGCTCACCATCAGCGGCATCTTGGTGCACGGTCGCAACGGGATCTCCCCCGGCTTCTTGCCCTTCAAGACCTCAGCGGCGATCTTCCCCGCTTCATAACCGGCCTCGCGGATGTCGACGCCGATCGCGGCGATAACACCCTTCGCAATCTGGTCGGTCTGGACGGAGAAGATCGGGAGCCCCTGTTTTCGAGCCTCCTTCACCTGGCCTTCGACGCCCTGGTTGACCGTGTTGCTGGGCAGCTGGAGCACGGCCTCGACGCCTCGGGCCTTGAGCGCGGCCATGCCACTCGCGATGTCGCTGGACTGAGTCACGGCCACGGACTGCCACTGCATTCCAAGCCGCTCGGCCGTTGCCTTCGCCTCGGCGAGCTGCGTCTCCGAGAACGGCTCGCCTGGGTCGAAGAGCGAGCCGATGACCTTTGCCGAAGGCATGCACTCCTTCAGGAGCTCCACCCCCTTATCGATGGGGAACGGGTTCGAGATTCCGGTGATATTCGGCTTTCCCTTGTCGAGCGCGACCGCACCGCCCGCCTTCACCGGGTCTACGACGGCGCAGAACACTACCGGCCGATCCTTGATCGTGCGGACTGCGGCTTGGAGCGCCGGCGTCGAGGCGGTTGCCACGAGGTCCACGCCGTCCTGCTGGAACTTCTGGAGCATCAGCATCAGGGTGCCGTTGTCACCCTGGGCGTTCTGGAGGCTGACGTTAACCGTCTTGCCGTCCTCGTACCCGCTCTCCTTGAGGGCGGCCAGAAACCCCTCGCGGGCATCATCCAGACTCGGCGTCGACGTGAACTGCGCGAAGCCGATCGTCGGCACGCCGCCCGCCTTCTTCTCGCCGTTGCACCCGGCAAGCACGACCACGGTGGGCAGGGCGAGCGACGCTGCCAGCGCCCAAGCAAACCTCTTCATCGGCGTGCAGGTTAGCACGCCAGCTTATAGCAGTACGTTCTGAACGGCCTCCATGTACGTAGGATGCGCAACGACGGCATCCCGGAGGGCGTTTAGCGGCGCTCCGGTGACCAACAGGTCCGCGTAAGGCTGGATCATCTCCGCTCCTTGAGCCGCGAGGATTGCGGCGCCGAGGAGGGTGTCGGACCCATCGTCCACGATGAGCTTGACGAAACCCTGGGTCCGACGGTCTTCCTGCGCCGCGGCGTTCTTCGCCATGTCGAAGCAGAGCACGCGGTACTTGCGCCCGGCCTTCTGAGCCTCGGTCTCGCTCATCCCGACTCGGCCGAGTTGAGGGTCCGTAAAGACGGCGTAAGGCACAACCCGATCGGTGGTGCGCTGGCCCTTGCCGAACAAGCTGTCGGCGACGATACGGCCATCGTCCCATGCCGTGTGGGTGAACATCGCTCCGCCCCGAACGTCGCCCACGGCGAACACGTGAGGCGCGGTCGTCAGGAGGTGCTCGTCCACCTGGATGACTCCTGAGTCGTCCGTCTCGATACCCACCGCTTCGAGGCCGAGATCCTGCGTGTTGGGTTGGCGCCCGGTGGCCACGAAGATGCCGTCCGCCTCAACGGCCAGGTCGCCTTCTGGGCACGAGCAAGAAAGCCGCCACCCCTGCGCCGTCCGCTCGACACGGTCGAAGCTCGTCTCCACCCGGAACTCAATCCCCTCTTCCTCGAGGTACCCGAGAAGGGCGTTCGCGACGTCGTCGTCCTCCCGATTCAGCGGGTGCGTTCCCTTGTCGATGATCGTGACCCGGCTTCCCATCCGGGTGTAGAACTGCCCCATCTCCACCGCGATGTAGCCCCCGCCAACGATGGCGAGCCGACGCGGCAGGTCGTCGCGCGAAATCCAATTCTCGCCGGTGAGGGGATCGACCTGATCGAGCCCTTCGATCTTGGGCATCTGACTGCGCGTGCCGGTGCCGATCACGACTTGTCGGGCGCGGACCTCCTGCCCATCGACGTCCAGGACGTACGCATCCTGCTCCCGGCGCACAAACCGGGCGTGGCCCCGAATAAGATTCGACCCGAGGTCGTCCTCCACTCCCTTCCGACTGCGCGCTACGAGGTCTCGGGCGTGCTGCATGACCGCGGGAAAGTCGACCTCGACCGTCGGGATTCGCAACCCGAAGTCGGCGGCGTGTCTCGCAACATGGGCGAGGCGAGCCGATGCGAGCACCGCCTTCGTCGGGGTGCAACCGAAGTTGACGCAGGACCCTCCGGGCACGAGCCGCTCCGCGAGCGCCCAGGTGGCGCCGTTCGCCCGGGCCGCCTCGATAATGGGCGAAATCGCCTGTCCCGCCCCAATGATCAGCAGATCGAACGTCACCATCCCTCCCTCTACGGAACTTCATTCCCCCGCAAGCGCTCCTTGTCCAAGAGCGATCGGTTAAGTCCCGCGACTTCTTGGAGGGTTGAGAAGACGAAAGGGGTTCCGGTTTCGTTGAAACAGAATAACATCGGTGCGGGACGAACGTGCCAGGGGAGGGCCATGGAAAGCAGACTGGAGTTCATTGAGGTACGCGGGGAACGACCGCAACAGCCTCTTTGCCGCGCGGTGATCGACGGCCTAGCGGCGCGGCAGAAGAGTCTGCCAACCCACTTCTTGTACGACCGGGCCGGATCAGAGCTCTTCGAGCGCATTACCGAGCTGCCGGAGTACTACCCGACACGCACCGAGCGTTCGATCCTCGAGGCGAACGCGCCGCACATGATCGAGGCGGCCGGCGAAGGCGCAGCGCTCGTGGAGTTTGGCAGCGGCTCCTCCGCCAAGACCCGACTCCTTCTCGAGGCGGCGATGGCCCGGCAGCCCGAGCTGAAGTACGTCCCGATCGACATCTCCGCTGATTTCCTCCGCAGTACCGCTCAAACGCTGTTGTCGGAGTACCCGCGGCTGCGAGTGACCGCGTTGGCGGCGGAGTACTTCGACGCGATCGATGCGCTCCCTGCCCACGACGGTCCCCGCCTCATCCTTTTCCTCGGCAGCAACATCGGCAACATGACTCACGCCGAGGCAGCCGACTTTCTCGGCCGAGTTCGCGCCCGCATGGAGCCTCAGGACCGAATTCTTCTCGGCGTCGACCTCGTGAAGGATCGTGCGATCTTGGAGGCGGCGTACAACGACGCGCAGGGCGTGACCGGCTTGTTCAACCGGAACGTGCTGCACCGCATCAACCGCGAGCTCAACGGCCACTTCGACGTGGAGTGCTTCCGACACCACGCACCCTACGACGAGCGAATGGCTCGAATCGAGATGAGGCTTCACTCCGTAGGCGAGCAGCACGTCGCCGTCGACGACGTCGAGCGCACCTTCGATTTCGCCGATGGCGAGTACATCCACACGGAGTGGTCCCACAAGTACACCCGCGAGACGTTCGCCGCCCTCTGCGCACCGGCGGGGCTCGAGATCGCCGAGGCCTGGCGCGACCCCCGCGAGTGGTTTGCGATGATGATGCTCCGACCGAACCGGTAACCCATGGACTCCAACGCAAGAAAGGACCAGCTCCGTCAGCAGCTCACCGACGTCCGCGAGAGAACGCTGTGGCTGATGGAGCAGGTGTCGGACGAGTTTCTCCAACGCCGAGTCCATGCGTTCTATTCGCCCATCGGCTGGCACTTCGGCCACGTGGGTCGAACCGAAGAGTCTTGGGTGCTTTGCGAGGCCATGGGGCAGGCGCCGACCGACGAGAGACTCGACTTCCTATACACGGATCGCCCGGATAACCCTAAGGACAACCGAGTCAACATCCCCGACCGGGCGGGCACGATCGCCTACATGCGCCGGACGCGGGAGCGAGTGCTCCTGGCGCTCGACGTCGCCGACCTAGGCTCCGACGATCCGTACCTCGCGGACGGGTACGCGTGGGAGTTCGCGATTCAGCACGAGTGCCAGCACCAGGAGACGATCTGCGAGATGCTCCAGCTGATCCACGCCTGCCAAGACCCGATCGTTGAGGAGACGCTCCCGTGGGTGAGCACGCACCCATCGGAAATGGTCGACATCCCCGGCGGCCGGTTCGTCATGGGGACGCGGTACTGCCACGCCTACGACAACGAGAAGGAGCCGCACGAAGTCGACGTCCGGCCGTTTCGTCTCGGCCGCACCCAGGTCAGTTGCTTTGAGTGGTCACAGTTTATGGACGACGGCGGCTATCGCCGCCCGGAGCTCTGGTCCGCCGAGGGATGGGAGTGGAACGAGGCGGAGTCGCGCGGAACTCCGGAGTACTGGCTGCGATCGGATGAGGGCTGGGCCTACTGCGGACCGCTCGGTCCACGCGCTTTACATCCCGACGAGCCGGTTTGCGGCATCAGCTGGCACGAAGCCAACGCCTACGCCACCTGGGCCGGGAAGCGCCTTCCGACGGAGGAAGAGTGGGAATACGCCGCGACGCCCATTCTTCCCCGCGAAACGGCGACTTTCAAGACCCCGCCCTACCCGTGGGGTTTAACCGAACCATCCCAATCGACGGCTCGTCACGCGATGAGAGACTTCGCCCCTTCGCCCGTGGGTACCCACGAGGCTGGGGCCACCGCCCATGGCGTGCTCGACATGGCGGGCAACGTTTGGGAATGGACAAGCTCCGCTTTTCTGCCGTACCCCGGATTTGAAGCGTTCCCGTACGACGGGTACAGCAAGGATCACATGAAGGGTGAGCACCGAGTGTGTCGCGGCGGCTCCTGGGCCACGGCCGCGCCGATCCTTCGGAAGACGTTCCGCAACTGGTACGTTCCCAGCTACCGCCAAGGATTTCTCGGCCTCCGGCTTGCGGAATAGCAGTGGCTCGGGAGACCCGCGCCACAACGGCTAGACTGCAGGGAAACACGCGCGGGCTGTCCGCGCCCTAGGCGAATGATTCAGCTTCAAGGCGTAACCAAGCGGTACGGGCAGTCGGTGGCCCTCCACCCTACCAATCTTGAGATTCCGGACGCTCAGGTCGTGGGGCTCATCGGACCGAGCGGCTGCGGCAAGTCGACGCTGTTGCGACTCATCGTCGGTCTCATCGAGCCCGACGCCGGGCAGGTGACGATCGACGGCGAACGAATGTCGGCCGCGACGGCGCTCTCGATTCGCCAACGCCTAGGCTATGTAATCCAGGACGGCGGGCTCTTCCCCCATCTCACCGCCCGTGAGAACATCACGCTGATGGGCCGCCATCTCGGCAAGCCAGTCGATGTTCCGCGCCTCGCGCAGCTGACTCGCTTCCCGGTGGATGGCCTGGATCGGTATCCCAATGAATTGAGCGGCGGGCAGCGTCAACGCGTCGGCTTGATGCGTGCGCTCGCGCTCGACCCGTCGACGTTGCTGCTCGACGAACCGCTCGGCGCCCTCGATCCGCTCGTGCGCAACGGCCTCCAAGCCGACCTCAAGTCGCTGTTCGCCGAACTTCGGAAGACCGTCGTCTTCGTCACGCACGACATGGGCGAGGCCGCCTACCTGGCGGATCGCATCGTACTGATGCGCGACGGCCGAGTCGTTCAGGACGGGACGTTAACGGAATTCCAGCAGCAACCGGTCGAGCCTTTCGTCACCGAGTTCTTGAATGCCCAGCGCGCGCCGGTGGCGATATGAAGCGAATCCTTCTCCTCCTCCTTATCGCTCTGAGCACGATCTGCGCGGCGCAGTCCGTGACCGTTGGCTCCAAGAAGTTCACGGAGTCGTACGTGCTTGGCGAGATTGCCAAGCGCGTGCTGACCGAAGCGGGCTGCGAGGTGAACCACAAGCAGGGGATCGGCGCAACGTCGATCGTGTGGAACGCGCTCAAGGGTGGCGGCATCGACGCGTACCCCGAGTATTCAGGCACTGTGAGTGAAGAGATCCTCAAGCAACCGGGGATCGATGCGGCCACGATGCGAAAGGAGCTCGCGAAGGCGGGCGTCGGCATGACCGAGGAACTCGGGTTCAACAACACCTACGGCCTCGTCATGCGCCGCGCGGAGGCGAAGCGCCTCGGCATCTCCAAGATCAGCGATCTGGCAAACCACCCTCAGCTCAAGTGCGGCATCACCCACGAGCTCCTGGGGCGTAAGGACGGCTGGCAGCCCCTCGTCGCTAAGTACGGGCTGAAGTTCGGCGAGGTCAAAGGGATTGACCACGCGCTAGGGTACGCGGCCCTTTTCGCCGGCCAAGTAGACCTCAAGGACTGCTACACGACCGACGCCGAAATCAAAAAATACGACCTGACGGTCCTCGAAGACGACCTCAAGTATTTCCCTCTCTACCGCGCGGTTTTCCTATATCGACTGAAGGCGCCACAGAAGGCGATTGAGGCGCTTGGCAAGCTGGCCGGCACGATCAACGAGTCGATGATGATCGCCCTGAACGACGAGGCGAACCGCACCAAGGACTACGCTGCGGCGGCTTCGCTCTATTTCCAGCGCCAGGGCCGCACGGACGTGGTCGTGCGGAGCGAGGGACTCGCTCCCAAGATCAGTCGACTCACCGGCCAGCACCTCTTGCTCGTGGGGGTCTCGCTCCTGATCGCGGTGCTCGTCGGCCTACCCTTGGGCATCGCGGCGTCACGCCCGGGCACGCTCAGCGCTCTCATTCTCGGGACCGCGGGCGTGATCCAAACCATCCCATCCCTCGCCCTGCTCGCGATCATGGTGGCGATTCCCCAGCTTGGGATCTCTTTCCAGACCGCGGTGATCGCCCTCTTCCTCTACTCCCTGCTCCCGATCGTCCGAAATACGGCCACGGGCATTGCAGGAATTCCGGGTCCCCTCCGCGAGTCGGCCCAAGCGCTCGGACTCGATCCGGCGGCCCGCCTCCGAAAGGTCTACCTGCCGATGGCGCTCCCCACGATCCTCGCCGGCATCAAGACGAGCGCCGTGATCAACGTCGGGACAGCGACCCTCGCCGCGCTCATCGGTCAAGGCGGTCTAGGCGAACCGATCGTGAGCGGCCTCGCGCTGAACGACACGCGGACGATCCTACAAGGCGCGATCCCCGCCGCCGTGTTGGCGATCCTCGTTCAGGTTGCGTTCGAGTTGTTCGAACGCCAAATTGTGTCCAAGGGATTACGCGCGAAGCGCGTGTAGCCGGCGCTCATCGCGCCGCGAAAGCCGATGCAAACCGTCCGCGCCAAGAAGCACAGACTGCCAGCCGCCGCCTACGTCGGCCGAAAGACCGTGGCGTTCACCGCATGCGTTGAGCAGCGAAAAGCGCTGTTCGTCGAAGCGGAACTTGTCGAGAGCTGTGTCCACCTGCTGGATCACTGGACTCGGGCACACGATTGCCTTGTCCCTGTCTACTGCTTTATGCCGGACCACCTACACGTCTTGATCCAAGGACAAGCCGATGCCAGCCGACCAAAAGCGGCCATGGATGAGTTCAAGTATGCGACGGGCTTGCTTCCGGCCAAGTCAGCGGTCGGGGCTTGGCAGACGGATTACCATGACCAGATCATCCGACGCTCGGACGATTGGCGCCGGCAGGCTTTCTACATCCTGAACAACCCCGTGCGGGCGGGACTTGCGGAAGACCCATATGCCTATCCATTCACCGGGAGTCTTGGATTCGAACTCCAGGAGATGTTCTTCGATCTAAATTGGTAGGCTGTCGCGGCGCGAGGAGCGCCGGCTACACGCGCTTCGCGCGTAATTCCTTGACCATGCGCGAACGCAAAATCAGCAAGGCTGAACCCGTTACCGAGCTTCGCCGCGTGAAGATTCACGAGAGTGGCGAGCCTCTCGTCGACTTTCTCGAACTGTGCTCCGATCTTCGGATGGACCGTCCTCGGTTCAACTACCGGCGGGAAACGGTGATGCGCCGCGGAGCGGCGGAGCGGCTTTGCCGGGCGAACCAGACGCTTCTGAAGCAAGATCTTCGTATTCAGATCATCGAAGGGTGGCGCCCGCCGTTCATTCAGCGGCGCATGTACCGCGCCATCTGGAAGCAGTTCCAAGAAAAGTATCCAGACAAGTCGGAGAACGCCCTGAAGCGGATCGTCAACCAGTTCTCCGCCCCGATGAGCCCGCACTCACCGCCCCCGCACACCACCGGCGGAGCGATGGACCTAGCTCTCTGCACGCTCGACGGCACGCCGCTCGACATGCAGAGTCCCTACGAAGCGACCGACCACGCTAGCTTCCCCTTCGACGCGCCCCGGCTTTCCGATGAGGCCCGCCGGCATCGAGCCCTGCTCGCCGATGCCCTCGCGGAGCAAGGGATCACCAATTACCCGAGCGAGTTCTGGCACTACAGCTACGGCGACCAAGGCTGGGCCTACCGCGGCGGCCATGAGGTCGCGATCTACGGCGCCATCGAACCTCCCGGCTGGAAACCGCACGCGGCCGACGTATCCGACGAAGCCCTGGAGTTCGTCGACGATCACCCGGCAGCGTGAGGATCGTTCGGGGAGTTCGGGCTAAATCCCCCCCGAACGACCTAAAGACTCTTCCCCCAAGTATCCTTCCGCCCAATGAAGGCCCGGCTAAATCGTTTGATGGGAGCGGATGGGAAATGCTTCGACGTTGCGATCGACCACGGGTTCTTTAACGAGCGGTCGTTCCTCGGCGGAATCGAAGACATCCGGAAGGCGATCGCCACCATCGTGGAGGCCGCGCCCGACGCGATCCAGCTCCCGCCCGGCACCGCCCCTATCCTGCAGAGCATCCCGGGCAAGCACAAACCGTCCCTCGTCCTTCGAACCGACGTCGCGAACGTCTACGGCAAGGAGCTACCGAGCACCCTCTTCAGCCGGATGATCGAGGACGCAGTGGACCAAGCGATCCGGCTCGACGCCGCCTGTGTCGTCGTCAACCTCCTCCTCCTCCCCGGGCAGCCCGAACTTCACCGGGACTGCGTGGAGAACGTTTGCCGCCTTAAGGCGCAGTGCGACCGCGCCGCCATGCCCCTCATGGTCGAGCCCCTCGTCATGCAGTCGAACGAGGTCGCGGGCGGCTACATGGTCGATGGCGACATTGACAAGATCCTGCCCCTCGTGCGGCAAGCCGTGGAACTCGGGGCGGACGTCATCAAAGCCGATCCCACCGACGACGTCCAGCAGTACCACCGGGTCATCGAAGTCGCGAGTGGTATCCCGGTTCTCGTACGCGGCGGCGGTCGAGCACCCGACGAGGAGATACTCCGCCGCACCGAAGCGCTGATGACCCAAGGCGCGATGGGCATCGTCTACGGCCGAAACGTCATCCAGCACGAGAATCCCGCGGGCATGACCCGCGCGCTCATGGCCATTGTCCACGACGGACTGTCGGCCGAAGCGGCGCGATCCCACCTTCACTAATGCCGAAGGTCTAGCACCAGCGATCCGATCGTGGAGGTAGGACGCCCGCGACGAAGAGGTCCCTTGGCTTCAAACGAAGGATCGGTGATCACCCAATCGGCTGACTGCCCTTCTGGGGCTCGCCCTGCTCTTCTTCCGGAACGATCGATATCTTGCCGTCCGATTCCAAGACAGCCCACCGAATCTTCTCCATCGCGTCGATTCCGGATTGCCGTGCCTCCGCCATGATCTCTTCCGGCGAGATCCGTTCTCGGTTCAGCACGTCCTCGAAAACGTGCCCACGATGCACCAGCACCGCGGCGGAATCGGAAACGAGTCGCTCGACGGCTTTGCTTCGATGAGTCAACACCGAGGTGAGAAATACCAGCGTTAGCACCGTCGCGAGTCCGATCAATGCGTTGGTCACGGTCTTATCGTTCTGGTTCAGGGACGACGACACGATCTCCGGAATCATGAGCAACACCACGAACTCATGCGGCGCAAGCTGGCTGAACTCGCGCTTACCGATCACGCGCATGCCGAAGAGCACGGCGAGGTAGATGACGGTAATCCGAATGACCGTTTCCATGCCTTAGGGAAAAGCGAAGGTCGAGATCTCGATCCGCGGCCCCTTTCCCTCCTTGGTGTGCGCTTCGATGGCACCGTCGTGTCGACCAAACTGTTCGGCTTCGTAGCTCACGGAAACCGACCTCCGCTCGGCGGGTTGGACGTCCTTGAGACAGACGACGTATGCGGCCTCGCTCTGCTCGTCCGCACTCGGTTGGAATTCCAAGCGGTCGAGTCCCTTGAAGTACTCGCGGCCGAACCGCACTTCGATCTCGGGGATAATCCTCGGGCTCTCATTGACGACCGTCACCCGCATCGGATCGAACGTCCGATCGCGCAAGCGGGAGGGGTACTCGACCTCCAGTCGCAGATCGTCTGCCGTGACACGGTCCGTTGTCTGGTGCGTATCGAGCAGACCGAAAGTGGCGGCCACCGGAATGCACCCGATCACGAGCATGCCCAAGGCCTGCGTTCGGTTGAACCGCGTCCGGCGGTGGATCTCCGGCGCATTCGGTAGCTCAACTCGGTACTCGTCCATTTTCCCAACCGCGTCGCTCGCGTCTTGGCTCACGGACGAGGCGTGATATATCGGCGTTCCTCCGGTCCTGGGCCACCGCCGACGTGATCGTTCGAGAGCTGAGTGGGCACCCGCGGCCAAGCGGGTGCCCGCCGGCACCTGGCTTACTGGAGGTTGTTCCGCAGGAACTCCCCTGCCTCTTGCTGGGCGCGTCGAGCTTCGTCGACAAGCGCCGCCATGCCGAAGAACTCGTGGGCCACGCCTCGGTAGAGAGTGCTCGACGTGCGGACGCCCGCCTGGTTGAGCCGAGTGGCGTACTGCTGCCCCTCGCTCCGAAGAGGATCGATCTCCGCGAGGATCACCTTCGCCGGCGGCAGTCCCCTAAGGTTGGCGCGCAGGGGCGAAACCCATGGGGTGCGGCCATCCGCAGGCGTGCGGAGGTACTGCCGGAAGAACCACTGCATGGTCGGGCGGTCGAGTGGCTTCGCTGCCGCGCTGTCCCGGTAGCTCGGTGTGTTGAAATCCCCGTACTGGGTGATCGGATAGACCAGCAACTGAGCTCGAGGCATTCGCCCGCCGCGTTGCCGCGCCATCAGACAGACCGAAGTCGCGAGATTGCCCCCAGCGCTCTCCCCCGCGATGGCCACTCGGCGTGAATCGCCTCCGAACGAGGCCGCGTTGCGCATCACCCACTGTGTGGCTGCGTAGGCATCCTCGTGCGCCGCGGGAAACTTCGCCTCCGGCGCCTTTCGGTACGCCACCGACACGATCATCGAGCCCGAGGCGTTGGCGAGTCCGCGGCAGGAGGGATCGTAAGTGTCGAGATTGGCGATCACCCAGCCGCCCCCTTGGAAGTACACGGTGACGGGAAGCGTCCCGCTCGCACCCTGCGGTCGGTACACGCGGGCGAGCAAGCGATTGCCATTCGGCCCCGGAATGACGATGTGCCGAATGTCGCCAATCGGACCGAACGTCGGCTTGCCTTGCTTCGACAGCACCTCCATTGCCGCGGTGGTGGGCGAAGGGAGTTGCCGCGCCATCGCGGCGGGAAGACTCGGAATCGGGGGCGGGTTGTAGCTGCCGAGCTGGTCGAGAACGGCCTTCATCTGGGCGTTCGGGCGAGCCTGAAAAGCGGTGGCCAGAGCGGCCGTGGCAAGTGCGCCACATCCAAAGACAAGAATGGAACGGTTCAATGCATGCTCTCCTGTGGGTGCGTCGGGGGCTCTACGAACCGTCGGATTTTTTCCGCGGGCGGTCGCCTATCGGAAGCCTCGTCCGCACGAGCGAGGTCTGACCTAACTTTTGCGTCGATGGATGCCCCCTGCTGCCCAACCTCGTTAGGCGACTCAGGACGGGCACTTTCCGCCCGTAATGTTTTCTCACGTGCGAAGCAGAATCGACGGCGCACCACTCAGTAGACTGCCCCCGACATGGCGGAGCGCGTCGTTCGGTTCGGGATCATCGGTTGTGGCCTCATGGGCCGCGAGTTCGCCAGCGCGGCGGCGCGTTGGATGCACCTCGTGGACCATCCCGCCCGACCGGAGATCGTCGCGGTGTGCGACGCCAACCCGGCCGCGACCGAGTGGTTCACGCGGCACCTTCCCTCGATCGGTCAGACCACGACCGACTATCACGAGCTCTTGGCCAATCCCGAGGTCGAAGCGGTCTACTGCGCGGTGCCGCACGACCTCCATGAGCGGCTTTACGTCGACATCATCAACGCGGGCAAGCACCTGTTCGCGGAGAAGCCGTTCGGCATCGACCTTCCCGCCTGCGAACGGATCGTCAACACGATCGCCGAGAACCCGGGCGTGGTGGTCCGATGCTCCAGCGAGTTCCCCTACTTCCCGGGCGCGCAGGCGATCGCCCGGATGATCGAGCAGGAGGCGTTTGGCCAGATCATCGAGGTGCGGGCGGGCTTCAACCACTCTTCCGATCTCGACCCCAATAAGCCGATCAACTGGAAGCGTCGGGTGGCCACGTGCGGCGAGTACGGTTGCATGGGTGACCTCGGGATGCACGTGCTGCACATGGTGCTCCGCGCGGGTTGGAATCCGGTCAACGTCCGGGCGCTGCTCAGCCAGATCGTGACTGAGCGCCCCGATGGCAAGGGAGGAATGGCTCCTTGTGAGACTTGGGACAACGCGGTTCTCGCCTGCCAGAGCGAATCGGGGTTCCCGATGATCCTCGAGACGAAGCGCATCTCTCCCGGCGACACCGATACCTGGTACCTCCGGGTTCTTGGCACCCACAACAGCGCCGAGTTTTCAACGAAGCGCCCCAAAACTCTGCGTACGATGCCGTACGAGAGCGGCGGCCGGCAAGCATGGCGCGAGGAGGACCTCGGCTACGACTCCGTGTACAAAGGCGTAACTGGGCACATCTTCGAGTTCGGCTTCACCGACGCGATTCTCCAAATGTGGGCTTCGTTCCTCGATGAGCTCGCGGGCGGCACACCGCCTTACCGGTGTGCCACACCGGCCGAGGCGCTCGAAAGCCACCGACTCTTCACCGCCGCGTTGGAGTCGCAGCGCGACGGGACCACGGTTGCGATAAAGTAGGGACCATGGTCGACGCACTGGTCGCCGGTCACATCTGCCTCGATATCATCCCGGAGCTACACGCGGGAGTCGTCTTCGAGCCGGGCCGCCTCGTGGAGGCCGGGCCTGCCACGCTGAGCACGGGTGGCGCCGTTTCGAACACGGGGCTTGCCCTTAGCAAACTCGGTGTCGAGACCCGCTTGCTCGGCAAGGTCGGCACGATGCTCTTCGGCCGAACCGTGCGCGAGATCTTGGATCGGTACGGCCCGAACCTCGGCGATTCCATGGTCCAGGTTCAGGACGAGACGACGTCGTACACCATCGTCGTGACGCTCCCCGGCCAAGACCGGATGTTTCTCCACTCCCCCGGCTGCAACAACACGTTCGTGGCCGACGACGTGAGCGACGAGGTGTTGGCAAACACCCGCCTCATGCACTTTGGGTACCCGCCGCTGATGGCCCGCATGTTCGCCGACGACGGCGAGGAACTGGTAAAGCTGTTCCGACGGGCCAAGGAGCATGGCGTGACGACCTCCCTGGACATGAGCCTTCCGGACGCGAACGCTCCGAGCGGCCAAGCGGACTGGCGGCTGATCCTCCGGCGTGTCCTGCCTTACGTAGACGTCTTCGTACCGAGTATCGAGGAACTCCTATTCATGCTCGAGCGGCCGACGTTCGAAACGATCCGCGGGGCGGTTTACTCAACGCTGCCAACGTCGATGTACGCCCGCCTCGCCGAAAAGTCGTTGGCGCTTGGCGCGAAGATGGTGGGCATCAAGGCCGGATCTCGAGGGCTTTATCTGCGCGTCGGTACATCGCTGGAGGGAATGGGGCGGGCGGCGCCGTCCGATGCCGCGATGTGGACCCGGCGCGAGCTCTGGGCGCCTTGCTTCAAGGTTCAGCTCGCCGGAACGACCGGTGCAGGCGACGCGACGATCGGCGGGTTTCTCATGGGCCTCTTGCGCAACCTCTCTCCGGAGGCCGCGCTGACCGCTGGCGTTGCCGCGGGGGCGTGTTGCTGCGAGGAGCCGGATGCCGTGAACGGCGTCCGGACGTGGGACGAGACTCGCGCTCGGATCGAGGCCGGTTGGGAGCGCTTGCCGCTGGAGCCCGGGGACGATTGGGAGCGGCACGCGTGCGGCGTGTACGAACGAGGAAGGAAATGAAACGGAGTGAGATCAACGGCCTTATTCGCGACGCCGAGGCGTGCTTCGTTCGCCACGGTTGGGCGCTGCCGCCAAACCCAAGGTGGGATGTCACCGACTTCGGACTCGGTGCGTGGCGGCGGTACGGACTCGTTCTGGTGAACTTGGCCGACGAGCCGGAGTACTGCGAGAAGCTGATGTACGCCAAGCAGGGGATGACCACCCCCGCGCACGCGCACAAGCAGAAGAAAGAGGACATCATCTGCCGCGCCGGTCGCCTGTCCATCCAGGTCTGGCCCGGTCTGCCGGAGGAGACCGAAGGGGCGCATCTCGAACTCAAGGTCAATGGAGAGCCGTGCTCCTTCGTCGGCGGCGACTTCCTCGTTCTCGGTCCCGGCGAACGAATTACCCTCGTTCCCGGTGTCTATCACGAGTTCGCACCCGCTTCCACCGAGTGCGTGATCGGCGAGGTATCGACCGCCAACGACGACCTGAACGACAACTTCTTCACCAACTCCGACATCGGCCGCTATCCGGGCATCGAAGAAGACGAGCCCGCGGCCGTGCGACTCGTCAGCGACAAGTAGGCCGCTTCCGTCCCGGGCGGAGCCGAGGGATGACAGGGGCTTGAAGCGGCACAGCGTACTGTGCGAGAGGCTCCACCTCATACCGCCCACACCGTAGGGCTCCTGTAGTCGCGGGCTTCAGACCGCGGAGGGCCGTTGGTGCGACGCTCGCGAGGAGTATGAGGCGGGCCGCGAAAACAGCAGCCCTACGGTGTGGTGGCGATCGCTATCGAGATCGCTCAATCCGCAGCAGGAATGCCCTAGCCACGAGTGACGACTGCTGAGTCACCCTTCCCTGCGGTGAACCATCGGGCGTGCGAAAAGCATCACGCCCTCGCTAGGCCTCCGGAACCGCTTTCCCCCCGCAAGCCTCAAAGGAGGTGCGAAAGGGGCCAAGTTGAAGAAGGGGAAGAATCTGTTGAAGTACGGCCTGCACCTAGCCGTCATCTTAGGTGTGGTTTGGGCGGCGGTGAAGACCGTCGACGGGGAGCAGTTCAGGAAGGCCTGGGACGAATTTGATTGGGTTTACGCTCCGTTCATCGCCCTCCTCGGCGTACTCAGCATGGTCATCAAGAGCTGGCGATTCGCCAGCCTTTTGCGGGAGGCGACCGACGTGCCTCGCTCGGTGGCGATGAAGGCTTACATCGCGGGTCAGGCCGCTACGCTGCTTCCCGGCGGGATCACGGCCCGGGCCGGATTGCTCGAGCAAGTCGGCGTGCCGGTTGAGAAGAGCGGTCCCGCGATCACGCTGTCGAGCATCACCGACCAGCTCGGATTCCTCCTGTGCGGCATCGTCTCCGCGCTCTTCTTCGAGCCCGCTCGCAAGCCGGTCTACATCCTCTTGGGCGTGCTGGTGGTCATCAGCCTGGTTCTCGGCGTCGAGGCTTCGAGAACCTGGCTGGTGCGGCTCATCGAGAAGATCTTGGGGCACTTCAAGCTCGCCGATAAGTGGCGCGGCTTCGTCGACAGCATGAAGGAGACGTTCTCTTGGCGAGTGCTTGGGATCGGGCTCGCCAACACTCTCGTGGCGTTCGCGGTGCTCGTCTTCGCGCTCCACCTCTGTATGGAAGGCGTCGACAAGCGCGTCGCTCCCCTGACTCTTCTACTCGCCTTCGCCGTCCCCACCATGCTAGGCCGGATCGCCGCGCTGCCCGGTGGTGTCGGCGTCACTGAGGTCGGCATGGTTGGCGTCCTCGACCAGGCTCCGGGCGTGACCCTCGCGGAGGCAACTGCCGCCGTCCTCGTCTTCCGGCTCGGCACGGTGCTCTTCTCCGCGCTGGTCGGAGCGATTATCTACTTCGTTTCGTGGCGCAAGGTCGCCCACAAAGGAAAGGTGGCCACGACTTGAGTCCCTGCTGCACGCTATTGATGAACGACAACGCCGGCCGGTTCAAGCACACCGCCGGCCCCGACGAGATGCGCAAGCTACTCGAAAAGCTCGAGATCGACATCGAGGTGATCGGCACCAAGTCCGAGCAGCACATGATCCAGACGATCAAAGAACTGGTCGGCAAGGGCGTCAAGCGCGTCGCCGTCGCGGGTGGCGACGGCACCGTCACCACGGCCATCCAGGTGCTGGCGAAGACGGACACTGCGCTCGGCATCGTCCCCCAAGGAACCGCCAACAATTTCGCCACGGCGCTTCGCCTTCCTCAGGACCTTCCGTCGGCCCTTCGCGTCCTGCAGGACGGCGAGATCCGGCAGGTCGATCTTGGCCACGCGTGCGGCCGATACTTCGCCGAGTCGGCGGGCGTCGGTTTGTTCGCAAACGCCCTTGCCGTGTATGGTGCGAAGGCTAATAAGAACCTGTTCCGCGCGTTGCACGCCCTCTTCAAGATCATCACCAACCTCAAGGCGAGTCGCCTGCACCTAACAATCGACGGAGAGAAGGTCGTCGAGCCCGCGGTGTTCTGCGTCGCCGCGAACACCTACCGCATCGCGCACGGCTTGCCCGTCGCACCGGGAGCGTCGATGACCGACGACCAGCTCGATCTCCTGGTGCTCGGCAATGTCCAGCGCAACGAACTCTGGCCGTACTACCTCGCGATCCGGCAGCAGATGCATCTCACGCTCGACAAGGCGGAGATTCGCCAGGCGAAGGAGATCAAGATCGAGTCGCGCATCAAGCTCCCGGTTCACGTCGACGACAAGGTGCGAGGATCGACTCCGGTTACGATCCGCTCGGAACCGAAGGCGCTAAAGGTGATCGTCGAAAAGCTGTGAGACGCTACTTCCAACCACTGTGGCAGTGGATGGTCGAGGCTCGGGGTACTCAGGCCATCGTCGCGCTTCTCGTCGCTGCCATCACGTTCCTGGGCATCTCGATCGCGATCCATCGACCGGGCGTAGAGTCCCTCGACCTGCGCGTCACGCGGGCCCTGCAGACCCTCACCGATCCCGTGCTGACGATCGTGATGTGGGTGTTCACCTTCATGGGCAACACCGCCACGCTTGTGGCGCTCGCGCTCGGTACCGCGGGATGGCTATACGCGCGCAAGCGCCCGCTCGCGGCTTTTCTGACCGTGGTCACGCTGATCGGCCTCCCTCTGAACATGATTCTTAAGGAAGCGGTTGGCCGGCCAAGGCCGGACAAGTCGCTGGTGAACGTAGTCACGCCCACCATCGGCCTGAGCTTCCCCTCGGGCCACGCGATGGCGTCCACGATGTTCTACGGATTCCTCGCCGTTCTCGCCTGGATGCATCTGCGCGGCTCTCGCGGCCGGCGCCGGGCGGTCGGAATCTTGGCCCTCACGGCCGTCATGGTCTCCGTGAGCCGCATCTATCTCGGCGCCCACTGGCTCAGCGACGTCGTCGGCGGCTGGACCGCCGGCCTCTTCTGCCTGGTGATCCTCGTGGAGATCTACAAGCACTGGGGCAAGAAGGAGCTCGCCAAGGAAGAGGTTTAGGGGGCACTGCGGGTGAGGGTAGAACCCACCTCCAAGGAGACTCAGAAGCAAGCACCTGTGGCTGCGGCATTCCTGCCGCGGATCGAGCGCAGCTCGATCAGAGCATTACCGCAGAGAGCGCGGCGAGGACCCACCTCATTGCGCCGTGGCGTGACTCCGTGCGCTCCGGGAACGTCGCGAATTGAGGCGAACCTAGAGCCTGGGCTTCCGAACCTATCGGGCTTCCGCTCGATCCGCGGCAGGAATGCCGCAGCCAAGAGGGCTTACGGCTACGTCGACTTGACCAACACTAGGCGGAATTTGCGGCTGGGTCGCTCAGGATTGACAGCCTAAGCCCCAGTGCCTTAACGCCTCCCAAACTCGCGAACCCCCGCGCTGGCCGAGAGCACTCGGTACATCTCCTCGAACGACCCCAGCGCCCCGCCCGCCAAGAACTGCAGACCCAAGTTCCCCAGCACCGTCGCCTCTGCGGGTCCCGCCAGCACAGGAAGTCCACTTTCGTCCGCGAGCGACTGGCAGAAAGCCTTGCTCTGCGAACCGCCTCCCGCGACGCGGAAACGTCGGAACGTCCGTCCTGTGAGCCGACCAAGCTCCTCCGGCTGCCGAGCCAAGGTGCTGGTGAGGCTCGCCAGGGCGAGCCCTGCCCACTCTGCCTCGCTCTTCGGCCGACGCCCGGCGAGCTGCGCCACCGTCTCCACCATCGACTCCGGGTTAAAGAACTCCGGCCGCAGCAAGTCCACCCGCTCGTCCACCGACTCGGCGGAGTCAAGCCACTCCGGCACCTTGCTCGCGATGCCCAACTCTTCGTGGATGCGGTTGATCACGTAGAACCCGGGCACGTTCTTGAGGAGACGGACTCGGCCGTCGACCGTCCGCTCGTTCGTCCAGTTCCCTGCCGCCGATTCCGGCGTTGCCACAGGTTCGGGCACGACGCCCCCTACGAGCGACCAAGTGCCCACGTTCACGAACAGCTCGTCGTTCGCCAGCTCTCCGAAGCCGGCCACGGCGGACGCGGTGTCGTGGCTTCCCACGTGGGCGAGCCGCACTCCCGAACACACTTCCCCTCCCAAATGTCCGGGTGCCATCGCCGGCATCTGCGGAACCGGCCAGCCGATCAGCTCAAACGCCTCGGCGGACCACTTCCCGTCGAGCCCCAGCAGTTGCGTCGTGGAAGCCTGGGTCAGCTCCATGTTCCGCCCGCCGCCGAGGAGGTAGCCGAGAAGATCGGGAAGAATCATCCACTCCCGTGCTTGCCGCGGCAAATCTGGGTTTTCCGTTCGACGCGCCAGTAGCTGACACACCGTGTTGAACGGCTGGTGCTGGATGCCCGTGAGCTCATAGAGCCGGTCCCGATGCGGCTCGAGTTCGGTGAACGCCCGCTCGTGCGAGTGATCTCGATAGCAGACGGGAGTCGCCATCAGCTGCCCGTCCGGCCCGATGAAGCCATGATCCACGCCCCACGAGTCGATGCCGATGGTGGAGGCGCCGCGCTCCGCTGCCAGCGCAACCGCGTCCCGACACAGCCCGAGGATCGTCTCCAGATCCCACTCCAGACGCCCGCCGCGCTCGCGCGGCGCGTGAGGAATTTGCCGAATCACCTCGAACTCGATCCGCCCCTCACTGAGTCGGCCGAGCGCGAACCGCCCGGAAGTAGCGCCAAGGTCAACCGCGACCGCCTGCTGCATGGCGGCGGTTTACCCCACCGGTGCGCGGATTCCCCGATAGGCAAAACTTCGGTTCCGGTCTCTCAGGACCGATTACCGGCAAACCACCACCCAAGATCCAAGCAATTACCTGGCAATCCGATCAGCCCAATGGCCTACCGTTTCCCTCTCCTTAGTCCTCTTTAAGGCGGACAGGCGCGGGAGGTCGTCTAACATCACCCTCTAAAGGGGGCATCCTACTCATTAACGAGGCCCATCGGACCGACCTACTAATGAGCCAGACCCGCATCCATCCAGAGGAGAAGCCGCATGCCCGTCACGCTGCGTGACATTGCCAAGCGGCTCAACCTGTCGCACGCCACCGTCTCGTTCGTCCTCAACGACCGGCGGGACGTCGCGATTCCCGAGTCCACTCGCCAGCGCGTCATGGAGACCGCACGCGAGATGGGTTACCGCCCGAACCGCGCCGCCCGCGCGCTCGTATCGGGCCGTACCAACGTGCTTGCGCTCTGGCTTCCCAGCCTGCATATGCCGCACTTCGCACGGCTGTTTGAGTCGTTGCACACCATCTCCCTCGAGCACGGGTACGAGACGATGTACTGCAAGGCGTCCACCGAGCCGGGCAGCAAGAACCCGTTCGAGTGGCCGGTCGATGGCGTGATCAGCGTCGACACCCTCAGCCTGCTCGCCCAGCGGGAGAGCGCCCCGAACCTGCCGATCGTAGGCGTCGGCGCCTATGTCGACCCGAACTTCGATCACGTGAAGGTCGATCTCGTCCCCGGCACCGAAGAGGCGATCCGCCACCTCATTGAGCGTGGCTGCCGACGCGTCGCCCACCTCACCACCCATCGGGCGGTCTCTGCGCCGGATGGTCGGCTCGAAGCGTACGAGCGAACGATGCGCGAGAGTGGACTCGATCCCGAGGTCATCCTCTGCGCCGATGGCGACCGCGCGACCATCCGGGGCTGCGTCGAGGAGTACGTTCGCACGAACGGCAAGCCCGACGGCATCTTCTGCTACAGCGACTCGGCCGCGCTGGCCACCCACCGAGCGATGGCGGACATCGGCCTCCGCGCCCCGGACGACTATCTGCTGGTCGGCTTCGACGGCTTGGACGAGTTGGAGTACACGGTCCCCTCCATCTCCACCGTCCGTCAGCCGATGATCGACGGCGCCCGGCGCGCCGTCGAGCTGATGATCAACCGGCTGCGCACGCCGGGCGCCGATCCGCAGTCCGTCGTTCTCCCCACGCACCTGATCGTGCGCGAGTCCAGCACCCCGCGCTAGCGGCTGGGAGTGGGAGTCGGCGCACGATTCGACGACATCGCGCTGCGGATCAGGAGGCGCAAGACGATCATTCCCGCGACAATCCAGAGCGGGATGAGGCTGGTGCTCTGCATCTGGACCCAGAGAGTCGGCGAGGTCCAGGCGATGCGCTCGGGCGACACGTGCAGGCCGTGGATGCCGCCGGCGGAGGTGTGTTTCGCGAGCCCAGCGGGCAACGATGCCGGCAGAAACACCTGCCGCCGCACGGCGGTCGCCCACCGCGCCTCTACCTCGAGCCTCGCAGGCGGACCGCCGAACCAAAGGCTTTTGAGCTCCGCTCCGCCGCCCGGCACCTTGACCTCGATCTCCTCAGCCCGAGCGCCTTCGTGCTGAAACCGAAAAACGACCGTAACGGCTCCCGGACCGCGATTCTGCGCCTCGACCTGCTGCATGCCGCTGCATCCGGCGCTCGCCAACATCCCAGCCAAAACCACCGCGCGGACGAAGCCTTTCACGTCCCCATTATCGTAGATCGAGCTCTCCCCGTCACTTGTACGGGATTTCTTCGACCTTGATCCTGCGTCTCAGAAAGGGTGTTGCCAAAGTGTAACGACAAGACATATCATGGGCAACCTTCGTGTCGCCATGAAAGTGAATCATCCTCTCTGTTTCCGATTATCGCTGCCCGTGGTCGCGCTCGCGATCGTCATGGGCTCGGCGAGTGCGGCGTATCTCGAATCCGACGCGCCTCTCCAGACTCCTTCCTCACCGACGACGGCAGGTACCAACCCGGCGCCCGCTCCGGCGGCCGATGCCGTCAGCGTTTTGAAAGCCGCCAACGCTGTTGCCGAGACCGCCAAGTCGGCGGCGGAGGCGATCGCTTCCCAGTGCAGCGGCCTGGACCCGCACCTGGCCCGCTTGCGCGCCACCTCCGACATGGGGATCGGGCTGCGCGACGGAAACGCGCGGATCCTAGGTGCGCTCGCCGAGTGGTCGAAAGCCGCCCCCGAGCCTCGCGCCCAGATCGACGGCATCGCGTTGCTGATGACCAAGATCGGAGCGGACGACTCCGGCGATGCCACCCAGGAGGGCGCGTCTCTCCGGGCGAAGCTCAAGGCGGCGCACGAAGAGGTCTCGAAGCTCAAGAACGCCGACGGGACCGATCCCGCCGGAAAAGCTGAGGCGCTGAAGCACCTCGAGGCGGCCAAGTTGGCGGTCACCAAGGCCCACGCCGCAGGCACGGCGAAACGGAGCGAAGCGCGGACTGTCATTGTCGACACGTTCACCCGAATGATCGACCTCGCGAACGCTTACGACGGCTGTGTCTCGGCATTCGCCGATCTCAGCGAAAGCCCGATCAAAGTGGGCGACGACGCGAGGCCGATCCTCGAGACCTGCGCCACCCGCTATCCGCAGCTGCCCGATCTCCTCGCTTTCCACAAGGCGAAGAAAGGGGGCTTGGGGCTCTGGAGAGGAATCCAACAGCCGTTGCTGGACGCCGCCGTTGCCGCCGGAAGCGCACTCCCAGCCGGCAAGGCCAACCCTGCGGAGAAGTTCGACGCCGTAACGGGTCGGCTGGAAACCCTGCTGGAGAAGTCTGGCGCGGTTGCCAAGAACCTTGACGCGTACGGACTCGCCCTCGCCAACGGGACCGAGCCGATGATGCGCGACTTCTTCGACAAGCGGGCCGCTAACGCCACACGCCTCAAGGTGATGTTGGCGGAGCAGGAAGCGCTGGCGAGCGGCATCGAGAAGATGCGCCGGCAGTTTGCCGACATCAAAACCGCCGAGGCGCTTGCGGGTAAGGCGCCGTTTCTTCTCGCCCACGAGAGCCTCTTCCGAACGGGCGACGTGGTCAACATCTCCGCGGCCCGCCTGACCGACGCGCTCGCCGGCGACGTCAACGAGTTCGTCACCGACCAGATCTCCCTCTTCTACTTCACCGACACGCGGCGTTTGATGAAGGCGCTGAACGGCGGCATGCGCGAGGTCACCTCGGCTGGCAACGATGCCGCCGAGTACGAGCGCGTCCGCCGGGAGCTCCAGCAGAAGGACGCCGAGATGCGCGACGCCTACGATCGGCTCACGCAGCTCACCACCAAGCTGGTCAACCTGAAGGTGGAGCTCGAAGCCGCCCAAAGCGACCTGAAGCGCAAACAGGCCCGACGGGACATCATCGACGGCGACCGCAAGCGCAAGGAGAAGGCGCTCACCGCGGCCACCGCCGCCGAAGAGCAAGGCAAGACTGACCTCGCGGCAGGCAAGATCGACCAGGCGAAGATGGACAGCCTCACCGAGGCACGCAAGAAGGCCGAGAAGGCGCACGCCGACGCCGTCGCGGACAACGACGCTGCGGCGGCCGACGAGCGAGCGGCACGTGAGCGGGTGGACGAAGACCTCACTCAGCAGAAGTCACTTCCGTCCGAGATCCGAGCCGCCCAAGAGGCCGCCGCGGCGGCGCTTCAGATCCTAAAGATGAAGCGGAACGAGCTCCGCTCGCTCTCGACCGCCGAGGTCGACGCGTTCGCCGCGCAACGGGACAATGCGCCATTTCTCTACGCCCCCGCCGACAGCTCCTCCAACGATCCCGCGCGACGCGTGATGCTGTATGCCTACAACGACAGCAAGACCCTGTTCATCCGAGGATTGCCGGAAGACGTCGAGATCGTGAAGGACATGGTGGCGGAGTTCGACCGTCCAGCCCCTCAGGCCCGCATCACTCTCTGGACCTTACAGATGAATGCCGTGGCCAATCGCGGCAATCGTGCGCGTCTCAACACAGCAAAGGATCGCGTCGAGCAGGCGATCACCGAAAGTCGGGAGTGGATGACCGCCGCCACCTCGATCTTGCGTGACTGCATTCGGAAGGAGGTCCACGTTGTCGAGCAGGACAACGTGGCTCAGTACGCGTCGATACGCAACTTTGGCGTACCGAACGGCCTCAACGACGAGTATCGGATGGCGCGCAACCACTTCTATGAGGAAGAGGTCGCGCTCCGCTTGGGATTCGATCAGAAGAAGGCGCCCCGCTTTCCTCTCTACTACTATTTCACTCGCTACACGCTTCCGGATCCGGCCGGTATCACGACCCTCGGCGAGGGGCTGATGGTGCTCTCACTAGCCAAGTACGACCACCGTCGAAAGGTTGCCCACCGGTTCATTCAGGAGATGGGGGAGTACTTGCGAGCCAACGACTACGACCGGATCGTTGGACGCGACCGGCGTCCGATCAAGGATGGCCCGCGCGATTGGCACCCTCTCCGGTTCCAGCGCCTCTTGCGCGCCCTCGGCCTCGACGAGACGGGCTTCCGACGCAACGCGGAGTCGAATCTGACTCGACCGACGAGCAGCTTAACGACCGGCATCAACGCTCACCAGCTTGAAATCGTAGCGGCGCTCAAACGGTCCGCCATCGAAAAGGTCATCAAGAGCTCGCCCCAGATCAGCGACATTCTCGTCACCTCGGTTGACCTTCTGCGGTCGGACGCCTTCAAGTCGCTCCAACCCTCACCCGAGCAGGTTGTCTTCGACCTCATGGCGCAGCCGGAGAACATCTTTGCCGGGCCGCAAGGCGTAAAGCTCCGCGAAGCGATCGGTCAGTACGCGGCGGCCGGGTTCGCCGACGCGGGTACGGCATCGTTGGCGCAGGCGGAAATCCTCGAAGCTGGCATCTACTTGCTGCCTCTGCTGAACTGGTTAAAGGCCGAGTACGCCTACCCGCTGTACGGACTCCTCGCAAACCCGATGCCTCCAATGAACGCCAGCGTCCGCGAGCGGCAAGAGCACGCCAAGGTCATCAAGGATCGCGTTCGCTCCGCCTTCCCTGCAGTGAAGTCGAACGAACGCATTGCCGCCGCCGATCAGATGCTGAAAGAGATGATCATCGCAGTGGAGGATGACCTTGACGAGAACTTCATCCAGCCAATGCTCCGCCGCGTGCAGCGTGAGATTCAAGGACCAGGCATCGACGTCGGCATCACCGAGCGAACTTCGCTACTCACGACGAACCGATCAATCGGGCGCGTCGAGCCGAAAGCGAGCGCGCAGGTCGACCTCGCCGGTGAGACCAATCTCATCGAGGCCGCTAAGCAGCTCAGTGAGATCGTGGTGGCCACTCAGACCAGCAACTTGCCGGGCATTCTCTCCGCGTTCGAGAAAACGAACAACGAGCCCAAGTCCGAACTGTACGCGCTGTTCAGCGGGCAGCAGTTCAAGGTGACGCCAATCTTCGATCCCTCTGGCCAGGCCTTGCGGTTCCAATTCGACTACGTCCAGAACACTGACATCCGGGACGCCGACGGAACTGTGAACCCGCAGCTCCCGCGTGTCGATCGGCACGCCGTGAACAACATCGTTCAGTTGAGCAATCTGGAGATCCGCGAGATCACGCGCTTCGAATCAAACTCAAAGCTTGGAGTTCCGGCCAAACAATGGGGCGGCATTCCGATCCTCAACACGATCCCCGTTCTTCGAGAGATCCCGATCATCGGCTGGTTCGGCAAACGAGACGGCCGTGCAGGGACCACGCAAGCGAGCATCATCTTCGCTCAGACCGCGATGTATCCGACGATTGGCGACATCGGAAACCTGCTCACCGGCTCGTTCGCCCTCCCAACCGTCGCGCCGCACCTGCGGTGGGATTACCGAACCAAGCCCTTTACGCCACGCAACGGCAGCTGGCGCGATGGCAAAGGTAGCGACGACTAAGGCGTACTGCTCTGATCGTCGGACCTAGGTTCGTGAACCCGGATCAGGTGCTCAGGGGCAGTGCTCACTGCCCCTGAGCACCTCGGTCAACTTTGGTTGGCCAGCGCGTACAGAGAGCGTCCCCTGAGACTCCGACGCGAGCGGCACGCGAACCAACCACCTCGACCGCGTGTGACGGCGTGCTACTGGGCCGGCGCGTCTCTCCGCCGTTGTCGTGCCGGCTGAAGCCGGCGGTCCCAGGGGTGGGTTGGGGGCGGGCGGGCCCAACGCCGCACCCTTCATAATCGTAGGAACAGGTGTTCGCGCGCGTAGCCGGTGCTGCCGGGAGGGTGCGTGAGCCAGTGAAACCTATGTCAGAAACTCTAGATCAAAGCACCGCCCTTCTCGAACAGTTCGCGACCCGCGAGTACGAGCACGGCTGGTCCGTCGACGTCGAGGCCGACACCTTCGAGCCAGGCCTCAGCGAGGAGACCGTCCGCCGCATCTCCGGCAAGAAGGGCGAGCCCGAGTGGATGCTCGACTGGCGCCTCAAGGCGTACCGGCACTTCCTCACCATGAAGGAGCCGGAGTGGCACAACGTCAAGTACACGAAGCCGAACCTCCAGACGATGTCGTTCTACTCCGAGCCGAAGAAGAAGCCGGTGCTCGACTCGCTTGAGGACGCCGACCCGCAGATCCTCGCGACGTTCCGCAAGCTCGGCATTCCGATCGAGGAGCAGAAGGTGCTGCTCAACGTGAAGGGCGCCGCCCAGAGCGCCGCCGACGCGCGCCAGATCCCCCAGAGCGCCGACGACCTCCTCGCCAAGGAGCTCACCCCGAACACCGAGACCCAACACCTCACCCCCGACGTCCCGCTCAGCGGCGTCGCGGTCGACGCGGTGTTCGACTCCGTCTCCGTGGTCACCACGTTCAAGAAGGAGCTCGCCAAGCTCGGCATCATCTTCTGCTCCATCAGCGAGGCCGTGCGCGAGCACCCGGACCTGGTGAAGAAGCACCTCGGCTCGGTGGTCCCGTACAGCGACAACTACTACGCCACCCTGAACTCCGCGGTCTTCTCCGACGGCTCGTTTGTGTACATCCCCAAGGGCGTCCGCTGCCCCATGGAGCTCAGCACCTACTTCCGCATTAACGCCCAGAACACGGGCCAGTTCGAGCGGACCCTCATCATCGCCGAGGAGGGCGGGTACGTGAGCTACCTCGAGGGCTGCACCGCGCCGATGCGCGACGAGAACCAGCTCCACGCGGCCGTGGTCGAGCTCGTGGCCGCCGGCGACGACGCGACGATCAAGTACTCCACCGTCCAGAACTGGTACCCCGGCGACCCGCAGACCGGCCAGGGTGGCATCTTCAACTTCGTCACCAAGCGCGCCCGCGCCATCGGCAAGCGAAGCAAGGTGACGTGGACCCAGGTCGAGACCGGTTCCGCCATCACCTGGAAGTACCCGTCCGTCATCCTCCAGGGCGACGACTCCGTGGGCGAGTTCTACAGCGTGGCCCTCACCGCCGGCCAGCAGCAGGCCGACACCGGCACCAAGATGATCCACATCGGCAAGCGGACCAAGTCGACCATCGTGTCGAAGGGCATCTCCGCCGGCAACGGCCAGAACACCTACCGCGGCCTGGTGAAGATCAACCCCGGCGCCGACGGCGCGCGCAACTACTCCCAATGCGACTCCATGCTCATGGGCGACCGCTGCGGCGCCCACACCTTCCCCTACATCGAGGTGAAGAACCCCACCGCGACGGTGGAGCACGAAGCCAGCACCTCCAAGATCGGCGAGGACCAGATCTTCTACTGCAACCAGCGCGGCATCCCCACGGAGGACGCGGTCAACATGATCGTCTCCGGCTTCTGCAAGGAAGTCTTCCGTGAACTCCCGATGGAGTTCGCCGTCGAGGCGCAGAAGCTGCTGGGTGTGAGCCTTGAAGGGTCTGTCGGCTAAATCAACTGGCGTTGGCCGCCCTCGGTTACGAACCGGAGGGTGGCCGACATTGGAGCGAGGCGTATCGCCAAACTCCTTAACTTCCGCTCACGATCGTGTAAAGATGGGGCATGCAGCTCACCGCCGAGCAAGTGCTCTTCTTTCACCTGAACGGGTTCCTCGCTATCACCGAGCCGGTCACTGACGAGGCCGAGCTCGCGTGGATGCGGGACGTGTACGACCGGATCTTCGCCGATCGGGCGGGGCGGGACGTGGGGGATCAGTTCGATCTCGCCGGGTCGGACGAGGAGGGGAAGGAGGCGGCGCTGCCGCAGATCCTGAACCCCGCGAAGTACGCCCCCGAGCTCAACGAGGGCAAGTACCTGAAGACGCTGGAGATCATCGCGCGCCAGCTCTTCGGCCCCGAGGCGGGCGTCGGCGTGGGGCACGCCATCTTCAAGCCCGCGGGCGTGGGCGCGCCCACGCCGTGGCACCAGGACGAGGCGTACTGGGACCCCGCGTTCCAGTACCAGAATGCCTCCATCTGGATGCCGCTGCAGGAGGCGACGCTGGAGAACGGATGCCTCTGGTTCATGCCCGGCAGCCACGAGTGGCCCATCGTCGAGCACCGACCCATCGGCGGCGACGTGCGCGTGCACGGCCTCGAGATGACGGACCTCGACCTCGTGAAGAACGGCGTCCCCTGCCCCCTCCCCGCCGGCGGCGTCACCATCCACCGCAACCGCACCGCCCACTACGCCGGCCCCAACACCTCCAACATCCCCCGCCGAGCGCTCATCCTCGGCACCGGCCGCCCCAACCACCCCTACCCCGGCGAGCGCCACTTCCCCTGGAACGAAGTGAAGCAAACGGCCAGGGCCGAGCGCGCCGGTAGGTAACCCAAGGGTAGTCACTCGTGGCTGCGGCATTCCTGCCGCGGATCGAGCGCCAGCTCGATAGAAACGTAGGGCTCACCCAGAGCTCTCTATCGGCCTGCGGCCGATCCGGGGCAGGAATGCCGCAGCCACAGGTGCTCACGCTTTGGTCCTTGCCGACGCTATCATGTTGCGCGTGGAGGAGGTTCAGGAAGGCAAGCTGCTCCGGCGAGCGCACGACCTGCCGCACTGGCAGATCGGCGGCTGGCGCTACTTCCGCACCTTCCGGAGCGTGGTGGCGCCGTTCGATGAGACGGAGCGGCATCTGGTGATGAAAACCGTCCGCGCGGGCGATGGAGCCTTCTTCCATCTGCACACCGCCGTCGTCATGCCGGACCACGTCCATGCTCTCCTTCATCCGAGGGAGCACGGGAATGGCTTCTATGATCTGGCCCGCATCAACAAGGGCATCAAAGGCGCCAGCGCCCGGCGCGTGAACGAGCTTCGCGGAACCAAGGGTCAGGTGTGGCAAACGGAATCGTACGATCGCCTGATCCGCAACAGCTTCGAGTTCGACGAGACCTGGAACTACATCGTCGACAACCCGCGCCGAGCCGGCCTCTGCGAACAAGGCCGCGACTACCCCTGGCTCTACACGGAGTTCTAAGAACCCAAACCGTAAGACCTCGTGGCTGCGGCATTCCTGCCGCGGATCGAGCGCCAGCTCGATAGGAGCCGTCGGCCCGCCGCAAGCTTTCTATCGGCCTGCGGCCGATCCGCGGCAGGAATGCCGCAGCCACGAGGGCTTACGGTTTGGTCACTTTGGAGGTCGCGGGGCGTTCATGGCGCTAAACACCGCATCCAGCTCCGCACGGCCCGCGCGGCGGGCCTGCTCGGCGGTGCCGTAGCCGAACTCCGGATCGCCCTCTCGGAGCTTGGCGAAGGCGAAGTCCGCGTACTCGTCCAGCGGCACGCCGAAGTCGTGCAATCCCTTGCCGCCGAGATCGGTATTCACCGCGGGGGGCGCGACCTCGATCACCTGCAGCGGAGTCTCCGCGAGCTGCTGGCGCAGGCTCAGGGTGAACGAGTGCATCGCCGCCTTGGTGGCGCAGTAGGTGGGCATGAACGCCAGCGGCACGAACGCCAGTCCCGAGGTGACATTCACCAGCGCCGGATTCGGCTGCCGCACCAGGAATGGCACGAACAGCGTCGCCAAGTGAACCGGCGCCTCGAAGTTGATGGCGAGCTCGTTCTTCAGCGCGGCCCACTCCGCTCCCTGATCGAATCGCGGCGGCCGCGTCTGCACGCCCGCGTTGTTCACCAGCACGTTCAGGTCCGGGAACTCGCGCGTCACCCGATCGAACAGCTTCACGCGGTCCGACTCTTGTGCCACGTCGCTCTGGATGGCGACGAGCCCCGGAACCGCTCGCTCCGCCTCCTGCAACGCCTCGACTCGCCGTCCGCATACGATCACCCGGCTTCCCGCCTCGGCAAACCGCCGCGCCAACGCCAACCCGATCCCCGCCGAACCACCGGTGATGAGCACCGTCGAGCCGCTTACGTCCATCGCCGGGTTGTACCCGCCGTTAGGATGCCTCGATTGAGAGGCCGCGGCCACTACTCTTCGGCCTTCTCGGCCGGAGTCACCTGAACTCGAAGAATGCGGCGCAGTTCGGCGCACTTCAGGTTTGCCTCGCCGAATCCTTCGGGGAGATCCACCGTCCCGGCGTTCAGGTCGAGTGCATCCAGGAGCTTGCGGGCGGCCTCGCGGGCGCGGGCCACGGTGACGGGGTGGTCGAAGTCGATGACGAGCTCCAGCCGCACCCGGGCCTGGGACGTCTTCCGGACCCGGTCGAGCTGGGCCCGAGTCGGCTTCGGTTTCTGCATTGCTGGGAGGGTACCGGCGAGCACCCTCCCATGACCTCCCTACCCGCGGGGTCCGATGCCGGCTCGTTGCCGGTAGACCATTTCTCCGCCGAGGAAGGCGCTCGCGATCACGACCGCAAATCCGAGCAGTGCAAGCCAACGCCCGGCCTCGCGGCGCTTTCGCCGCCGCAGCAGGAGCGACAGGCTCATCAGTCCAAGGGCAGTGACGTTCATCGACGCGTGGATCGCGCCGATGCGGAGGATGGCGGGATCGCGCATCTTGCCGTAGTCCGACCAACCCGTGACGGCCGCCGCCGCGGCGCCGACGATGCCCAGAGTGAGGGCGGCGTCGGCACCCGCATTCAGCTCCTGCTTGCCTCGAACGGCGTCGACCGTGTCCATCACCACCGCCGCGGTCCACGAGCCGATCGGGACGTCGGTGATGGAGGCGTGCAGCGAGTGGCCCAGCCACTCGCCATGGAGAAAACTCTCGACGGCTCTTCCCGGCTTTCCGGTCGAGTCGAACGTCTTCCGGACGAAATCGTGGGCCTTCCCCGCCGGGGCGTCGATCCACTTCTGCTTCTGTAATGCTTCGGTTATCGCGTGCGCGCTCATACGGTTCCTCGTGCCAAGGGACGCGAGGAATCGAGGGTTGTTCCCGTACTCTTACCTGGATGAGTCGCGCGTGGCGAGACACATGGAAGCACCTCCGGGTGCCGTGGCAGCTTTCGCTGTCCCCGATCTTCCTGTGGGGACACTTCCTCGCGTCTCCGGACGTCTCCGCCGAGTTCTGGATCGGCTTCGTTGCGGCTCATTTCTTCCTCTACACCGGCATCACCGCGTACAACTCGAGCTACGACCGCGACGTTGGCCCAGTCGGTGGCATGCTCCGTCCGCCACCGGTCCCCAACGGATTGCGTCCTCTCTCCCTCGCGATGCTGCTCCTTGGAGGCGTGCTCGCCGCCAGCCTTAGTCTCGCGTTCGTGCTCACCTATGGCGTCATCGCGGTCATGGGAATCGCGTACTCGCACCCGCTCACGCGGTGGAAGGCACGACCGATTCCCAGCGCCGCCACGGTCTTCGTCGGCCAAGGGCTGCTTGGGTTTCTGATGGGCTGGCTCGCGAGCGGAGCCGCCCCACAAGCGGCGCTTTCCGAACGAGGCGTGTTAGGCAGTCTCTCCGCCGCGTTCACCACGTTAGGTCTCTACCCGGTGACGCAGGTTTTCCAAGTGGAGGAGGACGCCGGTCGAGGCGATCGAACGCTCGCGGTGTCACTCGGCCCGTCGCGAGCCCTTCGTTTTGGGATGGCGTGCCTAGTCGTCGCCGGAGTCTGCGCGGTCGCCCTCATGCTCCTGCAATACAGCGCCCTCGATGCGGTGCTCCTGGTCGTTGCGTACATCGCGACGCTCGCATGCGTCGGGCGGTTCGCCGCCGATTACGCCCGTGACCGGCACGGGGTCGTAAGCGGGTTCCGCACGGCCATGCGGCTGAACTTCGTCAGCGCCGGCGGCTTCCTGATCTTCGTCGCCCTTCACCTTCTTCGGGTCCTATAAGGCCGTCGATCTCCATGCCGTCGTCGTAGACCTCGTAGATGTACGGGGAAATCCTGCCATGCCGGCCTTCCCGACGGTTCTGGGAGCCACCCAGGGCGACGCGAGAGGAGCTCATCGACCGGTTCGATCACCCGGCCGAGGATTTCCGTGCGTCCTTCCAGGACATCCGCCGCATCAATCGGTACCTCGGGGGCAGCGCGGTGGTGAAGCGCCACCTCGAGGATCTCGATCTTGAGGGGCACGTTTCGATCCTCGACGTTGCGACCGGCAGCGGCGACATCCCACTCGAACTCATCCGCTGGGGGCGCCGCCGCGGGCTCGATCTCCACTTCACCGTGCTCGACGCGAACCCGCGCGTTCTCGAGATGGCGAGCCGGGAACCGGCCCTGCGCGTGGTGCAGGCGTCGGCCGCCGAACTTCCTTTCGCCGGTCGATCGTTCGACGTGGTGCTCTGCTCGCTTACGTTCCACCACTTCGAGGAGTCGTTCGCGGCGCACGTGCTCACGGAGATGCACCGGATCGCCCGACGCGCGGTGATCGTCAACGATCTCCGACGGGGGTACCTGCCGGCGTCGCTGATCTGGCTCGTCACGCGCCTCACTCGTATGCATCCGCTCACGCGGCACGACGCTCCGCTCAGCGTGATGCGGTCGCGCACCCTGGCCGAGTACCGCGCGCTCGCCTACCGGGCTGGGTTGCCGGGAGCTCGCGTGGTCGCGCATCCGTTCTGGCGCGCTGGCCTCGAGGTGCGGCGTTGAAGCACTACGCTGCCGACGTCGTCGTGGTCGGAGCCGGGCCGGCGGGATCGTCGACCGCCATCCGACTCGCCGAGATGGGCTACGACACCCTCCTCGTCGACCGAGCGTCGTTCCCCCGCCCCAAGCCGTGCGGCGAGTTCCTAAACCCCGCGGCGATGGACTTACTGAGCGAGCTCGGGGTCGACGTGGATGTGGCCGGGGCCACGCCGATCCATGCCGCGCGGCTGCACGTTCCGAACGTGCCGCACCTCGATCTTCCGCTCGTCGACTCGAAGGGAGTTCTGCGACCGGGCCGGTCCCTGGCCCGGGTGCGCACCGATGAGCTCCTCGTCCGCCGCGCCGAGGCTGCGGGGGCTCGGCTTCTAACCGACCACGCCGTGCGCGAGATGACGGAAGACGGCGTGCAGGGAATCGACTTCCGCATCGCGGCGCGGATGGTAATCGCGGCCGACGGAACGCACAGCGTGATCGCAAGGCAGCTCGGCCTCGTCCGCCCGATTGAGCGGCTTCGGCGAATCGGCCTGTCGGCCCACTTCCAGGGAGTCGATCCCGATCCGTCGGCGGTCGAGATGTTCGCAAGCCACGGGGAGCTTGGAGTCGGCGGCTTCGCTCCCCAGATCGATGGAGGAGGATCCCTAAGCTGGGTTCTGCCGAAGGAAGCCGCGACCCGGATCGCCGGGCGCTCCGTCGAGATAGTGGAGGAGATCATCGCGTCGCACGCGCCGCTGCGAGATCGTCTGCGAGGAGCGAAGGTCGGGTGCGACGTTCGCACCGTCCCATGCTTCGGCCACCGTCTCCGCAGTTCTTTCGCGGATGGCGTGCTGTTCGTCGGCGATGCCGCTCGGTTCGTCGACCCCTTCACGGGCGAGGGGGTGCACCACGCGCTCGAGGGCGGCATGCTCGCGGCGGAGGTGACGCACGTCGCCCTGACGAAAGGGGGAACCTCGGCCGCCGACCTCGCGCCCTACGCTGCGAGGCGTCGAGCCTTGGACCGGCGGTATCTCCTGTCCGACCTCGTGCAGTTCCTCGTCCACCACCCTCGTGTGCTGGCGCGGGTCGCGCACGGACTTCGCGGCGAGCCCGCCGAAGCCGAGCGGCTCATCGGCGCGATTACCGACATCCGAGTGCCGGAGTCGCTGCTGCATCCACGCTTCCTGAGAGCCGCGCTCTCGGGCGGAACCGCATGACCACCACGAACGAAATCACCATCGACGGCCCGCTCGAGCGAGTCTTTGCCCTCGCGTCGCGGGTCGAGGCTTGGCCCGAGATCCTGCCCCACTACCGCGCCGTCGACGTGCTGGAGCCGGGAGAGAGGTCGAGGCTGGTGAGCATGCACTGCGTCCGAGACTTCGGGCCGCTGCCCTTCCCCTGCCGGTGGCGAGCGAAGCAGGAGCTTCGACCGGAGGAAGGAAAGATCCTTTTCGAGCACGTCGGCGGACCGACGCGAGGCATGCGCGTGGAGTGGCGACTGGAGTCGACGCCCCAAGGAGTCCGGACGGTCATTTGGCACGAGCTCGTGCCGCGCGTGCCGCTCGTCGGCCGCGCCTACACAGATTGGGTCGTGGGCCCCGTCTTCGTTCACGCGATCGCCGGGCGCACCCTGGCGACGATCAAGGCGCTCGTAGAGCGGGAGGTTCGGTCATGAGACGGGTGGTTATCACGGGTATCGGCGCAGTGACGCCCATCGGAACAGGCGCACGCGGACTTTGGGAAGGGGTCCGTCGCGAGCGATCGGCGGTGGGGCCGATCACGCGGTTCGACCCCTCTCCATTCAACTGCCACATCGCCGCCGAGATCCCGGACTTTCGCCCGGAGGAGCACCTCGATCCAAAGCGTCTGAAGCGGCTCGATCGATACTCGCGGCTCGCCGTCATCTCGGGCCTGCTCGCCCTAGACGACGCCTGCCTCGGGCCGGCCGAGTTCGACCCGGAGCGGAGCGGCGTCTGCATCGGCTCCGCCCTGGGCGGAATCGGCTGCGCCGAGGAGGAGAACCTGAAGTACCAGGAGGGCGGTCTGCGTGCGGTCAGCCCGACGCTGGCTCTCTCGGTCTTTGGGGGAGCGGCGTCATGCAACGTGGCGATCGAGTTCGGCCTGCACGGCTTCAACACCGCGAACTCGGATAGCTGCGCTTCGAGCCCGATCGCTTTGGGTAACGCACTGAACGCGATTCGTCGCGGCGACGCGGACGTGATGCTGGCGGGTGGGGTCGAGGCACCGCTGTTTCCGCTGACGTTCGGTGCGTTTGCGCTCATCCGCGCGATGTCGCAGCGCAACGACGATCCGACCGCGGCATGCCGGCCGTTCGATGCGAACCGGGACGGATTCACCATGGCCGAGGGCGCGGCGATCCTGGTGCTGGAGGAGCGCGAGCACGCGCTCGCCCGGGGAGCGAGAATCTACGCGGAGCTCGCCGGCTTCGGTGTCTCCAACGACGCGGGGCACATGACCGCGCCTCGGGCCGATGGCAGCCAAGCGGCGCGCGCGATGGGCCTTGCCCTGCGAGACGCGGGCGTCACTCCGGACGATGTGTCCTACGTCAACGCCCACGGTAGCTCCACTCCGCTGAATGACAGCACGGAATCGCTCGCGATCCGGAAGGTGCTGGGAGATCGCGCGAGCGAGGTTCCGGTGAGCGGGACGAAGGCGATGCACGGACACAGTCTCGGCGCCACCGGCGCGATCGAGGCCGCGATCTGCGCGATGGCGTTCCAAGAGCGATGGATCCCGCCGACGGTGAACTTCGAGTCCCCTGGGGAAGGGTGTGACCTAGACTACGTGCCGAACAAGGGCCGGAAGCTCGAGCCGGAGGTCATTCTCTCCAACTCGTTCGGCTTCGGCGGCATCAACGCGGCGATCGTGCTAACGAACCCAGCGCGCGACGTCGCTGGATGACGTCGGCGAGGGTCGCTCCGGCGAAACCGAGGCAGGGGATGGCGATGTACAGGGAACCGGACACCGCCATCACCAAACCGATCGCGAGCAGGCACGCGCAGTACGCGATCCGCACTCCCTCCGGGGTGCCCTGTTCTTGCTCCGACTCGTAAAACGCCTCTCTCATGTCGGGGTAAGTGTGAATCGCGAGTTGGTGGCAATACAGTCGCGCCTTTCGGCGACCGGGAGCGGGTGACGGCAAGTATCCTGAGGGAGATGAGCTCCCGCTCCGAACGCCGTGGTGAGGCGGCGGGTCGGTCGGAGCTTCCGAACCACCCGTTCGTCCTGCGTCACGTCCGCCACAACTTCACGTCTCTGGTCGTCGATCCCGCCTGCTACATGCTTGGCATGGGGTTCCTCGACCCCGCGACGGTGCTGCCCGCCCTCATGTCGCGGCTCGGCGCCGCACCATGGGAGCTTGGGCTGGTGGTGGCGGTCCTGAACTTCGGTTGGACCGTCTCCGCCCTCATCGGAGCCCACGCGATTCACGGCCAGCCGTACCACAAGCGGTACCTCGTGCTCTGGAACGTGGTGAGCCGGGCCGGAATTCTGTTCATTCCTCCCGCGCTCCTTTTGTACGGAGCCGATCGCCCGGACCTTGCGCGATGGACGATCATCGCCGCCCTGATCCTGTTCGGGTTGACGAAGGGGCTGACCATCACATCGTGGTACGACGTGATCGCCAAGACGATCCCGCCGAAGATCCGCGGCCGGTTCTTCGGCACTCAGTCGACCGCGGTCAGCGCGGCCGGTCTCGTCAGCTCGCTGCTCGTGCTCGCGATTCTCCGGTCGGACCGCCTCGCCTTCCCGGGCAACTTCGCGCTGCTATCGCTCCTTGCGTTCGTGGGGCTGATGCTCTCCCTCGCCGCTTTGGCGGCGATTCGGGAGCCTGCCGGCCCCGAGGTGGCGGACCGGGGCGATCTCATTGCCTACGTCCGGCGCATCCGTCCGCTGCTCCGCGAGCATCCGGGAGTGGGGCGACTCGTCGTCGCTCGCCTGCTGCTCGACGCCGGGGCTCTGGCACTACCCTTCTACGCGGGGTACGCGGAGAAGAGTCTTGGGCAGCCGCTGGCGATGGTAGGGGTGTACGCGATCGTCAAGAGTTTGGCGCGCGTAGTCAGCGGCATCGCCTGGGGAACGCTCTCCGACCGGCGGGGCCCGGCCCTCACCTTTCGCCTCGCCGGTGCGGTGGCGGTGCTGCCTCCCCTCCTCGCGCTCGCCGCGCCGGCCGCTCCGTGGCTGCTTGTGCTTACGTTCGCCCTGATGGGAGTGGCCGAGGCGGGAATCTGGTCGGGATACGGCACTCGCATCGTCGGCGCAGTGGACGAAACGGACCGGCCGCTCGCGCTCGGCATCGCGAACGTTGGCTTGGCTCCCATCGCCCTCTACGGCCTGATCGGCGGCTGGTTGGTCGGCGTGGCGTCGTTCGCGACGGTATTCGCGTTGGCGGCCTTGGTCGTGGTAACGGGAGTCCTGCTCGCGACCGCTTGGGACCGGTCCTCGCGAACTGCGGCGACGGTGCACTAGACTAACTCTTAGTGGAAGGCCAGGAAAACGCGTTTCCCGCCCGCAACACCCCGGAACGCATTCTCCTCGACGCGGCTTCCGCGATGGTCGCTGTCCGGACGACATCGGAAGTTCAGGCCCTTCTCATCGACTTCGCGGCACGACTGCTTCCGCAAACCTCGCCGCAGATCGAGGGGCGGACGCCGACGAGTAGCGCTCACATCCCAATCGTCACTACCGCAGGAGCGCCCTTCGGCTACCTGTCGTTCGGCCAATCCGAGCCACTCTGCGGTGCAGAGGCCGAGGCTGCCACGCGCCTTGCTCGCCTCGCGGCGGACTGCATCGCTCGCCTCGGAGAGCGCGACGCTGTAACCGAGACTCTGAAGGAGCAGGTGCGGGCCGAAGTAACCCTGCGCGCCGTTCTCGAGGGAATGTCGGAGGGTGTCATCGTGCTCGATCGCGCCGGCGGAGTCGTGACCATCAATCGCGCGGCATTGGCGATGCACGGGGCCGGCCCCAATACGAGCCCCCATCGATTTCTGCAGGAGTTCGTTGATAACTTCGAGACCCGCTATTCCGACGGCACCCTCATGCCTGCCGAGGAGTGGCCGGCAGCAAGAGCGTTACGTGGAGAGATCGTGCGGGGCCAAGAGATCCACGTTCGCCACCATCTGACGGGAGAATCGTGGATCGGCAGCTACAGCGCGTCCCCCGTCCGCGACGCGGATGGGCGCGTGCAGCTTGCCGCCATCACGATCCACGACATCACCGAACAGCGGCGGGGCCAGTTGGCGCTGGCCCGCCGCGAGGAGCAATTCCGCGAGATCGCGGAGACGCTGCCGCAACTCGTGTGGAGCACCCGCGCAGACGGCTACCACGACTACTACAATTCGCGCTGGTACGAGTACACCGGCATGCGCCCGGGCGACACCGACGGCGAGGGTTGGTCGACCCTGCTCCACCCGGACGACATTGAGCGCTCGCAGGCGATATGGAGCCGCTCGCTGGAGACAGGTGAGCCTTACGAGATCGAGTATCGGTTCCGCCGCCGAGACGGACGCTTCCGGTGGTTTCTCGGTCGCGCACTGCCGATCCACGACGGGGAAGGCCGGATCATGCGCTGGTTCGGGACCTGCACGGACATCCACGACCAACGCGTCAAGCACGAGTCGCTGCGCTTCATGGTGGAGCTCAGCGAGTCGACTCGCGCGTTGCGCGACCCGGTCGCGATCATGGCGACGACGGCGCGATTGCTGGGCAAGCACCTCCGAGTGTCTCGGTGCGCCTACGCCGAGGTTGAGTCGGACGAGGACACCTTCACCATCATCCAGGATTACACGGATCAGGTCGCGAGCTCGGCGGGCACGTACCCGTTGAACGCGTTCGGCCCACGGGCGGCGGCCGACCAACGGAGCGGCCGAACCCTCGTGATCCGGGACGTCGACCGGGAGCTACCGCCCCAGGAAGGCGGCGACACGTTCAACTCCATCCAGGTGAAAGCGATCATCTGCTGCCCGTTGCTCAAGGAGGGGCGTCTCGCGGCGATGATGGCGGTCCACAGCGAGTATCCCCGCGACTGGACGGAAGACGAGATCGAGCTGGTCAATCTTGTGGTGGACCGTGCGTGGTCTACGATCGAACGAGCGCGGTCGGAGGGAATGCTTCGCGCGCTGAACCAGGACCTCGAGCGCCGCGTGGCCGAACGCACGGCGGAGTTGGCGACCGCCGTCGAGGAATTGGAAGGATTCACCTACACCGTCTCCCACGACCTGCGCTCCCCGTTGCGTGCGATCATGGCGACCAGCGTCATCGTCCAAGAGGACTACGGCCACCTGCTCCCGGCCGAAGCAAACGAGGAGCTTGCCAGACAGGGCGCGGCGGCCAAGCGCATGGGCGTGCTCATCGACGAGCTGCTCCGACTCACGCGACTCACCCGCGAGGAGATGATCCGCAGCGAGTTCGACATCTCGGCGCTGGCGCGAGAGGTGGTGGACGACCTCATCAGCCTAGGCGAACCGCCAACCGGCATCGAGTTCGAGATTCAGCCGCACCTGCACGCCTACGGCGACGCACGACTCGTTCGGTTCGTGCTGCTCAACCTCCTAGAGAACGCGATCAAGTTCTCGCCTAACGGAGGAAGGGTTCGATTCGCGTGGGAGCGGAACGCGTACTCCGTGCGCGATGAGGGCGTCGGCTTCGACATGGCGCACGCGTCGAAGCTGTTCCTTCCCTTCGAGCGACTCCACGGCGTGAGTCAGTTCCCCGGCACTGGGATTGGTCTAGCCAACGTCGAACGGATCGTCAAGCGTCACGGTGGCCGCGTCTGGGCCGAGAGCCGTCCCGGCGACGGCGCGGCGTTCTACTTCACGCTGGGGTAGGCGGTACCCTCGAAGGCGTGGATTTGTCGGTGCTGAAGGACGTCGCTATCGTCGGCGGCACGATCGTCGCGCTCACGACCTTCCTCACCGGCGTCCTCGAGTACGCCCGCCAGAGCAATCTGAGGCGCGTGGAGTACTTCGTCGAGATGCGCCGACGCTTCCTGGAGACCTCCCATTTCCAAGAGATCCTGCGTCTGCTGAGCACCGATGACCCCGAGTTGAAGAACTTGCCGATTCAAGACCGTCGTAACTTCGGGGGCTTTCTTGAGGAGGTCGCGCTGATGGTGAACTCGCGCATGATCAGCCGAAAGGTCGCGAGCTACATGTTCGGCCCGTACGTGATCCTCACCGACCGAAGCGTGCATTTCTGGGAAGGCATGGACCGAACGGCGTTCCACTGGCAGCTCTTCAATCGTTTCGCCAAAGAGATGGCCGCGGAAGCGGCCGGCCCAGTCGATCTTGACGCACTCCGTCTTTAAGCGACGGCGGAACGCCTACGGGTGCGGTGGCTTGGAAGTGAGCTGGCGCACCGCGCGCTGTTCGGCTACTTTTCCTTCCTTCGCGCTTTGCCTCAGGCCGTTATGATAGGGATCGATGTCGCCGCTCGTGCTCTGTCTCGTTTTTCAGTCGGCCTACGCCGGACTTCCCGCCGACAACATTCCGAAAGTCGATCTACGAAGCGCGGCGCAGTTCACTCTGGTGCCCGCCACAGGGCGGTCGAACGTTCCCCGAGCCACGATCCGTTTGCCCAAAGGCGTGACTCCCGGCTCGCGTGCCAACCTGTTCATGGGCCCCCGCGGTGCGTTTGTCTCGGTCACTGTAAACATGGCGGGACAAGCCGTCGGTCCCGAGTTCACGCGGCTGTCCAATCTGATCAAGCGCCGTCCCGACCCGCGGGCCATCGTCTCGCGACCTTGGGTCGGGGTTCGGTTCGTTCGGCCGCTGCCCACATCGACCCGCGTCAGCGAGAGGTTCACGCTCATGTCGCCGGACACTCGCTGGACGATGCTGACGTCGTGGCAGTCCGGAGACCGGCAGGCCGAAGCCGAGGCGAAGCGACTTGCCTACTACGTCATCCGATCGATGAAACTCGGCTAACCGGCTAGAGCTTCTTCGCGTACCAGACGTCGCAAGCGCCGTGTCCGGTCGCACCCATGGGACGATCGAGTCGCTCGAAACCGAGCGACTCGTACAGGCGGCGCGCGACTTCCATCTGAGGCACCGTCTCGAGGTAGCACGTATGATAGCCCGCCTCTTTGGCCGCACCAAGCGTCGTCTCCAAGATCCGTCGCCCCATGCCGTGCCCTCGGACCTCCGGCAGCAGGTACATCTTCCGCAGCTCGCACACTCCGGGCTCGCCTCCGTTGAGCGGCCCGTACCCTGCTCCTCCCACGATCTCGCCATCCCGCTCGAGCACCCGATATCCTGTCCCGGAGCCACCGTAGTGGGCCGACATTCTCTCGACCTCGGGATCGCCGTAAGCCGTTCCCGGACCGCAGACTCCGAAGCTCGCCATCACCGTTCGGATGACGTAGGTGAGCCGCGCGTCGTCTTCTGGTCGAACATCGCGAATCGTGAACTGAAGCAAGGGCACGCTCTTGGGCTCCACGCCTCTATACTGGCCTAACGCCATGCCGCTCTTGCCGCTGATCGTTCTTGCCCAGTCACCGCAGACGGGCCTCTCGCTTCGTGAGGACTACATCAAACGCGAGGTGATGGTGCCGATGCGGGATGGAGCGCGGCTGCACACCGCCGTTTACGCGCCAAAGGACCAAACGCGAAAGTGGCCGGTCCTCATCGTGCGCACACCCTACAGCGCCACACCGTACGGCGAAGGTCGTTTCCCAAACAGCCTAGGCCCAACCCGTGAGTTCGTCCGACGCGGCTATGTGTTCGTCGTTCAGGACGTGCGCGGCAAGTGGTTGAGTGAAGGAACACACGTCTTCTCTCCCCCGCCGAAGCCGGACCGCGGACCGCAGGATCACGACGAGAGCACCGACAACTACGACACGGTCGAGTGGCTGCTGAAGAACGTGCCCAACCACAACGGCCGCGTCGGAGTGTGGGGAATCTCGCAGCCCGGCTTCTACGCTTCCAATACGCTGCTATACCCGCACCCGGCGATGGTCGCGGTCTCGCCCCAGGCCCCGGTGACCGACCGGTTCAAGGGGGACGACGACCACCACAACGGCGCGTTCTTCCTCGGCAAGCGCTTCCCATTCCTGTGGAGCTTCGGCTATCCCCGCCCGGTGCCCACCACGAAGGGCGCGCCCCCCTTCAAGTGGCCGCACGAGGACGGGTACCGGTTCTACCTGGAGATGGGGCCGCTCGCGAACGCGCAACGGTACTTCCAGTGGCGGAATCAGTTCTGGAACCAGGTGATGGCCCACGGCACCTACGACGAGTTCTGGCAATCTCGCGGCATGGAACCGTTCCTTCGCCGCGCGCCACGCGGCCCGGCGGTCCTCGTCGTCGGCGGATGGTTCGACGCGGAGAACCTGTACGGCGCCCTCAAGACGTACGGCGCGCTGCAAGGCGGTGCTTCCGGTCCAAGGACGTCGATCGTCATGGGACCGTGGTCGCACGGCCAATGGAGTGGCGAGGCGGCCCGATTGGGATCGCTGGAGTTTGGGGCGAAAACGGGCGAGTGGTACCAGCAGAACGTGGTGTTGCCATGGTTCGAACACCATCTCCGCGGCGCCGAAGATCCCAAGCTGCCGGAGGCGCTGATGTACGACACCGGCACCAATCAGTGGCAACGCTTCGAAGTGTGGCCGCCGGCGAACGCCACGGCCGCACAGTTGTGGATTCGTGAGCGCGGAGGACTCGCCTGGGAGCCAGGCCGATCGGGATGGGATGCGTACGTGAGCGACCCGCGGCGCCCGGTGCCGCACTCGGCGACCGCGAACACGAGCACAGGCGTCCGAAACGAGTACATGGTCGAGAGCCAGCGCTTCGCCTGGGAACGGCCGGACGTGCTCAGCTACGTTTCGCCCCCGCTGGAGAAAGACGTGACCCTGGCCGGACCGATCGAAGCGAAGCTTCAGATCCGAACGACGGCGACCGACGCCGACTTTGTGATCAAGCTGATCGACGTCTACCCGGACGACGCGCCGACGAACACCGCGGTCACCCCAAACGTGCGAATGGCGGGCTACCAGCTTCCTGTTCGCATGGAGATCATGCGCGCCAAGTTCCGCGAGTCGCTTTCCGAACCGAAGCCGTTGGAGCCCGGCAAGCCACAGACGGTTTCCCTAGCCCTTAACGACGTGCTGCACACGTTCAAAAAAGGGCACCGCCTCATGGTTCAGATCCAGTCCTCCTGGTTCCCCCTCGTGGACCGGAATCCGCAGACGTTCACCAACATCTACCAAGCGAAGGAGTCCGACTTCCGCGCGGCGACGCACCAGGTGCTGTTCGGCCCGTCCGGCACGCGGCTCAACGTCAGCGTCCTGCCGTAGACGAGAGGCGCTCGGGTGTCTCACCCGAGCGCCTCTCGTCTACGGCCGCCGCTTCGTCGAGCTAGAACGGGAGCGGCTGGAACGCGAGGTTGTACGTCGCCTCGTTCAAATAGCGGAACGATCGGGTGGTGTCGGTAAGGTCGCTCCAGCGCTCCTTGAGCTTCAGGCCGTTGCTCCCGTAGCAGTAACCGGAGAATCCGCCGAACGAAGGGACGAGTGCCTGGTAGCTTCCGACCTGCGGGAAGACGGCGCCGAACGTGCCGGCGATCTCTTCCAGAGAGTAAGGGCAGAACAGGAGGTTGTCCGCCTGCGTGACCACCAGGCCATCGGGCGTCAGGAGGTTGCGGCAGTCCGCGTAAAAGCCTTGGGTGAAGAGTTGCTCGCTCAGGCCTCCCTCTTCCTCCTCGTACACGTCGGTGCTGTCCGCCACGATCAAGTCGTACTTACGATCGCTCTTCTTCACGAACTCGAATGCGTCGGTGATGTGCAGATGCACGCGCGGGTCGTCGAACGCCCCGGCACTGAGCTCCGGCAGGTACTCGCGGCAGGCGCGCACGACTCCCTCGTCGATCTCCGCCATGTCCACGTGCTCGAGCGTCGGAAGCTTGCAAAGCTCGCGCAAGACACCGCCGTCGCCGCCTCCGATCACGAGCGCACTCTTCGGAGCCGGAATGTTCAGCAACGGAATCTGCACGAGGCACTCGTGGTACGCGTGCTCGTCCAGCGACGCCAGCTGCACGTGGCCGTCCAGCAGAAGAATCCGACCGAAAGCCGGGGTCTCGACGATGTCGATCGTCTGAAACTCCGTCTTCACGCTCGCGACCGTCTCGGTCACCAGGACGTCGAGGCCGAGCTTGTCGCTTCGGATCGGAATGCGGAGGTGGGTAGGCGCGGACACGCGTGAAAGGTACCCGGGAGGGGCACGGTGTTCGGTGAGGTGAGTCTGTCATCCCTAGCGGAGCCGAGAGATCTCACGGTAGACCTTGACTACTTTCGGTCAAGCCACAGCCCAGGCAAGGGTACGCGCGAAGCCGCGTGTAGCCGGCGCTCCTCGCGCCATCCGGATGGTCCTCACGCCACGGCGCAACGGACGCAACGAGGCCGCGGCTTGACCAGACGTAGTCAGTCCCTACCGTTGGATCCCTCGGCTTCGCTCGGGATGACAAGGTCCAGCAGCCCCGGACCTCCGAAGCACTATCTGCACCCGAGCGTTCCGTTCTTGTCAAAAACAATTGGCATTCTCCGCAACGTGATGTATAGTCTCCGCACTGTGGCAACACACGTCGTCGTCAGCAAGGTTCAGAACGAGGGTGCTCTAGCGCTCCTCGGGCTTCTTGCTGCGCTTCTCCTTGCGATTATTTCGCTTATTGGCATTACCACCTAACCTGCCGGGAAGAAGACGACACTCAACAGAATCGACGAGAGGCCTTCCCGGGAAACCGGGGAGGCCTCTTCTGCTTTAGGGCTCATCGAAGAGTCGAAGGCAGTTCGAGGTGAGGACACAGAAATGGATTGCGCGCCGACAGAGACGTCGGCTCTCGAGGCCCGATGCGGGGCCGAGGAGCGAATAACTGATGGAACGACGATCTGGAGCGCGTGTAGTGATGGAGGCCCTCGTCCGGCAGGGGGTCGATACAATCTTCGGCTACCCCGGCGGGGTGGTGCTTCCGCTTTACGATGAGATGCTGAACTGGCCGCAGGTGCGGCACGTCCTCGTGCGGCACGAGCAGTGCGCCGCGCACATGGCGGACGGGTACGCCCGAGCGACGAACCGAGTGGGCGTGTGCCTCGCCACCAGCGGTCCCGGCGCCACGAACCTCGTGACGGGCATCGCGAACGCCTCGATGGACTCCATTCCGATGGTCGCGATCACGGGCAACGTGAACTCGTGGTCGATCGGTAAGGACGCTTTCCAAGAGACGGACATCCAGGGAATCACCATCCCGATCACGAAGCACAACTACCTCGTGACCAACGTGGACGACCTGCCGAAGGTGCTTGAGGAAGCGTTCTATCTCGCGAACACCGGCCGCAAGGGCCCCGTGCTCGTCGACATTCCGAAGGACGTGTTCATCGCCCTCACCGAGGCGCCGTTCCCCGACAAGATCGAGCGCCGCGGCTACAAGCTGCCCGGCGGCCCGAATCCGGCCGAGATCGCCGAAGCCGCTCGCCTCATCGCCGAGGCGCAGCGACCCGTGGTGATCGCCGGCGCGGGCATCGTCTGGTCGGAGACGTCCGACGCCCTTCGTGCGCTCGCCGCCAAGGCGGATCTACCCGTGGCCAATTCGCTCCTCGGCCTCGGCACGATCGACCGATCGGACCCTCGCTCGCTCGGCATGATGGGCATGCACGGGCATGCCACGCCGACCATGGCGGTGCAGCACGCGGACGTCGTGATCGGCATCGGGATCCGCTACGACGACCGGCTGACGGGCAAGACCAACGGCTTCGCTCCGAACGCCAAGATCGTCCACTTCGACCTCGACCCGAGCGAGTTCGCCAAGGCCGTCATGACCGACTGCACGGTCACCGGCGACCTGGCGGAGACGCTTCCCGCGCTGCTCGCCGCGGTCCCGGAGAAGACGCACGCCGCGTGGTGGGAGCAGCTCCGGGCATGGCAGCAGGAGTTCCCGGTCGTCGTTCCTGAGGACGGCCGATTCCTCTCGCGAACGGTGCTTAAGGAGTTGGCCCGCGCCACCGACGGCAACGCCATCGTGAGCACCGACGTGGGTCAGCACCAGATGTGGACCGCGCAACTGTATCCGTTCCGCGAGCCGAAAAACTGGATGTCCAGCGGTGGCCTGGGCACGATGGGCTTCGGTTACCCCGCGGCGATCGGAGCGAAGTTCGCCCGACCGGAGGCGGAGGTGTGGGCGGTGGTGGGAGACGGCGGCTTCCAGATGACGCTGCAGGAACTGCAGGTGGCGGTCGAGCACGACCTCGATGTCAACGTCTGCCTCCTGAACAACGGATTCCTCGGCATGGTGCGCCAGTGGCAGGAGCTGTTCTACGACAACCGGCACAGCCACGTAGCGATGGGAAGCCCCGACTTCGGCAAGCTGGCCGACGCGTACGGCGTGAAGTTCTTCCGGTGCAGCCGCACCGAAGACCTCGCCGAGACGATCGCCCAAGCGAGAGCCCACCGCGGCCCCACGCTCTGCGAGTTCGTGGTGGAGATGGAAGAGAACGTCTTCCCGATGGTCGCCGCGGGAGCGAGCAACGACAACCTAGTGATGGACCCGGCCCTGGCCAAGAACGCGCCGGCAGGAGTGAGCAAGTGAAGGAATACAGCAACGTGATGTGGGCGTTCGTCGCGGACGAACAGCCGGTTGAGGTCGAGACGCAGGACGAGGGGACCGCCGAGGTCGCCGTGACCGTGCAGCACCAGGAGGTGGCCGCGTGAGCGCCGTCGCCGCCCCCCGTCCCTCGCAGCACGTCATCACCGCTCTCGTGGAGAACGAGGCGGGCACCCTCAATCGACTCGTTTCACTCTTTCGCCGGCGCGGCTTCTCGCTCGCTTCGCTCAACGCGGGCGACTGCGAGCAGCCCGGCTACTCCCGATTGACGATGGTCGTGGAAGGGGACGAGGGTGTTCTCAACCAGTGCCTGCGCCAACTCGAGAAGCTGATCGATGTTGTGGAGGTCGATCCGCTCCATCCCGCGATCTCCGTGGAGCGGGAGCTTGCGCTCGTTCGCGTCGAGCCGGAAGAGGACCAGCGCGGATTCGTGTACGCGATCGCCACTCAACTGGGCGCGCGCACCTCGCGTGTTACCGACGCCTGCATCGTCGTAGAGGCCTCCGCCTCGCAGGACGAGATCGAGCGGCTCATCGACACCCTCAAACCGTACAACGTGACCGAGGTCGTTCGCACTGGTCTCGTCGCGCTCCGGGTTTAGACTGCGCATCCTGAAGCAAACTGACGTTATGAGTTCACCGCCCCCCGTGGGGCGGCCAGCAATCGGGGCGGATCCTCGCGAAGAGATTCGCCGCCCCACTTGAAAGCGCTCGCGCAACCCTCAAACATGGCAACCATCTATTACGAGAAGGACATCGACACCAGCCTCATCACCAGCGCCAAGGTCGCGGTGATCGGCTACGGCTCTCAGGGGCACGCCCACGCCCAGAATCTGCGCGACAGCGGCGTGGACGTCGTGGTGGCGCTCCATCCGGAGAGTAAGAGCCGGGCGAAGGCGGAGGCCGATGGCCTTTGCGTGATGACGGTGCCAGAGGCGGCGCAGTGGGCGGACGTCATGATGTTCTGCACGCCGGACGTCCCGATGCGGCACATCTACGCGGAGGGTGTGGCGCCCCACCTGCGGGACGGTCAGCTTCTCCTCTTCGCCCACGGCTTCAACATCCATTTCAAGCTGATCGAGCCGCCGGCGAACGTGGATGTCGCGATGGTCGCGCCGAAGGGTCCGGGGCACCGGTTGCGTGCCGAGTTCGTGGGCGGCGCCGGCATGCCCGCGCTCGTGGCGGTACACCAGAACCCCACGGGCAAGGCGAAGGAGCGCGCGCTGGCGTATGCCTGGGGCATCGGCTCCGGCAAGGCGGGCGTTCTGGAAACGACGTTCAAGGAGGAGACCGAGACCGATCTGTTCGGTGAGCAGGCGGTTCTATGCGGCGGCTTGTCCGAGCTCATCAAGGCGGGCTTCGACACGCTCGTCGAGGCCGGTTACCAGCCGGAGGCGGCGTACTTCGAGTGCCTGCACGAGACGAAGCTCATCGTCGACCTCCTGTACGAAGGTGGTCTGAACTACATGCGCTACTCCATCAGCGACACCGCGGAATGGGGCGACTACAACGCAGGCCCGCGAGTGATCAACGAGCAGAGCCGAGCCGAGATGAAGAAGCTCCTCGCCGAAATCCAGAGCGGCGAATTCGCCCGGAAGTGGGTTGAGGAGAACGAGAAGGGTCTGCCGGAGATGACCCGTTACCGCGAGACGGAATCCAAGCACCCGGTAGAGGAAGTCGGCAAGCGTTTGCGCGCGATGATGCCGTTCCTCAAGGCGAAGTAACGTGCCGCTGCCCGTCGCTCTCACCGGCTTGATCTTCGAACAGGCCGCCGATGCCGTGGTCAAGACGCTCAAGGGTGCCCTATCGAGGGCACCCTGGGCGCAGAACGCGGCGGTCGCGAACACCGTCGAGCGGAAGATTCACACGCTCGTGGAGCGCGTCGCCGCGCTCGCACGGAACGTCAACACGGACAATCTCGACCCCCTGGTCGAGCCGCTCATCCAAGACTTCCGAACCGATCTCCTCGACGCGAAGCTCTCGCCGGCGGACGCGGACGAGGTGGTGGAGAGCGTACGGGCCCAGATCCGGATCACGGTCCTCCAGCCCCTGCGCGACGTCGCCTTGGTGCAGAAGCGGCTGGAGGTCCTGGAGAAGGAGAACGTCGAGCAGTCGAAGCGGCTTCAAGACTTAGAGCGCGACCGGGAGTCGTTCGCGGCGACTGAGCGTCGTATCCACGCTATCCAGACCCTCGCTGCGGTGGCGCTCACGCTCGCCGTCGTGGCTACCCTCGTCAGCGTGCTCCTCTTCACCCGCCGATGACGAACCTAGCCGAGTACCAGAACCGAGACCACGCTTTGCGCTACCTGAACGAGCGTGCGGACGCGATCCCGCACCGCACGGAGGGCGAGGCCGAGCTCCTCGATCTCATCCCACTCGGGGTGGAGCGAGTGCTCGATCTGGGTACGGGCGACGGCCGGCTCGCTTCCTTGCTGCTGATTGAACGGCCCCACATTCGGGTGGTCGCCACCGACTTTTCACCGACGATGGTCGATCACGCCCGGGCGCGATTTTCCGATGACGACCGGGTCGAGGTCGTGCCGCACGACTTCAGCGACTCGATCGCCGAGTTCGGGCGCTTCGATGCGATCGTTTCGAGCTTCGCGATCCATCACGTAGAGGACGACCGAAAGCGTTCGCTGTACAAGGAGATCTTCGAAGCCCTTCTTCCCGGCGGCGTGTTCGCGAACCTGGAGCACGTGAGTTCACCGACCGCACGGCTCCACGATGAGTTCTTGGCCAAGCTGGGCGTCACCCGCGGAACCGAGGATCAGTCGAACCGGTGCATCTCGGTGGAAACGCAACTCGCCTGGCTGCGCGAGATCGGATTTCGCGACGTCGACTGCTACTGGAAGTGGCGCGAACTTGCCCTTCTCGGTGGGGTGAAAGGATGAACGGTCCAATGGTCGGTGCCCAGAGGACGAGTTCATCGCCGGCTAGTGCGGCTGAAGCGCTGCCCCTTCTGGAGCTCGACCGCGTCAACGTTTGGCGCGGTGAGAACCAGGCCCTGCACGAGGTGACGCTCTCGGTCGCGCAAGGTGAGAACGTTGCCATCCTCGGTCCGAACGGGTGCGGTAAGTCGACGTTGCTCAAGCTACTAACGCGCGAGCTGTACCCCCACCCGAACAGCGGGGGCGTAAGAATCTTAGGGCAACGGCGATGGGATGTCAGCCGGCTGCGCGGCACCCTCGGCATCGTCGCCAACGATCTGCAGGCAGCAATTCTGCCCGAGACTCCCGTCGTCGAGGCGGTACTGGCAGGCTTCACCGGAAAGCTGGGGGTGTACTACGCGGACGAGAGCTCGCCCGAGAGGATGGCCCTCGCCCACGCCTCCCTGGTGGCCGCCGACGCCGGGCATCTGGCGGGGCGCCGGTACGGAGCCCTCTCCTCGGGGGAAGCACGGCGGGTTCTGCTGGCGCGGGCGCTTGCCCACGATCCCAAAGCCCTGGTACTGGACGAGCCGACGACCTCGCTCGACCTCGCGAGCGCGCACGCTTTCCTCCTGACCCTCCGCCGCTTGGCGGCAGAGGGACGGAGTCTGCTGCTCGTCACGCATCACCTCGAAGAAATCACCCCCGAGTTCTCTCGAGTCGTGCTGCTGAAGAACGGCCGCGTCTTGCGCGACGGCGCACGCGAGGAAGTCGTGACTTCGGCAGCGCTGAGCGAATTGTTCGAGGTGCCGGTTGAGGTCACGGGAACCACACCGTACACCGCCCGAGTGGTGAACCGATGACGACCCAAGCACGGCCTCTTAGCCCCACGGATTACTTGCGGCGGATGCGATCTTCCGCCGTGTACAACGTCGCGGTGCGCACTCCGCTCGAGCACGCGCCCCTTCTCTCACGGCGCATCGGAAACTCGGTGTGGCTCAAGCGGGAAGACCAACAGCCCGTGTTCTCGTTCAAACTGCGCGGTGCCTACGCCCTGATGGCACGGTTGGACGCCGAGATCCTAGATCGCGGCGTCGTAGCCGCCTCGGCGGGGAACCACGCCCAAGGGGTTGCTCTCGCCGCACAACGGCTCGGCACAACCGCAACGATCGTGGTCCCCACGACCACGCCCACCATCAAGCAGGAAGCGATTCGGCGACTTGGAGCCGAATTGGTCGTTAGTGGCGACAGCTACGACGATGCCTGCGCTCACGCGCGATCGATCGAACGAGAGCGAGGCTTGTTCTTCGTGCCGCCATACGATCATCCAGACATCATCGCGGGGAACGGAACCGTTGGGCTCGAGATCGATGAGCAGCACCCAGGAGAAGTGGACGCCGTCTTCGTCGCGATCGGCGGCGGAGGCTTGGCTGCGGGCGTTGCGCTCGCGCTGAAGCAACTGCGGCCCGGCGTGCGAATCATCGGAGTCGAGCCGGAGGACAGCGACGCCATGTCGCAGTCTCTGGCCCTCGGCCGCCGCGTCACGCTCGACCGCGTCGGATTGTTCGCGGACGGCGTGGCGGTGAAATGTCCCGGAGAGGAGACGTTCCGCATCTGCCAGGAGTGGCTAGATGAGGTGATCGTGGTCTCCAACGACGCCATTTGCGCGGCAGTCAAGGAGATCTTCGAAGATCGCCGGGCCGTGCTCGAGCCTGCCGGAGCGCTGGCCTACGCAGGCCTAAAAGCATGGGCCGAGCGGGAGAAGGCGACGGGGCAACAACTCGTGGCAATCGCCTGCGGCGCGAATCTCAACTTCGATCGGCTGCGCGTCATCGCCGAGCGGGCGCAGATCGGCGAGCATCACGAGGCGCTGTTCGCCGTAACGATTCCTGAACGGCCCGGTGCCTTCCGGGAGCTGTGCCGCGCGTTGGGCGACCGCAACGTGACCGAGTTCAACTACCGCATGGGCGACCCGAGGCGGGCCATCGTGTTCGCCGGCGTCCAGCTGCGTGACGAAGCTGAGCGGCACTCACTGCTCGGGTCCCTCACCGAAGCGGGGTACAAGGCGGTCGACCTCACGGAGGACGAGATCGCCAAGACCCACCTCCGCCACATGGTCGGCGGCCGGTGCGATCACGCGACCTACGAGCGCATCTTCCATTTCGATTTCCCCGAGCGCCACGGGGCGCTCGCGACGTTCCTGGACCGCATCGGCGGCACCTGGAACATCTCGCTGTTCCACTACCGTAACCATGGCTCGGACCGGGGTCGCGTGCTCTGCGGCATTCAGGTCCGCCCAGAGACCGAGGCGGCGTTCACCCGCTTCCTCTCCGAGCTCGGCTACGACTTCGTGGAGCAGACGGGAAGCGAGGCGTTGAGGCTGTTTCTGCGATGACGCAGGTGCAGCCTTGCGCGTTTCAACCCGTAGATTCTTCCGGAGAGATCCGGAGGAAGACTACGGTGACGCACGAACCTGAATCGACCCGCGCTTGGCCCCAGTGGACCCGTCGCCCCGAGGAGACGTCGGAGGCACCGCCGCCCCCTGTCACCTTGGATCATGAGACGCGACTCGCCCAGCTCGAGCAACGAGTTGCCGACCAAGCGATGGAAATCGCGAGGCTGCAGCAGCAACTCTCCTCGCAAGAGCGTAGCCTCGGCCGCTACGAAGAGACGCACCGCTTCGTGAGCGCTCGGCGGCAGATGAGCTGGTTTCCGATCATCGTCATGGCGCTCATTGCCGCCTATCTCCTCAGCCTGAAGAAGTAGACGGTCCCGACCGTCCGCCCTCCTCCGATCACACCCATGTTCGACCCACGACACAAATCCCGCACCATCACCGAAGGCCCCGACAAGACCGCGAATCGCGCCATGCTCCGCGCGATGGGCCTAGGCGACCAGGACATGCTGCAGCCCTGGATCGGCGTCGCCACCGTCTGGAGCGAGGCGACGCCCTGCAACGTGAATCTCGACGTCCAAGGCCTTCGCGTTGCCGAGGCGATCAAGCGCAGCGGCGCCACGTCGCGCCGGTTCAACACGATCTCCGTGAGCGATGGCATCGCCATGGGCCACGAAGGAATGCGAGCGTCCCTGGTCTCGCGCGAGGTCATCGCTGACTCCGTCGAGCTGATGATGCGGGGCCATTGCTACGACGGCCTCGTCGGCATCGCCGGCTGCGACAAGAGCCTTCCGGGAATGCTCATGGTCATGGCGCGGCTCAACGTGCCGAGCGTCTTTCTGTACGGCGGCACGATCATGCCGGGGCGCTTCCGCGATAAGGACGTGACGATCCAGGACGCGTTCGAAGCGGCCGGTGCCTTTGCGGCCGGAAAGATCGACGAGAAGGAACTGCACGCGGTCGAGTGCGCGGTTTGCCCCGGTGCCGGCGCTTGCGGCGGTCAGTACACGGCGAACACCATGGCGTGCGTGGCCGAAGCGCTGGGCATGGCAATTCCGGGTTCGGGCGCTCCGCCGGCGGAAAGCAAGGAGCGCGAGGCGTGGCTCGAGCGGGTCGGCGAGACGGCGGTGGCCGCGCTCAAGAGCGGGATTTTGCCGAGCCAGATTCTCACCCGCGACGCGTTTGAGAACGCGATCGCCATCGGCGCCGCCACCGGGGGTTCGACCAATGTCGCCCTCCACATCCCGGCGATCGCCCACGAATTGGGCATCGAGATCACCCTCGACGATGTCGCCCGCGTCTCCGCCCGAACGCCGACCCTCGCCGACCTGCGGCCCGGCGGCAAGTACGTGATGCTCGACCTGTACCGCGTGGGCGGCGTGCCGGCGGTGATGCGCGCGATGCTCGACGCGGGCGTGCTGCACGGCCACTGTCTAACGATCACGGGTCGCACGCTCTCGGAGGAGTTGGAGAACGTGCAGGTGCCGCCCGGGCAGGACGTGGTGCGCACCATGGCCAACCCGGTCGACGCCCACGGTGGGCTCGCGATTGTTCGCGGCAATCTCGCGCCGGACGGCGGCGTGGTGAAGACGACCGGCGTCAAGAAGCTGCGACACACGGGTCCCGCGCGATGCTTCGACTGCGAGGAGGACGCGATGGCGGCCGTTCAGCGCCGAGAGATCCAATCAGGGGATGTTGTGGTCATCCGCTACGAAGGACCGCGCGGCGGACCTGGCATGCGTGAAATGCTCGGCGTGACAGCCGCCATCGTGGGCCAGGGGCTTGGTTATGAAGTGGCTCTCCTCACCGACGGCCGGTTCTCGGGCGCGACGCGCGGCCTCATGGTCGGTCATGTCGGACCTGAGGCGTCCGAGTGCGGCCCCATCGCGCTCGTCAACGACGGCGACACCGTGACGCTCGACGCTGTGACGGGCGAGTTGAGCGTGGCGATCTCCGAGGAGGAACTCGCTACTCGCCGCGCCCAATGGCAACCCCGTCCGCCGCGATACACGTCCGGCGCGCTGGCAAAGTACGCCCGGACCGTCGGTCCCGCCTGCCAAGGAGCCGTTACGGGGTGAGGCAAGTGACCGGTGGGCGGTACCGAGTGACGGTCGGTGAGGCGGAAGACGCCCTCACCGGTTCGAGCCTCCCCTTCGCCGAGATGCTGAAGCACGGCTCGCTGGTCGTCGAGGCATACACGCCAAAGGGTGCCGACCTCCAGGAGCCGCACACCCGCGACGAGATTTACGTCGTCGTTCGCGGCGAGGGTTGGTTCGTCAACGGCGACGACCGCCACCGCTTCGGCCCGGGCGACGTCCTGTTCGTGCCGGCAGGCGTCGTGCACAGATTCGAGCAGTTCGACGAGGACTTCTTCACCTGGGTCATGTTCTACGGCCCCGAAGGCGGCGAGGCTTCGAGGGACTAGCCCAAAGACAAACGAGCGCGCCCCCAAGGGGGCGCGCTCGCTGGAGATTCCGGTGCGCGGAGGCGCTTAGCCTCGCTTCTTCCAGTACCCGTAGGCGTTGCCACGCGGGGACTTCTTGTTCTTGCGGCTGCTGCTGCTGTAGTAGCGGTAGTCGCGGCTGTTGTTGGAATAGCGCTGATATCGGCCGTAGCGAGCCTGATCCTGCAGGCGGCGCTGGCTCTTTCGATCCTGCTCGTAGCGGTGCGCCGAGTAGGCCGCGCCCGCTCCACCGAGGATCGCGAGGTTTCGATCGCCCTTCAGCAGGCCGTAGAGACCGACGGCAGCCGAACCGTAGCCGATGTTGCGCCATTGGTTCTTCTGCTGTTGGCGGCGGCGAAGCTGGTCTCGGGACTGAGCCTCCGACATCGCGGGAACCGCGAGGGTCGTGACCACCAGGCCGAGGGTAGCGAGCTTGAGAACGTTGTGCTTCATAGAGCCTCCCTGTAAGTGGTGGAGCCTCGCAGGGCGGGACTCCATCGCATCTCTGAAGATGTATAGGTTATGACGACTCGTTTCCCCAAACCATTACGCAGAATTGCCAGGCAAGTCGTGCTTTAGCCCCAGCGCGGTTGCAGCAACAACACAGCGGCGTGCTGAACCAAAAAACAGATCACATCCACTTGGATTTGGCTCCATAGTCTTGTAAAGTGTTCGTCCGCTCCAGCGACGTTGCGCGGCGGGTCCCCTCTACGGCAGAGGAAATCGTTAGGGGATCGCCATGTACGAAGTCACGCGAAACGGTCGCACCATCCTTGAAGCCGATGCCTGTGGCATCGGATTGCTCGCTTCCCGAAAGGGAGTCGCCGAACGTCGTCTAGTCGATCTCGCGCTCGAGCTCACCCAGCGTTTCGACCACCGCGGAGCCCCCGGCCACGGCGCCGGATTCCAGCTCGACATCCCGTGGCCGCTGCTGCTCGACCGCTTCGGTGAGCACGCCAAGCTCATCGCCCAGCGCGACGTCGCCCTCGGGATGTTCTTCCTTCCGTTCGACGGTCCGCTGCGACGTCGCTGCGTGGAAGAGGTCGAGCGACTCGCCGCCATGGCGGGTGCCGACGTTCTCCAATGGGCCGACGTTCCGGTGAACCCGGGTGCCCTTGATCCCGGCTCCTCCGCGCTGCGCACGCTGCCGATCGTCCGGCAGGCGCTCTTTCGACGTCCTGCCGAAATGAGCGAGGACGGCTGGTTCGCCTGTCGCTACCTGCTTCGTCTCGCGCTGGACGACACTCTTGGAGCGATCGCCGGCGACGAGTTCTCCGTCGTCAGCCTCTCGAACCGCACCGTCGTCTACAAGGGCCTTGCCGAGCTTTCTCGCCTCGGTGAGCTTTATCCCGACCTTCGCGATCCCCACCTCGCGTCGCGGTACGTCCTCTTCCACAGCCGGTACTGCACCAACACCACCACGGCGTGGCGACGCGCTCAGCCGTTCTGGAGCATCGCGCACAACGGCGAGATCTCAACGATCGCGGGCAACGTGGCGTGGATGCACGCCATCGGCAAAGACCTCGTGGCGAGCCTCGTTGCGAAGCACCCGCGTCTGGCCGCCGTCGCCGCCCATGTCAAGTCGGTCGTTAACTCCGGCGGGTCGGACACGGCGAATCTGGACGACATGGTGATCGCGCTCCTCGCGGGCGGCGTCTCGCTCCCGCAGGCGATCCTGGCGCTGCTGCCCGCATCGACCGCTTCCCTGCCCGAGGAGGACCCGATCCGTGCCTTCTACCGCGCGGCGAGCATCTACCTCGGCGCGTGCGACGGCCCCGCCGCCATCGTAGGCTGCGACGGTGACGTCGCGGTCGCCCACCTTGACCGCAACGGCCTCCGGCCGCTCTGGTTCGTCAGCACCGACGAGTACGCGCTGGCCGCCAGCGAGCTCACGGGCACGCTCGATCTCGGCCCGGTCGAGCATCAGCGCGTGCTCGGCCCCGGCGAGATGTTCGCCGTTCAGCTCGCCACGGGCAAGGTCCTTCTCGATGAGGACGTCCGCGCCGAAGTCGCCCGACAGCCGTTCCCTTCCCCCGAGCCTCGGCTCGTCGAAGGAGCGGAGATCGCCGACGACTCGCTGCCGAAGGACGACTTGACTCCGATTCAGCGCGCCTTCGGCATGACGCGCGAGGACGTGGATGTCGTCCTGAAGCCGCTCATGGAGACGGGAAAGCCCGCGCTCGGTTCGATGGGGGACGACACTTCTCCCGCCGCGATGCTCGACACGCTTCCAAGACGGATGGAGGACCACTTCGCCCTCCGGTTCGCGCAGGAGACCAGCCCGCCCATCGATCCGATCCGCGACGCGTGGGTGTTCGATGAGAGCGTCGCACTCGGCGATCGCAGCGGCCTGTGGGCACCGGCGACGGGCACCGTCGCTCGCTTCCCGAGTCGGGTGCTCTCCGCGGGCGAGACGGCCTGGCTTATGGAGCAGCCGTACGTCCGAGTGATCGCCATGGAGTTCCCCGTCCAAGAGGGAGCCGACGGAATCGAGCGGGCGCTCGACCGAATCATCGACGACGCGATCGCCGCCGCCGCTCAGCCCGGCGTGATCGTCCTTCGAGATCGCGCCGTAGGGCCGGCGCATGCCGCCCCGAATCCGGTCCGCCTCGTCAGCCGACTCCACACGCGGCTCGTTGAACTCGGCCTGCGAAATCGCGTTGGCCTCGTCGCGGACGTCGGCATTTGGGACATTCACCACTGCGCTCTCCTCGTGACCCTCGGCGCCGACGCCGTCTGTCCCTGGCTCGGCATCGCGACCGCGGGCGAAGGCGCAGCAGCGAAGTACCTGAAGGGCGTGCGATCCGGCTTCGTGGAAGCGATGTCGATGATGGGCGTCACCCCTGCCTCGGCGTATTGCGGTGCCCGGCTCGTCGAGGCGATCGGCCTCGACGGTGCCCTGATGCGCGAGGAGTTTCCGGGAGTCCCGGTCCACCTCGGCGGCATCGGGCGAGACGTTCTCAATCGGGAGTGGCTCGCTTTCCATGCCGCCGCGTTCGGCGGTGATGTCGTCGAGCTTCCCGATGCCGGCGAGTACCGACACACCAAGGAAGGCAGGCGACACGCCAACAACGCGGAGCTGGTCCGATCGCTGCAGGGCGCGAGCGGCTACGCGAAGAAAATTCACACCGCACCTCCAGGCTCGCGCGAGGCGTACGACGACTACTCCCGGCTGGTGAACCAACGAGAGCCCGTCACCGTGCTCGACCTGCTCCAGGTTCGCCAAGGCACGCCGATTCCGATCGATGAGGTCGAGCCGGAAGAGGCGATCCTGTGGCGCTTCATGGCACCGGGGATGAGCGAAGGCGCACTCTCCGAGCCCGCCCACCGAACGATCGCGCGAGCGTTCAACGTGCTGCACCGCTACTGCCGGCTGAAGCTCGGCGGCCCAAGGCCCGGCATTGGGCCGGTGGCGAACAGCGGCGAGGGCGGCTTTGACAAGCGACGAATCGGAACGCGTGACGGCAACCGCAGCGTCCAGTACGCGGGCGGACGGTTCACCATCACACCCCGCACGGCAGCGGCGGCGGCCGAGGCAGAGGTCAAGTTCGCCCAGGGAGCCAAGCCCGGCAAGGGGGGCCAACTTCCCGGACGCAAGGTGTCCGAGAAGGTCGCCCACCAGCGCGGCTGCGAACCCGGCTACGAGCTCGTCTCGCCACCCATCAACCACAACCTCTACTCCATCGAGGACGTGAAGCTGATGCTAGAGTGCTGGCGACACCTTAATCCGGAGGTGAACTGCGCGCTGAAGTACGTCGCGACCCACGGAGTCGAGATGGTGACCATCGGCGGCGTGAACGCCGGGGCGAACCGACTCCACCTCAGCGACGGCTGCGGCGGCACCGGCGCCGCGAAGCGGGTCGACCAAAAGCACGCGGGCGTACCGGTGGCGGCGGTTCTCCCGACGGTGCAGGATCTGCTCATCGAAGAGGACGTGCGCGACCTCGTCGAGATCTCCGTCGACGGCGGCGTCCAATCCGGCGAGCAAGCGCTGAAGCTCTTCCTGCTCGGAGCGGACCGAGTTGGCTTCGGGACCAGCCTTCTGGTGGCGATCGGCTGCTCCATGCTTCGGAAGTGTCATCTCAGTGGGCCGGACCCGAGCGACCCCACCGGCAAGCGGCGGCTCGGTTGCACACCGGGGATCGCGACCCAGGACCCGCAGTACATCGCCCGATTCTCGGGAGACTGGAAGCACGTGGCGCGCATGCTTAGCTACGTCGCCCAAGAGGTGCGCCAGCGCCTGGCCGAACTGGGCTACCGAAGCGTGGCCGACCTCATCGGACGCCGCGACCTTCTCGAGCGTCGGCCAGACCTGAGCGGCAAAGCCGCTCAGCTGGATCTTGGCACCATCTTGCGCGCTCCTCACGGCCACGTACGGACCCGCGACTACGCGCGGCAAACGGCGCGCCACATGCCCGGGCTGCGGACGGCGGAGCGCGACGTTGCGCACCGCGCCGCAGCCGGGGAGGACGTGAGATTGGTGGAAGCGCTCACGAACGAGGCGCGCTGTGTGGGAGTTGGCGCCGCCGGCATCCTCGCCCGCCGGTTTGGGGATCTCGGTCTCTCATCCGGATCGATCGCCTTCGACCACGAGGGTGCCGCCGGCCACTTCTACGGAGCGTACGCCGTCGACGGAATGAATTTCCGCCTGAAGGGAGTCGTGGCCGATTCCTGCTTCACCGCCGCCTACGGCGGCACGCTCGCGATCGTGCCCGAAGACGACCGATCGGGACGCACGCTGGTGGGCAATGCGTTTGGTTACGGCGCCCGAGGCGGCCGGGCGTACATCGCGGGTCGGGCCGGCAACCGGTTCGGAATCTGCCTGCGTAAGAGCCACGAAGGCGGAGGCCCGAGGGTCGTCGTCGAGGGTGTCGAGGCCAACGCGTTCCAGTACATGACGGGCGGCGTCGCTCTCGTGCTCGGCCCGACCGGCCCGAATCTCGGTTCGGGAATGACGGGCGGCCGCGTCTTCCTCTTGGACTACTCCGCACAGTCGCTCAACGCCGACTACGTGGGCGGCCGCGATCTCACGGAGGACGACGCGGCGGAGGTGCGAACCCTTCTCGCTGAGCACGTCGCTCGGACTGGGAGTGCGGTGGCGAGCGAGCTCCTCGAGAACTTCGATCCGGCGCGGTTCACCGCCGTCCGAACCGTTCTCACACCCGAGCCGGTGGCGGAGCTTCTCGCGATCGCGATGAGATGAGGGTAGGGGTGCGGCGACCGCCGCACCCCTACCCTTGGTTCCCCGCCGAAACGGACTAGAGCGGAACCCCGACCTCGCGCGCGACCGCTTGCACGTGCGCGTTCGCGAGTCGGTACTCCTCCTCACTCGGGAGGTGCTCGAGCAGGACCGGCACCTCGGGGATCAGGTCTTGAAACACCCTCATCCACTCGCCCAACTCGGCTTGCCCTAGTCCGGGCCGGACTTCCTGCAGGTGCACAGTTAGTTTCGGCTCAAGCCGCACGTCCTTGAGGTGCACCGCGGGAATGTGCGGTCCTAGGCGCTCGACGAAGTCACGCACCATCCGCGTGGCACCGAAGAACCGACGGGGCGAATTGATCAGATTCACAGGATCGAAGTGGATGCCGAACCCCGCTCGCCCGACGGCGTGGACGAGCGCGACGGCCGTCTCAGCCGAGTCCGGAAGCATCCAGGGCATGGTCTCCAGCGCATACCGCGCCCGAGTGGGCCGCACCGCGTCGATGATTTCGCGAACGGTCTCGACGATGAGATCGAACGTCTCCTCGGAGAGATCCTCCGGATCCGGCCCGTCCCACCGCTCGCCGCGGCTGCCGGCGATGTTCGCGACGCACCGAGCCCCGATGCGATCTGCGAGCGCGAGCCGCTCTTGGCACGTTCGAATCGCGGCCCGCCTTGCGGTGTCGTTCCGATCGAGCACGTTGACCCAGGCGCCGACCTCGGCGATCACAACATCGGCGTCTCCCGCCGCGGCTACGTACGCGGCAATCGCCTGCTCGTCGTCGCCAATCTGTACCGGCGAGTACGCCGCCCGGTACCGCCACTGGCGATGAAGATGCACCCAGTCCTCGGGTGAGTCGTGCCCATGGATCGGCCCGCCGAGCCTCATTTCAGGGGACTCCGCCGGTGCTCGAGGAGCTCGAGCACGGTTCCAAGTTGTTCACGGCCGTCGAAGTAGGCGTATTGCCCGTCTCCCATGTCGCCGCGCTGCATCATCGGGATCCCTCGAGAGTCAAGGAACGTCTTCGACCGATCCATTCCTTCGACCCAGAAGGCTAGATGATGGAAGCCTTCACCATGATCGGCCAAGACCTGGTACCACGCGCTCTCTTCTCCGATCGGCTCGATGAGCTCTAGCTGTACGCCTCCGAGATCGAAGAAGGCGAGCTTCGCCTTCGCGTCGGTCGGAGCACCTTGGAACGATGCGTTCACCGCCAGGCCAGGTTCGGTCACGATGACCTCAGGCTCGGAGACGCCCAACATCTCGGCCCAGCGCCTCTTGGCCGCCACGATGTCGCGCGTGACGAACGCGACCTGAGCGAGCTTGCGACTTCCAAGGTTCGGTGACTCAGCCATCGGCCCGACGTTACCGCCTCCGGTAGTCTTTGCGCCATGCGATGCGTGGTGACGGGCGCGAACCGAGGCATGGGCCTCGAGTTCACGCGGCAGCTCTTGGCCCAAGGCGGATCGGTGGTTGCGGGAGTGCGACGTCCGGAGGACGCTACGGAGCTCCGGGATTTGGGGGAGCGCCTGACTATCCTCCCTTTGGACGTTGCCGACTCCGGTTCAGTCGAGGCGTTCGCTCAGGCGACGACCGAGTCCTTTGACGGCTTAGACCTGCTGATCAACAACGCAGGCGTTCCCCACTGTGGCAAGTGGCCCCTTTCTGAGGAGTTGGGATCCATGGACGCCGAGCACGTCCTCAGCGTCATTCACACGAACGCAGTTGGTCCGTTGATCCTCACGCAGAGCCTCGTTCCGCTTTTAAAGAAAGGGGACCGACCTGTGGTCGCCAGCCTCTCAAGCGTCTTCAGTTCGAATGAGCTTACGAACGAGTTCTACGCCAACAACTTTGGGTACTCGGCAAGCAAGGCGTGCGTGAATCTCTTCATGCGCCATCTCGGCGTTCTGCTGGCCAAGGACGGAATTCTCACCGTCTCACTCGATCCGGGCTGGGTCCGTACGGACATGGGCGGGCCGACTGCCGACCTCTCACCCGAAGAGGCGGTCACGGGAATGCTCCGAGTAGTGGCTTCCTTGAACGCCACGAACAGCGGTCACTACCTGAGCTACACTGGCGAGCCCGTGCCTTACTAGGATGGTGGTTAGGGCCGAGGCGGAGAACCGCCTCGGCCCAGAAGCCTCACATCACTTCGGCTGCCGCGCCCGTGGCCTCGGCCGAGGCGGGCACGTCCGAAGCGTCGGAGCTTCGCTTCTTCGATCCGCCGTTCGACCCGTTGCTCTTCCGAGCCTCAATAGGTCGAGAGTGACGGTTCTCCACATCGGCGAACGCCTTCGAGACGAGGGCAGTGCCTGCCAAACCGAGGATCGTGCCAACGATGCCTCGACGGTCCATGCCGTAAAGGGTGAGGACGGCACCGCCGAGCGCGACCAGTCCCGACTGCGCTGGCGTGACCGTTCCGGCCGCGATCCGGTGCCCCTCACCCTGGAGTGAGGATACGCCCTCGGCGCTCTCATGGACGTTCATGTCGTTCGTGACCGTCCGCACTCCCCGGGTCGACTTGATCGTGGAGACCACGCCCTGCGACTCCGCTTGCAAAATGTCGCCCACGAGCTTCACGTGGCCGTTCACGACCTGAACCTGGATCGCTCCCGGATGCGTGCAGTTGTGGCCGAGGTTCGTTCGGATGCGGTTCTCGAGGGTGAGATCATCGGGCTGCTCGCCGCGCGCCATGGACTGCGCTTCGCTCGCCAACCCCTTCGCCCGGTTGGTGAGGTCCTTCGACATGATGTCGATGGACTGCTGCTTCTGCCGCGTAAAGTGCGTCACTTGGTCGCGCAGCAGCGCTTGGCGGCGTCGCCCGCGCTCGGGGTCGAGGAAGTACATGAGGCCCGCGCCCAGTCCTAGTCCGCTCAAAAGGGATGTGATCTTCATGGCTTCTCTCCGCTAGATGGTCGTTACCTATCGTCTTGTGTTCGACCGCAACATGGCGGCGTTGTTCAGCGAGAGGGCCCAAGAAATGACGAAGGCCCCGGTGAGCCGAGCTCACCGGGGCCTTGAGGTTCGCGGATACGACTAGTTGCGCAGCTCGCGATCGAAGGCGGCAACGTCGAGGAGACCGCCCAGCTGGTTACGATAGTCGTAGTTCAGCGCGTTGATGTTCGCTACCGATTTGCGGAGCGCCTTTCGGATCGCCTTTGGCCCAACGGCCGTCGTGCGTCGCAGACTATCCGCGATCGTCGCCGAAACCAGCGGCGCGGCAAACGAGGTTCCCGACCAGGTCGCCAGTCGTCCGTCCCACCACTGACTGTGGATCGAGAACGCCGGAGCGCTCACGTCGCAGGTCGTGGCCCAGTTGCTGAACGAAGTCTTCGTCGCGTCGAGGTTGAGACCGCCGACGCAGATCGCGTTCTTCAGTCCACCCGGCATTCCGGCCGCGTTCTCGCCATTGTTGCCAATCGCGCCTACGACGACCATGTTCTTCTCTTCGCACCAGTCGACGACGTCGGATAGGCCCGGCACCGTCTCGAGCGTCGCAAGGCTCACGTTGGCCACCTCGGCACCCGATTGCGCGGCGAGCACCAGCCCTCGGAGGAGTCGCCAAGAGTTGCTCAGGCCGTCGCTGTCCGCGACGCGGACGATGACGAGTCGAGCCTCGGGGGCGACGACGTCGAGGACGCCGGCGACCATCGTGCCGTGCCCCACGCCCTCGTCGGCAACTCCGTTTCCGTTCGAGTCGGTGTTGTTTGTTTGATCGAAGGCAGGCTGGCCAAGCTCAACGAGGTTGTAGCTTGCGTCGACCTTGCTCCACAGGTAGCTCTGAGCCTGCGAGAGGCCAGTGTCGAGCACGGCGATCCGCACCCGGCGCCCAGGCGTCGCCGCGAGCGACGAGTTCCAGTTGATGCGGCCGAGCACTTCCGAGTTGGCGACTACCAGGTCGGTACGTCCGCCGACGATAGGAATCACCCCACCCTTGGAGGGCTCGGGTGGTGGCGGAGGTGCCGGAGCGGGTGCCCCGCCTGGCGTCGACGAGGTGCTCAGCAACGGAGTTTCCGGGGCGTTCAAGACCACCTGAGACTCGGACCAAGCCACCTGGGTGTCGACCTCGAGCGAGCTCGCCGCGTCCGAAGCACAGACGTTGCTGCATGCCTCCAAGAGGACGAACGGCGTCCCGGGGATCGTGTCCCTTACGCTTAGATGGTGCTTCCGCGCGACATCCTCAGCCTTGGCACCGGGCGCGAGGCGGCAGACGAATCGAGTCTGCGCGCCCGCAACCGAAGACAGGGCGGCGGTTACCGCGAGTAGCGCGAAGGTAAGGGTTCGCTTCATAGAGATTGATAGCCTCCGTAGAGGACCTGGGACGCCCAGTAGTAAGGATGCGGCTTCATCGCCCGGGCCTCTTCTCGAGCCAGCTGGAATGAATGTAGCACGCCGCTTCCGGAAACCAAATGACGGTAGAAGGAACTGGCCAAAATGCGAGCAATCTCGTCATCCAAGGGCCATGCGCTGCCTAGGACGTATCGGGACCCTCGACCTAGGAAGGCGCGGGCGAGGCCGTCAGGCTCGTCCTGTGTCGTGACGGAGAGAGCACCCGTCTCACAAGCCGACAGGCTCACGAGACCGACGCTGAGGTTGCTCTGAGCAATCTCGGTGGCGAAGACCGCACCGTCGCGGAACTGGATAGACGAGAACATCGGGTTCGTCCACCGATGCTTCGCGTGGGCGATGACATGCAGCACGTCGAACCGTCCGGCGAGCATGTCACGGGCCTCGGCCGCAGTTCGTGCGACGGCCGCCTTCGGGAAGCGCTCGAGGAAAGCGTCCGCTTCCTGACTTGCGTTCGGAAGATCGGGATGCTCGGCCACCCAGAGCGCCGCGACCGGATCAGCCGGGAGCGGGGCGGACTCGCCGCCGAAGCCGGGATGGAGTCGAATCTCGAGTTGCCGTACGCCGAGGGCGTCGCAGCAAGCGCTCCACGGAACCCTCCACAGCACTCCGTCGGGCGAGACACCCTCGACACCTTCCTCTCCCGAGAACGGGAGGAGGACCGTCGAGGCGAGCTCCCGCAGCGCGCGGAGGGCACAGGATGGGTCGGCGTGAGGATCGGCCATCGGCGCCAACGTCTCGAACTGCACCCACTTGAGCTGTCGCTCAAGCGTTTGCGGATCCGCCATCAGCCGATAGGTACGGCCGTTGACCAGCGCGTGCACCGAGCGGTTCGTCGTCACGAACGTCGCCGTCCCCGACTTCTTCCGCTCCGGAGGAGCGAGCGTGGTGCGGACGACCCGGTGGGTCTCCTCGAGCCAGGTCCGCTGGTAACCACCCCAGTCGACCGGCCGCTCAAGAAGGGCACGGGTGCCGGCAGGACCGTAGTCCGAACCGCTTTCCGCCTCGATGGACTTGCGGATGTCCGCAAGTCGAACCTTTGCCTGCTCGCTGATCGCATCGGACCGACCGGCCAGCACCTCATCGACCAGGGCGGCCGCGCGAGATCGCTCGACGACGGACAGCGCCTCATCGATTCGCTTAGCGCTCGGCTTGCTGAGCAGGAGTTCCAGGTACTCCCTGAGCGCCACGCTCTTGTCGCGCAGGTAGCTCGTTCGGGAGGTCGTGGAAGTCGTCAGCGCACGCTCACTGAGCATCGCGTCGAACATCCGCCGGTAGTGGCCCAGGGCCTTCGCCGGCTCAAGTCGAGCGTTTAGCTCATGGATGCGCCACTGAAGTCCGCCGAAGCCATAGCGGCGAACGATGCGGGCAGCCTCGGCGAGCGCAACAGTGTCACCGGTCGCACGGGCTAGGGCGATGAGCGCCCGGGCCAGGTGGATCGGGGCGCGAACCTCGCGAGCCGCGGCAACCGCGTCCTCGGCGAGCTTTGCGGCGCGCCGCTCGGACGAATCGGAGATCGCCTCGGAGAGCGCGGCGAGAGTCGCCGACTCCCAAGCGCGGTTCTCGTGCTGCTTGAAGCCGCGCAGCGCCTCCTTGAATTCCTTATCCGCCTCTTCCGGTTGCGCGCTCGCCTGGAGTGCCTGCGCCAATCCGAAGTGGAGGTGGGCTCGATAGATCGGGGTGACTGCGTCGCCTAAGGCGAGCGCCTGGCGGTACGCATCGATCGACTCTGGCCAAAGATTCAGGCGACTGTGAGTGTCGCCGAGGTACTCGAGCACCTTGGCCAACTCGACCGGAGTCTCCGCAAACGCCTCTCGCAGAGGGAGCAGGACCTGGAGCGCCTCATCCGGACGACCGCGTAGGATCGCTTCGAAAGCGATCGTGAACTGCGCCATCTGGACGCCGTAGTCGAGGCCAGCCGCTTGAGCGTCGGCAACGACACGATCCGCCTCTTCCCTTGCGACCTTAGGGTCGCCACCAAAGAGGTGGCTGGTCGCGAAGGCGAGCCGGGCCGCGATCCGCTCTTGGGTGAACTTGTCCCCCTCGAACACGTCCGCGAGACCCTTCAGAACCTTTCGGGCTTCGGTGTACCGGTCTTGCGTAACCAGCGCGTTGGCGAGGTTCAGCCGGGCACGGGCGGCGAGAACGGGCTCGCCCAGTCGGACGAGTCCGCGGGAAATCCGATTGGCGAGAGCGGTCGCCCCCTTCAGGTCGCCGCTGTAGGCGAGCGGGAGGACGGCACCGGTCTGAATGGAAAGTTGGTCGCGCTTGTCCGCCGATGCCTTGCCGGCGGCGATGAACGCGTTCGCGCTCTCGACCCAGCGGCCTTTCACCAGCTCGACGATGCCGAGGGCCCGAAGCCCCTTCGCCTTGTCGTCGCCGAAGTTGGCGACGAGCTCGGCGAAGCGCCCGAGCTTTTGCAGCGCGGCGTGGTCGGTGGCGTACAGACTCAGAACGCGGCTAAGGAAGGCGTCCGAGAGCCCGGAATCCGTCACGCTACCCAGGAGGGTGCGGGCGTCGGACTCCGTGGCTGCCGACGCGAGCCGATCGATCAGAGCGTCAGGCCGCACTGGACAGCAACTCCTCGAGAGATGGCACCGCGATCTCGTCCTCACCGTTCACGAGCCGGAAGCCCGTGGTCTCCAGCGTAGAAGCCAGGAAGAAGAACCGCCCCGAGGCGTCGGTGCTCAGAGGCTGGGCGTCGCGCTCCGGTCGCCACGCAAGGTCGGGCACCTTGCCCAAAACCTCCCATCGCTGACCGTCGCGAGCGTACATCAACCTCATCGGATTCCCGTCGGCCTCGATGACGACTTGAAGGTCGTCAGGAAGGGCACGTCGGGCTCCCGCACCGAGGGAGGTCGACAGAAGACGCACGAGGCGCGTCGTTCGCCGGGCTGGCATCAGAGCGTAGACGGACGCGAGCAGCGCCGCGGGAGCATCGAAGGTCGGCCGAGCGGCCACCCCCAGAAGCTCCCGGTACTGACGCACACGTCGGGCGCAGGCAGCGCATTGCGCGGCATGTCCTCCCGTAGAGTCGACATTCCCTTCAGCCAAAACAACCAAATCTTCAAGCGTGGTCGGACAGACCTTTCTCATCGCCGTGGTTTAAGAGTGTTGCGGAAAGACGGTGATACATTGCTAACCGAAAAAGTTGGCTTCCTCAAGAAGTTGCCGCAATTTCTCGAGGCATCGGGCACGCGTTGGTCCGATGGCGCCGATGGGCATGCCCAGGCGGTCGGAAATCTCGGCGTACGGGATGTCACCTTCGAAGTATAGGAGATGCAGCAGATTTCGGCATCGGGGCGCCATCTGGGAGATCATTTCCCGCACCGCCTCGGTCTGCATCGCCTCAAGGGCCTCGGACTCAGCCGACGCCTCTTCCGAAGCGACGATCTCGTCGAGGGAGAGTCCGACGTCGTCCGGATTGGCGTGCCGGTTCGCGATTCGGACCATCCTGAGGCTCTCACGAGCCGCGGTGACCGCGAGCCAACGGGGAATCGCGTTCGCGGCCTCGATGCGGTCGAGCGATCGCAAGAGGCTCTGAAAGGTCGTTTGGAAGACGTCTGCGCAGTCGTCTTCGTCAAGCCCGTGGCGGCGGGGGACGGAGTACACGAGCCCCTGAAAGCGATTGACGAGCTTGGCCCAGGCGTCAGCGTCGCCACGACGGCAACGGTCGACCAGTCTCTCTAATTCGTTTTCGCGGAAGGAGGGCATCAGGGTTCCCGCGGGGGCCATGTTACATGCTCGGCATGCGACTCGCCTCCCGCGAGCCCCGACGGTCCCCTAAGTTACCCGTTAGCCCGTCGTTCCGCCAGCGGTGGCCCCTGCGGTGCTCACGCCGGTCGTTCCAGCGGTTCCTGGCGCGGCGTCGCCACCCGTGGTTCCGGTGGCGGAGTTGATGCCGGCACCGGCGCCTCCGGCCGTCGCTCCGACCGAGCCGCCGGCCGCGGGCACGCCGGGCGTCCCCGCGGTTCCCGCAGTTCCGGAGTCCGAATTGCCGCAGCCAACCAGAATCAAAACGCTCAGTAGGATCGAAACCCGCAGTTTCTTCATGCTCGCCTCAACATTCCTGGCGGCTAGGTCACGCACTTTGTTCGGAGGGCCTAGTGAGAGGGATGCCAGAAAGTGGAAATGAGTTGGAGCGCGAAACCGAGACTGAACAACCCGGCACCCACGGCGAGGAGAAGCCGCCGAAACTCACTAAAGTCTTCGATGGCCTGGATCAGGCGGGGAATCTGCTTCTGCGTGGCGTTGTGGTAGCCGAGCGCGGCGGGCACGATGAGAGCGAGCATGAAGAGGATCCCGTGCAGCACGCTGCGAAAGACCAGCTCTCCCTCACGAAACGCGAAGTAGGCCGCTCCGGCGAGGGCGACCACACCGATGGGCGCGAAGAGAAGCCAGCTGAGGACTCGTCCGAGGGCATCGCCCAAGCGCCTGACCCGCTGCTCCCCAAGGATTTCCGGGGCGACGAGCCAAAACGAGATGAACTGCAGAACCAAGCCAAGGCGATCGAGCCAGATCACGCGGCCTGAATTATACGGCGCAGGTAGATGCCCGCCCTCGCTAAGTCGGCGAGGGCGGGCAGGCGCGGTTAGCGCTCGCGGCGCTTGAAGTTCGGCTTCCCGCCGGGACGCGGCTTGAAGCCGCCCGGCCGGAATCCGCCGGGGCGATCGCCGCCCCCTTCTCGATTGAAGCCACCGCCGCCACCACCGTCGCGATTGAAGCCTCCACCGCCGCCCTCGCGGTTGTAGCCGCCGCCACCACCTTCTCGGTTGTAACCGCCGCCACCGCCGCCGTTAAAGCCGCCAGGCCGCTGGTCGTAGCCGCCTCCCGGGCGGTTGAAGCCGCCTTGGCGTCCGTATCCGCCGCCTTGGCCACCGCCACCCTGCCGGTCATCCCGGAAAGGCGGTCGGTCTCCGCGGTCGTCGTTACGGGTTCCGAAGGCATCCGGCTCGCGAGCGAGCGACACCTTAGGCTTGCGGTTGCGAATCTTCGTGTTCCGCAGCGCCTCGATGACGTTGTCCGCCTCGGCCGCGGGCACCTCGACGAAGGACGTGCTGTCCAGGATGTCGATCGCACCGATGGCGTTGCCCGGCACGTTGGTCTCGTTGGCGATCGCGCCGACGAGGTCCTTCGGGCGAAGCCCGTCGGCCCGGCCGAGGCCCACGAAGATGCGGACCATGCCCTGCTCGGCGCGCTCGGCGACGGCCGCGATCTCTTCCTCGACGATCTCAGCCGGGATGCCCGCGTGGCGGGATTCCCAAAGAAGCTGAAGCGCCGCCGCTGCCACCTCGGCGGCATCGTACTCCTCGCTCAGCTCCTCGACCGTCGCCATCTGGCCGTCGAAGTTCGATGCCTCGAGCGCCTCACGGAGGGAGTCGCGGAACTGCTCGCGGCGTCGCGCGGCGATGTCCGCCGCGGTGGGAATGCGAGCTGGCTTGATCGGCGCGCCGATCATTCGCTCGATGTTCTTGAGCATCCGCCGCTCGCGCGGCTCGACCAGCGTAATGGCGTCGCCCGAGCGTCCCGCACGGCCCGTTCGGCCGATGCGGTGGATGTACTGCTCCACGTCCCAGGGGATGTCGTAGTTGATGACGTGGGTCACGGTCTCGATGTCGAGGCCGCGGGCGGCCACGTCGGTCGCCACGAGCAGGTCGGCGCCACCCTCGCGGAACCGCTTCATCACACGGTCGCGCTCGCTCTGGTTCATGTCGCCGTGGATCGGCTCCGCGTTGTATCCGCGGAGTCGCAGCGACTCGGCGACGTCCTGCGTCTCCTGTCGGGTGCGGCAGAAGACGATCGTCGGTCCGGGCGTCTCCATGTCCAGCACTCGAGCGAGGGCATCCATCTTCTTGCCTCGCGGCACTTCGTAGTACGCCTGGTTCGTCGTCTCGACCGTACGTCGCTTCGACTCGATCGACACGTGCGCGGGGCTGCGAAGGAACTGCTTCGTCATCTGCGCGATGCGCGGAGGCATCGTCGCCGAGAAGAAGGCGAGCTGCCGCGCCTCGGGCAGGTCGCTGAGGATCGTCTCGATGTCCTCTTGGAAACCGAGGGTCAGCATCTCGTCGGCCTCGTCCAGGGCGCAGAAGGCGACCTGGTCGAGAGAGAGCGATCCGCGTCGGATGTGGTCCAGGATGCGGCCCGGCGTTCCGACGACGATGTCCGCGCCCGAGCGAAGGGCTCGGATCTGACGGTCGATCGGCTGTCCGCCGTAAACGGGGACGACGCGCAGGCCGGTGTACTTGGAGAACTTGTGGATCCCCTCCGCCACCTGAACCGCGAGCTCGCGGGTCGGTGCGAGGACGAGGCCTTGCACGTGCGACTTGCGGCCTTCCAGTCGGTGGAGCATCGGCAGCGCGAACGCGGCCGTCTTACCCGTGCCGGTTTGAGCGAGGCCGAGGAGGTCGCGGCCCGTAAGCAGAACCGGGATCGATCGCGCCTGGATCGGCGTGGGCGACTCGAAGCCGAGTTCGCGGATCGCTCGCGCGATGGGCTCGGAGAGTCCGAGCTCAGAGAACGCCGGGAGGTCGTTCGGATCGCGAGCCGGTGCGTCTCCGCCCGTCTCCTCCGACACTGCGGTCGCGTCCTGCGCCTCGGTGGCCGCCGGGGCAGACGCCACCGGGATCGCGGCAGGCTCGGGAGTGACTTCCGAGGCCGGCTCGGACTGCGCAGGACCTGCGGCGGCCGGCTCCACGGGAGCTTCGTCCGCGGTCACGGGCACCGTATCGGCGGCCGGAGTCTCGACCGGAGCGGCTTCTGCCGGGGCTTCGGCCTTGGCGGCAGCCTTCTTTCGCTTCGGCTTGGCCGGAGCGGCTTCCGCCGGCGTCTCAGCGGCGGCATCGGGAGCAGCGGCCTCGGGTGCGGCGGCCTCGGCGGCGACAGTTGCGGGGATCGGGGCCTCGACGATCGGGGCGGCCTCTGCGACGGCGGTTGGTTCCGAGGCGGGTGCTTCGGCCGGAGCGGTCTTCTTGGCACGAGGCTTCTTGGGCGGCTCGGTGCCGTCCGTCGCGGGGGCCTTAGCGGCGTCTACTTCTACTCCGAACGCCTCACCCTTTGCGCGGGCGGTCGTCGGTCCTTTGGCGCGCTTCGGCTTCGGCGGCTCGTATTCGTTTGGTTCGGTCGGTTTTTTGGCCATGATTCTCCTTTCAATAGGCTTCGTAGGTGCGGCGAGGGTTCGTCCGCGGAAGCCCCAGGAGGCTCAAGGGCGCCCCGAGAGGGCGCAAAGGGACGCGTCTCGCATCGAGGGCAACACTGCCCAGGGACAGTGAGTGTAGCCGTTCCGGCCCGTCCTTCGCTGTCCAGGGAGCCTTTAGCCCATCGGCCGGGCCGTTCTCGTCGGCTGACGCGGTCGCGAGAACTTCTCCCCTGGCACACACCGAAACCCGGGGATCAAGCCAGAAGTGCGGGGTTCTGATTGGTATTAGCCCGCGCATGAACCACGCGTCTTGCGAGGCGCGACGAATTCCCGACCTGCGGCACCGTCCCCTTTCGATATGGAAGACCCGCAGGAGGTGTCGCGGCCTAAGTCATTCACCGGGCGTTCGGCAATAATCAGGCATGTTCGGCTACCGCCTCGCCCTCGCCTCTTTAGTCGTTCTCGCGCTTGCCGGGTGCGGAGGCGGCGGTCTCAACACTGCTCCGCCAGCGCGGGTCTTCGGAACCGGTGAGGCTGGGCTCGTCGACGGCACGGCAGAGGCGGCGCGATTCAGCAATCCGGTGAACGTCGAGGTCGCGGTCGACGGGACCGTGTTCGTCGCCGATTTCGACAACGACGCGATCCGGAAGATCTCGCCGTCGGGGACCGTGACAACGCTTCTCAAGACTCAGGGTTTCTCACGCCCCTTCGGTCTAACGCTCGCCCCCGCGAGCGTGCTTTATGTGCAGACGGACGGCAACGACCAAGGGGAGAGGGACGAAACGACGGGAACGATCTGGCGGGTGAATCCCGTCACCGGCCAAGCATCCGTGGTGGCACGGAACCTCGGCCGACCCCGTGGCCTGCAGGCGCTGGACGACGGGCGCCTCGTGATGAGCGACCCGGCGCACCACACCATTCGTATCCTCAATCCAGCGAACGGCCAGATCACGCTCCTCGCCGGATCGCCGGATCAACCAGGATTTGCGAACGGCTCCGGCAGCGAAGCTCGCTTCAACGCTCCGTACGGCCTGATTCAGCTGAGCGACAGTTCCCTTCTCGTCGCCGATCGGGACAACCACCGCCTCCGTCGAGTGACGCTTCAAGGGCAGGTCACGACGTTCGCGGGAGCGGGAACGCCGGGCAACGAGAATGGCCCTCTCGCCACCGCGACGTTCAATCGTCCGACCGACGTCGCCGTCTCCGGCAACCTGGTCTTCGTCGCCGATCACGATAACTTCACGATCCGACGAATCCGCCAAGGCCGCGTCGAGGTTCAGGCCGGCAACGGCCAGCCCGGGTTTGAGGACGCCAACGGTCCGACCGCCTCGTTCTTCGGCCTAGAGGGGATTGCGTTGCGCGACGGAACGAACCTCTGGATCGCCGACGGCAACAACGGCGAACCGGAGCCGTACAACCGAGTTCGGCGAATCAACCTTCGCGGCGGTTAGGTCCAGACGCAAAAAAGCCCCGCGGAAACCAACCCGCGGGGCAAGCCACCTTTCGGTTCCTCAGTTATCGCTGGAGCGCTCGAACGGCTTCCCGCCCATCGCCTTCAGCTTTGCCGCCTGCTCGGGGGTCAGAACCTTCTGGAGCTCCTCCCGCAGGACATCGTTGTTCTTGCGCATCGACTCGCCCGACTGCTCGCGGGTGATCTCTTGCTTCTGCACGCGCTCACGGATCGCGCCCATCGCGTCCCGGAACGTCTTCTGCAGCGAAGCGATCTTCGTCTTCTGCGCATCGGTCAGGGCGAGATCCTTCTGAACCTCGGGGTTCACGATCGCCTGACTGCCGGCGAGCTGGAGCTGGATCTCCTTCAGCCGCTTCTGTTGATCCGGCGTCAGCAGGTCGTTGATCTGCTTCTGCTGGGCCTCGCGCTGGGCTTCCATCTGCTCGCGAGTCGGTCGCTCGCCGCGCGGCTGACGCTCGCCGCCACCCGCACCACCGGCGCCGTCTCCGCCGTTGCGTCGACCGCCGCCTCGGCGACCGCCGCGCAGCGACTGCCGCATCGTCTCAAGCTTCGTCTTCTGCTCGTCGCTCAGCTTCAGGTCTTCCTGAACGTCCGAACGGAGAAGAACCATCGCGCCCATCTGCTGGCGCTGACCGCCCCAATTCCGGCGGCCCTGTCGGCCCTCCTGCTGGGCCGCACCGATAGCGACCGTGAGGAGCGCGAGCGCCACCGCAAACGATTTCATTCCGAACTTCATCTTTGGCTCTCCATCGTCGCGGTGACCGCGACCCGGGAATGTCAGCCGTAACGATTGCGACGCGTGATGGTTCAGTGATTCAAGTTGAAAGATGAAAACTTGACGACTTGGCTGCTTTTGGTTCCGCTATAGGACTTAGGTAGGTACCGGCTAACTCTGAAGGTCGATGAGGGGTCCTACCCTTCATCAACCCACTCCCGAGGTGCTCCGATGCGTTCCGCCGATCTACCCAACACCGCCTTTCCCGTCCGTTTCGTCGGCCACGACGCCGGCTTCTTCATTGAGCTTTGTGACCAGCCCGACGCCCCGCGCCGTGTCCCTTGCAGCCCGCTCCATCTCTATCTCGTCGTCCACGGAAAGCCGTGTGACCTGAAGTCTTCCGACCCGGTGCGGCTCGAGCGCGACGGCAACGAGGTGCGGATTGTCCGACCGTGCGACGACTGTTCGGACGGCATGTGCCGTGTCTCCGTCGACGCCTACTGCGCCGCCTTAGCCAGCGCGTACGGCATCGCCGCTGCCGCCTAACCCGCAAGCGAACGGGCTCGCGTTATGGAAGACGCGAGCCCGTTCTTGTTCTGGAGACTGGCTACTGCATTCGGCCCAGGCTCAAGATGCTGTTGCGAACGCCGAACGTGCGCAAGAACGTGAGGTCGTCGTGGTCGCCCGTTGGTTCGGACTGAATGCCGAGCGCGCGATAGCCGACGTGGAGGTTGTTGTCCGTGGGACCTTGCGCGCCATCCACCCATCGGTAAGCCCAGATGACGTCGCCATCGAACCAGGCCGCGGCCGGCGCGGATCGGGACTGCGTCCACTCGTCGTAGTACCGCTTCACCAGCCAACCTCCGTTAACGGTCCGGTCGGCAACCTGGTGCGCGACGTAGGTACATGCCCAAGGGCTCGTGGGCGAGGTCATCCCTCTTCCATAGATGTAGAGCCGGCCGAGCGCGCCCGCCTCGGGGCTGCCATCGAACAAGGGCGTCAATCGTCCTGTGCCGCGAGTCTGCCCGCGCTCTCCCTCCACCCACTCCGTTCCGGTGGAGACGAGGCGGCCATCGATGGGTCGGTACCGCCGCACCTGCCAGCGGTTCGGTCGGTTGGCGTCTTGATCCTGGGCGAGGGCGATCACCAGCTCCCCGGTCTTTGTGTCCTCGCACATTCCGACCGGATTGGTGCTCGTAGCATCGAGCGCCTTGAGCGCGCCGAACTCGGCGGCGCCGGTCTTCGAGGCGTACGAGACGGCTTTCGTCTCTGGATCCCAGAGCAAGGCGTAGAGAGTGCCTTTGTGCACGCCGAGCGACGGCACGAGTCGTGGATTGGTCGAGAGTAGGCTCGGCGGCCCTGCAGACAGCCGTCCGTCCTTCGCCGTTAGCGTTCGGAGAAGCACGCCGTTCGCCGTCTGATAGATTGCCTGCACGGCACCGCCGTAGCTAACGGCGACGGGATCTCCCGTAACGCCTTCGTCCAAGGTCACGGCCGCGTCCCACTCGAACGGCTTACGGAGTCGCCGAGCCGTCAAGCGGCCTGGGCGGTTCGGCCCGAGCGTCGGGTCGCCCTTGGGGTCTGCGGCCGCGTCCGTCGAACCGAACAACACGTAGGCCGCATCTTCGTGGACGAATAGCCATGGCGAGGTGTGCGCCTTCCCGACATCATCCCTCCGGCCGGCGTGCGTGGAGTAAGCGTAGTTCACGTCGGCGCGAATTCCCTTCTCGCCGAAAACGCCGTTCCAGTTCCAGTCGATCAGTGTCGTGTTGCCGTTCGGCTTCAGCCGAAACCGATAAGGTCCCTTCTCAAGGAACCGAACCTGCTCGTAGGGGAGCGGCAGCGTCTCGTCCAGGCTCGATTCGTTCAGCACGAACTTGGCGAGCGCCCCGTCGCTGTAGCGGATCTTGGCCCCGTCGTCCTCCAGCGAGTAGCTGTAGTTGTAGTTCATCAGGCTGGTGTAGGTGGGCGACCAGCCGTTCGCCCAGAAACCCTCGTGACTCAGCCCCATCTGGTGCCCGAACTCATGAACGAAGACGGCCCATAGCGACCCCTCGCCGCAGGTGCCACCGTCTCCCAGTTGATCGGCTTGGCCGCCCCCACCGGGAGTGACTTGCATCCAGTGCACGACGCCACGCCACTTGGCCGGCCGGAAGTGATCGCGATTCACGTACCAAGGCCGG
>Ga0164290_1000809_pt1 | contig 77365 bp, 97 predicted proteins | sample Micstemetagenome_FD_108782 | JGI IMG/M metagenome (GOLD analysis project Ga0164290, IMG submission 108782) | Contaminated culture microbial community from soil near Moab, Utah, USA - Microcoleus steenstrupii SON62 (Illumina Assembly) | ecosystem: Environmental > Terrestrial > Soil > Soil crust... | reverse complement strand
CTCCCGGGTCAGCGGGTCGCCCGCGAGCAGCACCGGGCGCTGCAGCGAGCGGTCGGTCGCGCCGCCGAGCCAGCCGAAGCGCTCGAGCTCGGCATAGGCGCGGCGCACGCTCCGCTCGGTGAGGCAGAGCCAGGGCGCCAGCATGGCCGGCAGCGGGCAGTCGTCCCGTCCCCTGGCTTCCGGGTGCCGCAGGAGGAGGCGGATCATCACCCCCTTCGCCGCCGCCGACAGCACCCCGTCCGACTGCACCGCCTCGATCCGGTCGGCCAGCGGCACCGTTTCCGTTTCCTGCATGATCCCGTCCTCGCATCTCGAAATCATGCATTATACAGGAATAATAATGAGAACAAAAGTGGATCTTCTCTTTATGCTTGATAAAATCCCGTTTGGGAGTGGGATTTGGGGATGGATGATCACAAGACGACTGACAAGCCCAGCACCCAGGAGCGCGCAAGCGCCGAACGTCCGGCAAGCCGAGAAAGGCCTGGCCGCGAGGTCCTGAGGGTCGGTGAATTGCCCGATGATGTGGTGAAAGCGATCGAAGAGGCTGAGTACGGCGCCGAACCGATCTGATCCCGATCAATCGCGCCGGCTGGACGACAAGAGTGTTCGGGTATCGCTCTCCGCCAGCTACATTTCGGGCGGCAGAGAAAGATGGGGAAACAACCGATGAAAAAGGCCGTGGTCGTCGGCGCGCTGGGCGTCATCGGGCGCTATATCGTCGAGCATCTGCTGTCGCTCGGCGGCTGGCAGGTGGTGGGGCTGTCGCGCCGCGCGCCAACCGAGAAGACCGGCGCCGAGTACATCTCGGTCGACCTGCTCGACGAGGCCGATGCGCGGGCGAAGCTCGGGCACCTCACCGATGTCACCCACGTCTTCTATTGCGCCTTCCAGGCGCGGCCCTCCTGGGCCGAGCACAACGCCCCCAACCTCGCCATGCTGGTGAACGCGGTGAGCCCGATCGCCACCGCCTCGAAGGGCATCGAGCATGTGCACCTGGTCGAGGGCAACAAGATCTACGGCAGCCATCTGGGGCCGTTCAGGACGCCGGCGAAGGAGAGCGACCCGCCGCATATGCTGCCCAACTTCTACTACGACCAGGAGCAATGGCTGCGCGGCTTCCAGAAGGGGAAGGACTGGTCGTGGTCGGCGCTTCGCCCGCATACGGTCTGCGGCTTCGCGCTCGGCAATCCGATGAACATCATGACGGTGATCGCCGTCTATGCCGCGATCTCTAAGGAACTGGGCCTGCCCTTGCGTTTCCCCGGCAAGCCCGGCGCCTATGCCGCCGTGTACCAGCTGACCGACTCCCTGCTGCTGGCGAAGGCGATGACCTTCTGCGCCACCGCGCCTTCCGCCAGGAACGAGGTGTTCAACATCACCAACGGCGATTTCTTCCGCTGGATGAACGTCTGGCCCCGGATCGCCGAAGCGTTCGAGATGGAATGGGCGCCGCCGCAGACCATTCCCTTGAGCGTCTTCATGGCCGACAAGGCGCCGCTCTGGGCCGCGATGACGAAGAAGCACGGCCTCGTGCCGCATGATTATCCCGATCTCGCCGCCTGGCCCTTCGGCGACTACGTCTTCGGCACCGACTGGGACGTGATGACCGACACGCTCAAGATCCGCCGCGCCGGCTTCTTCGAGTTCGAGGATACGGAAGCGATGATCGTCCGCATGCTGAAGGACTTCCGGGCGAAGCGCATCGTGCCGTGAAGGCGGCCAGGCGCGCGAGGACCATGGTCGCCGCGTCTCTTTAGAATTGATATCATCGGCACATTCTCTCGGATTGAAGCGGGCGGCCATCGTGCGCCTCTGGGCCATTCTCTTTAGTTTGATATTTCTAGTGCTATCGGCTCGCGCCGACAGCACCCTTGGAATCGCGGCCTACCAGAGGGGCGACTTCCTGTCCGCGTTCAAGGAGTTCTCGGGCGCGGCCGAAACAGGCGATGCGGTTGCCGCTCGCTATCTCGGCGTCATCTTGCTCGCAGGCCTCGGCGTGCCGGTGGATGAACGGAAAGCCGCTGACTTGTTTGCCAACGCGGCGGCGGCGGGCGATGCGGAAGCCTCCTTCCGGCTCGGTCTGCTCTATGAGACCGGTATTGGCGTGCCGAAGGATGAGCGGCGGTCGTTGGTTCTGTATCGCGCGGCGGCCGAGCAAGGCCATGCCGTCGCTCAATACAGCCTGGGCAATCTGCTTGAACGCGCGCGGAACCAGCGATTGCCTCGCGATTACCCGAAAGCCGCCGGCTGGTACCGGAAATCGGCGGCGCAAGGCTATGCCCCTGCGCAAACCGCGTTGGCGTGGCTCTATTACTACGGATACGGTGTCACCCGTGACGATGCTCAGGCCATTGCCCTGATGTCTGCCGCCGCGGCCACAGGGTACCCCCCGGCTCAGCGCGATCTGGCGAAAGTGCTGCTGGACAGCGATCCACCAAAAGCCATCTCCTGGCTGCGCAAGGCTGCGAACCAAGGGGATGTGTTGGCCGTCGCACTCTGGGGCTCGCTTATGTTGGACGGCAAGGTCGTGCCGGAGGACCGCATCGCCGGCTATGCTTTCTTGTCCTGGGCTGCGGGGGCGGGCCTGTTGCAAGCACGCCAACTTCTTCCTGACGTCGCCGCCCTTCTGACATCGGTCGAGCGTCAGTCGGCAGAAATGCTGCTGCTCGATTGGCAACCGGGCCAGCCGCTGCCGGAACGCTAGAGCGCGTAGACCTCGATCGGCGCCTCGCGGCCTCTCAACTGGAGCGGGCCGAGGGCGCGGGCCTCCGTCGTGGCACCGGCGCGGGCGAGGAGATCGGCGGAAACCAGGAAGCTTTCGTCCCGGGCCTTCGCTTCCTCCTGCAGGCGGGCGGCGACGTTCATCACATCGCCGAACAGGGTGATCTGCTTCTTGCTCTCGCCGATCTCGCCGATCGCCGCGCGGCCCGCATGCGCGGTGATGCGCAAGCGTGGCCGGGTGGCGAATTCGCGCTCGAAGCGGGGAGCGAATTCGTTGAGCGCCTCCAGCATGGCGCTGCCGCAGGCGAGGCAGCGCTGCGCCTCGACGGCCGGCCAGGTGACGATCACCTCGTCGCCGACATAGGCCATGACGCGGCCGCCGTGGCGGCGGATCACCGGATCGAGGCTGCGGAAGAGGTCGCTGAGCAGCGCCTGCGTCCGCGCCTCGCCGAGCCGTTCGGCGATGCGGGTGGAACCGGCGAGGTCGGCGAAGAGGATCGCGCGCTCCTCGATGATCGGATGCGCATAGCGCCCGAGGATGAAGCTCAGCAGATCCTGGGTGCCGATCAAAGCGACGACGGCGACCGCGACCTGGGTGAGGAAACTGCCGAAGAGGACCATCGGCACGGCACGGACCAGGGTGCGCTCGAACCAGGCGGGCCGAGGCACCCCGCCCTCGAAGAGGATCTGGCTCAGCACGATCACCAGGATCAGGGTCAGGCTGAGCACCAGCGTGCGGGCAAGGAGGCTCGCCAGCAGCGAGAGCCGCCGGGCGCGCGCGGCGTCGAGGGCGACGAAACCGGCATTGACCAGCCAGAGGGCGGCCATGGCCAGCGACCCTTGCGTCATGCTCTGGGCGAAGTAGGCCGGCGTATGCTCGATCGCCGGATCCCAGATCAGCCGATAGGCGGCCCCGCCCGCGGCGCCGAGGAGGGTGAAGGCGATCAGGCCGCGCGGCATCGAAAGTTCCGAATCAATGGCCGCGCATCATCGCCGAGCGGCGCGACAGCGGCCAGCCCCCCGGGTAGGGTGCCCGGGCAGCTTCAGGAAAGATCGGTCGGGAATGAGCCTCCTCTTCGAGGAACTGGACTGGCGCCCGACGCCGATCGGCGCGCTCAGCCTGCGGCGGCGGCGCGATTCGCCCGGGGGCGAGGATGTCTACGAGATCAAGCTCGGCGAGGAATTCCTGATGTCGAGCCGTTTCACCGCCTCCGAGGTGGCGCTGGCCGATCTCGGCCTCGGCGAACTCTCGGGGAGCGGGCTCGAGGTGGTGGTGGGCGGGCTCGGCCTCGGCTACACGGCGCGGGCGGCGCTGGCGCATGCTTCGGTCGGCGCGCTCCTGGTGGTCGAGGCGCTGGAAGGGGTGATCGACTGGCACCGCGAGGGACTGCTGCCGCTCGGCCCCGGCCTCACCGCCGACGGGCGCTGCCGCTTCGTGGCCGGCGACTTCTTCGCCCTGGCGGCCGACCCGGCCACGGGTTTCGATCCGCTGGCGCGCGGGCGGCGCTTCCATGCCGTGCTGGTCGATATCGACCATTCGCCGCGGGCGCTGCTGCACGAGGGCAGTGCCGGGTTCTATACGCCGGGCGGGTTGCGGGCGCTCGCAGGGCATCTCTTGCCCGGCGGGGTCTTCGCGCTCTGGTCGAACGACCCGCCGGACGCCGACTTCGAGGCGGCGCTGGCGGGCGTGTTCACCGCCGTCCGGGCCGAGGTGGTGGCCTTCCCCAACCCGCTGCAGAACCGCGAGGCCACGAGCACCGTCTATCTCGCCCGCGCCGCCGCCTGAAGGTCAGCGCGGCGCCGCCAGACGGCGGGAGAGCAGCCAGCCGATGCCGAGGAAGAGGGCGAGGAGCACGAGGCTCGCCGTGTTCGCGGTCTTGCCCAGCACCGCCTCGGACACATGGCCGAGGGCAAAGCCCGCGCCGGTGAAGACGCCGGCCCAGAGCACGGCGCCCAGCAGGTTGAGCGGCATGAAGCGGGCGCGGGAGACGCCGGTCATGCCGAGCGCGATGGCGGCGACCGAGCGCAGCCCACGGGCGAAGCGATAGACCGGGATGAACAGCGTCGGCCAGCGGTCGAGCACGCCCAGAACCATCTGCATCGCCGGCTGCAGCGCCGGCACCCGGGCCAGCAGGCCATGACCCCAGCGCCGGCCGATGAAGAAGCGCAGCTCGCAGCCGAGCCAGCTGCCGGCGGCGAAGACGAGGAAGGTATAGGCGGGATCGAGCGCGCCGCGATTGGCCGCATAGCCGGCGAGCAGCGGCGGCAGGAAGCCGGTGCGGGCGAAGGCGAAGGTGAAGCCCAGCATGTAGATCGCATCGCCATGCGTTTCGATGAAGCCCATCAGGTCCTCGACCGAGGCCATGCCCACGAGATCGAGCATGGCTAGACCCGATGGCTCGCGGACGAACGGACGACTGACCTCTGCATGGCGGCTCTCCCCGGCGCTTGGCCGGCCAGTCTAGCAGAAACGGAGCTTGTCGGGATTGCGGATGACATAGAGGCGGGCGATGCGCCCCGCCTCCGCGGCGAAGCCGAAGACCGAGTGGATGCCGCCGGCGCGGCGCAGGATCAGGCCCGGGCCGCCGTTCACCCGCGCCGCCTCGATCTGGACATCGGCGTTGAACTTGCGGCGGATGCCGAGGAGGAAGCGGGCGATGTGATCGGGCCCCAGGATCGGGTTGAGCGCCGCGATCGCCTTGCCGCCGCCGTCGGAGAGCAGCACCGCGTCGCCGGCCAGGAGGCGCATCAGCCCCGCCTGGTCGCCGGCGGCGAGTGCGGCGACGAAATCGCGCGTCAGTTCCGGCTCCGGCTGGCCGAGCGGCGGTTCCGCCTCGATCCGCCGGCCTGCCCGGCTGACCAGCTGGCGGCAGGCGAGGGCGGATTTCCCCACCGCGCGGCCGATCGCCTCGTAATCGAGCTCGAAGACCCGGCGCAGCACGAAGGCGGCGCGCTCCACCGGCTTCAGGCGGTCGAGCAGCAGCAGGAAGGCGATGGAGAGATCCTCGTGCCGCTCCACCGGATCGGGCGGCGCGGCCGGCTCCACCAGCGGTTCGGGCAGCCAGGGGCCGACATAGGTCTCGCGCCGGGCCCGGGCCGAGCGCAGCTCGTCCAGGCAGAGCCGGGTGCAGGCGGTGACCAGCCATGCGCGCGGGCTCTCGATGCCGGCCCGGTTCGTCTGGTGCCAGCGCAGCCAGGTCTCCTGCACCATGTCCTCGGCCGCCGCCCGGTCGGCGAGCAGCCGGTAGGCGAGGCGCAGAAGCGCCGGCCGGTGCGGCTCGAAGCCGCCGGCGCTGTCGGCCGCCTGCGGCGGCGGTGGCGGCTCGCGGATCAGGGTGGCGCTCATTCCGTCCATTGGAAGCTCCGGCGGCGCGGCTGACAAGCGGAGGCCGCTCGGCCGAGACGGGGCGGCGGCCGCGGTTGTGACGCCCCCGATATGTCAGTGAATTTTACAATTCGATGACAGCATTTTTGCAAGCCCTTGAGCCGCAAGGGCGGGCCAGCGTGGCACAACACGTGCATTAACGGAAATTAACAAGTCGATTTGCCTGTCGTCAGGAATACAAGGGGAGTTGGGGAGAGATGCGGAAGTTCGTTCTGGCGGCCGTTGCCGCCACGGTTTTCTGTGCGCCGCCGGTCCTGGCGGGCACCTATACCTTCGCCGGCGTGACCTTCGAGCAGGACAGCACGCCCGATGTATTGGCGTTCATGCCCTCCAGCTCGATCCAGGGCGGGGCCTCCTTCGGTGCAGGGAACGTCACGACGATCACCGGTTCGGTTGCTTTCGTTGCCTCCAGCGTCGGTGGCGGCGGAGTGATTACGCCGCAAGCCGGCTTCGATCCCGCACTGTCTCTCGGCCGCCAGGGGTTCGCCCAGCTCGGCATTGACCAGGACGGCGCTCCGCCGGCGCTCCCGAGCCAAAACTGCCACTACGCCTGTGCCATCAACATGCCGGCGGGCAACAACGGCACCACGATACGCCAAGGTATCGAGGTAAGCTGGAGCGGCGGGCGCACGCTGGGCAACGCCGGTGTCAGCGGCGATTTCGTGATCTACGAATCCGGCAGCCCTGGTTCGCCGGAAGGCTTCATGGTCCGGGTACGGAACGCCGAGACGCAGGCGTTTTCTGACTGGCGCTACGAGGTGGCCGATGGCTCCGAGTTCTTTCTGAGCTCTACACGGGAAGTCGCCTTCGCGACACTTTTCGATCTGACCGACTTCGGCCTCGGCAGCGACGACGCAATCGACCTGATCCAGATCGCCAACCTGATCGCGGCGGACAGGGTCAGCGGCGGATTCGTGCAGTTCGACGGATCGGGCAGTTCGCACGGCTTCGCCAGCGGCTCGCTCGATCCCGATCCGCTTTATGTCGGCATCCTGCACGCCCTGAATTCTCCGACGGCGGTGGATGCGCCTTCGGCGCTGGCCGCCTTCGGGGTCGGTCTCGCGGCGCTCGGCCTGTTCCGGCGCCGTCGCCGGGACTGACCGTCACAACACCCGCTATCGTCCCGTCTTGTCCGCGCAAGGGCAAGACGGGACGGTTCGCATGCATGACATCCTGATCGCGGGCGGTGGCTATGCCGGCCTGTGGGCCGCCTTCGGGGCGGCGCGGCAGGCGGCCTTGTCGGGGCGCCGCCTCGACATCGCGCTGGTCAGCCGTGACCCCTGGCTGACGGCGCGTCCCCGGCTCTATGAATACGGCCTGACGCAGGGAGAGGCGCAGCACGCCCTCGGCCCCCTGCTGGAGGCGGTCGGCGCGCGGCTGGTGCAGGGCGAGATCGCCGGCATCGACCGGGCGGCGCGGCGCCTCACCCTCGCCGACGGGCGTGTGCTCGAGGGCCGCGCGCTGCTGCTGGCGCTCGGCAGCCGGGCCAAGGCGCCGCCTTTCGCCGGACCGGTGCAGGGCATCGACACCTGGCCCGAGGCGGAAGCCTTCTGGACCGCGCTGAAGGCGCTCGAGAACCCGAGAGTGGCGGTGATCGGCGGCGGCTTCACCGGCATCGAACTGGCGCTGGAGCTGGCCGGCTGGCGCGATGCCGAGGCGCCGGGGGCGGGCGTGCTGCTGGTCGACCGGGTCGCGCCGGCTTCGGGCTATGGCGGGGCGGCGCGCGCGGTGATCACCGCGGCGCTCCGGCGCTTCGGCATCGAGGTGGCGGAAGGCAAGGGCGTCGCGGCGGTGGAGCCCGGCGCGCTCGGGCTCGAGGGCGGCAGCCGGCTGCCGGCCGATATCGCCGTCTGGACCGGCGGGCTGGAGCCCTCGCCGGTGATCGGCGAGCGTCTTGGCGTCGATCTCCAGCTCCGCGCGGGGGAGGGCTTGTTCGCGGCCGGCGATGTCGCCTCGGCGCCGCTGGAAGGCGGGCACAGCACGGTGCTCTCCTGCCAGCACGCGCTCTCGACCGGGGCCTTCGCCGGCCACAACGCGGCGCGGCATCTGCTGGGCGAACCGCTCATGGACTACGCGCCGCGCCCTTACGTCACCTGCCTCGATCTCGGGCCGGCGGGGGCGGTGCTGACCGGCGGCTTCGAGCGGGAACTGCGCCTGCAGGGCGAAGAGGCGAAGGCGCTGAAGCGCAGCATCAACCGCCAGCTGATCGTCCCCCCCTTGGCCGGCGGGCGGGAGGCGCTGTTCGCCGCCGCGGCCGCCGCGATCAGCGCCGCGCCGCGCCCGGCCACCGCATTGCGCGGCTGACCGGCCTCGACTGTAATGCGGCCCTCCCCTCCCGGAGGCAGATGTTGAACCATCCGATAGCCGCCTGGCTGATCGACGAGGCGCGGACGATTCCCCGCGCCCAGGATGCGCTGACCGCGCTCGGCACCCGGCTCCTCGCGGCGGGGCTGCCGGTCTGGCGCATCTCGCTCTTCCTCGACACGCTGCATCCCGAGGTCATGGGGGCGCAGTTCCGCTGGCTCGCCGACGGCGAGACGGAAGTGATGGAGGCGCCCTTCAGCCTGCCGGAGCAGGACGAGTACAAGCTGAGCCCGGTGCTGCGGATCAAGCGGTCGGGCGAGGCGATCCGCCGCCGGCTGGCCGGAGACGACGCGGTCCTCGACTTCCCGGTGCTGGAGGAATTCCGCGCGCAGGGCGCGACCGACTATCTGGCCCAGCCGCTCTACTTCACCGAGGGGCAGGTGCATGTCGCCACCTATGTCAGCCGGGCGCCGGGCGGTTTCAGCGACGGCGACCTCGCGGTGCTGGAGGCGATCCGGGCGCCGCTCGCGCGCGTGGTGGAAGTCCGGCTGCTGCGGCGGATCGCGACCAACCTCCTCGACGTCTATGTCGGACACGAAGCGGGGGCGCGCATCCTGTCCGGCCGCATCCGCCGCGGCGACACGGAGGCGATCCGCGCCGTGCTCTGGCTGTCGGACATGCGCGGCTTCACCGAACTGTCCGAGCGCCTGCCGCCGCGCGAGCTGATCGCGCTGCTGAACCGCTTTTTCGATGCCCAGGTGCCGGCGATCGGAAAACATGGCGGCGAGGTGCTGAAGTTCATGGGCGACGGGCTCCTCGCCATCTTCCGCCTGCCCCGCGAGGGCGAGGCAGCGGCCACCTGCCGCCGCGCGCTCGACGCCGCCCGCGCCGCCGATGCGGCACTGCTACAGGCCGGCATCCGCTACGGTCTCGGGCTGCATCTCGGTGAGATGCTCTACGGCAATATCGGCAGCGGCAGCCGGCTCGACTTCACCTGCATCGGAACGGCGGTGAACATGGTGGCGCGGCTGGAAAAGCTCGCCGGGCATCTCGGCCGGCGCATCGTCTGCTCGCAGGCTTTCGCGGCCTATGTCAGCGGTGATGTGGCGGCGCTGGGCGATTTCGAACTGCCGGGTTTCCGAGCGGCGGAACCGGCTTTCGGGTTGAGAGAAGGCTGAGCCGCCGACCTCAGTCGGTGAGGTGCGGCGCCGGTGCTCCCCGCAACAGGCCTTCGACGCTCAGATCTTCGTCGATTTCGGGCCAGTGGATACCGTAGCCGCCGCCAGCAATCTCGAACGCAGCACGTTGACTTGGCGTCGCGAAAAGCAGCTTGGGATACCAGGCGAGCGGAACAGAGACGCTGCGCCCGTCCATCAGGTCGACATGGAGACGTTCTTCATCGCAGTGGACGTTCTGCACACGCTCGTCGGCTCTAGGCGCCAAAAAAGCCATGCCAATCCTCCAACAGCTGGTCGCGGGTGCCTCGGACAATCCGCATGATCTCTGCAAGCTCGGTCGCCGCAAAACCATGATTGCGCGAGAGCGAGACGTTCTCCAGCCAGAATTTTGCCGAGGCGCCTCCACGGTCGACGTGAACATGCGGCGGCTCGAAAGGCTCGTGACTGTAGAAGTAGAACCGGTACCCACTCTGGCGCAGGACCGTCGGCATGCCTACCGCCCATCGCGCAGCATCTTCACGAAGTCGACCAGGCCGGTCTGGCGCTGGCGGCGGATGCGTTCGGCGCGGAGCACGGCATAGACGTCTTCGAGGCAGCGGTCGGGGTCGTCGTTGACGACGATGTAGTTGTATTCGGCCCAGTGGCTGATCTCTTCCGAGGCCTTGGACATGCGCTTGGCCACCACCGCCGCGCTGTCCTGGGCGCGGCGTTCCAGGCGGTGCTGCAGCTCGCTCATCGAGGGCGGCAGGATGAAGATCGAGGCGACATCCTCGCGCGCCGCCTGGGCCAGCTGCTGGGTGCCCTGCCAGTCGATGTCGAAGAGCACGTCGCGCCCGGCCGCCAGGTGTTCGAACACCGGTCCCTTCGGCGTTCCGTAGTAGTGGTCGAAGACCTTGGCGTGTTCGAGCAGTTCCTGGCGGTTCACCATCAGGTTGAACTCGACCGGGTCGATGAAGCGGTAGTCGATGCCGTCGACCTCGCCCGGGCGTTTCGGGCGGGTGGTGACCGAGACCGACATGACGAGGTTGTCGTCGGCCTCGAGCAGGCGGCGGGAGATGGTGGTCTTGCCCGCGCCGGACGGCGAGGAGAGGACCAGCATCAGGCCCTTGCGGGCGATCTCCAGGGACAGGGTGGCGTTCATCGCCCTCGTCTCACTCGATATTGGCGGCCTGCTCGCGGAAGCGGTCGATCGCGAGCTTGAGTTCGAGGCCGATGCGGGTCAGCTCGGCATCGCCCGACTTGGAGCAGAGCGTGTTCGCCTCGCGGTTCAGTTCCTGGGCCAGGAAGTCGAGGCGCCGGCCGGTGCCGCCGGGATCGTCCTTCTTCATCGCCGCATGCGCGGCGGCGAGATGCGCGGCGAGGCGGTCGAGCTCCTCGCGGATGTCGCCCTTGGCGATGATGATGGCGAGTTCCTGCGCCAGCCGCTCCTCGGGGAGCGGCGTCGCCGAGCCGAGGAGCGCGGCCACCTGTTCGTTGAGGCGCGTCCGCCAGGCTTCGGGCCGGCTTTCGGCCGCCTTCTTCGCCTCGGCGGCGAGGCGGGCCATGTCGTCGAGGAGCGAGATCAGCACGCCCTGCAGGTGCCTGCCCTCGACGGCGCGGACCTCGGCCAGCCGGTCGATCGCCTCGCCGAGGCCGGCGGCCAAGGCCGCCTCGCGGGCCTCGCGGTCGCTCTCGCCGGGCTGTTGTTCCACCACTTCCATCACGCCGCGCAGCGCCAGCAGCCCGTCCAGGCTGGGTGGTGCCGCGCCGAAACGCACCGCCACCTCGTTGGCGATCTCGCTCAGCTGGTCGAGCAGCCCCTCGTTCAGGCGATAGCTGACCGGCGCCGCCTCCTCGGAGAGCTGCAGGTTGCAGCTGACGTTGCCGCGCTTCAGCTTCGCGGCGACGAGGGCGCGCGCGGGCGCCTCCAACGCGTCATAGCCGCCCGGCATACGAAAGCGCATGTCGAGCGCGCGGCCGTTGACCGACTTGACCTCCCAGGTCCAGGAGAGGCCTCCGATGGTACCGGCCGCGCGGGCGAATCCGGTCATGCTGGCAAGCGCCATGGGGCCTCTGGACACTGGAGATTGAAGGAGGAACGGCTCGGCCCCACTATATCTTGGGGGCCGGGGTCGGCTCAAGGCCGGGTTGGGCCGTCTTATGGCCAGCGCTGCAATGACGTCGGGCGAGCTGTGGCGGACTTGGTTTCCCGGTTCTTCAGGCGATGGCGCGCAGCCCCTTGGTCCGCACACAGGGCATCGAACTCGCGCATGGTCGCCTTGTCGATGACGCCGACCCTGTGCAGCCCGGCGGCGGTCTCGTGGATCGAAGAAAGGACGCCGCTTGCGGCCTCAATTGTCTTCGCCATTGCTCGCCGTCCACCAGGTTCCTCTGCGAGGCAGGCATCATAGCGGCCGAATCCAATCAATGCTTATGGCTTCTGGCCCGCCTGGATGCGCCGCCAGCGGGCGACGTTGCGGTTGTGCTCGGCGAGCGTCTCGGCGAAGCGATGGCCGCCCTCCCCGTCGGCGACGAAATAGAGCGCCTTGGTGGTGGCGGGCCGCGTCGCCGCCTGGAGGGAGGCGAGGCCCGGATTGGCGATCGGGCCGGGCGGCAGGCCCACCACCTTGTAGGTGTTGTAGGGCGAATCACCGTCGAGATCGGCGCGGGTGAGTTCGCGCCCGAGCGGCGCCTGTCCCATCGTCACGCCGTGGATGACGGTGGGATCGGCCTGCAGGCGCATGCCGGCCCGGAGGCGGTTGACGAAGACGCCGGCCACCAGCGCGCGTTCCTCGGATTTGCCGGTTTCCTTCTCGACGATGGAGGCGAGGGTCAGCGCCTCCGCCGGGGTCTTGACCGGGAGGTCGGGCAGGCGCCGGGCCCAGGCCTCGGCGAGGGCCTTGTCCATCGCCTCGCGCATGCGGTTGACCAGCACCGCGCGGCTGTCGCCCCAGGAATAGAAATAGGTTTCCGGCAGCAGGCTGCCTTCGGGCGGCGGCGGGGTGAGGACGGTGCCTTCCAGCGCCGGGGCGGCGGAGACCAGCGCCAGCACCTCGCGCACGGTCAGTCCTTCGGGGATGGTGAGGCGGCGGACCACGGTCCTGCCCGAGCGCAACAGGTCGAGCAGGCCGCGGACGCTGCTCCCGGCCGGCACGGCGAATTCACCGGCCTTCAGGTTGCCGCCGGGCTGGAGGCGGGTGGCGGCGAACAGAAGATAGGGGTGGCGCAGCAGGCCGGCCGCCTCCAGCTGGCCGGCGATGGCCTCCAGCCCGGCGCCGCGGGGGATGACGACGGTGGTCTCGGCGGCGAGCGGGCCTGGGCGGTCGATCTCGCGCAGCAGCCAGAGATAGCCGCCGCCGGCGGCGAGCCCGGCCAGCGACAGGAGTGCGAGGGCGACGGCCAGCAGCCGGCGCATGGCGGCCGCGCCTATCCCGCGCCCGGCAGGCTCAAGCGCGGGCGAAGATCAGCGAGGCGTTGGTGCCGCCGAAGCCGAAGGAGTTGGACAGGACGGCATCCACCTTGCGCTTCTTCGCCACCTTGGCGACCAGGTCGATGTCGCAGCCGTCCGAGGGATCCTCGAGATTCAAGGTCGGCGGCACGATGCCGTCGCGCATGGCGAGGATGCAGAAGATCGCCTCCACCGCGCCGGCCGCGCCGAGAAGGTGCCCGATCGCCGACTTGGTGGAGGACATCGAGAGCTTGTAGGCGGCATCCCCGAACAGGCGCTTGACGGCGCCGAGCTCGATCTCGTCGCCGAGCGGCGTCGAGGTGCCGTGGGCGTTGATGTAGTCGATCTGCTCGGGCTTCATGCCGGCGCTCTTCAGCGCCATCCGCATGGAACGGAAGGCACCGTCGCCGTTCTCCGACGGCGCGGTGATGTGATAGGCGTCGCCGCTCATGCCGTAGCCCTTGACCTCGGCATAGATGGTGGCGCCGCGCGCCTTGGCGCGCTCGTACTCTTCCAGCACCACGACGCCGGCGCCTTCGCCCATGACGAAGCCGTCGCGCCCCTTGTCCCAGGGCCGCGAGGCCTTGGTGGGCGTGTCGTTGAAGCCGGTGGACAGGGCCCGCATGGCGGCGAAGCCGGCGACGCCGAGCGGGCTGATCGCCCCTTCGGTGCCGCCCGCCAGCATCACGTCGGCATCGTCCAGCGCGATCAGCCGGGCCGCGTCGCCGATCGCATGCGCGCCGGTCGAGCAGGCCGTCACCACGGCGTGGTTCGGGCCCTTCAGGCCGTAGCGGATCGAGACGTGGCCGGAGGCGAGGTTGATCAGCCGGCCCGGGATGAAGAAGGGCGACAGGCGCCGCGGGCCCTTCTCCTTCAAGAGGATGGCCGCTTCCTCGATGCCCGGCAGGCCGCCGATGCCGGAGCCGATCATGACCCCGGCGCGCTCCTTCTCGTCCTCGGTGCCGAGGGTGACGCCGGAATCTTCCCAGGCCTGCACCGCAGCCCCGATGGCGAAGGTGATGAAGGGATCGACCTTGCGCTGCTCCTTCGGCTCCAGATAATCGTCCGGATTGAAGGCGAAGGGCCCCTCGTTGGCGAGCGGCACCTGGCCGGCGACGCGGGCCGGCAGGTTGCTGGCATCGAAGCGGGTGATGGGCCCAAGGCCGGATTCGCCTGCGATCAGGCGATCCCAGGTCGGTTTCACGCCGCTGGCGAGCGGGGTGACCATGCCCAAGCCTGTAACGACGACACGGCGCATGACGGAGCCTCCGGTTAGGGTCGGTTGCAGTCCTGCGATCGCGCGATGCTACTTCGTCTGGTTCGCCTTGATGTAGTCCACCGCGTCTTTCACGGTCTGGATCTTCTCGGCGGCATCGTCCGGGATCTCGCAGCCGAACTCTTCCTCGAAGGCCATGACCAGTTCGACGGTGTCGAGGCTGTCGGCGCCGAGATCGTCGATGAAGCTCGCGTTCTCGACCACCTTGTCCTCCTCGACGCCGAGATGTTCGACGACGATCTTCTTCACCCGTGCGGCGATGTCGCTCATTGCGCTTCCCTTAAGATAACCGCCGCTCCGTGGCCGGGCGGCTCCGATCTCGTGCAACTGTGACACCGGATAAGGCGGAAATGTGGCTCATCCGGCGATTGGGCGGCGTGATTAACACGATTCCGAAGGTATGCAAAGCAAGCCTCGACCGGTGCCGTGCTATAGGGAATCATAAGAAACAGGAGGAAACGAGCGATGGCAAACCGGAAGGTGCGTCTGCGCCAGATCGCGCTGGTGGCGGAGACGCTGGAACCGCACAACACCCATCTGATCGAGGTGCTGGGACTGGGCCGGCCCCATCGCGATCCGAATGTCGGGGTGTTCGGGCTGGAGAACGTGGTCCTCCCCGTCGGCGGCGACTTCCTCGAGATCGTGGCACCGGTGAAGGAGAACACCTCGGCCGGGCGGTTCCTGGCGCGGCGGGGCGGCCCCGGCGGCTACATGGTGATCGTGCAGACCGATGACGCCAATGCCGAGCGCGAGCGGATCGTGAAGGAGGGCGTGCGCGCGGTCTGGAGCATCGACCGCCCCGACTACAAGGCGACGCATTTCCATCCGGCGGATACCGGCGGCTTCCTGCTGTCGGTCGATTCGACCCTTCCCGGCGCCGAGGTGACCGAGACGCTCGGTCCCTGGCAGCCGGCGGGACCGGACTGGCGGGAGAATGTCCGCCGCGAGCCGGTGACGGCGATGACCGGCTGCGTGCTGTCCGCCCCCGATCCCGAGGCCCTGGCGGCGCTGTGGTCGCGGCTGCTCGACCTGCCGCTCTGCCGGGGCGCCGAGGGCCCCGAGATGGCGATTGCCGGGGGGCGCATCGGCTTCGCCGCCGGGCGCGATGCCGGAATCGCCGCGGTGCGCCTGAAGACGACGGATCGCGCCGGCATCCTGAAGAAGGCCGCCGCGGCGGGCGTGCCGGCCGGCGCCGACCGGGTGCGGATCTGCGGCCTCGACTTCATTCTCGACTAGTTCAACGGAGGAGCATGCATGAGTGACGTGATCGAAACCCGGGACGGCGGCGTCGCCCGCCTGACCCTGAACCGGCCGGACCGGATGAACGCGCTGTCGAAGGGCATGATGGACGCGCTGCTGGAAGCGCTGCCGCGCCTCGCAGCCGATGCCGATGTCGGCTGCATCGTCGTGACCGGGTCGGGCCGCGGTTTCTGCGCCGGCGGCGACGTCAAGGGCATGGCCGAGAACAACGCCAAGGGTCCGGTGCCGCTGGAAACCCGCATCCACTCGCTCCGCGCGGCGATGGAGATCTCGCGCTTCCTGCACGACATGCCCAAGCCCACCATCGCCATGGTGAACGGCCCGGCGGCGGGCGCCGGCCTCTCCATCGCGCTCGCCTGCGACATGCGGCTGATGGCGGCTTCGGCGCGGATGACGACGGCCTTCGCCAAGGTGGGTTTCTCGGGCGATTTCGGCGGCACCTATTTCCTGACCCGCCTGGTCGGCACGGCGAAGGCGCGCGAGCTCTACTTCACCGCCGACCCGATCGGCTCGGAAGAAGCCTTCCGCCTCGGCATGGCGAACCGCGTGGTGCCGGACGAGCAGCTGGAGGCGGAGACCATGGCCTTCGCCAGGAAGATCGCCGCCGGCCCGCGCCTCGCCTACGGCTATATGAAGAAGACGCTGAACGCCGCCGAGACCGGCCAGCTCACCGAGGTCTTCGACCTCGAAGCGCTGTTCCAGTCGCGCACCGGCCAGACCGAGGATCACAAGGAAGCCGCCCGCGCCTTCGTGGAAAAGCGCGCCCCGGTGTTCAAGGGGATGTGAGGCCGCTTCCTTCGCCCTTGGAAGAAGATGCCGGCAGGCGGATGAGGGCTTCGGCGCATGTCGGCGCCGGCCCTCACCCGACCGCTTCGCGGCCACCCTCTCCCGGTGGGAGAGGGACATATAGCTAAGCCACCGCCTGCATGAGCGGCAGGCTGCGGGCGCGCTTGCCGGTGGCGGCGAAGAGGGCGTTGGCCAGGGCCGGGGCCACGGGGGGCATGCCGGGTTCGCCGAGGCCGCCCCAGGGACCGTCGCTCCGCAGGAAATGCACCTCGATGGCGGGTGGCGTGCTCGCCATGGTGGCGATCGCGTAGTCGGGAAAGTTCGTCTGCCGGACGGCGCCGTTCTCGATCGTGATGCGTTCGGCGATGGCCGCACCCAGGCCCATGACGATGGCGCCTTCGACCTGCTGGGTCGCCGTGTCGGGATGACAGACGTCGCCGCAATCGACGGCGGCCACCACGCGATGCACCTTCGGGGCGCCGCCTTCCATCGAGGCCTCGACCACCTGGGCGACGACGGTGCCGAAGCTTTCCACCAGGGCGATGCCGCGGCCGCGGCCCGCGGGCAGCGGCTTGCCCCAGCCGGCCTTCCCGGCCGCCGTTTCCAGCACCTTCACGTGGCGCGAACCGGGGGGGAGCAGGTCGCGGCGGTATTCGAAGGGATCGCGGCCCGCCGCCTGCGCCAGTTCGTCGATGAAGGTCTCGGTATAGAAGCCGTGCTGGGTATGGGCGACCGAGCGCCAGGAGCCTTGCGTCACATGGGTCGGCACCGGCACCGCGCGGATCGACTGGTTCGGGATCCGGTAGGGCAGGCGGAAGGCCTCGTTGATGCCCGGGGTCTCGATGAAGGCCTGGGACCAGGCGATGGGCTTTCCATCCGCAGCGAGCGCGGCGCGGATCCGGCTCGCCACCTGGGGACGGTAGCTGCCTTGGGTGAAATCCTCCTCGCGGCTCCAGATCATCTGCACCGGGTGCGGCGCCGCCGCCCTGGCGAGGCGGAGGACCTGGTCCAGGTGGCGGCCGCCGGCGGCGACGCGCCGGCCGAAGGAGCCGCCGACGGGGAGCGCGTGCAGGGTGACGTTCTCCGCCGCGAGGCCGCTCAAGGCCACCAGCTTCATCTTGGCCCCGAGGGCGTCCTGCTCGCCGCTCCAGACCGTGAGGCGCCCGTCCTTCACCTGCGCCGTGGCGTTCATCGGTTCCATGGCGGCGTGATGCAGGAAGGGGACATGGTAGGTCGCCTCCAGCACGCGGAGCCCGGTCTGCTTCAGCGTCGCATCGGCGTCGCCATCGCTATGCACCGTCTTGCCCTCGGCGCCGGAGAGCGCGCGCTCATGCTCCGCCGACAGGCCGGCGCTGGAGGCCGCGCCGCCGCCGCCGTCGCTGAAGACGGGCTTCAGGGCCGCGAGGGCCTTCCGGGCCTGCCACCAGCTGCCGGCGATGACGCCGATGCCGTCGTCGTAGGAGACGACCTGCTCGACGCCCTTCACCGCCCTGGCGGGGGCGGGATCGACGGAGACGAGCCTGCCGCCGTGCACCGGCGGCGCCATCACCGCGGCATAGCGCATCCCGGGCAGGCGGATGTCGCTGGCATAGAGGGGCGCGCCGGTCACCTTGGCGGGGATGTCGAAGCGCGGCACAGAGGTGCCGATCAGGCGATAGGCTGCACGCGGCTTCAGCGGCGGGCTTGCCGGTACGGAAAGCCCGGCCGCTTCGGCGGCGAGTTCGCCGTAGCGGGCGGCTCGTCCGCTCTTCGCATGGGTGACGATGCCGTCGCGGGTGGCGAGTTCGCCGGCATCGACGCCCCAGCGCCGCGCCGCCGCCTCGATCAGCATCAGCCGCGCGGCGGCGCCGACGATGCGCATGCCGCCCTGGCCGGTGAAGCGCACCGCCGTCGAGCCGCCGGTGATCTGCAGGTTGATGAAGCGCGCCGCCGCGGTGAAGCCCGTCTGCACCGGGGTATCGAGGAAGCGCGGCAGCTCCAGCCCCTGCAGCACCCATCCTTGCGCCAGGAAGCGGTTGGCGAAGGCCTTCTCGCCCGGGGCGCGTTCAGCCCTCACTTTCGACCAGTCGGCATCCAGTTCCTCGGCCAGCATCATGGCGAGCGCGGTATGGGTGCCCTGGCCCATGTCGACATGGGGGACGTAGACGGTGACGGCGTCGTCGGCGCCGATCCTGACCCAGCCGGCGATCAGCCGGCCGCCGTCGCCGGCGGTGAGGCGGGCGGCCTGCGCCTCGAAACCGCTCGACCAGGCACGGTAGCCGAGGACGAGGCCGCCGGCGGCGACCGCCGTGCCGCCGAGGATGAAGGTCCTGCGCCGCATGGTTCGTCCTCCCTCAGGCCTGGCCGGAGAGCGCGCGGATGGCGCGGCGGACGCGCGGATAGGTGCCGCAGCGGCAGAGGTTGGTGATCGCCGCGTCGATCTCGGCATCGGTCGGCTTCGGATTGGCCTTCAGGAGCGCGGCGGCAGCCATGATCATGCCGGACTGGCAATAGCCGCATTGCGGCACCTGGATCTCGATCCAGGCCTTCTGCACCGGATGCAGCGCGCCGGGGGCGAGGCCGGCGGCGGCGGGCAGGCCCTCGATGGTGGTGATGCCGGCGCCCGCGGCGGCTGCGAGCGGGATGGCGCAGCTGCGCGCCGGCTCCCCGTCCAGATGCACCGTGCAGGCGCCGCAGGCGGCGACGCCGCAGCCGAAGCGGGTGCCGGTGAGGCCCAGATCCTCGCGCAGCACCCAGAGGAGCGGGGTGTCGGCCTCGGCCTCCACGCGGCGGGCCTGGCCGTTGACGGTGAGCGTGATCATCGCTGCCTCTCCTGATGCGGTCCGGAGAGGTTATATGTTCGATGAACACTGTTCAACGAACACAGAGATTAAATGCGGTTCATCTCCGCCCGAGGCCGGCCAGCAGGGTCTCGACCAGACTGCCGGTCAAGAGCCGGACATCCGCCCAGGGAAAGCCCGAACGGGCGATCAGGAGCGCGACCAGTCCATGGAGCGCGACCCAGATGGTCTGGGTGGCGATGGTTGCGTCGGGTTCGGTGATGGTGCCGGCGGCCTGCAGGCGCCGGACCTGTTCGAGGACGGTGAGATAGGCCTGCAGGCCGACGCCCTGCTGCTCGAAGGGCCGCTCCAGGTCCTTGTCCGCATGGAAGGGCCGAAGCGGGGCGTCCGAGGCCATGAAGGTGAGTTCGTACTCGTCGCGGTTGGCGAGGCCGAATTCGATATAGGCGCGGGCGAGGCGGCGCAGCAGTTCGGGTCCGGGCGCCACCCCCTCGATCGCCGACCGCAGTGCCTCGCCGAGGCGCGCGAAGGTCACCTGGGACAGGGCGAAGAGGATCTCTTCCTTGCTGGCGAAATAGACGTAGAGCCCGGTCTGCGACAGGCCGACGCGCTCGGCGAGCCGGCGCGTGGTCACCGCCGCATAGCCCTCGGCGACGAACATCGCCTTGGCCGCGGCCAGGATCTCGGCGCGGCGCTCGTGGCCCTGGCCGCGGGGCTTGCGGCCGCGCGGCGTCGCCATGTCAGATCATCGCCATGCCGCCGTTCACGTGCAGCGTCTGCCCGGTGACATAGGCGGCCTCCTCGCTCGCGAGGTAGAGCACCGCGGCGGCGATGTCGGCGCCGGAGCCGAGCCGGCCGGCGGGGATGCCGCCCAGGAGCCGTGCCTTCTGTTCGTCGCTCAGACCGTCGGTCATCGGCGTCTGGATGAAGCCCGGCGCCACGCAGTTGACGGTGATGTTGCGCGAGGCGACCTCCTGGGCCAGCGACTTCGACATGCCGACGAGGCCCGCCTTGGAGGCGGCGTAGTTCGCCTGGCCCGGATTGCCGGTGACGCCGACGATGGAGGTGACCGAGATCACCCGGCCCCAGCGGCGCTTCATCATGCCCCGGAAGGCGGAGCGGGCCAGCTTGAAGGCGGCGATCAGGTTGACGTCGAGGACGGCGCGGAAGTCCTCGTCCTTCATCCTGAGCGCCAGTTGGTCGCGGGTGAGGCCGGCGTTGTTCACCAGGATGTCGCAGCTGCCCATAGCGGCCTCGACCGCCGGCACCAGCTTGTCGACCGCCTCGCCGTCGGCGAGGTTGCAGGCGAAGACGGCCGCGTTCTCGCCGAGCTCGGCCTTCAGCGCCTCCAGCGCCTCGACCTTGGTGCCCGACAGCGCCACCCGGGCGCCGGCCTTGTGGAGCGTGCGCGCCACGGCACCGCCGATGCCGCCCGAGGCGCCGGTGACGAGCGCCACCTTGCCGGTCAGATCGAACATGTCGTTCTCCTCGTTCTAGCTGAGCGTCTTCAGCAGCGCCTCGACCTCGGCGGGCGTATGGGCCGAGAAGGGGGCGATCTCCTTGTCGATGCGCTTGACCAGGCCCGACAGGATCTTCCCCGCGCCGACCTCGATCATCTGCTCGACGCCCTTCTCCTTCAGAAAGATCACCGTCTCGCGCCAGCGCACCAGGCCGGTCACCTGCTTCACCAGCAGATCGCGGATGGTGTCCGGGTCCGAGGTCTCGGTGGCGGTGACGTTGGGGACCAGCGGCACGGTGGGCGGGGCGAGGGTCACGCCTGCCAGCGCCTCGGCCATGGCATCGGCGGCCGGCTGCATCAGGGCACAATGGAAGGGAGCGGAGACGGTGAGCAGCATCGCCTTCTTGCCCTTGGCCTTGGCCAGCTCGACGGCGCGGTCGATCGCTTCCTTGGCGCCCGACAGCACCACCTGGCCCGGGCCGTTGTCGTTGGCGCAGTCGCAGACCTCGCCCTGGGCCGCTTCCTTGGCGATCTCCTCGGCCAGCGACAGTTCGACGCCGAGGAGGGCGGCCATCCCGCCGGCACCGACGGGGACGGCCTTCTGCATCGCCTGGCCGCGCAGCTTCAAGAGCCGCGCCGTGTCGGCGACCGAGATGGCGCCGGCGGCGGCCAGTGCCGAATATTCACCGAGCGAATGGCCGGCGACATAGGCGCATTTGTCGGCGAGGCGGAACTTGCCTTCGGATTCCAGCACCCGGACCACGGCGACGGAGACCGCCATGAGCGCGGCCTGGGCGTTCTCGGTCAGCACGAGGTCGGCCTCGGGCCCTTCGAACATCAGCTTCGAGAGCTTCTGCTTCAGCGCCTCGTCGATCTCCTCGAACAGCTGTCGGGCGACCGGAAAGGCCTCGGCCAATTCGCGGCCCATGCCCACCGCCTGCGAGCCCTGGCCCGGAAACACGAATGCGCGGCTCATCGATCCTCCCCGAAACGGTCTGGAAAGCGGTTGTAGTCTTAGTCTTGGGCCGGACACATAGTCGCGCCAGGGCGGGGCGGAAAGCGCGAATTGCCCATAGTGGACGGCGGGTGTACCTTTCTTCCTTATTAGGAAGAAAGGAAGAAAATGGCCCTGAACATCAAATCCCCGAAAGCCGATCGCCTGGCCCGCGAACTGGCGAAGGCGACGGGCGAGAGCATTACTGACACGGTGATCAAGGCCCTGGAAGAGCGGCTGCTGCGTCAGCAACAGAAGGACACCGGCAAACTGCACGCGGATCTGAATGCGATGATAGATCGGTGCAGGGGTTTGACCTGGCGCGATGACATCAGCAACGAGGAAGCCGCCGGTTACAACGAATTCGGGGCCTGGGACTGATGGTGATCGATACCTCGGCCATCATCTCGGTTCTCCATGTCGAGCCGCATTATCGGCGGATTCTCGATGCCCTGGAGAAAAGCGCCCAGCGGCACATGTCGGCCGTCTCGGTTTACGAAACGCGGATCGTGCTTCTGCATCGATCGCAACCGATCCTGCGACAGGAATTCGAGTGGCTGCTTCGGCGCCTCGAAATAACGATTGCAGAGTTCGACGGCGATCAGGCGTTTCTGGCCGCACGCGCCTATGACCGCTACGGCAAGGGAATGGGCCATCCCGCACAGCTCAACATGGGTGACTGCGCCGCTTATGCGCTGGCGAAGTCGCTCGACCTGCCGCTTCTCTACATCGGCAACGACTTCTCCAATACGGATGTAAAATCCGCGCTCTGATCACCCCCGCGCTCTGAGCGAATAGAAACGCATGTCGCCATAGCCCTTGGCGGCGGGGCCCACGCCGACATAATCGCACTGGAAGTCGGTGTTGCCTACGGCGGCGAGATCGGCGGCGAACTGTTCGGTGACGTAGACGGCGCCCACCGGCGTCACCGGTTCGATCCGCGCCGTCTTGCTGACATGCACGCCGAAGAAATTGTCGCGGGCCTGGATCGGGTCGGTCATGCGGAAGACCGGGCCGACATGCCCGCCGAGCCTCAGCGCGAGATAGTCCGGCAGGCGGTCGCGCAAGGGATCGATCTTCTTCATCGCCGCCTGCAGGTCGAGCGCCAGCGCGGCGGCGGCGGCGGCGTCCTCCACCACCAGGAAGACCCCGTCGCCCCAGGTGTTGCGCGACAGCACCTTGGCATCGTGGTTCCTGATCGCCCGGTTCAGCCCGCCCAGCACGATGTCGACGAAGCGGGGCAACTCGCTCTCTGTCAGCTTGCTGAAGCCCTTCACGTCGCCGAACAGCATGGCGTGCAGCTCGCGCCGCTTGCGGATGGGGGCGCTGGCCGGTCCGGCGGTGCCCTTAACCGCGATCACCTCGGTGCGGCCGCCGCCGGCCTTCCAGCCGTCGATGTCGGCGGCGGCCCCGGCGACGCCGTTCCCCGTCATCCCGTCCCAGACCACCATCTGCAGGGCTTCGCCCTGCAGGAAGCCGGCGCGCAGCCGCGCCAGGCCCATCGCCATGCGGCTGCAATAGGCGAACAGGCCGTCATCCTCGAGAAAGGCGTCGGTGGTGGCGTAGCTGACCGATTTCGCCGCCGCCAGGCAGCGGTCGAACCGTTCGCCCCAGCCGGGGCCGGAGGGGGTGACCGAGACGGCGCGGAACTCGTCCTTGTCGAAGGGCAGGACCAGATGCAATTCGGCGCCACGGGCAAGGAGCGCCTCGGCGAACAGGATATCGGCCCCGCCGGCGAGCGAGCCGTAGCCGAAGCCGACCTTGTGACGATCGATCGACGCATCGATCGCCGCCGCGACCGATGCGATCGATTCGGCGGGAAAACGGGCGCCGATCATATGGCCGGAGAAATGGATGACGCTGCGTGGGCGCAGCGGCGCGAGCCATGCCGCATCCACGCCCTGTGCCTCGGAGAGGAGGCGGAGCTGGCGCAAGGTCGAGGCGCGCGCGCCCTCGTCCGGCTCGAACCCGGCGGCCTTGCCGAGGGCCCGGGCGGCCGCCGTCATGTCACCGGTGACGGCGCTCGCTTCGGCGATACTCGCCCATCCCCAGTAGTCGGCGGGCGCGGGCAGCTTCGCCAGCACGCGGGCGGCGATCGCCGCCGCGGCCGTGGCGTCGCCGCCCAGGAGGGTGAGCGTCGCCGCGTTGACGCCCGGAAAAGGGTCGCCGCTCCGCTCGAACACGGCGGCATAGGCGGCCGCCGCCGCGTGCAGCAGCCTGCTCCGCTCGGCCCCCGACGCCAGCAGCGCCTTGTCCTTCAGGAGGCGCCCCTCCAGGCTCGCGATGTCGATGTCGAGCGGTGTGTCGAGCCGGTCCGCATGCAGCCCGAATATCCGGCGCCGCGCCAGCGCCTCGTCGGTGGCACCGGCGCGCAGCAGCGCGAGCACCGACAGGTATTGCAGCATCCGATCGCCGGGAGAGCCTGCGAGCGCAGCATCGGCGAGGTCGCAGGCGCGAAAGAGGTCGCCGGTCCGGATGGCGGCACGAATATCGGTCTCGGCGCTCATGCGGGTTGCCCGTCCCTGTCTGCGGTTCGATTATGCCGCCTGCGCCGGCGGAAGTCGCCGGTGCGGAACGTGACCGCCGCCACGCGCCGCGCGTACCGGATTCCTGCTATTTTCGGTCCATGACCCAGCGCCCGCTCAAGATCTTCATCTCCTCGCCCTCGGACGTGCGGCCGGAGCGGCTGATCGCGGAGCGGGTGGTGGCGAGGCTCGCCCGCGAGTTCGCCTACCACTTCCGGATCGAGCCGGTGCTGTGGGAGCGCGAGCCGCTGATCGCGACCGAGCACTTCCAGACCATGATCGAGCCGCCGTCGCGCGCGGATATCGTGGTCGTCATCCTGTGGTCGAAGCTCGGCACGCCCCTGCCCGCCGACAAGTTCCGAAGGCTCGACGGATCGGAAGGCGTCACCGGCACCGAATGGGAGTTCGAGGATGCGGTGCGGGCCTATCGCGAGAGCGGCACGCCCGACCTTCTCGTCTACAAGAAGCGTACCCGCATCGCGACCTTCCTCGACGACGAAAGCGAACTGGAACGCCAGCGCGAGCACAAGCGGCAGCTGGAAGCCTTCTGGCGGCGCTGGTTCGAGGATCACGAGGCGGGCGGAATCAAGGCCGCCTGGCACGGTTTCGACGCGGGCGAGGAATTCGAGGCGGCGCTGGAACTGCATCTGCGCAGCCTGCTCGAGGAGAAGGTGCGGACCTCCTCCGGCGGGACGCTGGCCCCCGAGGAGGGCGGCGGCATCCACTGGTTCAAGGGCTCGCCCTTCCGGGGCCTGCATTCCTTCGAGCTGGAACACGCGGCGGTGTTCTTCGGCCGCACGCGGGCGCGCAACCGCCTGCGGGAACTGGTGCAGACCCGCGACCTGAAGCGCGAGGGATTCCTGCTGGTCTTCGGCGCCAGCGGCAGCGGCAAGAGCTCGCTGGTCAAGGCCGGCCTGCTGCCCGACCTGCTGCTGCCCGGCATGATCGGCCGCGTGGCGCTGGTGCGTCATGCGATCTGGACACCGGCGCAGGGCGTCGACCGGCTGACGGCGGCCCTGTTCGAGGCGCTGCCGGCGCTCACCCCGCTCGGCTGGACCGCCGACACATTGCGCCCGCTGCTGCTGGAGAACCCGGAGACGGCGCTGGTGCCGATCCGCCGGGCGCTCGCCGATGCAGGCCGCGAGGCGCAGCTGACCGAGCATGCCGAGGCCCGGCTGCTGCTGGTGGTCGACCAGCTGGAGGAAGTGTTCACCGGTGCGGACATGCCGGCCGAGACCTTCGCCCGCCTCGCCAAGGTGCTGGCCGGAAGCGGCATCGCCTGGGTGATCGCCACCATGCGCAGCGACTTCTTCGACCGGCTGGAAGGCGCGCCCACCCTTGCGGCGCTGGCGGCGGGCGAGGGGCAGTATCAGCTTCTCCCCGTCGAGGCCGGCGAGATCGCCGAGATCGTGCGCCGGCCGGCGCGCGAGGCGGGGCTGCGCTTCGAGACCGATCCCGAATCGGGCGTGTCGCTGGACAACGAGCTGATCGCCGCCGCCTCTGCCGATCGCGCCGCGCTCCCGCTCTTGGAATTCACCCTCGACGAACTCTGGCAGCGCCGCTCGCCCGACGGGGCGCTCACCTTCGAGGCCTATCGCGCGCTCGGCGGCCTCGCCGGGGCGCTGGCGCATCGTGCCGAGGAAGTGTTCCAGGGCCTGCCCGCCGATGTTCAGGGGCAGCTGCCGGCCCTGGTCCGGGCGCTGGTCACGGTCACCGACGAGGGGACGCCCACGGCGCGCACCGCGCGCCTCGGCGAACTCGGCGGCGCCAGGACCCTGGTCGATGCCATGGTCGGTGCCCGCCTTCTGGTCGCCGATGCCGGGGTGGTGCGGATCACCCATGAGGCGCTGATCCGGCACTGGCCCCGGCTGCAGAGGCAGATCGAGGAGGACCGCGCCGATCTCATGGTGCGCGCCCGCATCGAACAGGCGGCGCGCCGGCACGCCGCCCGCCCGGACCCCAGTCTCCTGTTGCCTGACGGCTTGCCGCTCACCGAAGCGGAAGATCTGTTGCGCCGGCGCGGCAACGAGATCGATGGCGCCATCGCGGGCTTCGTCGCGCAGTCCGCCGACTTTCATCACGCGCGGCAGCGTCGCGGCCGCCGCCGCCTGATCGGGACCGCGGTCGGCTTTGCTATCCTGGCGCTGATCGCGGTTAGCCTGTTCGGCTACTCGGCCTACGTGAACCGCGCGCTCGACGCGCAGATTTTAAATGCCGAGCGTAGTTTCCGCCTCGCCCAGGCGGCGGAAAGGGAAGCGCTGACCCAGCGCAACGCCGCCGTCGCCAATGCGGCGGAAGCGCAGAAGCAGCAGGGCGTGGCCGAAGCGAATGCCGCCGAAGCCGCGAAGCAGCGCGACACCGCCGAGGCGGAACGCGCCCGCGTGCTGCGCCAGCAGTCGCTGTTCCTCATCCGCGCCGCCGAGAAGGAAGGCGGCGAGGGCGGCTTGCCATTCCTCCTGATGCGCGCGGCGCTGCCGCGGAACCTGGCCGAACCCGACCGTCCCTTCGTGCCGGAGGCCTTCGCCGCCCTCTACGGCGTGCTGCAGAAGTTCGAGCGGCCGGTGGTCTTCCAGGGCGAACGCGCACGCGTGCATTCGCTCGCTCTCTCCCGCGACGGGCGCCGTCTTCTTGCCGGTACCAACGGGCTGGCGCGCCTCTACGACATGGAAACGCGCCGCCCGCTGCTCGCCTTCGAGGGGCACGAAGGCGCGGTGACGGCGCTCGCCTTCTCGCCCGACGGCCGCGAGATCGCGACCGGGGCCGAGGACGGCAAGATCCGCGTCTTCGGCATCGACGGCAAGGAGACGCGCCGCTTCGAGGGGCGCGGCCTGCCCGTGTCCCAGCTGCTCTGGGGCCGCTCGCTCTATGCGCTCGGCCGCGACGGCCTCGGCATCGACACCGGCGGCAGCCTCCCCGCCTCGCCCGACGGCACGACGATCCGCAGCATGGCCGAGGATGCGCGAGGCGATCTCGTGATCGGCCTGTCCGACGGCCGCGCCGTCCTCCCCGGCTCGCCGCCCCTACTGCTGGCGGCGCATGACGGGCCTGTCTACGGCATCGCCGTTTCGCCGGACGGGGCCCTCACGGCGACGGCCGGTGGCGACGGCACGGCGAGGATCTGGCGCGCCGGCACGCCGGCCGCCACGCTGCGGCTGGGCCGGACCGCCTTCCTCTCCATCGCCTTCTCCGCCGATGGGACGCGGGTCCTGACCGGGCATGACGACGGGCAGGCGCGGCTGTGGTCGGCCGCCGACGGCATGCTGCTCGCCGCCTATCGCGAGGACGGCGTCGGCCGGCATGTTGCCTTCACGCCCGACGGGCGCGATGTCGTCACCGGCAACGACTTCGGCCTGCTGAAGCGCTGGAACGCCTTCGCCGACGACGCGGCGCTGCAGACCTATCTCGGCATGGGCGACCTGCTGGCGCTGCTGATCGGGCGCGACATCGGCCCCGAACAGCGCCGCGCCTTCTTCCTGCCCATGCCGGCGCCCGGCCCGCAATCCGAGGAGCCCTGCGACCGGCTCGCCGGCCATCCCTACGACCCCGGCCGCGCCGGACCGGCGGTCTTCGCCGATGTGATCGACAACCGGCGCGCGCTCGCCGCCTGCGCCTCGGCGGCGGCGGCCGGCGGCGAGCCGCGGCACCTGTTCCAGCTCGGCCGCGTGCAGGAGCGCTCGGGCGATGCCGCCGAGGCCGAGCGGGCCTATCGCGCCGCCGCCGATCGGGGCTATGGCATCGCCATGACGGCGCTCGCCCGCGTGCTCGGGCGCGAGAAGCCGGACGAGGCGGCAACCTGGCGGGCGAAGGCGATCGCGGCCGGCGATCCGCTGGCGCTGCACGAGGCGGGCGATCATGCCGCCGCCCTGGCGAAGGGCCTGCCGCTCGCGGCGCTGAAGCTCGGCGAACAGGCCGAGGCGGCGGGAAACCCGGCCGAGGCGGTACGCTTCTATGCGCTCGGCTTCCGGCTGTTCCGTGATGCCGGGATCGGCGGCGACGGACGCGCGCAGGCCGACCGTGCCAGCGTCCTGTTCCGCCGCCTGCCGCCGGACGAACTCGCCCGGATCGCGCGCGCGGTCGAGACCTGGAAGCCCTGATTGCCTGACACCCTGACCCCTCACAGGCTGCGGCGGTCGGTCCAGTCGTAGTATTTCATCGCCGCCGGCACGAACCAGGGATTGCCGGTGTAGAAGGGCGCGGATCGGAAGGGCAGCTCGTCGAAGGCCGTCCGCGCCTCCTCTGTCCGGTTGAGGATGCGCAGCGCCGCCTTCCGCCCCAGATGCGTGCCGAGCGGAATGCCGACGAAGCAATAGCCCATGGCGTAGTGGATGCCGTCATGGACGCCGACATGCGGGTACATGTCGAAGGTGCCGGCGCAGCGGCCGGTCCAGCCGTGGCTGAGGCGGGCGCCCTTCAGGTCCGGGAAGATCCTCACCATGTCGGCATGCAGTGTCGCCGCCATCGTCCTGATGTCGGGAAAGCGGCTGCCGGTGCGGCCCCCGAACAGCACGCGCTCTCCGTCCGGGGCGCGGCGGAAGAAGAAGATGTTGGTGTTGTAGTCCAGATAGACCCGGTCGTTCGGGAACAGCCGCGCGATCCGCTCGGGGCCGAGCGGCTCGGTCGCGATCATCCAGGCGTCGAAGGGAATGACGCGGCGGCGCTGCCAGGCCGCGGCCGCCGGCGTATAGCCGTTGGTGGCGACCAGCACGTCGCGGGCGCCCAGCATGCCCCGCGCGGTGCCGATGGCGAAGCCCTTGCCGGCCTTCTCGATCGCCGTCACCTCGCTATGGCCGGCGATGCTCACCCCCGCCTCGATCGCCCGGTCCAGCAGGCCCTGGTGGTAGAGGCCGGGATGCAGGCCGGCGAGGTCGGGGATCACCACGCCGCCGTGATAGTGCCCGCTGCCGATCTCGGCATGCTGGCGCGCCTTCGGCACCATCTCGGAGGGGTCGCCCAGGTGCTTCGCGCGGAGATCGTATTCGCGGCCCATGTGCTCGTACTGCCGGGGCGAGAGGGCGGCCATGAAGCGGCCGCCCATCCGGAAGTGGCAGTCGATGCCTTCGCGCTCCACCGTCTCGCGGACGCTGTCGGCGGCGGCCCGCATTTCCCGGTACAGCGCGGCGGCGCGTTCCACCCCGTGGCGCTCCATCAGTTCGCCGAAGCCGTGCTTCAGCACCCGGCCGACGAAGCCGGCATTGCGCGAACTGGCGCCGATGCCGGGCTCGCCCTTCTCCAGGATCACCACCGACCGCCCGGCCCGGGCGAGGGTGAGCGCCGCCGAGAGGCCGGTGATGCCCGAGCCCACGATGGCGACATCGGCCATGTGCGGCAGCGGCGCCGGCTCCATCTCCGGGCGCGGCGCCGCCTCCCACCAATAGGGGGTGGTCTTGAAGTCCCCGGTGAAGAGGGCCGGGTCGATCACGGCTGTCACGGGACACATGGAACCGGATTATGGGACACCCTGGGACCTGGCGCCGGGATTTCGGGATAGGTCACTGAAAAAATTGGGTTTTCGGGCCGTTCGAAGAGGCGCGGGCGGAAACGGCGGGACACTTGGTTCCGTCCGGAAAACGGCGCTCCAGGGGCTCGCGGGACACATGATCCCGTCCGTGAACGCCCTGTCGTTCGAGGCCGTTCGAAGCCCTTCGAAGAGCGTTCAAAACGGCGCGCAACCGCGGTTCACGAGGGTGGTTGCGAGGTCATTCCCGAGCCCGAAGAGCGTCACAGTTCGGCACTAGAACAGTGACGCAGGCAGGAACCACGCCCAAGTTGCGCCAGACTTGGGCTAAGTTATTGATGCGGCGTGACGATCGGCTAATGCGACCTATGTTGCCAACCGTGGCAGGTGGGAACAACCCTGACGCTAGATCGCGCCGCACCGGCCGCAGACCTCGCCCAACACCCTGAGGCTCTCGGCAGTGTGGGCGTCCAGCTCCTCCGGCTCGTAGCGCGGGTTGTCGGATCTCAGGATCACGCGCCCCGTCGCGCGCACCTGGACGCGCTTGATGATGAGCCGTTCCAGTAGGCCCAAAGCGTAGATGGCATCTGGGCCTATGCGCGGTTCGGAGATGTCGACGAAGAGCAGGTCGCCGTCGGCGATCGTAGGCACCATCGAATCGCCACGGGCCTGGATCAGCACGAGGTGGCGCGGATCGCGGCGCAGGTGCAGCCTAATCCAGTCCTTACGGAAGGGCAGGTGCTCAATGACCTCGGCGCGTTCGACCAGCGCCCCTGCCCCCGCCGCAGCATCCACGTCGTAGCGCGGCAGATAGGCAAAGTCGTCAGATAAATCGCCCGAAATCCGCCGTCCCAGCAGGAGCCAGCCGGGGTCGATCCCCTTGAGTTCGGAAACGCGGCGCAGGAATTCGGCCTCAGGCTGGCGCTCGCCCTTCTCGTAGCGAGCCAGGGTATTCTTGTGCACACCCAATTGGGTCGCAAAGGCCTCCAGCGTTTCGGCGCCGCGCACTGCCCGAATCCGCGCGCCCATCGGCCGCGTATCGGCCTCATCGACGCTTTCAAGAAACCCATCGGAAGTTGAAACAAACGCGACCAGAGGCCCCGCCTCTTTCAGGTTCCCGCTAACTGACTGAACTTCTTGGTAATTCGAGACGTTCTGGTCACTGAAACCCAAATGGGAACCAGAAAGCGGCCGAACGGATCTCCGCGGCGCTTGCATCAATAACCCAATTGGGTATGTTCAGTCCCGAACGCGACCTGAACGGAGGCCGATTCGCCCCCATATAGGTTGCTCCGAGGACGGTGTAGATGGTTGAACCGAGGCGCGGCGGCTGGCACCCGGAGGACATCAAGGCGGCGATCCGCAAACGCGGCACGACGCTCTCCGCGCTGGCCACCCAGGCGGGTCTGCATGAAAGCACGGTCCGCAACGCGCTCTACCGCTGCATCCCGGCCGCCGACGAGGAGATCGCCGGCTTCCTGAAGCTGCCGAAGCACGCGCTGTGGCCGGATCGCTATGACGCCGAAGGCCATCGCCTCTATCACCGTAAGCAGTCGCGAACGCGACCGAACAGTACCCGCGCAGGCCGCCGGCCGCATCGTGAAAGGACGGTGGCGGCATGAACAGGCGGCACCACCGGCAGTTGCCGGCCGGCCAGCTCACCCTGGAGGGTCTCTTCACCCCGCCGCCGCGCCCGATACCGGCCGCCGTCGGCGCCCTCGACATGGCGCTCAGGCTGCGCGAGACGCTGGCGGCGGTCCTGCACGAGGCCGTCGATCCCGCGACCGGGAAACGGATGGACCGCGTCGCCGTTTCGGGCCAGCTGACCCGCCTGACCGGGCGGGATGTCAGCAAGAACATGCTGGACCGCTATTGCGCGCCCTCGGCCGACGACTGGCGCTTTCCGGCCGAGCTGATCCCCGCCCTGGTGAAGGCCACCGGCGACTACCGCCTGCTGGAACTGATCGCCGAGGCCTGCGAGGCCCGCGTCGTCGTGGGCGCCGAGGTCTGGGAGGCGGAACTCGGCCGCATCAAGAGCCTGAAGGAGGAGCTGGCCGAGCGGGAGGCCTTCGCCACCAGGATGGCCAAGTCGATCCGGGGCCGCCGGTGAGGCGCGATCTCCAGGAACTCCGGTTGATCGCCCTCGGGCTTCGTCTCGTGAACTGGCGGCTGCGGGCACTCCGGGCCGAACTGGCCGGCGATTGGCAGATCCGCCCCGTGGACCGCCGCCGGGGCCGCGCATGAGCGAGTTCTGGTTCACCGCTGCGCAGCTCGCGGCCATGCGGCTTCCACCGGATCTGCCGGTAACCGTTCAAGGAATAAACCTTCGCGCCAAAACAGAGTCCTGGCCCTCACGCAAGCGCCAGGGCCGCGGCGGCGGCCGTGAATACTCGACCGTCAAGCTGCCCGCGCTCGCGCAAGCGAAGATCCTCCGCCTGCACGCCCCGCCGCCGCCGCCGAAGCCCGCCCGGCCGGCGCCCGATTACGACGCGCAATGGCGGCACTTCGAACGCGCCCCGGCGGGCGTTCGAAAGCGCGCCGACGCGCGTTTCAAGGTCGTCCGCGCCGTCGCCATGCTGATGGATGCGGGCACGCCCCGGCGCCGGGCGATCGAGGCGGTGGCGGCGGAGAGCGGCATGCCTTTCGCGACGCTGCGCGACTGGATGGGCCTGGTCGAGGGCGCCCCGCGCCAGTTCTGGCAGATGAAGCTGGCGCCCGGCTGGTGCGGCCGGCAGAAGACCGCCGAGTGCAGTCCCGAGGCCTGGGATTTCTTCAAGGCCGACTGGCTGCGCCTGGAACAGCCCCGCGCGGCGGCGGTCTACGACCGGCTGAAGCGGGCCGCCGCCGCGGCCGAGCCCGCCTGGGTGGTGCCCAGCCTGAAGACGCTGCTGCGCCGCGTCCGGAACGAGATTTCGCGCCCCGGCATCGTCTACCTGCGGCAGGGCGAGGAGGCGCTGATGCGCACCTATCCGCCGCAGGAGCGCGACCGTTCGGCGCTGAAGCCGATGGAGGCGGTGAACGCCGACGGGCGCCGCCACGACGTGATGGTGAAGTTCCCGGCCGAGGCCGGCGAGCCCGCCGTGATCGCCCGCCCGGTCATGCTGGCGCTGCAGGACATCTATTCGGGCAAGATCCTGGCCTGGCGGGTGGGGCGCACGGAATCGGCCGAACTCGTCCGCCTCGCCATCGCCGACATGGTGAGAGTGCACGGCATCCCCGACCGCGCCGTGCTCGACAACGGCCGGGGCTTCGCCTCGAAATGGATCACCGGCGGCCAGGCGACGCGCAACCGCTTCAAGGTGAAGCAGGACGATCCGCAGGGCGTGCTGACCCAGCTCGACTGCGAGGTCCACTGGGCCACGCCCTATCACGGCCAGGCGAAGCCGATCGAGCGCGCCTTCGCCGATCTCGCCGAATACATCGACAAGCACCCGGCGCTGGCGGGCGCCTATACCGGCCGCAACACGGTGGAGAAGCCGGAGAATTACGGCTCCCGCGCCGTGCCGCTCGAGGTCTTCATGGGCGTGGTCGAGGCCGAGATCGCCGCCCACAACGCCCGGCCCGGCCGCGCCGCGCCCGTCTGCGCCGGCAGAAGCTTCGATCAGACCTTCGCGGAAGGGCTGGAAGGCACGCTGGTCCGCCGGGCCGCGCCGGGCCAGGTGGCCCAGCTGCTGCTGGCGGCCGAGCGCGTCACCGCCAGCCGGGCTGACGGCTCGGTCCGCCTCTACGGCAACCGCTACTGGAGCGACGATATCGCCCTCGCCAAGGCCGCGGGCAAGCCCGCCGTCGCCCGCTTCGACCCGCAGGACCTGCGGGCGGGCCTGCATCTCTACGGCCTCGACGGCCGCTTCATCGCCAGCCTGCCGGTGATCGAGCGCACCGGCTTCTTCGACAAGGAATCGGCGCAGTCCTATTCGCGCGAGCGGAACGCCCGGAACCGTCACGTCAAGGGCCAGGCGAAGGCGGAGCGGCGCATGGACGCGATCGCCGCCGCCCAGCTGATGCCGGCCGCGCCGCCGCCCGAGAGCACGAAACCCGCCAGGGCCGCGAAGACCGTCCGCCCCGTCTTCGGCACCGGCACCACGCCCGATCGGATCGCCGCCACCGCCGGCCAGCGCTGGAGCCGCGAGGAGGTGCAGCGGCGCTTCGCCGAGCACGTCGCGGCGGCGCGGCCCGACCTGATGCCGAAGCCCGCCAAGGCCGAGACGCCGGAGGACTGAAGCCGCTGAACAGCATCCGCGCGGCGACGCGCGAGGGGATCGCCGGCCCGGTTCCGGCGAGGGGAAGAGGAGAAGAGGAGCACATGGTGACGAAACCCGAGAACATCGACGTGGCGCAGGTCCGCGAGGCCGTGCAGCAGCAGATGGCCGCCAGCGGCAAGACGCAGGGGCAGGTGGCGAAGGAGAGCGCGGTCGGCGCCAGCACGCTGTCGCAGTTCCTGAAGGGGGACTACCAGGGCCGGCTGGACACTGTGGCGAACAAGATGGTCGCCTGGCTGAACCTTCAGCAGGCGGGCGCCGATCGCGTCGCCCTGCCGGTGGCGCCGCGCTGGATCGAGACGCGCACGGCCCAGCGCGTCTGGTCCGCCCTCGCCTATGCGCAGCTGAACGCCGACATGGCCGTGATCTACGGCGGCGCCGGCTACGGCAAATCGGTGACCGCCCGCGAATATGCGCGCACCAACCCGAATGTCTGGCTGGTCACCGCGAAGCCGGAGACCTCCTCGGTCGCCACCATGCTGGAATCGATCGCCTATGCGATGGATCTGCGCGACTTCCCGCTGCACCCGGCGCGCCTGTCGCGCACCATCTGCCAGCAGATCGCCCGCACCGGCGGCCTCCTCATCATGGACGAGGCCCAGCACCTGCAGAAGCCGGCGCTGGAATCGCTGCGCTCGATCCACGACGAGACCGGGATCGGCCTCGTGCTCTGCGGCAATGCCAGCGTCTACAACCGGATGTACGGGAAGGGAGTCGAGGCCGGCTTCGATCAGCTGTTCAGCCGCATCGGCCGCCGCCTGGTCGTCAGCCAGGCGCTGGCCGGCGATGTCGAGGCGATCGCCGCTGTCTATCGCGTGCAGGACCGGGCCGCGATGGTCCGGCTGCGCGAGATCGGGGGCAAGCCCGGCGCGCTCCGCATGGTGGTCAAGGTCTGCCGCCTCGCCGCCGTGCTGGCCGGCGGGCAGCCGATCGGCCGGGCCGAGATCGAGGCCGGCTGGGAAGAGCTGCAATCCGAGCCGCTGACCGGCGACCTCCGGGGGGCGGCCTGATGCTGTCCGACAACCTGCGGAGCCTGCGCGCCGTCTTCGCCGAGCACCGGCACGGCGCGCTCACCATCTCGGCTTCCCTGGTCGAGCTGGTGGTCGAAAACCTGGAACGGGCGATCGACGACGCGCGCGCGCTGGAACACGCCCATGCCCCCGCCCTCGTCCGCGCCGCCGCCAGCGGCGCTCCGAATGTGGTCCAGCTCTTCCCCCGCCCGCCGGCCCGGCCGGGCCCGGACCGTCCGGAGGCCCCGCCATGCGCATGAAGCCCAGCACCCAGCTGCGCGCGCTCCGCGAGCTGATGGCCTCCTGCCGCGACGGGGGCGACTTCGTCATCCCCGCCGTCACCTTCGACCTGGTGCTGGTGCATCTGGACGGCATCGCCGCCGAGATCGAGGACCTGGAACGCGCCCTCGACGGGCCGGCCGCCGATGCGGCCGATGCCGGGTCCGTCGTCGTCCCCTTCCCCGGCCGGCGCCGCCGCCGCAAACCCTCGACACCCGGAGGTCCGTCATGCGCCTGACCGCTCGCCCCCTGACCACGCTCCCGCTGACCACCCTGCCGCTCGCCTTCGTCCTCGCCGGCTGCGCGCCGCTGCTGGCGGGTCCGGCGGAACCGCCGCCGGTGGCGGTGCTCGACCCCGCCGAGGCGCGCGCGCTCGATGCCGCCTCGATCCTGCTGCGGCTGCCCTGCCGGGCGGCGGCGGAAGCCGAGGCGGGCCTCGCGGCGTCCGGCTATCGCCTCGCCGCGGCCGGTGTCGCCAGCGGTGCCGTCATCCGGCTCTGGCTGGGCGAGCCGGACGGCTTCGCCCTGGTCGCGCATCTCCCCGACGGGCGGGCCTGCCTGATCGCCGAGGGCGCGGGCTGGACCGGTATCCGCCAGGGCGCTGGGCTGCAGGCCCTGATCCCCTTCGAGGCGGTGGCCCCGGATGCAGTGGCGGTACTGCCATGACGCGGGCCGACATCAACGCCCGCATCGCGCTTGGCTGGGACCGGCCGGGCGTGCGCGCCCGCCAGGGGGCGATCACCCGCGCGCGGCACGCCGACCCGGCCGCCAGGGCCTTGTGGTTGGAGCGGCTGCGCGCGGCCATGGTCCGCCGCCGCGCCGACTACGGCATCCCGGAGGCCTATCTGCCGCTCTACCGCAAGGCCCGCCGCGTGCTCGGCAAGCGGAAAGCCCGCGAGCAGATCCTCGAGCTGATCGCCCGCGAGCAGGGTACCGCGCCCCAGCCGCCGGCCGGCGCCGCCGAGGCGCGGCCATGAGCGGCTGGCTCACCATCACCGCGCCCCGGCGGCGGCCCTTCTTCAAACGCGTCTCGGTCGCCCTTCGACGGCTCCTGGGGAGGCTCATCTGATGGCCCGCAAAGCAACACGCATAAAGGCCCCCGCGGCCGAACCCCTCACGCGGCTCGAAGCCGAAGCCCTGATGGCCGATATCGGCCGCCTGCTGCGCGAGATCCACGTCACCACGCTGGGCTTCGACGAGCGGGTCAGCGCGCTGAACGCCGAGCGGGCGAGGGCACTCGATCCCTTGGGAACCTCGCTTTCGGCGCAGACCGAGCGGCTGCGTCTCTGGGCGGAGGCGAACCGCGAGCAGCTGCTGGAGAAGGGCAGCAAGACCTTCCGCCTCGCCACCGGCGAGATCGCCTGGCGGATGGACCCGAAGAGCGTGCGCATCACCGGCGAGCCCGACGTCATCGCCACGCTGCAGCGCCTCGGCCTGACGGCCTTCCTGCGCACGAAGGTGGAGATCGACAAGGAAGCGATCCTGAAGGAGCCGGAGAAGGCGGCCGGCATTGCCGGCATCTCGATCAAGCAGGGCGAGCAATTGGTGCTGCGTCCCGACCAGACCGAGATCGAGCCGATCGAGATCCTGAAGAAGGCGGTGGCGTCGTGAACGCCGTCGACCGCCTGCTCGACGACGCGAAGGCGCAGTTCGCCGATCCCGAAGAGGCCATGCGCTGGCTGGCCGAGGTGGCGGTGAGCGGCCTTCGCGGCGCTTCCGCCGGCTATCTGCGGGCGAAGCCGGCGGCGCCGGTGCGCGCGCCGAAGCCGCCGCCAAAGGCGCTCGACTGATGCGCCCCCCGGCCTCCCGCCCCACAGATCCCGCCATCGTCTGGCGCGCGGCGATGCACCGCGCGGCCGAGCATGTGCGGATCATGACGGCGGCGGGCCGGCCGCTCCTCCTCCTCCTCTCCGATCTCGGCCCCAGCCCCTGGCTGAAGGTGACCGAGGCGGAGGTGGTCGAGCGCTACGCCCGGGCATGGGCCGCCATGGCCCGCGCCAATCCATCCCTTCTCGATGCAGACGACCTGCGGGAGGTGTGCCGTGCAGCAGCATTCGGAGCCGCGGGAGGAGAAGCCCTGCCCGCCGAAAAACGAGCATTTCGAGCCACGCCGCTTTCCACGGCCGCGCAGCTCCTGGAAGCCATGCCCGGTACCGGGCTGCGGGGAGTTGGTGCAGCCGGGCCGGCTCCTCTGCCTCGGCCATTGGAAGGGCCTGCCGCACCCGATCAGGGCCAAGGTCAACCGGCTGTGGCGGGAATATCGGCACGCCGAGAAGGGCATCGCCCAGCTCATGGCCGCGCGGGCCTACCAGTCGGCGGCGCGCGAAGCCATTGCCGACGCCTCGGCGCGGCCGGTTGAGGGAGGCGGGAGATGATGGCCGGCCCGCTCGCCCAGATCGAGGCGCATGACGTGCCGATCGGCGCCACGGTGATGATCGCCGGCCTGCAGGGTCAGTGCTGGTGGGCGGTGGTGAAGAACCGCGCCAACGACACCGAGGGGCACGCCCTCTACCTCTGCACGATGTCCGAGGGGATGGAGGGGTGGTGGCATCGCTCCTCGCTTCTCTGGTGCCCGCGCCTCGCCGCGGCGCCCGCGCATGCGATCAGCCGCGAAGGGAGCCGGGCATGACATCCCTTGCGCGAACCGCCGCCCGCGACCCCCGCCTGATTGAGGCCCAGCTCGGCATGAGCCGGGCCATCGCGCGGCTGCGCCCCTCGCGGCTCCGCACCGATCTCCTCTCGACGCTTCGCTTCAGCCTGGGGCGGGATGCCTTCGCCGACGACAGCCCCGGCCTGCGCCAGGCCCGCGCGCTCGGGCTGCTCGCCGCCGCCCTCGATCTCGCCGAACGCGAAGGCGTGCCGCGCCTCGACGTCGTCGCGCTCTGTAACCGCGAGACCATGGGCAGCCACCTCGCCATGGACCGGGCCGACGCCATCGACCTGATCGCCGAAAGCCTCGTCCGCCTCGTCGCCGGAGAGGCGCCGGCCTTCCGCGATCCCGCGGGAGAACCCCACGCCGCCGTCACCCCGTCACCCGAAGGGAGAAGCACCCCGTGAGCAAGAGCCAGAAGCGCGAGCATTCGCCCGACCGCAGCAGCGGCTTCCGCCGCCAGCTGCTGGCCAAGATCCATATCGCCAGGAAACAGCTGGCGCTGGACGAAGGCACGTATCGGGCGCTGCTCACCCGGATCACCGGCGCCGACAGCGCGGCCGACATCGCCGCCCCGCAGCTGATGGCGGTGGTGGAGGAATTCAAGCGCCTCGGCTGGAAGGATGCGCCCGCGAAAATCAGGCGCGCCGGCAGCCGGCCGCTGGCGCCGGGGGCGGAGGCCGCCAAGGCCCGCGCGCTCTGGCTGAACCTCTGGCACCTCGGCGTCATCGCCGACCCGGCGGAAGCGCGGCTCGACGGCTTCTGCAAGCGCATGACCGGGCGCGACTCGCTCCGCTTCCTCGACCAGGTCCAGATGGACCGGCTCATCCGGGCCTTGCGCGGCTGGCTCGAACGCGTGGGCTTCACCGAGCCGGATGCGGAACGTCTCCTCGACATCAATGCCGTTCGCGCCGCCATCGGCATGGCGGAGGTCGACCACGGGCAGGCCTGCAAGATCGTGCTGATCGCGCGGTGCTGGGAACGGCTGATCGAGATCGGCGCCATGCGCACGGGCGAGAATGCCCGGCTCGGCTCCTGGCTGATGACCCATGCCGGGGTCCAGTCGCCACATCACATCCCGGCCGAGAAGCTCGACCGCCTGGTGGAGCGCATCGGCGCCTGGCTGCGGGCGGAACTCGCCAAGCGCGGCGGGCAGGAAGCGGTGCCGGCGCCGGAGGACAGCGCGGGGCCGGAGGCCGGGGCATGAAGCCGCCCCGCCTCGCCGGCCCGCCGCCGCGCTTCTTCTGCAGCTTCTGCGGGGCGACCCATCACGAGCGGGCGCACCTCCTGCTCGCCCCGGGCGACGGCGCCGGCATCTGCGACCTCTGCGTGGAAACCGCGCAGGCGCAGATCGAGGGGTTCCTCGGACCCGACGCCACGCTCGAAGCCCGCCGCCGCTACGTCGCCACCTTCGGCCACGGCCCGCGGCCGATGCATTGGGAGGATCTCTAGATGGCCGATCACAGCAGCATCGAATGGACCGATGCGACCTGGAACCCGATCACAGGCTGCTCGGTGATCTCGCCCGGCTGCACCAACTGCTACGCCATGAAGCTGGCCGGCACGCGCATGAAGCACACGCCGAGCCGGGAAGGCCTGACCCGGGACACCAAGGCCGGGCCGGTGTGGACCGGCGAGGTGCGCCTGAACCGCGAGTGGATCGACCAGCCGCTCCGCTGGCGGAAGCCGCGGCGGATCTTCGTCTGCGCCCATGGCGACCTGTTCCACGAGACCGTGCCCGGCGACTGGATCGACCAGGTCTTCAGCGTCATGGCACGGGCGCCGCAGCACACCTTCCAGGTGCTGACCAAGCGCCCGGCGCGCATGCGCGAATACCTGTCGCGGTTCCGGGAACCGAAGGTGGCCACCGGCTTCATCACCCGCGACGGCGAAGAGCCGCTCTCCTACGGCGGCAAGGCGACCACGATCTTCAGCAAGCGGAACTGGCCACTGCACAACGTCTGGCTGGGCGTGTCGGCCGAGGACCAGGTCCGCGCCGACGAGCGCATCCCCGACCTTCTGGCGACGCCCGCGGCCGTGCGCTTCGTCTCGGCCGAGCCGCTGCTGGGGCCGGTGGATATTGGTTGGGCGCTGGCCCATCCGATCCGCATTGCCGCCGGCTTCCTCGAACGAGGCCGCTTCAGTCCTGGCCTCGAAACGCTACGGCCGCTCGATTGGGTCATCGTGGGCGGCGAGAGCGGCGCGAACGCCCGGCCGATGCACCACTATTGGGTCCGCGCGCTCCGCGACGACTGCGCCCGGGCCGGAACCGCTTTCTTCTTCAAGCAATGGGGCGAGTTCAGTCCCTATGCCGCTGGTCCCGTCCCCTACGTCGACGTCGAAGATCCCGGCAACCCGGCGGCCAAATATCGCGTCGGCCGCGTGGGCAAGAAGGCCGCCGGCCGGCTGCTCGACGGCGCCGAGCACAACGGCATGCCCGAACGGGTGCTGCCGTGAGCGCCGCCGCGACCCTGGAGCTGGCGAAGGGCAAGCACTGGCGCTTCGTCGCCCATCTGAACTACGGCGACCACGCGGTCTACGTCCGCCGGCACGAACTGATCCCGGAACTCGCGGTCAACGAGACGGTGGCCAAGAACCGCCGCTTCAAGGGCCAGGCCGGGCGGTTCTTCGTCGTCCAGGGCATCGCCACGCCCTTCGACGACATCGCCGCGGCCGTCGATGCCGTCAACGCGCTCCGCGCCGGAGCGGAGGTGGCGGCATGATCGGCGTGGGCGTGCGGGTTCGCTGGGCCGAGCCGGCGCCGCCGGCCGGCGCCACCATGATCGCGATCGAAGCGCTGGCCCGCGCCGCGTTCCGCAATTGGGTGGACACCGTGCTGCACCCGGCGCTGATGGAGGGGATCGCCGCGCGCAATGCCGCCGAAGCCGCCCGCTGGGCCGATGACGGGGGCCGGCGGTGAAGCGTTTCGACGCCAACATCCCCTATCGCAGCCTGAGCCAGGACCAGGTGGCGGCGATCCTGGCCGGCATCCGCGCCGGCCTCGACCCCGCCGCCGCCCGCGCCGAGGCCTTCGCGATCGGCGTCACCGCCGCCGACTACGACCGCTTCCTGACCCACAACCGCGAGCAGGTCTGGCGGGCGCGGGTCGAGCGGGCGGTGGGAGCCTGCGCATGACCCTCCTTCGCTCTTCGAGCTTCGGCGGGCAGGCCTGGCCCTTCGGCACGCTGCGCCATTTCCACTACGGCGTGATCTACGCCGACCCGCCGTGGCTCTATGAGAACTACTCGGAGAACGGCGAGGGGCGGAACGCCAACCAGCACTACGACTGCATGACGCTGCAGGAGATCTGCGCCATGCCGGTGGGTCACCTGGCGGCACCCGATTGCGTGCTGTTCCTGTGGATCACCAATCCCCTGCTCGACCGCTTCCCCGAGGTGATCGCCGCCTGGGGCTTTCGCTATGCCGGGGTCGGCTTCACCTGGGCGAAACGCACCAAGCGCGACAAGGCCTGGCACATGGGGCTGGGCTACGGCAGCCGCCAGAACACCGAGACCTGCGTCATGGCGAAGGTGGGCAGCCCGAAGCGCCGCAACGCCGACGTGCGCGAGCTGATCATCGCGCCGATCCGCGAGCATTCGCGGAAACCCGATCGCGTCAACGGCGACATCGAGCGCCTGTTCGACGGCCCCTATGTCGAGCTGTTCGCCCAGACGCGCCGGCCGGGCTGGGACGCCTGGGGCAGACACGTCGACAAGTTCAGCGAGGGAGTGAGCGCATGAGCGAGGCACCGTCCTGCATGCGCCGCTACACCTTCAAGCTCTATCCCTCGAAGGCGCAGGCGGCCGACCTGGAGCGGCTGCGGCGCATGCACGGCCAGCTCTACAACGCGCTGCTGCAGCAGCGGATCGAGGCGTATCGGCGCTGCGTCGACCCGCTGACCGGCAAGGGCAAGTCGCTCAGCGCCTACGACCAGCAGAAGGAATGCACGGCGCTGCGCCGGGCCGATCCGGACTGGCGGCTGGTGAATGCCGATTCCATGGGCCTGACCTGCGATCGCCTGGACCTGGCGTTCAAGGCCTTCTTCCGCCGCGCCCTGGCCGGGGCCGGCGCTTCATCCGGCTTCCCGAAATTCCAGCGCGGCGAGGACTATGCCGGCTGGACCATGCGCAAGCACTGCAGCGGCTGGAAGGTCGAGCCCGGCGCCGATCTGAGGAACGGCCGCATCCGCTGCCAGGGCGTCGCCGGCTGGCTCCGCATGCGGGGCGCTTTCCCGGCCCGGCCGCTCGATTTCCGCACGGCGGATTTCATGCTGCGCGACGGCGCCTGGTGCGTCTCCATCGCCTGCCGCATGCCCGGGCGCCGGGCGCCCGGCGAAGGCGCGGCGCGCATCACGCTCGACCTCATCAGCGAATTCGCGAGGCTTGAAACACTCGCGGACGGCGGACCTGCCGCCGGGCCCATGGCTTCCCCGGAAGCCGAAGGGCCGAATCACCCAGCGGTTCCGGAGGGTTGCACCGGGTCTCCTGCGGCATCCCCGCAAACCGGGGGTGAACAGGGGTTGCTCGCCGTGTGCCGGCCGGTGCGGAAGCCTGCGGCGTCCCCGCAAACCGCGGGTGACCAGGGGTTGCTGGCGGTGTGTCGGCCGGCGCGGAAGCCTGCGGCATCCCCGCAAACCGGGGGTGACCAGGGGACCGTCGTCTCCATCGCCATGATCGCCGCTCTGCAACGCCGCCGCGCGGCGCTGCGGCTGGCCCGGACCGGCAAGCCCTTGTCCCGGCGTGAACGCGCGTTGAAACGCCGGATCGCCCGCCTGCACGGGCGCGCGGCACGGCGCCGGCGCGAGGCGCTGCACGAATGGACCACGGCCGTCACCCGCCGCTTCGCCGCGGTGGAACTGATCGCGCCGCGGGACATCAAGGCCGCCACCCGATCGGGCGCCGGCAGCCGCCGCGATCCGGGCGCCGAGGTGCGGTTCAAGGCCATGCTGAACCGCCGCATCCTGTCCTTCGCCCCGGCCGAGGCCATCGCGATGCTGGACTACAAGCTCGCCGAATCAGGCGGGCGCTTCACCCTCACCGAAACCGACGGCCACCCGGCACATGCGGGCAACACGGTGGTCGCCGTCGCCAAACTCGCCCGCAAAGCAAAGAGGAAAATCGATGAAAAAACTCGTTCTGGATCTCGATGAACTGGACCACGCCCGCGACGCCGCGCGGAAGGTGCTGGACGCGGTGATGGACGACGGCATGGACCTGCAGAAGGCCGGCCGCGCGCTCGAAGCGGTCGGCCGCATTCAGCACGACGCCAAGCTGCGCCTGCAGGCGGCGGTGATCCTGAACGACGGCGAGCACCTGAAGCTCGCCGGCGGGCCGGGCGCCATCGCCAAGCCGGCGGCCGTCAAGCAGGCCGCGGCGGCCTGATGCGGACCGGCGCCGATCGCGGAGCGGAATTCGCCTTCGTGGTGATGATCTGCGTCCTGATCGGCGCCGTGGCCCTCGCCGCCTTCGTCTTCGGGCCGTGAACATGAACGATCCCCGCGACCTCTCCATCGCCGAGCTGCCGCCGGTGCTCGCGACGATCGCGCACGAGATTGGGATCGGCGCCGCGCTCAAGCTCGCGCAGGAATGGGGCGGCGTCGACATTTCCGTGCCCGCCCGCATGACGAGCGATCATCCGATCGCGCGGCTCATCGGCCTCGAAGCCGGATTGAAGCTGCACCGGCTTATCGTCGAACGGGGTTTGGGTGACGGCGTGCGCCGTCTGGAAATACCGCGCGGGCACTACATCGGCAGCCGGGCGCTGCGCATCGAGATCCGGGAGGCGGTTGCCGGCGGCATGCCAAAGCGCCAGGCGGCCTTGAAGTTCGGGGTCACCAACCGCGCGGTCAGGAAGATCTGCAACGGCGTCTACGAGCGCGACGAGCGCCAGCCGAAATTGCTGTAGTGCCGGCATGATGTTGCCGCCGGACGCTACCTGATCTAGCGTTCCGATAACCCCTCCGGCGCGCATCCCGGAACCGTACCGGGCAGCCTTCGGCGGCCCATATCCCCCACATTCGACCCCGCACAACCGCTCGTCGCCGCCGGGGTCGTTTCCATGCTTCGCATCATCGTGTCGCTGCCGCGCAACCGCTGGAACGCCGGCCGGCTGCGGCTCTACAACGACAGCCGCTACCTGCTGCTGGACGTGCCGGCGCGCGGCAAGGCCGACAACGAGGCGGCGGCCAAGGCCGGCAACCCCAGGCGCGACCCGACCTTGCCCTATGGCGACACGCCCGCCGGCACCTATGCGCCCGTCTCCGCCGTCGCGGCGCGGCCCGAGAGCGTCCAGCGCATCGGTGCCTGGTGGTTGCCGATGGAGGGCGTGGACGGCGATGCGCTGAAGGCGAAGCTGAACGGGCGCACCGGTCTCGGCATCCATGCCGGCCGGGGCGATGGCGAGCTGATCGCCACGCATGGCTGCGTGCGGCTCCGCGATGCCGATTTCTCCGCCCTCATCGGCCTGATGGCGGGCCGGCCGGCCAGCCTGTCGATCATCGACGACGACACGGCCGCGGCGGCGTGAGGGCCTGAAGGATGGATTGGTCCTCGATCAAGGGTGCCGTGGGGGGCGCGGCGCCGCTGCTGGGCACGCTTCTGGGCGGCCCGGCCGGCGGCGCCGTCGGCGCCATCATCGCCTCGGCGCTCGGCGTCGAGCAGAACCCGGCGGCGGTCGGCCAGGCCATCGCGCTGGACCCGCAATCAGCCATCAGGCTGCGCGAGATCGAACTGGGCCACGAGGCCGAGCTGCAGCGCCTGATCATGGCCCAGGCGCAGGCGGAGCTGGCGGCCGAGACGGCGCGGATCGAGAGCGTCAACGCCACCATGCGGATCGAGGCGGCATCGGACAAATGGTGGGTGTCGGGCTGGCGGCCGTTCTGGGGCTTCAGTTCGGCGGTCGCCTTCTTCGCCGCCGTCATCTTCATCTTCGCCCTCGCCTGGCAGGCGATCTGGAACCGCGATTCCGAGGTGTGGAAGGCGATCCCCGAGCTGGTCTCGGCCCTTTCCATGCTGTTCGCCATCCCCGGCGCCATCCTCGGCATCGCCAGTTGGCACCGCGGCCGGGAGAAGCGCGCCCGGGCCGGCGACATCGGCGGCGGCGGGGCGCTCGCCGGCCTCGCGGGCGGGCCGGTCGGCAAGATCTTCACGAGGGGGCGCTGATGCCGAGCGAAGTCGACTGGGGCCGCGTGGCGGATTTCCTGCAGGTGGTGGGCGGCCTCGGCGGCGTCATCGCGCTGGTGGTGGTGTTCTGGCTGAAGGGCACGTTCGTCTCGAAGGCCGACTACGAAGCCGACAAGAAGGTCGCGGCCGTCGACCATCGAACGCTGCTCGACCAGATGGCCCTGTTCAATGCCGCGCAGGTCGAGATCAAGGCGGCGCTGAAGAGCCTGCCCGAGATCCAGGAGCTGCACCTCCTCGCCATGTCGCTGGAACGCCTGAACGGCACGGTGGGGGCGCTCGACACCAAGCTGAACGGCTTCGGTGACCTGATGGACCGCCTATCGACCATGGTCGATCGCCACGAAGAGCATCTTCTGGATCGGAAGGGCTGAGATGACCGACTACGCCGAGATCAAGCGCCAGCACCTGCGCCTCACCATGCTGCGCCTGCTGGCGGAAATGCCCGACTACACCTTGAACGCCTCGCTGCTGCAGGAAGGCGCCGACCATGCCGGCGTGCCGGCGCCCCGCGCCGAGGTGGAGGCGGAGATCACCTGGCTGAAGGATGCGGGTCTGCTGTCGATCCGCCGCTTTGGCGGCAACGAGCTGATCATCGCCACCATCACCGATCGCGGGGTCGAGGTGGCCAGGGGCCGGGCGACTGCGCCGGGCGTGAAGAAGCCCTCGCCCAGCGGGCGCTGAGCCATGGGCCGGAAGTCCTCGATCAAGCGGCTGCCGCCCGAGATCCGGGCCGAGATCGACCGGCTCTTGATGCCGGGCACCATGACCTATGACGAGCTGCTGGCGAAGCTGCGCGGCATGGGCGTGACCGAGGTCTCGCGCTCGGCGCTGCACCGCTACGGCGCCAGCTTCGAACAGGTGGCGAAGGCGCTGAGGGAGAAGCGCGAGATCGCGCGCGCCATGGTGGCGGAGCTGGGCGAGGAAGCCGATATCTCGCCCATCCTGATCGAGCAGCTGCACACCATCCTGTTCCGCCTGCAGACCGAGGCGATGAGCAAGGAAGGCGAGGAAGGCGGCGGCATCTCGGTCAAGGATCTCCGCGCCCTCGCCACCACCGTGCGGCAGTTGTCGCTCGCCACCCGCGACCAGGTGAAGCTGCGGGCCGAGATCCGCCAGCAGCTGGCGAAGGAGATGGCCGAGGGCGCGGAGAAGGTCGCGAAGAGCGAGGGCCTGTCGGCCGAGACGATCGAGAAGATCAAGCGGCAGTTCCTGGGTCTCGCGGCGTGAATACCGCCGTGCACGCCGTCGACCTGCCGAAGGCGGAGCCCGGCTTCAGCCTGCTCTTGCCCTACCAGCAGCGCCTGATCGCCTCGACCGCCAATGTCATCGTGGTGGAGAAGTCGCGGCGCATCGGCCTGTCCTGGGGTGCTGCCGCCGGAGCCGTGCTGGCCGCCGCCGCGGCCAAGTCGGCCGGCGGCATGGACGTGCTCTATATCGGCTACAACCTCGACATGGCCCGGGGCTTCATCTCGGACGCCGGCGGCTGGGCCAAGGCCATGAGCCACGTGGCCTCCGAGGCGCAGGAGTTCCTGTTCAAGGATGCCGACCGGTCCGGCGACCGCGAGATCCAGGCCTTCCGCATCACCTTCGCCTCCGGCTTCGAGATCATGGCGCTGTCGGCGCGGCCCCGCAGCTTGCGCGGCAAGCAGGGCCTGGTGATCCTGGACGAGGCCGCCTTCCACGATGCGCTGGGCGAGTTGCTGAAGGCCGCCATGGCGCTCCTGGTCTGGGGCGGCCGGGTCTGGGTGATCTCCACCCATGACGGGGAATCGAACCCCTTCAACGAGCTGGTCCAGGACACCCGCGCGGGCAAGAATGGCTACGAGCTGCAGCGCATCACCTTCGAGGATGCGATCCGCGAGGGGCTGTACGCGCGCGTCTGCCTGGTCAAGGGCATCCCCTGCACGCCCGAGGGCCAGGCCGCCTGGGAGGCGGAGATCCGCACCGCCTATGGTTCGAACGCGGCCGAGGAGCTGGACGTCATCCCGTCCTCCGGCTCCGGCGCCTATCTGCCCGGCACGCTGATCCGCGCCTGCATGGACGAGAGCCTGCCGGTGCTGCGCCTGTCGCTGCCGGATGATTTCGTGCACCGGCCCGAGCACGAGCGCCGGGCCGAGATCGACGCCTGGCTGGCGGTCGAGGTGGCGCCGCGGCTCGATGCCCTCGACCCCTTCCTCGCGCATGGCTTCGGCATGGATTTCGGGCGCACCGGCGATCTCTCGGTCATGTGGCCCTGGGCGGAGGAGCGGAGCCTGCGGCTCCGCACCCCCTTCATCGTCGAGCTGCGCAATGTCCCCTTCGAGGATCAGAAGCACATCGTCTTCTGGATCGGGGACCGGCTGCCGCGTTTCCGCTCGGCGGCGCTCGACGCGCGGGGCAACGGCCAGTTCCTGGCCGAGGTCGCGATGCAGAAATGGGGCGCGGCCCGGGTCGAGATGGTGATGGCGACGGTGGAGTTCTACCGATCGGCCTGGCCGAAGCTGAAGACCCGCTACGAGGACAAGTCGATCCTGGTGCCGATGGATGCCGACGTGCTGGCCGACCACCGCCTGGTGCGGATGGAGAAGGGCGTGGCCGGCATCCCCTCGAAGGCGCGCTATCGCGGCGCGGACGGCAAGGAGCGACACGGCGACAGCGCCTCGGCCGATCTCCTCGCCGTGCACGCGGCCGAGCGCGAGGTGTTGCCGGTCGAGTTCCAGGCGGCGGGCGAGCCGCGCCTCTCGGCCCGGCTGGAAGAGCCGGCGCCGGTCAACCACCTCGATCGCTTCTCCGCGCAGGCGGGCGGGCCTGACAGCGTCGCCCGCGACCTGCAATTCGACGGGTTCTGATCATGGCCTTGAAGCTGACCATTCAACCCCCCTTGTTCGAGGAGATCGCGACCACCGCCGATGGCCGCGACATCACCGAGCCCTGGATGGGGCCGCTGCTCCAGCCGCGCGACCCGCTGCTACGCGCCCGGGGTTTGAACTGGGGGATCTACGACGCGGTGCTGACCGACGACCAGGTGAAGAGCTGCTTCCAGCAGCGGCGCCTGGCGGTGGTGTCGAAGGACTGGGTGGTGGAACCGGGCGACGACAGCCCGGCGGCGGCGAAGGCGGCGGAGGAGCTGGAACAGCAGCTCGGCCGTCTCGACCTCGACCGCATCACCGATCGCATGCTGCATGGTGTCTTCTGGGGCCACGGCATCGGCGAATGCATCTGGAAGGTGGACCAGAACCGCGTCCACCTCGCCGATGTCCGCGTGCGGAAGGCCCGGCGCTTCCGCTTCGACCCGGAGCGGCGCTTGCGTCTCCTCACCATGGCCGAGCAGCTGGGCGAGGTGATGCCGGAGCGGAAGTTCTGGACCTTCGAGACCGGGGCCGACAACGACGACGAACCCTATGGGCTGGGCCTCGCGCATTGGCTCTACTGGCCGGTCTATTTCAAGAAGGGCGGCGTGAAGGCCTGGCTCACCTTCATGGATAAGTTCGCCTCGCCCACGGTGGTTGGGAAGCACAATCCGGGTGCTGCGCCGGAGGAACGCGACAGGCTGCTGGCCGCGGCCAAGGCGGCGATGTCGGATTCGGCCGTCGTCATCCCGGAAGGCATGGTGCTGGAGCTGATGGAGACCGCGCGCTCGATGGCGGGGAATTTCGAGCTGCTGCCGGAATACATGGACAAGGCGATCAGCAAGGTCGTGCTCTCCCAGACCATGACGACGGATGACGGTTCGTCGAAGGCCCAGGGCGAAGTCCATATGGACGTGGCCGAATGGGTGGTGAAGTCGGACGCCGATCTCGTCTGCGGGTCCTTCACCGCCGGGCCGGCGCGCTGGTGGACCGATTGGAACTACGGGCCGGAGGTGGCTGCACCCCGGCTGCGGCGCCTGGTCGAGCCGGAGGAGGATCTGGGGGCGCGGGCCGAGAAGGACCAGAAGATCAAGGCGCTCGGCTTCGAGCCCGACGAGGCCTACGTCAAGGAAACCTACGGGCCGCACTGGAAGAAAGCGAAGCCGGTAGTCGCACCCCGCATCGGCGGTAGGCCGGGCCAACCTTCCGGCGACGATCCGGTGCCCGAGTTCGCCGCCGCCCCGCCGGATGCCGCCGACATCCTGACCGAGCGCCTGCGCCCGGCGGCCGACCAGGTGGTGCAGGGCTGGGTGGAGAAGGCCCGCGCCATCCTCGACCATGCCGGCAGCCTGGAAGAGGCGCGCGACGAGCTGCTGCGCCTCGCACCCGATCTCGAGCCCGCCGCCTTCGCCGGGCTGATGGAGGAGGTGCTGCGCGTGTCTGCCGGTGCCGGCGTGCTGGAAGCCGAGAGAGGGGCATAGCTTCGAATGGCCTTCGAAGCCGAGTGGAGCGGCCTTCCGAACCGGCAGGCGATCGAGTTCTTCCGCCAGAAGACGACGCTGCCGACCCACACCTGGAAGGATCTCGATGGCGCCATGCATGCGCGCGCCTTCGTCGTCGCGGGCGCCACGCGCGACGACCTGCTGGCGGACCTTCGCTCCGCGATCGACAAGGCGATAGCGAAGGGCACCACGCTGCAGGAATTCCGGAAGGACTTCGACGCGACGGTGGCGAAGACCGGCTGGGCCTATAACGGCAACCGCAACTGGCGCACTCGAGTCATCTACGAGACCAACCTGCGCACGGCCATGGCGGTCGGCCGCCACAAGCAGATGTCCGAACCCGCGCTGGTGAGCCGCCGGCCCTTCTGGCGCTACCGCCATGACGACGCCGTGGCCAATCCCCGGCCGCATCACCAGGCCTGGGACGGCACCGTGCTGCGCCACGACGATCCCTGGTGGAAGACGCATTATCCGCCGAACGGCTGGGGCTGCCGCTGCTACGTGCAGAGCCTCGGCCCGCGCGACCTGGCGCGCGCGGGGAAGATCGATGCCGAGGGCAATCCCAGGCCGGACGAGGCGCCGACGCCGCCGGAGAGCACGAAGGGAATCGACAAGGGCTGGGACCACAACCCGGGCGAGGCGGCGCAGGGTAGACCGCTCGCGCCCGAGGAAGGCCGCCCGGTGCCGATGCCCGACCGCTTCGGCCCGCGCGACTATCCCTGGGTGCCGGCCCGGCTCGACCCGGTGCCGGCACCGGTGCCGCTCGGAATTGGCGGCGCGGCGAGCCTGGACGAGATGAAGGCCGGACTGCCGAAGGGAACCTATGCCGACCCGATCGGCAATCGGGTGACGGTCGACGACAGGGTTGTGGAGCATATCGGCTTCGAGGCGACCCGCGACGACGGCCGCGACCGCTACTTCCCGCTGATCCCGGATCTGATCCAGGAGCCGCAGGAAATCTGGGTATCCTTCGTCCGGCGGCCGAACGGCAAGGTCGCGCTTCGCTGGCGCTATGCCAAGCTCTATCAGCTCCCCGGCGTCCGCAGGATGCTGGGCCTGGTAGCGGAGCTGATGCAGGGGGAGCTGGTCGACGTGGTGCCGCTGGGCCTGGAGGCGATGACGCTGTTCCGTTTGGACAATCAGTCGAACGCCGGCCGCCTGCGGCGCGGCTGGCTCGCCTGGCCCAAATCACCGAATAGCGATGAGACGTGAAGGGGGACAGCCAGCGTGCGTCACCCGCTGCGTCTCTCTGCTAGGCCGTAGCGGGGTGCGCCCCTGGCCGAGCCAGCTGAAGGGAACATGGCCATGAGCGGCGTGAGCGTCAAGATCGAGGTCAACATGCAGCCGGCGATCGACGCGCTCAGGCGCCTCGCCAGCCTCGACCGCACCGCCATCCCCGCCGCGCATGACGATGCCGGCCGGCAGCTGCAGGTGATCCACCAGGATCGCTTCGACCGGGAGACCGGCCCCGACGGCACGCCCTGGGTGCCGCTCAATCCCTTCTATGCGAAGACCAAGAAGGGCAAGAAGATCCTGCGGGAGTCGAGCGCGCTGTTCACCTCGCTCAATTGGCAGGTCGAGGGGAGCACGCTCCTATTCGGGGTCGACCGGGTCTATGCCGCCACCCACCAGTTCGGCCGCGGCGGCATCCCGGCCCGGCCCTTCATCGGCGTTTCGGCCGAGGACGCCGACGAGCTGGCCGAGATCTATCTCGACCACCTGCGAACGCTTTACATCGGCGGGGCGGCCAGCGGGTGATCGCCGGCTGATCTTTCGGCGTCTGCATGCTACCAAAGGTGTGGGCGGCGAAGGGGGACGAGCAGGTGGCAGGTTCAGCCGTGGAGGATTCGCAAGCGGTTTCGCCGGTTCGATCCGGTGATCACCCCAGGGTGTTCCGCGAGGTGCCTCACCTATTGTTGACCCTCGATCTGCGCGAGCCGGTCGAGTTGCGGGATTTCGTATCGGTCTTCACCTCCCTGGCGAGCGAGTTCGAGCGCTTCGTCCTCGCCCGCTATCCGGATCTGGAGGGGGGCACCGAGGTCTACGTCACCGAGGTCCGGCGCGGTTCGATTGTTGCCGAGCTGATGCCCTGGGTCGTCATCACCGGCCAGGCGGTCCTCGGGGCGGGCGATTCCATCATGCTGATCGAGGATTTCGTCAACCGTTGGAAGGGACGAATTGGCAGTTACTTCATGCCGGGCGGCAAGGTCGAGGATGCAGACAAGTCGTCGCTGCGGGACTTCATGGGGTATGTGGCCGCCATTGCGAATGACCCAGCTGGCAGCGCCACGCTGGAAGCGGTCGCGTACGAGGACGGCAAGCGGAAGATCCGTGCTCAGCTGAAGTTCGATACCACCCAGGCGCGTGCTGCGCGGGAGCAGATCGAGAACCAGCGACGGGCGCTCGAAGCGAATACCGGGGCCGACCGCGAACGTCTACTAATGGTCTTCGTGCAAACCAATACCAAGACATCAGGCCTCGGCGCGCGCACGGGCGAGCGCGTGGTGGTCGAGGACATTTCGCCAAAGGACCTGCCGCTCATCTATGCTTCGTCGCTCGCCGAAGAGAGGATCAAGCACGAGATCCGCGAAGCCGACGAAAATGTGTTCAAGAAGGGCTTCATCGTCGATTTGAGCATCCAGATCCGGGCCGGCCGGCCCGTTGGATATCGGGTCACTCAGCTGCACCAGGTCATCGATCTGCCGGACGACGCCGAGGGCTGACGACCTACGAGATAGCGACAGCGACCCGGTCCAAGACCGCACCCCCGGAAATAAGGCCCGCCAAGGCCCCTCGAAGCCCTCGCCCGCCCCGGTGTAGCGGCCGGAGGCTCCGACCCCGTTCTAAACCCGTTCGAAAACGATCTGCGGGGCCTTCCGGCCCGCCGTCACACCCCCTATTGGGGTCCGCGCGGGGGAGGAACGCTATCCAGAGCGTGAATTAGGGCCGAAGCGGAACAATCCGGGCGGGGCGGAACGCCTCCGGCCTTGCAAGGGCGGAACCCTCCGGCCGGTTCATCCGGCCGGCAAGCCGACCGGTGGGGCCGGTTTATCCGGCCGGAACACCCTGAGCTGAAGCATTCCTCCCCGAGGCGGGGAGGCACCGGCTCGCAGGCGAGCCGGCTCAGCGGTTCGAGAGTTCCGCCCTTGCAAGGGCGGAACGCGTTCCCGGACGCTGGTCTGTGGGGGGTGCCCATACGGTGCCACCCCATGAGCCGCCCCGCAACCGAGACCGCAACCACCCCCCGGCAGATCGAGATCTTCGCCGCCGGCACCCATACGGCCGCGAACGGGGAGACCCGCGCCTGGTCGGTCGATGATCTGGGCGCCATCGCCGCCGCCTACGACCCGGCCACCTTCATGGCGCCGATCGTGGTCGGCCACCCGAAGATGAACGCGCCGGCCTATGGCTGGATCACCGGGCTGAAGGTCGAGGGCAGGAAGCTGGTCGGCACCGTCGAGCAGGTGAACCCGGAATTCGCCGCGGCGGTGAAGGCCGGCGCCTACAAGAAGGTCTCCGCCAGCTTCTGGCCGCCGGAGGCGAAGGCCAATCCCCGGCCCGGCACCTTCCAGCTGCGCCATGTCGGCTTCCTCGGCGGCCATGCGCCGGCCGTGCACGGCTTGAAGCCGGCCGAGTTCGCGGAGCCCGAGACGGATGTCATCAGCTTCGCCGAGCTGCCGCTCACCGCATCCACCATCAACTTCGGCGCGATCGAGGCTTGGTCTCTGGCCGCCGCCTTCGACGCCGTCCGCCGGCTGTTCCTGAACCGCCGCGAGAGCGTGATCGCGAAGGAGGGCGTCGAGGCGGCCGACAAGGAAGTCTCGAACTGGGACCTGGAGAGCCTCGCCAACGCGGCGGCGAAGCTGCGCGAGGCCGATGCGCCCGCCGCGGCGCCGGCCTTCGCCGCCCCGACAGAACGCCCGACGCCTGAAGAACCCACCGACCATGGAGACGCCGACGTGAACGAGAAGGACAAGGCCGCGCTCGAAACCGAGCAGGCCAAGCTGAAGGCCGAGCGCGAGAAGCTCGACCGCGAGCGAGTCGAATTCGCCGCGGCCAAGGCCGGCCAGGAGAAGACGGCCGACGAGACCTTCGTCGCCGGCCTGGTCCGCGAGGGCAAGGTGCTGCCGGCGGAGACAGCGGATATCGCGCTCGCCTTCGCCGGCTTCGGCGGCGGGACCTACGACTTCGCCGCCGACAGTCCGGAGGCGAAGGGCAAGGCGGCGCTGAAGAAGGTGCTGTCGGGCCTCGGCCCGCGCGTGCCGTTGAAGGAAGCCGGCGCGCCGGGGGCGCATGACGCCCTCGACCACGCCGGTGCCGGCGACGACGTCGCCCGGGCGCTGGCGAGGATCCGCACCGATGCCAAGGCGGCGGGCGAAGGCGACATCGATTCCGCCGAAGCGGCCCGGCGCTATCGCCGCGCGCGCGCCTGAAGGGAGGGAGCGACCCCATGAACCCCGGTTTCACCAAGAACTACATGGCCGGCGGCACCATCGCCTATGGCCGGCTGGTCAAGTTCTCCGCCGACCGCACCGTGGTGCAGGCCGCCGCCGCCACCGACCTGATCGTGGGCGTCTGCCAGCAGCCCGGCGGCGCCGCCTCGGGCGAGCGCGTCGACATCTGCCATTCCGGCATGCCGGAGGTGGAGTTCGGCGGCACCGTCAACCGCGGCGACGTGGTGACGGCCGATGCGGACGGCAAGGCCGTGGCCGCGGCGCCGGCCGGCGGCACCAACAACCGGATCGCCGGCTTCCCCGTCGCCACCCAGGCCTCGGGCGACATCGCGCCGATCGTCATGGCGCTGGGCTTCAAGCAGGGCTGAGGCCCGCACCTTAAGGAGAGAGTTGAATGAGCCGCGCGCCTTTCCCGATCGACCCGGTGCTGACCGGCATCGCGCTGGACTACCCGCTCACCATGGAGCGGCCGCCGATCGCCGACATCATCTTCCCGCGCATGAACCCGCCCTTGGCAAAGGAGGAGTTCACCTATCACAAGTTCCGCCTGGCCGAGGGGATGACCATCCCCGACACCCGCGTGGGCCGGAAGTCGATGCCGAACGAGGTGGAATTCGGCTTCGACGAGGTGACCGACAGCACCCAGGACTATGCGCTGGACGACGTGGTGCCGGATGCCGACTTCGCCAATGCGCCCACCGGCTACGACCCGCGCGACACGGCCGCCCGAAAGATCACCGACCTGATCCTGCTGGACCGCGAGGTGCGCGCCGCGGCACTCGCCTTCGCCGCCGCCACCTATCCGGCCGCCAACAAGGTGACGCTGTCGGGCACCACGCAGTGGTCCCACGCCTCGTCCACACCTGTCAGCGCGATCAACGACGCGCTCCTCGTCCCCATCATCCGCCCGAACACGATGGTGGTGAGCGAGGCGACCTGGGCCAAGCTCTCCACCCATGCCGAGATCGTCTCGGCGGTGCTGGGCAACGACGGCACCAAGGGCATCGCCACGCCCGAGCAGGTGGCGCGCCTCTTCCGGCTCAACCAGGTGGTGATCGGCACGGCGGTGCGCAACACCGCGGTGAAGGGCCAGACCCTCACCCGCGGCTCGATCTGGGGCAAGCATGCGGCGCTCATCTATCGCAACCCGATCGCCGCCGGGACCAAGGACCAGGTGACCTTCGGCTTCACGGCGCAGTTCGGCACCCGCGTCGCCGGCTCCATGCCCGAGCCCAAGGTCGGCATGCGCGGCGCCGTCCGCGTGCGCGTGGGCGAGAGCGTGAAGGAAGTCGTCGCCTGCAACGACGTCGCCTACTTCTTCGAGAACGCCGTCGCGTAATTCACAGGCCCGGGCCTGACACCCCCGGGCAGACAATCGCGGGCGTTGGTGCTTCTCCGCCCGTGATCCTCGCCGGCACCACTGCCAAGCCTGTTCCAAGGGCCGGTGGTGGTGCCGGCAACCCCCCTTCGCTCCTGGCGGAGCTTCGGGGGGCAGGCCCCCTTCAACGAGCAGACGAGGCGATCCGTGGCCAAGAAGCCCAGCACACCCGGCGAGACCAAGACCTATCTCGCCACCCGCACCATCAACCACGACGGCGAGATCTACGAGCAGGACGAGGAGATCGCGCTCGGCGCCGGCCAGGCGCAGCAGCTGCTCGATGTCGGCGCCATCGCCGAGAAGCCCCCCAGCCCTGGCAAGAACACCGGGGCGGAGAAGGCCTCTTGAACGCCGCGGCCGCGGTGCCGGCCGCCTCGCCCGGCTCCGGTGGGGCCGGAGTCGCGGTGGGCCGCATCGTCCATGTCGAGACGATGGTCGACGGCAACCCGCGCCTGGCGCCCGCCATCGTCACCAACGTGCATGGCGGCGTCTTCGACTATGTGAACGCCACGCTGTTCCCCGATCTCGCCCCGCCGCAGCCGATGGGCTCGATCCCGCGCAAGGATCTCGCCCGCCCGGGCTGGCAGGGGGCGGTCTGGTCCTGGCCGCCGCGGGTCTGAGCATGGCCAATCTCTTCCCCGATGCCGAGGAGGACATGGGCCTGGTGCTCGTGGTCCTGGCCCTCTTTCTGGTCGCGATCTTCGGCGCCGGCCTCGCCGCCGGCTGGCTGATCTGGGGATAGGCGATGGACTACGCCGCCCTCCGCGCCCGTCTGGAAGAGGCCGACATCCTCGGCCTCTCCGACGCCGAAATCCTCGCGGCGGTGAACGCCCGCACTCTGCCCGGTAGTGTCGACGCCGTCGACGTCAAGCGCGAGCTGCTGCTGGCGGGCAAGTGGCCGGCGATCGTCATCGCAGCGCGGGCGAACAACCCGGCGGCGGTGAACATCACCGAGGCGCTGGACAGCATCCCGAGCTTCGATCTCGCGGTGGAGCGCTACCTCGCCGCCATCACCGCCGGGCTGCAGGTGCTGGTCGACGTGCCGCTGATCACGGTCGACGAGATGGCCGCCTGTCTCGCGCTCGGCCAGAACAAGCGCAGCCTCGCCGATGTCTGGGCGCTCGGCCCCCTCGATCTGCGGGCGATCGTCAAGGCGAGGGCCGTCTGATGGCCGACAATGTCACGCTCCCGGCGCAGGGCACCGGCACCAGCACGCCGGTCGTTGCTACGAAAGATATCGGCTCGGCGCAGCATCAGCAGGTGATCGTCGGCGGGGGTGTTCTGCTCATCAGCCAGACGCCGACGATCTCGACATCGGCCTATACTGCGAAGGACGCGGTGGGTGGCAAGCTTACCTTCGCTTCGGCGGCCCGTTGGTCTGGCGCGGGCGGGCTGATCGTAGGCCTCAGCATCGACGATCTGGACCAGGAGCGGGCACCCCTGGAACTCGTGCTGTTCAACCAGGATTTCACGGCCTCTTCCGACAACGCGGTTTTCGACCCCTCGGACGCGGATCTCGCCAATCTGATCGCCGTCATCCCGCTCACGCAGTATTTCGACTTCAACGACAATGCGGCGGGCTACGTGGGCAATCTGGCCATCCCCTATGCCTGCGTCGGCGGCACCTCGCTCTACGGCCAGCTCGTGACGCGCGGCACGCCGACCTACACAGCGACCTCCGATCTGGTGGTGAAGCTGCACGTCCTTCGGGATTGAGCGATGCCGAGCGCGGCCCTCGTCGCCAGCATCGTCTCCCGGCGGTTCAATCCGCTTCGCGACGTGGCCGGCTGCTGCCGCTGGTACGATTTGTCCAACCTCGGCACGATCCGTCAGGACGGTTCCGGACTGATCGAAACGATCACCGACCTCTCTCCCTATCGCCGGGATGCGACATGCGCGACGAGCGGCAGCCGGGCGGCCCTCGCGAACGATCGACTGTCTCGACAGTGCGGGTACATCGCCAGCCTGAAGACGACGGGCTATGACGCGGCACAACTGGATGGCGTGACGGAAAGCGCGGCTGCATTCGCGATTTTCCGAAAAAACAACGAGAACAACACAACGGGTATCTGGCGGCTGCACAACACCGCAGGGCAGGCGGCCCACCATCAATGGTCGGATCAGAACGTCTATGACAGCCTCTGCCTTACGCGGCGGCCTTCGATGGGGAACCCGGCAAAAGACTTCTCGCAGTCGACGATTTTTTCGATGCGCATGCGCTCGGCGGGCGCGACCGATGCGCTCCAGGCCCATATCGACGGTGCGCCCTTCTACGCGGACACTACGAGCAACACGGTGTCGCCTCCCTCGACCACTGAAATATTCGGAGCCAGCGGTTATCGAGGCCACGGCTCACTCGGCGAAATCCTCATCTTCAATCGGTGGCTGGAAAACGCGGAATACAACGCAGTGGCTCGGTATCTGGCAGAGAAGTGGAGCGTTCCTCTGGCCGGCATGGCGGTCTGAGATGCTGCTGCTCTTCTCGGGCATATCCGGGGGCGCCCCCGCCTTCAGCGGCAGCTTCGGCGACCGGCTCGCCCTGGCACCGGTGGCGAGCGGTGCCCGCGGCGCGGCGGGCCTGGTCGCCGAGCTGCTGGCCGGCCGACCGGCCGCGAGCGGCACCAAGGCCTCGGGCGGATCGACACCCGACGCGCTGCGCCTGGCGCCGGTGGCGGCTGGCGGGCGCGGCAGCGCCGGCCAGCTCGCCGATCGGATGGCTGCCCGTCCTGGCGCCACGGGCACCAAGGCCGGCGCGGGCGCCGGGCTCGAGGCGCTGGCACTGCGGACGGCGCTCTCCGGTGCCGGCGGCGGGGCCGAGGCCCGGGCGGGCAGCTTCGCCGGGGGATTCGCCGGGCGTCCGGCCTCGGGGGGCGCGAAGGCGGCCTCGGGCGCCGCACCCGGGCGCCTCGGCCTCTCGGCGGCGGGCGCGGGCGCGCGCGGCGCTGCCGGCGCCGTGGCCGATCGGCTGCTCCGGCGCGATGCCGGGCTCGGCCTGCGCCAGGCCTCCGGCGTCTCGCACCTGGTGCTCCGCCTGGTCGAGGGCTTCAGCGCGCTGCCGCCGGTCGAGATCCATGAGCGGGTGAATGTCGAGGGCCGCTTCGGCGAGGCGCCGATCGCGGCGTTGTGGGAGCCGTTCACGGCGGTGGAGGGCCTGGCCGCGTGAACCCCCTCAAGCAGCGAAGCGGTAGGGGCGAGAAATGAAACTCATCCCGAAGATCACCTTCGTTCAGGGGCGGGACTGGCACATCCGCGCCACCGTCCTGCTGCCGGACGGCACGGCCCTCGACCTCACCGGCGCCTCGGTGGAATGGCAGCTGGCCGCCCGCTGGGGCGGCACGGCGCTCATCTCCAAATCCTCCGCGTCGGGGATCGCGTTCCCGGACGCCGCGGGGGGCGTGTTCGAGGTCCACTGCGCGCGAGCCGAGACGGCCGGCATCACCTTCACCGGGCCGGCCGGCCGCCTCATCCACGAGGCGGCGGTGCTGACCGCCGAAGGGTTCAAGAAAACGGTGTTCCGCGGCGAGCTGCTTGTGCTTCCCCGCCTGGTCATTTGAGGAGACGGGCCAATGCTGACGACGGCCGAGAAGAACGTGGCGATGGATGCGCAGGCGGCGCGCATTCCCTTCATGTCGCTGCACACGGCCTTCCCGGGCTCCGGCGGTGCCAACGAGGTGGCCGGCGGCGCCTACGCCCGCAAGGCGGCCAGCTGGGGATCGGCCGCCAGTTCGAAGGTGGACCTTTCCGGCTCCCTCGTCTTCGACGTGCCGGGGGGCACCACCGTCTCCTGGCTCGGCTATCAGTCGGCGAGTTCCGCCGGCACCTATCGCGGCTGCATGCCGCTGGGCGGCGCACCGAAGGAATTCACCGTCGATCCCACCACGGACGTCTTCCGCGCCGAAGGCCACGGCTATGCCGATACCCAGACGGTGGTCTTCTTCGGCGGCAGCTGTCCCACGGGGTTGACCGAGGGGCAGATCTATTTCGTCCGCGATGCCACGACCGACACCTTCAAGGTGGCGGCCACCAGCGGCGGATTGGCGATCGACATCACCGGGGTCGGCGACGTCGACGTGGTGGTGTCGAAGATCACGCCCGAGACCTTCGGCGGCGACGGCACCTATACGCTGACCGCCGGCAGCCTGGAGCTGTTCCCGTGACCGGGAACAGGGCCTACCGCCCTTCGGGCACGAGAGCGGGCTTGCCCGATCGTCAAGCGATCGGTGTGAGGCGGGCTCGCCCTCAAGTAGCGCCTGCGCGATAGGGCACACCAATGCCCTACGCCACCCAACAGGACCTGGTCGACCGCTACGGCGAGCGCGAGCTGCTGGAGCTGACCGACAAGGGCAACCTCGGCACGGTCGACGACACGGCCGTCACCCGGGCGCTGGACGATGCTGCCGACCTGATCGAGGCCGCACTTGCCGGGCGCTACGTGCTGCCGCTGAACTCGGTGCCGCGGCTGCTCACCAGCCTCGCTTGCACCATCGCCCGTCACAACCTCTTCGCCGAAGGGCCGCCGGAGCATGTTCGAAAGGCTTTCGAAGATGCCCGGAAGACGCTCGCCGACATCGCCGCGGGGCGCGCGGTGCTGCAAGTGGAGGGCATCGCCCCGGCGGCGGCCGGCGGCGGCGCCGTGCTGGTCGACGCGCCGGAACGGCGGTTCAGCGACGACACGCTCGGCGACTACATGGGGCAGCACTAATGCTGCGCGAGGTAATCGCCCGGCTGAAGGAATCGGCCTGCCCGCCGCTGGTGGAGGTGGAGGGTGCCGCCGCCTTCGCCGCGCTCAGGGCGCCGCCGCAGCGCCTGCCGCGCGCCTATGTGCTGCCGGCATCCGACACCGCCGGTCGCAACCAGCGGATCAGCGGCACCGCCCAGCAGGTCAGCAGCCAGATCTCGCTCCTCGTGCTCGCGGGCTCCAAGCGGGATGCGCGCGGCGAGGCGGCCGCCCTCGACCTGGAACAGCTGCTGCAGGCGATCCGGCCGCGGCTGCATGGCTGGGCGCCCGGGGTGGGGTTCGAGGGATTCGATTTCGTCGCGGGCAGGATGCTGCGGATCGACGAGGGGGTGCTCCATTGGGAGGACCGCTTCTCCACCAGCCACATGATGTTCGGAGGCGCCTGATGAGCGAAGCCGCGAAGCCTAAGCCGCGCCGCGAGGGCGGCGCCTACGAGATCCGCGAGGGCGTGCGCGTGCGGATCGAGGAACCGACCGTCTTCCGGCCGGGACCGGCCGGCGGAGAGGGGCCAGCCGGTGGCCCCGCCACCCCCAAGGCGAAGAAGAAGGACTAGAGCATGTCGATTTCCTTCCGCGACCGGCTGATCCTGGCCAAGCGCGAAACCGTCTACGGCACCGACCCGACGCCCACGGGGGCGGCCAATGCCATCCAGCTGTCGCGATCGGAGATCGTGCCGCTGGAAGCCGACCTGATCGACCGCGGCCTGATCACCGGCAACCTCGGCGCGACGCCGCTTCTGGTCGCGGGCCTGCGCACGCGGGTGCAATGCGCCGTCGAGATCGCGGGCGCGGGTGCTGCCGGCACCGCGCCGGCATACGGCGTGCTGCTGCGGGGCGCGGGTCTGTCGGAGACGGTCACCGCGTCCACCAAGGTCGATTACGAGCCGGTCTCCACCGGCTATGACAGCGTGACGCTGTACGGCTACATCGGACCGATCCTGCACAAGATCCAGGGCGCGCGCGGCGCCTGGGGGATCGAGTTCGCCGCCCGGTCGCTGCCGCTCTTCACCTTCGACTATCTCGGCTTCTTCGCCGATCCCAGCAACGTCACCCAGCCGGCGGGCGATTTCAGCGCCTTCCGCGACCCCCTGCCGGTGACCGAAGCGAACACCCCCACGGTCGCGATCGACGGCTACACGGCCGTGCTGCAGAACTTCGCGGTGTCGAGCGGCAATGTCGTCAACTACGTCGACCGGCCGAACCGGCGCGAGGTGGAGATCACCGATCGCGCCATCACCGGCCAGGTAGTCATCGAAGCGCCCACGGTCACCGCGAAGGACTTCTATGCGCTGGCCAAGGTGGGCAGCCGGCATGCCGTCTCCATCGTGCATGGCACCGCTGCTGGCGACATCGTCGAACTGGCGGCGCCGAAGGTGCAGCTGTCGAACCCGCGCTACAGCGAAGACAACGGCGCCACCATGCTGACCATGGACGTGCGGCTGACGCCCGATGCCGGCGACGACGACATCACCATCACAGTGCGCTGAGAGGACGGGGCAGAGCAGATGTTCAAGCTGATGGACGAACCCGCCTTCGACTGGAACGTCGATGTCGGCGTGCCGGCCGGCCCGGGCGAGGACGGCGAGAACGCCATCCGGGCCGAGCGCTTCGTCGGCCGCTTCGTGGCCTTGCCGATCGCCGAGGTGCAGGCCCCGGACCGGGACATCGCCGAGATCCTGCGGCGCGCCTGGCGCGGCTGGCGCGATGTCCAGGGCGAGGACGGCGAGCCCGTCCCCTTCAGTGAGGCCGTGCGCGACCGCATGCTGGAGATCGCCTATGTGCGCCTCGCGGTCTGGTCCGCCTATCTCGAAGCGCTCCTCGGCGGCGCGCGCCGGGGAAACTGAGAGCCGCCGGGGAGAGATGGGCAAGCCCGGCGCGAACGTCCGCCCGCGAGACGGCCGAGGGGCTGCGGCGCTTCGGCGCGCCCGCCGAGCTGATCGCGCAATGGGAAAGCGAAGCCGCCCGGCAGGGCGAGGATCTCGGCATCTGGCCCGATTGCTGGGACGCGCTTCGCCTCTTCCTCGCCATGGGAACGCAATGGCGGCTGGCCGGGATGAGCGCGCTGCCGGCCGGCCTCGACTACGCCGCGCTGCCGGCGGTGCTCTCCATGCTGAACCTCGCCCCCTCCGGGGAACTGCTGGCCGACCTGCAGGCGATCGAGGCGGGCGCGCTGTCGGCGCTGCACGCGCAGGCGAAACGGCGGTGAGCCGATGACCCAGATCACCCTCGGCCTCCGCATCACCGCCGACGGCTCGGCCGTGGTCACCACGGCGAAGCAGACCGAGGCGGCGATCGGGCGGATCGGCCAGGCTGCCGCGGGTGCCAACCAGCAGCAGGCCGGCGCCGCGGCGGCGGCCGGCCAGGCGGCGGCGCAGACGGCGCGCGCAGCGCAGGTCTCGGCCCAAGCCGCCGATCGCGCGCGCGGCGCTTTCGCCCGCATGGGCGAGGGCGCGCGGGAGAGTTTCCGGCAGGTGACCGCGGGCCTGGCGCCGCTGCCCGGGCAGCTCGCCGGTGTCGGCCAGTCGGCGCTCGGCGCCGCCGGCGGATTGAAGGCGCTGACTGTTCTCGGCGCCGCGCTCGGCCTCGGCAAGATGGCGATCGACGCCGCCTTCGTCGCCGACCGGTTCCAGAAGCTGGAACTCCGCCTCTCCGGCCTGATCGGCACCGGGCAGCGCCTGGCGGAAACCCAGGCCTTCCTGTCCGAGACGGCCCGGCGCCAGGCGCAGCCGCTGGAAGCGCTGATCGACAGCTATTCCAAGCTGCTGCCGCTGCAGCAATCCGGCCTTCTCACCACCGGACAGGCGCGCGCCATCCTGACCGGCTTCAACGACGTGGCGGCGGCGACCGGGGCGACCACGGCGCAGCTCGGCCAGTCGCTGTTCGGGCTGGCGCAGGGCCTCTCGGCGGGCACGCTCAGGGCCGAGGAGCTGAACCAGGTGACCGAGCCCGTGCCCGGCCTCTTGCAGAAGCTCGACCAGGCGGCGGGGCTGACCGCCGGCGGGTTCCGGAAGCTGGTGGTCGAGGGCAAGGTCACTTCCGAGATGTTCCGCGACATCCTGATCAAGGCGCTGCAGGGTTATTCGGGGGCCGCCGAGAAGACCGCCGATACGCTTTCCGCCTCCATCGTCCGGCTGAAGAACGCGCTCAACGATCTCGCGGTGGTGGCCGGCGGGCCGGTCGCCAAGATCCTCGGCTTCGTCATCGGCAAGACCGCCGATCTCATCCAGCCCGAGATCCCCGACCGCGCCCGCGAGCTGGAAGCCGAGCGGACGCGGCTGCGCGCCGACATCGACCGGCAGTCGCCCGGGGCCACCGATGCCATCCGCCGGAACCTGGTGCAGTCATCCCGCGAGCGTCTGGCCGTGGTCGAGGCGGAGCTGGCCGAGATGTCGGAGATGCGCCGCCGCCTCGGCCAGGCCGACGGCCTCAACCAGACGATCAATTCCCGCGACCAGACCGGCAACCGGGCCAGCGAAGCCTTGAAGAGCGTCACCGCCAATGCCGAGGCGCGCGAGAAGCTGGCGAAGGCCGAGAAGGACCTGCAGGACGCCATCGCCGCCGGCCTCGACGTGAACGGCAGATATGCGGCGGCGCTGGGGAACGTCCGCTTCCAGCTCGACAGCCTGAAGGACCCGGTCGCCGACCAGCTGAAGGGCCTCCGCGACGAGACCCGCCTCTTGGGCGAAGCCGGCATCGGCCGGGCGCGCCAGGAAGCGCTGTTGAAGGCCGAGCAGGCCGCCATCAGCCGCGGCATCCCGCTCTCGGCCGAGGAGCGGGGCGCGGTGCTGGCCTCGGCCGAGGCGCGGTACCGGAAGGCGCAGGCGATCGAGGACGAGGCCGAGGCACTGAAACTGCTCGACGCCGCGGCCAAGGCCGAACTCGCCAACATGGTCGATGCCGAGCGCGCGCGGAAACAGGCGATCGTCGATCGGGACACGGCCTTGCGGGAGCGCACGAAGTCCGTCTCCGAGGATCTGCTGGGGCTTCGCGAGCGGAACGCGGTCAGGGAAGGCGACGGCGCCACCGTCTACGACATCGGCATCGAGCGGGCGCGGCGCTGGAAAGAGGAGACGCTGAAGGGCCTCGACCAGGCCGCCGACGGCTACCAGGACTTCGCCGACAAGGTGCAGGAGGTGTTCGAGGGCCAGGTGGCGCAGGCCTTCGAGGACTCGCAGGAGGTTTCCGGCGACTGGGTCGACGGGCTGCGCCGGGGCTTCCGCGACCTGAAGCGGACGGTGGACGACTGGGGCGGTTTCACCGCCGACACGGTGCGGGCCGCCTTCCAGACCGGCGAGGAGGCCTTCATCCGCTTCGTCAAGACCGGCAAGGCGCAGATCGGCGACTTGGGCGACTTCATCCTGGAGACCTTCGCCCGGGTGATCTATCGCCGCACCGTCGGCCGGGCGATCGAGGGCATCGTCGACGAGGTGCTGGAGATCCTGGGCGGCGGCGACACGCCGCCCGCGCCGATGCCGAAGCCGGCACCGGAAGACAACATCTTCGCGGGCGTCTTCCATGCCGGCGGGCGCGTGGGCGGGCCAGCGCCGCAGCGCCTGGTGCCGGCGCATGTCTTCGAGGGCGCCCGGCGCATGCATGCCGGCGGCGTGGTCGGCTTGGCGGCGGATGAGCGGCCGATCATCGCGCGGGTGGGCGAGACGGTCTCCACCCCCGAACAGATGGCGGCGCGCGGCGGCACCGTGGTGCAGATCATCGACCAGCGCCGGTCGGGCGCGGCGGTGGAGACCGAGGAGAGCACGGGGCCGGACGGCATGCGGATGATCAGGGTCGTCATCCGCGACGAGGTGGGCCAGGACCTGCGCACCAACGGCCCGATCGCCCGGTCGATGCAGGGCCAGTTCGGCGCCCGGCGCGCCGCCACGGTGCGGGGATAGGGGCCGGCCATGCCACTCAGCTCCTGGCCCGTGGGCCTGCCGACCGATCCGCTGTCGCAGGGCTATGACGAGGGCTTCGGTGACAACCTGGTCCGCACCCAGATGGAACTCGGGCCGCCCAAGAAGCGCCCGCGCAGTACCGCGGCGGTGCAGCCCCTCACCGTCACCTTCGACCTCACCCGCGCGCAGGTGGCGACCCTCGAAGCCTTCTATCAGGCGACGCTGGGCCAGGGGTCGCTCAACTTCACCTGGACGCATCCGCGCACCGCCGCGGCGATCGAGGTGGGGTTCCGCTCGCCGCCCCGGATCAGGCCGGCCAGCAACAGCCACGGCGAGGCCTGGGACGCGACCTGCGAGTTCGAGGTGTTCCCTTGATTGGCCTATCGCCCTTCGGGCTACATGAGGCCGGAATTGCCCTCTCCGGTGGGGGCGCCTGATGGCCTTGTCTCCCGCCGCCACCGAATCGGCCTTCGCCGCGGAGACGGCCGAGGTCTGGCTGAAGCTCCTCACCATCACGCATCCGAGCCTGGCGCAGCCGATCCGCGTGGTGAACGACACCCAGGACCTGGTCAGCCGGGGCGAGACGCACGTCGCCTATCCCTTCGAGATCGACCTGCCGATGCAATCGGCCGAGGAGATGGCCGAGGTGCAGCTCAGCATCGACAATGTCGATCGGGCGATCGGCGACGCGCTCGGCGCCATGGACGGACCGGCCACGGTCAGCATCGAAGTCGTGCTGGCCTCCAGCCCCGACGTGGTCGAGGCCGGACCCTTCGTGATGATCATGCGCGATGTCGAGGTTACCGCCGCCGTGGTGACGGCCACCCTCGCCTTCGAGGACATCCTGTCGGAACCCTTCCCCGCCGAGACCTTCTCGCCCGCGAGATACCCGGGGGTGTTTTGATGCTGAGGGGGGCGGCTTCGCCGCTGGCGCTCCGGTCCGGAACGGCGCGGGCAGAGCCCGCCGCCGCACCGGTCCTCGCGCCGAGCATCCCGAAGCCGGTGCCGCGCGGGGAGCTGCCGGCCTGGGTGGCGCATTACGTCGGCCTGCCTTTCGTCGATCTCGGGCGCGACCGCGCCGGCCTCGACTGCTGGGGCCTGGTGCGGCTGGTCGGCGCTGAGCGCTTCGGCGTGCAGATGCCGGCCTGGGACGGGCGCTATCCCGATTGCGAGCGCCGGCACATGCGGGCAATGGAAGGCCATGTGAAGGCGGTTCTGCCGGCCTTCGAACGGATCTCGCCCCCCGATGCCGGCGACATCGTGCTGGTCAAGGTGGGCGGCCTGCCGGTGCATGTGGGCATCGTGGTGGCGCCGGGCTGGATGCTGCATGCCGAGTTCGGCTGCGACTCGATCGCCGAGCCGATCCTGCGGCCGAACCGGCCGATCTCGGCGATCGAGGGTTTCTATCGCTGGCGGGGGAAGCCGGCGTGAGCGGGTCAGACCTTTGCGGCGCAGGATTCGATGGCGGCCCATGTCCTGGCGGCAGTGGGGTGGATGTCGTAGAGGCCCTTGGCCGACCGCATCTCAACCTTGAATCGATCGTCGGCGATCTCGGCAAAGGTCGCTTCGTAGATGACGAGATAGCCCTCGATCATGGAGACCATCGAAGCGCGCCGGGCGTCCTCGCGAACGACGTAGGACATCTCCTGTGTCCCGATCATCCGCTCTGCGGCGCAGCCGGAAACGAGCTTGTAGTTGCCGGGCCACTCCGCGACGCGCACGGGCTGATAACCTCGGACGTCTTCAATCGAGCTGCAGGCGGCCAGGGTTGCGGCGGCGAGGATGGCGAGGCGCAAGGCGGTCTCCCGTTCGAGATGGCGCCTTATCTAGCCACGCCCAACCACTGGTTGTCCACCGGGCCGCGCCTGGTCGCGCATCCGCACCCGTTCAAGAGCGACCGGCTGATCAAGACCGTCTGCACGGGTACGACGATCGAGGCGATGCTGGCCGAGGCCGGGTTCGAGCCGCGCGTGCTGCCCTTCACCCGGGTCTTCGTCGAGGACACACCCATTCCGCGGCACTGGTGGGGCCGGGTGCGGCCGAAGGCCGGCAGGACCGTCTATGCCCGCGTGGTGCCGGGCAAGAAGGGCAAGAACCCGCTCGCCACCATTCTCAGCCTCGCCTTCATGGCGGCGGCGGCTTTCGCGGCACCCTATCTCGCCGGCACAGTGCTCGGTCTTGAAGGTGTGGCGTTGACGATCGGGAAGTTCGTGATCGGCGCCGCCATCACGATGGTAGGCAAGCTGCTCACCAACGCCATCGCCCCGCCGCCGAAGCCGAAGAACAACGGCGCCGGGCTGACCCAGGCGGCCGAGGTGTTCGGCATCTCCGGCATCAGGAACCAGGCCAATCCCTACGGCGCCGTGCCGGAGTTCTTCGGGCGCATCCGCGTCTTCCCGCCGCTGGCGGCGCAGACCTGGACCGAGATTTCGGGCGACGATCAATACCTGCGCTGCCTGTTCACCTTCGGCCGCGGGCCGTTCGACTTCGCAGACTGGAAGCTGGGCGACACGCCGATCGCGAACTATTCCGGCGTGGAGATGCAGATCCGCGACCTCGGTGCCGGCGATCCGCTGCCCACCCTCAACACCAACGACGTGGAGGAGGAGCCGCTCAACATCGAGCTGGTCTACGAGGACACGCCCCGCATCGTGGTGACGAAGCCGCAGACCGACGAATTCAGCTTCGACATCAGCTTCGCCAGCATGATCCTGATCGACAATGCTGGGCAGAGCCATGCCGTCAGGGTCGAGATCCGGATCGACTATCGCCTGGTGGGGGCGGCCGACTGGATCAACCTGGCGCCCGCCGATACCGGGTCGATCACGCTGGCGAACTGGGACGAGACGGCCTTCCTCGCCGCCAATCCCGACGTGCGGGCCAATTGGTGGAACTATGGCCTGGGGCCGAGGGGCTGGACCTTCTGGAACGTGCATGGCCGGGCCGAGGGGCGCATGCCCTTCCTGATCAACACCGGCGTGCATGCCTTCACCGAGATGTCGACCGGGCCGAAGCGCTTCGGCCTGCTGGTGCGCCCCGGCGCGCCCGGGCAGTACGAGGTGCGCTTCACCCGCGTCACGCCACAGACGGCCTGGCAGTCCGGCACCACGCGCTCGGAGAGCTTCCTCACCGCGCTCCGCTCCTTCCACTACCGCCCGCCGGTCCGGGGCACGAAGGACGTGCTGGTGGCGCTCCGCATCAAGGCGACGGGGCAGCTGAACGGCGCCATCGACAGCCTGAACTGCATCGCGCATCGCCACCTGCCGGTCTGGGACGGGGAGAGCTGGACGGTGCGGCACACCCGCTCGCCCGGCTGGGCCTATGTCTATGCGCTTCGCCAGGGCACGGCGAAGCCGGTGGCCGACGATCGCCTGCAGCTCCAGGACCTGAAGGACTGGGCCGATTGGTGCGAGGAATACGACGGCGGCGACCTGCGCCGGACCTTCGATGCCCGGGTCGATGCCCGGGCCGGGCTGTTCGAATTCCTGCGCGAGGTGGCCTCGGCGGGACGCGCCGCCTTCGGCATGCGCGACGGCAAGTTCGGCATCGTCCGCGACCTGCCCCAGGCGGTGCCGGCCCAGCTGTTCACCCCCAGGAACTCCTGGGGCTTCCGGGCCAGCCGGCGCTTCGTCGAACGCCCGCATGCTCTCCGCGCCAAGTTCCTCGACCCAGACAAGGGATACGAGCAGGCCGAGGTGATCGTCTACGACGACGGCTATTCGGAAGAGACCGCGACCCTCTACGAGGCGCTGGAGCCCTTCGGCTGCACCCGCGGCGGCCAGGCCGGCGCGGACGGCAGGCGGGCTTTCGCCGAATCGAACCTGCGCCCCTGGGAATGGAGCCTGGAGGCCGATATCGAGAACCTGCGCTGTCAGCGCGGCGACAAGGTGCAGGTGACCCATGACGTGATCCGCGCCGGGCTCTCCTCCGGCCGGGTGAAGGCGCTCGTCATGGACGGGCCGAACGTGGGCGGCGTGGTGCTGGACGAGATCTGCCCCATGGAGGGCGGCAAGCTCTACGCCATCGCCTTCCGCCGCCCCCAGGGCTGGCTGTCGGTTTCGGTGGTGACGGCGGCGGGGGAGCAGACGAGTCTTTCCTTCCAGGCCGCCCTGCCGCCGGCCTCGGCGCCGGAGCCCGGCTGCCTCTTCGCCTTCGGCGAGGCGGAGCGCACGGGGCTGTCGGCGATCGTGCGCGAGATCGTACCCGGCCGCGACCTCACCGCGACGCTGCTGCTGGTCCCCGAGGCGCCGGAGCTGCACGCGATCGACGCCCAGCCGGTGCCGGCCTATGTGCCGCCCGCCGCCTATGCGCACCTGCCGGTGCCGGGCCGGGTGGCGGACCTGACGATCAGTGAAGACGTGGTCTATCTGGGCGGCATCGCCCTGCCGCGCCCGGTGGCGAGCTGGCGGCCCGCGGCGGGGGAGTACGCCGCCGGGTTCGAGGTCTGGGAGCGGCGGCCCGCATCCCCGGGCGAGCCGGCGCGATGGGCCTTCATCGCCACGACATCGGCGCATCAATGGCCCTTCGAGCCGAGGGCGCGCGGGACCTCGATCGAGGTGGCGGTGATCGCCGTTTCGTCAGCGGGCCGGAAGATGGCGCTGGCCGATGCCACGACCGCCTTCAAGATCCTGGAGGGCCCCATCGAACGCCCGGCCGATGTCGTGCGCTTCCTGCACGACATCGGCGCCTCGGGCCGGCACCGCTTCACCTGGACGATGCCCACGACCAGGCCGAACTTCGCGGGCGTGCGGTTGCGGCTCCAGGCCGGGCAGGGGCGGCAGTGGGAAAGCGCGGTGGCACTGCATGACGGGCTGGTCACCGCGTCGCCCTTCGAGGTGGAGGCGATGCCGTCCGGCACCTGGACGGTGCTGGTGAAGGCGGTCGATACCGACGGGCTGGAGAGTGCCACGCCCGCCGCCATCACCTTGGGCCTCGGCGATGCCTTGGCCCAGAACGTGATCGAGACGGTGGATCATCGCGCACTCTCCTGGCCCGGCACCGAGACCGGCTGCGCCGTCGTCGCCGACGAACTGCTGGCCGACGATCCCGGCGGCTTCATGTACGCGGCCGACACGACCGCCTTCTATCGCGCGACGGACGATGCGCCGATGTACGGCGCCGATGCCGAGCCGCTCTACCCGGCCGATGACCTGCCGATGTTCACGGCCGATGCGGAGCCGATGTATTCGGTGGTCTTCGCCGGCATGACCTATCTCGCCCCCTTCACGCCGCCGGCACCCGGCCTCCTCATGGCGATCACCGAGGGGGATGGGCCGATCGGCGTGTGGCTGCGGCGGATCTTCCCCGACCCGATGTTCGATGACGATGCGGCGCCGATGTTCGGCGACGATGCCGATCCGATGTATCCGAGCCTGCCCGAGGCGTTTGCGCCGCTGGTCGCCGGCACCCGCGTCGACCGCCAGCCTTACGAGATCGAGGCCCGCATCGGGCCGGGCGTCATCCGCGGCCGGCTCGGGCGCTTCGACGTCATCCTCGACGCGCTCGACCTGGTGGAGCGTTTCGACGACATCGCCGTGCCGGCGGGCGGCATCCGCCTCACGCTTTCCAAACCCTTCCGGGCGGTGAGCAACATCCAGCTGACGCTGCAGGCCGATGGCGGCAGCGCCACCAAGGCCCGGATCATCGACAAGAACGCCAGCCTCGGCCCGCTGATCGGCTGCTTCGACGATCTCGAATCTCTGGTGGCCGGCACCATCGACGCAACCGTGCAGGGCGTTCAGTAGGCCAGAACAGGAGTTCCAATGACCACGCTTCCCGCCGCATCGGATCTGGGCGGCAGCCCGACCCAGGGCACCTTCAAGACGAAGATCCAGGACTTGCGGAACTTCGTCGCCGACCTGCTCGGTACCGACAGCACCAACAAGGTGGCGGCGCGGTCGGCGCTCGGCCTCACCGCCACCGGCGAGGCGCTCGCCATCGCGGCCAGCAAGGAGGCGGCGCGCACGGCGATCGACCTGCCCAGCACGCTCACCGCCAAATGGGGGCACCGGGTGGCGGTGAACCAGGCGCTCACCGCGCTGCCGCTGATCGGTCCGGATCTCGGCCTCAGGAACGCCGTCATCAACGGCGATTTCCGCCTGGCCCGGCGCGGCACCTCGATCGCCTCGCCCAACGGCGCTTATACGCTCGACCGCTGGCTCGGCTTCTGCGGCGCCGGCAACACCATGACCTATTCGCGCCAGGCGCATGCGCTGGGCGCGATCCCGGGCGAGGCGCAGTACTACCTCAGGATGGAGAAGACGGCGGGGGCCAGCTCGGCGCCGGAGGCCCATCAGCGCATCGAGAGCGTGCGCAGCTTCGCCGGCAAGACCGTCGCGGTGGGGTTCTGGGCCAGGGCCGATTCGGCGCGCTCGGTCATCGTCGGCATCACCCAGGTCTTCGGCACCGGCGGCAGTCCTTCCGCATCGGTCAATGCCGGCGCCGGGCAGACCCAGGCCCTCACCACGTCATGGGCCTTCTATTCGCGCCTCTTCACCATCCCCTCGATCGCGGGGAAGACGCTGGGCAGCGACCTCAACGACTATCTCGACCTCTCCTTCGTCTGGGCCACCAACGCCAACGGCAACATCGATATCAGCGACGTGCAGATCGAGGAGGGCGACGTTTCCACGCCCTTCGAACGGCGGCCCGATCCGATCGAGGAGATGCTGGCCAGCCGCTACTACTGGAAGAGCTACGACCGCGACACGGCGCCTGCGACCGCCACGGCGGTGGGCGCGCATGGCGGCGGGATCGACGGGCTGAACAGCGCCGTCCACGTCGTCGACGTCGCCGTGCGCTTCCCCGTGCCGATGCGCAAGGCCGCGCCCACGATCACGCTCTACACCGCGGCCGGAGGCAGCGGGAACTGGACCGGCGCCGCCTCGGCCACCACGGCCGATCTCGGCGCGGGCGGGCTTCGCGTCCGCGCCACCACCGCATCCGGCACGGACGGCAAGGTCTCCGGCCATGTCGTCGCCGATGCCGAACTCTAGGAGCCCGGCCTCATGCAGCGAAGCGGTAGACCGCTTCAAGGCGATAGGCCATACCCGAAGGGAACACTGACATGATCGCCACAGCGCAAGAGAACGGCCACGGCCTGGTGCGCCTCACCTTCTCGGACGGCCGCCCGGTCATGGAAGCGCCGCCGGACTGGCCGGAACTCGCCCTATGGGCCGAGCAGCCGGGCAACGCCATCGCCGCCGCCGACGCAGCCCCGCCGGCCCTGCTGCTGCCCTACCAGGAGGGCCGCAAGGCCGGCTATATCGACCTCGACATCGCGATGGGCAAGCGCCCCGAAGGCGCGCCGGGGTCGGCCGAAAACACCGCCGGCCATGTGACGGATGCGACGCTCACCATGCTGGAGACGATGCGCATTGCGTCCGGCGTGCCGGCGACGCCGGAATGGGCGGCGCTGATCGCGGGCGTGCAGACGGTCAAGGCCGCGCATCCGAAGCCGCCGGAAGAGGAGGAATAGGGCATGCACGGGATAGCCGGGCTCGCCCTCGATCACCTCCTCGAATCGACCCGCGAGGACGCCCGCTTCGCCACCCTCGTCCGCCGCCGCTACCGCTTCTGCGGCGCGGCCTTCGTGGTCGACCTGTCGGGCTGGTCGGCGCTCTGCGAGGCGCGGACCATCGTCGATGCGCTGATGCGCGCGCGGGCGATGCACGGCCAGATCTCGGCGCTGGTGGGCGGGCATGGCGGGCAGGTGGTGAAGACGGCCGGCGACGATCTCTTCGCCGTCTTCGGCGACCCCGCCCGGGCCGTCGCCTGCGGGGCCGAGGTGATCTCGCGCTGCCGCGACCAGCTCGAGGACGGGCTGCTGGCGCCCTGCATCGGCATCGCCTCCGGCGAGATGCTGGTGGTGCCCGACCAGGATCTCTGGGGTGCCGCCGTCAACCGCGCCTCGCGCCTCGCCGAGGATACCGCCACGGCCGGCGATCTCCTGGTCGACCAGCAGACGCTGGACGCCATCGGCCCCGATCGCTGGAAGAGCGAGGGCATCGAATACCGCCTCGCCGGCCGGACCAGGCTCGCCCGGAAGATCCTGCTGTGAGCATTCCCCCGTCCGCTTCGGCCGGCCTCGACGGCGGCGGCGGGCGCGGCTATAACCCCGCTCCGACGTTCCCGCTCTGCTCGCGCATCGGGCTTTCGAAACCCCTTCGAAGGGGTGAGGCCCCGCCCGGCGACAGGCGGGGCCTTCGTGTATCAGGCCGCCCCGAAAACACCCCTGTCGGCCACCCTCCGCCCGTGCTTCAATGCAACCAAAGGGAGGGAGGGGGACATGGCGCTCTTTTTCTACGTGCTCGGGTTCATCGCTATCGGTTTTGGTGCCCTGGCGGTGGTCTCGGTCACACACTTCGAAGCCGGGTTGCTCCTGATCGGCGCCGGCATCGCCTGCCTGCCGGTCGGCCGCGGCCTCGACGATCTCCGCGCCATTCGATTCGGCGTGGAAGCCATCCAGCGCCTGCTCACCCCGCCGCCGCCGACGGTGGAGGCCCACCCCATCCCGAAGCCCCCGGAGGAGCCGCCGCCCGCCGCGGACGACCCGCCCCACCCGGGCAGCGCCTATACCCGCGCGGTCACCGGCATCCGTCCGCCCCAGAGCTGGGATTCGTGAGCCCGTCCAGGTCGCGTTTCGCACCCTTCAAAGAGGGTTCAAAAGCCCCCTAAACCCCCGCTCCGGCCCGGACGAAACCAAGTGTCCCAAATCGGCTTTTTGGACGGGACCAAGTGTCCCGCTACAACGGCTCACTCCCTCGCGCTGCGCAGCGGCGTGGGGGAGGGCTGGGGTGGGGGTGGTGACGGCACGATGACGGTGGACGAAAACGGCAACCACCCCCACCCAACCCTCCCCCAAGCTCACGCTTGAGGGAGGGCATTATTTTTTGAGCCAGCGGAACAGCTCGTCCATCCGCGCCTGCACCAGGGCGCCGCCGTCGCGGCTCTTCCAGTCGTAGAGGCCCTGGCCCGACGGGCGGCCGCGATGGCCCGCTTCCACCAGCTTGCCGATCGAAGCCGGCGGGTCGCGGTCGACGTTCAGGTCCGGCTGCAGGAAGCGGGCGAAATGGTACATGGTGTCGAGCCCGCCGACATCGGCGGATTCGATCGGGCCGGTCACGGCGAGGCGGCGGCCGAAGCTGTTCCTGACCACCGCGTCGATCGCCTCGGCGCTGGCGGCACCCGAGGCCCAGAGCGCCCAGGCCTCGCGGAGCAGCGCGAATTGCAGCCGGTTGCCGATGAAGCCCGGCACCTCCTTGTCGATCACCACCGGTTCCTTGCCCGCCGCGCGCAAGGCCTCGCAGACCCAGGGGGTGATGGCCGGATCGGTCGCGGGTCCGGCGCAGACCTCGACCAGCGGGATCAGCTGCGGCGGATACCAGAAATGCGTCGCGATCACCCGCTCGGGATGCTTCACCTTCGCCACCAGCGCGGAAGCCGGCTGGCCGCTGGAGGAGCCGAGGACGACGGCGGGTGCGCAGATGCGGTCGAGCTCCTCGAAGATCGCGTGCTTGAGGGCCAGGTCCTCGGTCACCGCCTCGATGACGAGTTCGGCGCCGGCGGCGTCCCCGATGCTGGTCGATGTCCGCACGCGGCCGAGCGCGGCCTCGGCCCCGGCGGCGGTCTGCAGGCCGTGGCCGACGAACTGCTGCAGGCTGGCGGCGATGTTGTGCTTCGCCTGTTCCAGGCTGTCGGCCTTGCGCCCGATCAGCCGCACCGTCTTGCCGGCGGCGGCGAAGACCTGGGCCACGCCGTGGCCGATGATGCCGTTGCCGATGACGGCGACCGTGTTCAATACGCCGGGCATTCCCGCCTTCTCCTCCCTGATGTCTCGAGGGAGCGAGGCTAGCGCGAATTGCGGCGTACCGACCAGAGAAACAGCAGGATGGCCGGCAGCCCGGCGGCGAGCGAGGCGGGGCCGAGCGCGCCATAGCCGATATGCTCGGCGACGCCCGCGGCCAGCGCCGAACCCAGCGCGAGGCCGACATAGCCGGCGGAGGAGTTGAGCGCGAGGATGCTGCCGCGCGCCGCCTCCGGCCCCTGGGAGGACAGATGCGCCTGCTGCGGGGCGGCGAACATGGTGCCGAAGCCGGCACCGGTGGCGACCACCGCGGCGGCGGCGAGCGGACCGAGCGGCAGGGACAGGAGCGCCGCCATGCCGGTCAGCCCGGCGAAGCTGACCAGGATGGTGGTCCTGGACCCCAGCCGGTCGGTCATGACGCCCGCCGCCGCGTTGCCGGCGACGCCGCTGACGCCGAAGGCGAGGAGCGCGGTCGGCAGCGCGCCCTGGCCGAGGCCGAAATGATCGACCAGCAGCAGGCCCATCAGGCCGAAGATGCTGAACTGCGCCGTGAGATTGAGGATGGTGACGCCATAGCCGGCGGCGAGCCTGGGATGCGCCAAGAGGCCGCCCAGCGCCCGCAGCGACACCGGCGCCGGCGGCGGCCGGCGCGGCAGGGTGAGGAAGGCGGCGAAAGCGGTGAAGAGCCCGAGCGCGCCGATGCCGGCGATCGCCTCGCGCCAGCCCAGTAGCTGGCCCATCCAGGTGGCGAGCGGCACCCCGATGACGGAGGCGAGCGTGAAGCCGCCGAAGACGGCGGCGAGTGCCCGGCCGCGCCGCTCCGGCTCGACGATCAGGCTGGCGGTGGCGGACGAACTGGGGCCGATGAGCGCGCCCCCCAGCGCGGCGAGCACGCGGGAGGCGAAGAGCTCGCCGACGCTCGCCGCCATCGAGCCCCAGAACGACCCGGCGGCCAGGAGCAGAAGGCCGCCCACGATCATCGCCCTGGGCGGCAGGCGGCTGCCCAGCAGGCTCTGCATCACCGGCGCGGAGAAGGCGAAGGTGAAGGCGAAGGTGGCGAGCAGGCCGCCGGCGAGGCCGGGTGCCGCGCCGAACTCGCGCAGCATCGGTCCGGCGAGGCCGAGGACGACGAGCGACGTCGTTCCCACCGTGAACATGCCGAAGGAAAGGACGGCGAGGGTGACCCCGACGGGAAGCGGTGCTACCCCCACTTCACCTCCGGCGGCAGCGACATCAGGATCGCTTCCACATTGCCGCCGGTCTTGAGGCCGAAGGTGGTGCCGCGGTCGTAGAGGAGATTGAACTCCACATAGCGGCCGCGGCGGACGAGCTGGTGCTCGCGATCCTCGGCCGTCCAGGGCTGCGTGAAGCGGCTCCTGACGATGCGCGGATAGACGTCGAGGAAGGCCTCGCCCACGTCGCGGACGAAGGCGAAATCCGCTTCTGCATCGCCGGTCGCGTGCCCGTCGAAGAAGATGCCGCCGGCGCCCCGCGGCTCGTTCCGGTGCGGCAGGAAGAAGTACTCGTCGCACCACTTCCTGAACTTCGGGTAATAGGCCGGGTCATGCGCGTCGCAGGCGCCTTTCAGCGCCGCATGGAAGGTCTCCGCCGCCTCGGGGTCGGGCGACATCGGGGTGAGGTCGCCGCCGCCGCCGAACCAGGCCTTGCTGGTGACGATGCGGCGGAGATTCATATGCACCGCCGGCACCTTGGGCGAGCACATATGCGCGACCAGCGAGATGCCGGAGGCCCAGAACAGCCCGTCGCCATCCGCCGCGCCCGGAATCTGCTGGCGGAACTCCGGGCTGAAGGCGCCGAAGACGGTGGAGCAGTTGACGCCCACCTTCTCGAACACCCGGCCCTTCATCACGCTCATCACCCCGCCGCCGCCGCCGTCGCGTTCCCAGGGCTTGCGGGTGAAGCGGCCGGCGGGGGCCGGTCCGCCGCCCTCGTCCTCGATCGCCTCGAAGGCGGCGCAGATGCGGTTGCGCAGATCCTCGAAATAGGCGCGGGCCTCGTTCTCGAAGGCGGCGACCAGGGCGGGCATGGCACTCATGCGGAAAGCTTCTCTCGCGTTCGGGGTTCGTGATCTTCGCCTGCCTCGCCAGGGTAGCCCTTCACCTGGCGGAGCGCTTCCGACAGCGCGATGCCGGCGGCGACGGCGACGTTGAGCGAGCGGAAGCCCGCCCGCAGCGGAATGCGCAGCCGCGCATCGGCGAGCGCATGCACGTCATCGGGCACCCCGGCGCTCTCGCGGCCCATCATCAGCACGTCGTCCGGGCGGAAGGCGAAGGCCTGCAGGGGCGTGTCGCCCCGGGTCGAGAGCAGCACCAGCCTGCGCCCGGCGATGGCGGCGCGGAAGGCCTCGAAAGTCGCGTGGCGAACGATGGCGGCCGCGGACAGATAGTCCATCCCGGCGCGCTTCAGCTGCGCGTGGCTGAAGGGAAAGCCGCAGGGCTCGATCACATCCGCCGGCACGCCGAGGCAGGCGCAGAGCCGCAGGATGCTGCCGAGGTTCGGCGGGATGTCGGGCTGATAGAGGGCGAGCCGCATGATGGGTCTTTCCTATCGCGCGGCCGCGGGTTTGTCCTTCGCGTAGTGAGGTTGCCCCCTCCCAACCCTCCCCCATCCTTCGGACGGGGGAGGGCTCACTAAAGCTCCCTCCCCCGTGTCGCGCAGCGGCATGGGGGAGGGTTGGGGTGGGGGCCTCTTCGCGGTCCGAACCGGTTAGATATCGGACAGAGTAGACCGGATAGATGCCTGACAGTTTTTGTGGGTCGGCGAGGAGGGTTTGCCGATGCCATGGAAAGCGACGTGTGAGATGGACGAGAAGCTTT
>Ga0164290_1000808_pt1 | contig 77383 bp, 88 predicted proteins | sample Micstemetagenome_FD_108782 | JGI IMG/M metagenome (GOLD analysis project Ga0164290, IMG submission 108782) | Contaminated culture microbial community from soil near Moab, Utah, USA - Microcoleus steenstrupii SON62 (Illumina Assembly) | ecosystem: Environmental > Terrestrial > Soil > Soil crust... | reverse complement strand
GGCCTGGTTCTGGCGGATCAGATTGGCCTCGGGCTCGGTCAGGATGCGCACGAAGTCGTCGCGCGTCAGGGCCTTCAGCTCGACCCGGATCGGCAGCCGGCCCTGCAGCTCGGGCAGCAGGTCCGACGGCTTGGCGACGTGGAAGGCGCCAGAGGCGATGAACAGCACATGGTCGGACTTCACCGGCCCGTATTTGGTCGAGACGGTGGTGCCCTCGATCAGGGGCAGCAGGTCGCGCTGGACGCCCTCGCGCGACACGTCGCCGCCCGAGCGGTCGGAACGGCCGGCCACCTTGTCGATCTCGTCGATGAAGACAATGCCCTCGTTCTCGGCCAGCTGCAGGGCCTCGGTCGTCAGGCTTTCCTGATCCAGCAGCTTGTCGCTTTCCTCGGTGATCAGGGGGGCGACGGCGTCGCGGACGGCCATGCGCACCGTCTTGGTGCGGCCTCCGCCCAGCTTGCCCAGCATTTCCGACAGATTGATCATGCCGACATTGCCGCCGCCGGGCAGGTCCAGCCCCTGAATCGGCGAGCCGGCGTCGGCGAGGGTGAGCTCGATTTCCTTGTCGTCCATCTCGCCGGCGCGCAGCTTCTTTCGGAAGCTCTCGCGGGTGGCGGGCTGGGAGCCGGGGCCGACGAGGGCGTCGAGAATGCGTTCCTCGGCCTGGCCTTCGGCCTTGGCCTTCACGCCGGCGCGGCGCTTGTCGCGGACCATGACCAGGGCGGCCTCGACCAGGTCGCGCATGATCTGGTCGACGTCGCGGCCGACATAGCCGACCTCGGTGAATTTGGTCGCCTCGACCTTGAGGAAGGGCGAGCCGGCCAGCCGGGCCAGGCGCCGGGCGATCTCGGTCTTGCCGACGCCGGTGGGGCCGATCATCAGGATGTTCTTGGGCGTCACCTCGTCGCGCAGATCGTCGGGCACGCGCTTGCGCCGCCAGCGGTTGCGCAGGGCCACGGCCACGGCGCGCTTGGCGTCATGCTGTCCGACGATGAAGCGGTCGAGTTCGGAGACGATTTCGCGGGGGGAGAGGTCGGTCATGGGGTGCAGATAGGGCGGCTCAGCCCCCGGCGGGAGGGGGCGGCGGCGCCGGCGGCGGGGGAGGGGCCGGAATCAGCTGGGCGAGGACGATCTTCCAGCCGGCCCTCTGATGCTGCCACAGGCGGACGTAGTGGCCCTGTCGGGGCTGCCCGTCATGGATCCAGCTCGCCGGGCCATAGGTCCAGACCAGATCGCCGGAGTCCGAGGCGCCGCCGCCTTCCGTCGGGCCGAACCGGAAGGTCGCGGGCCAGTCGGACAGGGCCTCGGCGAAGGCCTCGCGGCCGATCGCGGGCGGGCGGGGCGCGACATACAGGCGCCCGTTGTCGGCCAACATCTGCAGATGGGCCGCCTTCTGATCCATCGCGGCGACACCGGCGAGGACGACCTCCTGTTCCCTGACGGCGGTCATCGCCCATTCGGACGCGCTGCCGACCGCCTGCCCCGGAACGACCACCGGGATGAGCTCCGGTCCGACCGGCAGGATCACCGGCTCGCTGTCCGGACCCGGCACGTCCGCGGCGCTGGCGCCCGAACCGCCGTCGTAGACCCATTTCCAGGAGCCGTCGGCCTGACGCTTCCAGACGGTGAAATAGTGGCCGGTGCGGCGTCCGCCGACCTGCACCCCGCCGGTGGTGAAGCCCATGTCGCCCGCGCGCGAGATGCCCGCGAAATTCGGCCACCACTCCAGCAGGGGCTCGTCCGCCGGGCGGGGGCCGTCGGGATAGGCCTCGCCGATCCGCAGCACCTGCCCGCCGCCGATCAGTATGGCGTCGGGCGTCGACCATTTGTTGAAACTGCCCGCTATGCCCATCGACGGCGCATCCGCCGCAAAGGCCCGCTCGGCGGCGACGACGACCGCCGCGTCGGGGGTCTGGGCGAAGGCCGGGGCGGCGGCCAGCAGGGCCGCGGCGAAGACGAAAGCGCGCATGGGACATCCTCCGCCCGCCATGGAGCGTCAGAAGCCGCCGTCTGTCCCGTTAAATCGCGGAAAGATCAGTCGAGCGTTTCGACCGTCAGATTGCCATTGGTGTAGACGCAGATGTCGGCGGCGATCGCCATGGCGCGGCGGGCGATGGCCTCGGCGTCCAGGTCCGAATAGTCCATCAGGGCGCGGGCGGCGGCCAGGGCGTAGTTGCCGCCCGATCCGACCGCGGCCACGCCATGTTCGGGCTCCAGCACGTCGCCGACGCCCGTGACGGTGAAGATCGAGCTCTTGTCCGCGACCAGCAGCATGGCCTCGAGCCGCCGCAGATAGCGGTCGGTGCGCCAGTCCTTGGCCAGGTCGACGCAGGCGCGGGCCAGCTGGTCCGGATACTGCTCCAGCTTGGCCTCCAGCCGCTCGATCAGGGTGAAGGCGTCGGCGGTGGCGCCGGCGAAACCGGCCAGCACCTTGCCGCCGGCCAGGACGCGGACCTTGCGCGCCGCGCCCTTGACGATGGTCGGGCCCATGGAGACCTGGCCGTCGCCGGCGATGACGGTGCGGCCGTCCTTGCGCACGGCCAGGATGGTGGTGCCGTGCCAGTCGGGGAAGTTCGATGTGTCGTTAGCCATCTGTTTCAGATGGCGACCGAAATGCGGCGCGGCAAGCGGGAAAGCGCGGAAATACAACGGCTCTGCTCGGCCACATTGTCACCAATGTAACCCGTTACATTGACAAACTAATCCCCACATTACGCCATACAAGGGAGACGACGTGCTTCATCGCGTCATCTACGCCAGCGAAGCCGTCGGCGCGACCGGCGTGTCCACGCTGTCCATCGCCCAGATTCTGGGTCACGCCGAGAGCAACAACCGGCGCGATCACATCACCAGCTGCGTGATGTTCCACCAGGGGCATATCCTGCAGGCCATCGAGGGCGGGCGCGTCGACATCGACCGCCTGCTGCGCCGTCTGCTGGTCGATCCGCGCCATTCCGGCCTGCGGATTCTCGTCGACACGCCGATCACGACCCGGTCCCTGACCGAGCCGATGGCGCTGTGCGCCGAACCCGCGGCCCTGCTGGAGAAGCTGGGTCTGCACTGCCTGTCCGGCATCACGGCCAACGAGGCCGAAGCCATGCTCGAGTATCGCACGGCCGCGTGACGCCGGGCCCGTGACGGCCTAACGGAGAGCGGTGAGCTTTTCCGACGATGAAATCGAACGCTACGCCCGCCACCTGGTCCTGTCCGAGGTGGGCGGTCCCGGTCAGCAGCGGCTGAAGGCGGCGCGCGTCGCCATCGTGGGCATGGGCGGCGTCGGCGGTCCGGCGGCCCTGTATCTGGCGGCGGCGGGCGTGGGGACACTGAGGCTGATCGACGACGACGCGGTCGGCCTGTCCAATCTCCAGCGCCAGATCGCCTTCGCCACGCCCGACCTCGGGCGCGCCAAGGTCGAGGCGGGGGCCGAGGCCCTGACCGCCCTCAATCCGCATGTCCATGTCGAGACGGTCGCCGACCGGCTGACCGCCGAAACCGCCGCGCGCCTGATCGAAGGCTGCGGCGTGGTCATCGACGGGACCGACGACTTCGCCGCCCGTTTCGCCGTCAACGCCGCCTGCGTCGCGGCGGGGATTCCGCTGGTCTCGGGCGCCCTTGGGCGCTGGAGCGGCCAGGTCGGGGTGTTCGCCGGCCGTCCCTGCTACCGCTGTCTGGTGGCCGAAACCCCGCCGGACGCCGAGACCTGCGCCCGCGTCGGCGTGGTCGGGGCCCTGGCCGGGGTGGTGGGCTCGATGGCGGCGCTGGAGGCGATCAAGCTGATCACCGGGGCCGGCGAGCCGCTGACCGGCCGGCTGATGCTCTACGACGGCCTGGCCGGCGGGGCGCGGACGGTCGCCGTCGCGGCGGATCCGGCCTGTCCGGTCTGCGGTTAGGGACCGGCGACCGGGGCGGCGCTTTCGGTCGGCGGTTCCGGTGCGGCCTTCGTCGAAACCGGGGCCGGCGGAGGCGATGCCGGCAGGTGCCGGGCCAGGAAGGACTCCATCTCGGTCAGGACGATGGTTTGCTGGGCCGACGACCAATCGTTGTGTCCGGCCCCTTCCATCACCACCAGCCGAACATCCTTGCCCGCGCGGGTGAGGGCGCGGTCCATGTCGCGGGACTGGCTGACGGGCACCACCTCGTCGTCGTCGCCATGGATCAGCAGCACCGGCCGGCTCCATTCGGCGGCGCGGCGCAGGGGCGAAATCGCCTCGATCTGCGCGCGATCCGTCCGGGGGTCTCCGATCGACTTGACCCAGTAGTCGTAGGTGTCGGAATCGGCGCCGGCCTCGGACCGCTCCCACCGAAGCATGCCCAGCAGATCGCTGGGTCCGGCGACGGAGATCACGCAGCGGTACAGGTCGGGTTGGGTGATCCCGCTCTGCAGGGCCGCATAACCCCCGTAGCTGGCGCCCGCGATGCAGACCCGGCCCCGATCGGCCAGTCCCTGCGCAACCAGATGGTCGACGCCCGCGGTCACATCGTCCTGCATGCGCGCGCCCCACTGCCGATATCCCGCCTCGGCGAAGGCCTTGCCCAAGCCCGATGAGCCGCGGAAATTGGGCTGAAACACCTGGTAGCCGCGGGTGGCGAGGAACTGCGCCCATATGTTGTAGGTCAGATAGTCCCGCGTCTCGGGTCCGCCGTGCGGCATGACGACCAGGGGCAGTTTCGCATCCGCCGCGACGCCGTTTGGCCGGGTCAGATACCCGAACAGCGCCTGGCCGTCGGCGGCGGCGTAGTCGACCCGCTGCATCACGCCGAGACTGGCCTCCGGCAGGGTCGGATAGATGGATCCGACAAAATCCATGCGCCGTTCTGCGACGTTGAAAATATAGAACTCTCCCGGATTGTTGGGCGCGCTCGCCTGCACCAGCCATCGCGAACCGTCCCGGGCCTGGGAAACCACGGAAATGCTCCAGCCGTCGCCGAGGAAGCGCCGGATGCCGGTCATGACGGCGTTGTCCCCGCGCTCGGCGAAGTCGCAGCGGTAGATGTCCGCCCAGTAGCAGCCCGCCAGCAGTTCAGAGCTGTCAGGGTCCACGACGATGTCGGCGACATCGTAACGGGGGTTGCGCCAGATCGCCGGTCCCATGGCCCGGGTGGCGAAGTCGAAGACGTGGACGCCCGCCGTGTCCTCGCCCTCCGTCGCCTCGGGCTGGATGGCGACGTAGATCTTGCCCGGCTCGGCGGTGGGGCCGAGGAACCGGTAGTCGGGCAGGTTGCGAACCTCGTCCTGGCGCAGGCGGTAGACCTCGGTCCAGCCGCCGTCGGCGTCCAGCGCCTCCATCAGCACGACCCGGCCGGTCGGTCCGCGATAGACGACGCGGCCGACGATCGAGCCCTCGCGATCGGTCAGATAGTCCAGCACGCGTCGATGACCGCCGAGCACCTTTTCCGAGACGCCGGTCGTGATGTCGACCCGCGCGACGTCCAGTCCGTCACGGGCGTTCCGGTAGGTCATCAGGATGTGGCCGGGATCGTCCCTCAGGGTGTCCAGAACCTGGCCCGGATCGGCGTCGTCGGACTGCGGAGCCCTCAGGGGGATGGCGCCGGAGCCGTCCCGGCTGACCGACAGGACCGAGCGGCCGAACATGATCGACCGGACGCCCCCGTCCACCCGCCCGCCGCGCCGTTGCAGCTCCAGCCGGGTCACCCCGACCAGCAACCGGTCGTCGGTCTTCCAGGTGATCCAGTTGATGTAGACGCCGCCGAAATGCTCTCGCGCCGAGAACGCGCCGATGACGCTGAGCTCATCGGTTTCGAGGTCCCGGATGTGCACGGCGTTGGTCCCGCCCATGCGCACGGCCCAGACCAGATAGCGGCCGGACGGCGACAGGCTGGCGTTGCTCAGGGTCGGAGACTGGACGAAGTCCGCGATGGTCGGCGGATCGGCGCGCGCCGCCGGACCGGCCGCGAGCAGGAGGACGGCCAGACACGAGGCCGCGAACAGACGAAAGACTTGCATGACAGCCCCGAAATCCCCGCCGCACGGTTCGTCGAGAACCCCCGCACAGTCAAGTGCAGGTTGTCACAGCATGGCGGGAATCACCCGGTCCGCGGGACGGTGGCCGTTCTGGAAGGTGAGGATGTTGGCGATGACGCGGTCGCCCATGTCCTGACGCGCCTCGAGGGTCGCGGAGCCCAGATGGGGCAGCAGCACGACATTGGCGTGATTCAGCAGGCCCGGATGGATGGCCGGCTCGTGCTCGAAGACGTCCAGCCCGACACCCGCGATCGCCCGGCGCTCCACCGCCGCGGCCAGGGCCGCCTCGTCGATCAGCTCGCCCCGGGCGGTGTTGATCAGGATGGCGTGCGGCTGAAGCCGGGTCAGCCGTTCGGCCGACAGCAGGTGGTGGGTGTCCTTCGTCGCCGGGCAGTTCAGCGAGATCAGGTCCATCCGCGCCAGCATCTGGTCCAGATCGTCCCAGTAGGTGGCCCCCAGCTCCTCGGCGATCATGGCCGGGACCGGCTTGCGGTTGTGATAGTGAACCTGCATGCCGAAGGCTTTCGCCCGCCGCGCCAGCGCCTGGCCGATCCGGCCCATGCCGACGATCCCCAGCCGCTTGCCCCACAGCTTGCGGCCGCACATCCAGGTCGGGGTCCAGCCCTCGAACCCGCCGGCGGCCACGACCTGGGCCCCTTCGACGATGCGGCGGCTGACGGCCAGGATCAGGGCCATGGCCAGGTCGGCCGTGTCCTCGGTCAGGACGCCCGGGGTGTTGGTGACGATGATGCCGCGCGCCACGGCCGCGTCGATGTCGATATGATCCACGCCGGCGCCGAAATTGGCGATCATCCTCAACTGATCGCCGGCCCTTGCGATCAGGTCCGCATCGATGGTGTCGGTGATGGTCGGGACCAGCACGTCGGCGCGTTGCACCGCCGCCTCCAGCGCCGCCCGCTCCATGGGTTTGTCGGTCAGGTTCAGCTCGGCGTCGAACAGCTCGCGCGCACGCGTTTCGACCGCGTCCGGCAGGCGTCTGGTTAATACGACCTTAAGCCGGGGCGCGGACATTCGAAGCCTTCGATTCACGGATGCAGACGGTGTCTAGCAAAGCTCGCTCCCGCTTCCAAAGGCTGGCTGTCATCGCGGCGGTTCTCGGCGCCGGCGTCATCGCCGGGGCGGGCCAGACCATGCCCGACGGACGGCCCACGCCCAGCGGCCAGCCGGTGCCGCGCTGGCTGTCGCTGAAGTCGTCCGAGGTCCGGGCCCGCTATGGCCCCGGCCTGGATTACCGCATCCTGTGGGAATACCGCGCCTCGGGCCTGCCGGTTCAGGTGGTCGCCGAGACCACCGAATGGCGCAAGATCTGCGACCCCGAGGGCGCGGTCGCCTGGGTGCACCGCAGCGTGGTCTCCAGCCGCCGCAGCGTGCTGAACGCCTCGGACGCCGAGGTGCCGATCCGCGCCGGCCGTTCCGACACGGCGGCCGTGCGGGCGCGGCTCAGCCCCCGCGCCCTGGCTTCGATGGACAGGTGCGAGGACGGCTGGTGCGAGGTGCGGGTGCGCCGCCTGCGCGGCTGGGTGCGCCAGACATCGGTGTTCGGGGCCCAGGAGCGGGCGCTGTGCAGCGCCTCGCGGCCGGCGGGGCGCGGTCGCTAGAAGCTCCACAGTCGCGAACCCGTGTTTCGACAAAGTCGGATCGCCGACTTAGGCTTCTCCTGCGGCCGATCCCGGTCGTCCGGCAGGAAGGGCATCCTGTGCGCACCTATCAGTTTCTGTTCTTCGATCGTCGGGGCCGTTCGCCGGCGCTCGACTTCGTGGACTGCGCGGACGACGGGGAAGCGGCGCGCAGCGCGGGCCGTCAGCTTGGCCTGCACCGGACCTGCAACGAGGTCGAGGTGTTCGACGGAGACCGCATGGTCCTGCGTCTCGCGCGTCCGGACGGTCCCGGGATTTGGCATGGGAGCCCGTAGGCCCGCACGTGCTATGAGGGAGGCGGGCCAGCGCCACGTTCCGTAAAAGTCGAAAATCGACGGACGGATCATTCCGGCTTCCCCTAAGCGGCGAAGATGCCTCCGGCCATGCTTCGCAACCATTTGATTGCGCAACTGACTCCAGACGATCGTGACGCGGTTCTTGCGATTGCGTCCCCCTATGAGTTTCCGCTTGGGCACGTCTTCTGCGAGGCGGGCGACCTGGTCACCCACCTGTATTTCGTCGACAGCGGCATCGTCTCCGCCGTGGCCGTGATGGAGGATGGACGCACGGTCGAGGCGTATATGGTCGGACCCGAAGGGGTCACCAGCCCGGCCGCCGCTGCGGCTTCGGCCCACACCTTTTCGCGTCTGGCGGCCCAGGCCGCCGGCAGCGCCCACCGGGTCGAGGCGGCCCGTCTGCGGACCCTGATGAACGCCCGGCCCGGCCTGCGCGCCGTGCTGGCGGCCTATGCCGTCGCGGTCCAGAACGAGCTGGAACAGTCCTCCGCCTGCAACGCCCTGCACCGCGCCGATCAACGGTTCGCCAAATGGCTGCTGCGTTGTCACGACCGGGTCGAGGGCGACACCCTGATCCTGACGCAGGAATACCTGGCCTCGATGCTGGGGTCCCAGCGCACGACGGTGAACGAGGCGGCCCAGACCCTGCAGAAGGCCGGAGCCATCACCTATTCGCGCGGCCGGGTCACGATCACGGACCGCACGGCCCTCGAACGCGTGGCCTGCGAATGCTACCGCTCCGGCCCCACGCCCGTGCCGGATGCGCTGGTCTGAGGCCTTGCCGCCGCCCGAACGCGGGCGTCTAAAACATTTGAGCCTCCGGTTCCCGTCGTGTACCTCCACGGCGACACCCGCCGGAGAGCCGCGTTGAGCCAGATCCAATATCCGTCGTCCTTCGACTACGAGGCCTTGCTGGCCGCGGGCCGGGGCGACCTGTTCGGTCCGGGCAACGCCAAGCTGCCGGCCCCGCCGATGCTGATGTTCGACCGGATCACGCAGATCAACGGCGACGGCGGCGCCCACGGCAAGGGCTATGTCGAGGCCGAGCTGGATATCCATCCCGACCTCTGGTTCTTCCAGTGCCACTTCATCGGCGACCCGGTCATGCCGGGCTGCCTGGGCCTGGACGCCATGTGGCAGCTGGTCGGCTTCTACCTCGGCTGGATCGGCGGCCCCGGAAAGGGCCGCGCCCTGGGCGTGGGCGAGGTGAAATTCACCGGCCAGGTCACGCCGGACGTCAAGAAGGTGGTGTATAAGATCGACCTGAAGCGGGTGATCAACCGCCGCCTCGTCATGGGCATCGCCGACGGCGTGCTCGAGGCTGACGGCGAGGTCATCTACACCTGCCAGGACATGCGCGTCGGCCTGTTCGGCGGCGGCGAACCCATCGGCGGCTGATCCATTTCGCTGAGAGACCGCGGACAACGCGGCACTGTAGTCTGACAAAGGAAACAAACATGCGGCGTGTCGTCGTCACCGGCCTGGGTATCGTCTCCTCCATCGGCACGGGCCAGGATGAGGTCGCCGCGTCCCTGCGCGACGCGAAGTCGGGCGTGGTCGCCGCGCCGGACCATATCCAGTACGGTTTCCGCTCGCAGGTCTGGGCTCCGCCGTCGCTGGGCGTGACGGCCGAGGACTGGGCCCCGCTGGTCGACCGCCGCGCCGCCCGCTTTCTGGCCAACGGCACCGCCTGGGGGCATATCGCCTTCGAGGAGGCGCTGAAGGACAGCGGCCTGACCGCGGACGAGATCAAGTCCGACCGCATCGGCGTCATCGTCGGCGAGGGCGGCCCCTCGACCCAGATCATCCTCCAGGCCGCGGCCACCACGGTCGAAAAGAACTCGCCCAAGCGCATCGGGCCGTTCGCCGTGCCCAAGGCCATGGCCTCGGGCCCTTCGGCCGTCCTGGCCACCTGGTTCGAGCTGAAGGGGATCAACTATTCGATCAGCTCGGCCTGCGCGACCAGCGCCCACTGCATCGGCGCGGCCGCCGAACAGATCGCCTGGGGCAAGCAGGACGTGGTCTTCGCCGGCGGCTGCGAGGACATCGACTGGTCCATGTCCAACATGTTCGACGCCATGGGCGCCATGTCGTCCAACTTCAACGAAACCCCCGCGGTCGCCAGCCGCGCCTATGACAAGGACCGCGACGGTTTCGTCATCGCCGGCGGCGCGGGCATCGTGGTGCTGGAAGAATACGAGCGGGCCGTCGCGCGCGGCGCGACCATCTACGCCGAGGTCACCGGCTACGGCGCCAACTCCGACGGCTACGACATGGTCGCCCCCTCGGGCGAGGGCGCCGAGCGCTGCATGAAGATCGCCCTCGAAATGGCCGGCAATCCGCGGATCGACTATCTGAACCCGCACGGCACCTCGACGCCGGTCGGCGACTCGAAGGAGATGGGCGCGGTGCGCAACGTCTTCGGCGACGACCTGCCGATGATCAGCTCGACCAAGTCGCTGACGGGCCACTCGCTGGGCGCCGCGGGCGCGCAGGAGGCGATCTACTGCCTGCTGATGATGAAGAACGGCTTCGCCGCCGAGAGCGCCCACATCGAAAATCTCGACCCCGAGTTCGAGGGCATGCCGATCCTGCGCAAACGCCACGACGGCGAGCTGAAGCACGTCATGTCCAACAGCTTCGGTTTCGGCGGTACGAACGGCACCCTGATCCTGTCGAAGATCTGAACCCGGGAGCCATCCGGCTCCCGGCGCGCCAGGATGGGTCCGCCAGCCGCACTGGACAGCCCCTGACCCTCGATCCCTACATCCTGTTCCTGCTCGGCCTCGGCGCCGTGGTCCTGCTGGTGTCCTGGGCGCCGGTGGGTCTGAAGAAGCTGCCGCTCACCCTGGCCATCCTGTGCGTGGCGCTGGGCGTCGCGGTGTTCAGCAGCGGTCTGTTGTCGTTCAACCCCGATCCGCGGACATGGGACACCGCGACGGAGCGGCTGACCGAGCTGGTGGTCATCCTCAGCCTGATGGGCGCGGGGTTGAAGCTGGATCGCCCGCTGGGCTGGCGGCGGTGGTCGACCACATGGCGGTTCCTGGCCGTGGCCATGCCCCTCACCATCATCGCCGTGGCCTGGCTGGGTTTCGCGGGCCTCGGTTTCAGCCTGGCCATGGCCATGCTTCTGGGCGCCGCCATGGCCCCGACCGATCCGGTGCTGGCCGCCGACGTGCAGGTCGGCCCCCCGCAATCGGGCGACGAGGACGAGGTCCGCTTCGGCCTGACCTCCGAGGCGGGTCTGAACGACGCCCTCGCCTTCCCGTTCGTGCACCTGGCCATACTGGCCGCCGCCGGAGGTCTCGCCACGGCGGAGGGCCTGACCGACTGGTTCACGATCAAGGTGGGCTGGAAACTGCTCGCGGGTCTGGGCGTCGGCGTCCTGTGCGGGCTCGGCTTCGCCCGGCTCATCTTCCGCGAAGGCGGCACGCGGTTCGGCGACGGCCTTGTCGCCCTGGCCGCCACCCTGGTGGCCTATTCGGCGGCCGAACTGGCCCACGGCTACGGCTTCCTCGCCGTCTTCGTCTGCGCCCTGACGATCCGCGCCGGCGAGCGCGACCACGAGTTTCATCAGGAGATGCACGACTTCTCCGACCAGATCGAACGGCTGCTGATGATGCTGCTGCTGGTCCTGTTCGGGGGCGCCCTGGCCAATGGCCTGCTGGCGTCCCTGACCTGGACGGACGCCCTGATCGGCCTGGCGGTGGTCTTCGTGGTCCGGCCGATCGCCGGCATGATCGCCATGATCGGATCGCGCCAGCCCATGCGAGAGCGGCTGCTGCTGTCGTTCCTCGGCATTCGGGGCGTGGGCTCGGTCTATTACATCGCCTATGCCCTGAACCACGGCGACTTCGGCGACAGCGAGCGGCTGTGGGCGGTCGTCGGCTTCATCATCCTGGTCTCGATCCTCGTCCACGGCGTCACGGCGGCGCCGCTGCTGCACCGGCTGACGCGCCGGCGCGAGGCCGAGGCGGGCTGACGCTTCCCCCCAAAGGCGGGCGCTGCTAACCCTCCCGGTTCAGAACACGGAGACGGACCATGGCGAGCGAGAGCGGCTGGAACATGCCCAAGGGCGACCTGATGAAGGGCAAGAAGGGCCTGATCATGGGGGTCGCGAACTCCAACTCCATCGCCTGGGGCATCGCCTCCCAGCTGGCGGCCCAAGGCGCTGAACTGGCCTTCACCTACCTCGGCGAGGGGCTGGAGCGCCGCGTGCGCCCGCTGGCCGAGAGCGTCGGCGCCAAACTGCTGATCCAGGCCGACGTCACCGACGACGCCTCGATGGACGCCGCCTTCGCCGAGCTGGAAAAGGCCTTCGGCACGATCGACTTCGTGGTCCATTCGGTGGCCTTCGCCAACAAGGACGAACTCAAGGGTTCGTTCGTCGACAACACCAGCCGCGACAGCTTCCTGCTGGCCATGAACATCTCGGCCTTCAGCTTCGTCGATGTCGCGAAACGGGCGTCGAAACTGATGCCCAACGGCGGCTCGCTGGTGACCATGACCTATCTCGGCTCGGAACGGGCCATCCCCAACTACAACACCATGGGCGTGGCCAAGGCGGCGCTGGAGGCGGCGACCCGCTACATCGCCCGCGACCTGGGCCCGCGCGGCATCCGCTGCAACGCCATCTCGGCCGGGGCCATGCGGACCCTGTCCCTGGCCGGCATCTCGGGCGGACGCGGCATGATCAGCCAGGGCCGGGCCATGTCGGCGATGAAGGAGGACACCTCGATGGAGGGCGTCGCCGGCGCCGCCCTGTGGCTGTGCTCGGACCTCGGCTTCTCCACCACGGGCGAGGTCATCCACGTCGACGCCGGCTTCCACATGATGGGCATGGCGGCGGACGAGGAAGCCTAGGTCGGATTCGGCTGATTGCGGGATCGGCGCTTTCGGCGCTGACGGCGGTCGCCGGGCGCATTTCCATTGCGGTTCATGCAGTGGGGTTGAACCGCGCTCATTGCCGTCACGGCGTCGCGATCGACACCCGTTCGAACGGGTATCGGTCGCGGATGTCCGAGGCGAAGAACCGGCCCTTCGAGAAGGCGGCGCGGAAGGCCGCTTCCACCTCGGGCGGAACGCCGTCGTAGTCGTAGACGTCGCCCGAGGTGAAGGTGATCCGCAGCCTGCGCTGCGGTTCGTCGTAACTGAAGCGGCGGATGACGCTGGAGGGCATGGCCGCCGGCCCGGTCAGTCCCTGAGCGAGGCCGGGACCTGGCCGCCGTTGGCCGCCAGCTTGGCCCAGACCGCCTTCGACAGGGCGATGTTCTGTTCGGCGCTGCCGTGCGCCCCGGCGTTGACGCCCAGTTCGGCCGCCAGCTCCTTGCGCGCGTCGAGGCTGGAATCCAGGTCCAGCAGCTTCAGCAGATCGACGATCGAGGTGCGCCAGTTGCCGCCGCCGCCCTTGGCCTCGGCCATGGCGGTCAGCACGGCCTCGACGTCCACAGCGGGCTCGGCGGCGGCCGGAGCAGGCGCGGCGGACCCGGCGGTTCCGGCCGTGGGGGCCGGCGCGGGGGCGGGTTTCCTGTGGCCGCGGATGCGGTCCCAGATCGAACTGAGGATGCTCATGACAGACGCCTTTCAAACGGGACCCGGTAACGTCCCTCGAGGCGCTCTGGTTCAGTCGGGTTCGCGTTCGCCGATCTCGACCGGCTTGACGGCCAGCAGCCAGCCGTCGGCGATGTGCAGTTCGGGCACGGCCTCGCGGGTGAAGGGCAGGTACCAGGTCGGACCGCCGGCGGCCGGAGAGATTTCGAGGATGTCGTCGGCGCCGAAATTCTGCACCGCCCGGACCGAGCCCAGCACGACGCCGTCGGGATCGCGGGCCTCCAGCCCGACCAGGTCGGCCAGGTAGAATTCGTCCTCGTCCGGCTCGGGCAGGCGGTCGCGGTGGATATAGAGCTTCAGCCCGCGCAGGGCGTCGGCCTGTTCCTTGGTGGCGATCTCCTTCGCGCGGCCGACCACGGCGGTCTTCTCGGGCCGGGCCGAGGTCAGGGTCAGGCCGGGCGTGCCGTCGGCGCGCAGCAGGGTTCCGTACTTCAGCAGGGCCATGGGCTCGGCCGTCCATGCGGTGACCCGCACCTCGCCCTTGACCCCGAACCCGCCGGCGACCTGGCCGACGAGGATGAGTTTGCTGTCCTGCGTCACGCTAACCTCCGTGCATCCCGGCGAGTGCCGGGATCCAGATCACGAAAACCACCCTCAGATAGCAGAAGAGCAGCGCCCGGGACCCCAGGCGCTGCTCTCTGTCATCTGGATCCCGGCATGCGCCGGGATGCACGGATAATCAGGCCTCGGTCTTCTCTTCCTCGGTCGCTTCGGCGGCCGGGGCTTCTTCAGCAGCAGCTTCGGCCGGAGCCTCTTCGGCGGCGGCTTCAGCCGGGGCCTCTTCCGTCACTTCAGCGGCCGGAGCCTCTTCAGCGGCGGCCTCGGCCGGGGCTTCCTCGGCAGCAGCCTCGGGCTCGGGCGCCGGAGCGTTCTTCGCGGCTTCAGCGGCGGCCTTGGCTTCTTCCTTGGCGCGGACGGCGGCTTCGGCGGCTTCCACCTTGGCTGCAGCTTCTGCTTCCGCACGGTCGGCTTCACGCTGGGCGCGCTCGGCGGCGCGTTCCTGGGCCTTCTTGCCCGGCTGCGCCTTGTTCGGGTTGTTCGACTGGGTCCACTTGACCTTGCCGGCCAGGGCTTCGTCCTGGCTCAGGAAGCGGGCCACGCGGTCGGTCGGCTGGGCCCCCTTGGACAGCCATTCCGAGATCCGGTCGGCCTTCAGGGTGACGCGCTTCTGCTCGCCGTCGCGCGGCAGCATCGGGTTGTAGGTGCCGACGCGCTCGATGAACTTGCCGTCGCGGGGCGAGTGGCTGTCGGCGACGACGATGTAATAGTAGGGGCGCTTCTTGGCGCCGCCGCGGGCCAGACGAATCTTCAGCATTTTCAGTCTCTTTCTTTGGTCGTTCTATTTCTTGGGAGGGAAGCCCGGCAGGCCCGGAAGGCCCCCCGGAAGTTGTCCGCCGCCCAGGCCCGCGATGCGGTCCTGAAGGGCTTTCATTTCGTCGGCGCTGGGCTCGGGCATGCGGCCGCCCCCCATCGCCTTGAGGCGGGCCATGTCGGGGCCGCCGCCCATGCCGCCGCCGAGACCGCCCATCATGGCGGCCATCTGCTTCATGCCCTTGCCGCCGCCGCGCGACATGGATTTCACCATGTCGGCCATCTGGCGGTGCTGTTTGAGCAGGCGGTTGATGTCCTGGACCTCGACGCCGGCGCCGGCGGCGATGCGCTTCTTGCGGCTGGCGTTCAGCAGGTCGGGCTTCTTGCGCTCGGCCTTGGTCATCGAGGAGATGATGGCTTCCTGGCGCGCGATCATGCGGTCGTCGACGCCGCTGTCGGCCATCTGGGCCTTCATCTTGGCCACGCCGGGCAGCATGCCCATGATGCCCTGAAGACCGCCCATCTTCTTCATCTGCTGCAGCTGGGCGGCCAGGTCGTTCAGGTCGAACTGGCCCTTGGCCAGCTTGCGGGCCATGGCCTCGGCCTTGGACTGGTCCAGCTCCTGCGACGCCTTCTCGACCAGGGCGACGATGTCCCCCTGGCCCAGGATGCGGCCGGCGACGCGGCGGGCGTCGAACACCTCCAGCGCGTCGACCTTCTCGCCCGCGCCGATGTATTTGATCGGCAGGCCGGTGACGGCGCGCATCGACAGCATGGCCCCGCCGCGCCCGTCGCCGTCGGCGCGGGTCAGGACCAGGCCGGTCAGGGGCAGGCGGTCATGGAAGGCTTTCGCGGTGCGGACGGCGTCCTGACCGGTCAGGCTGTCGGCGACCAGCAGGGTCTCGACGGGCTTGGACACGGCGGCGACTTCCGCCACCTCGGCCATCAGGGCCTCGTCCAGGGTGATCCGGCCGGCGGTGTCGAGGATCAGGACGTCGAAGCCCTGGAGTTTCGCAGACTGCAGGGCGCGTTTGGTGATCTGGATCGGCGACTCGCCGGCCACGATCGGCAGGGTGGCGACCTCGATCTGCTTGCCGAGGGTGGCCAGCTGTTCCATGGCGGCCGGACGACGCGTGTCCAGCGAGGCCATCATGACCTTCTTGCGGTCGAACTTGGTCAGGCGCAGCGCCAGCTTGGCCGAGGTCGTCGTCTTGCCCGAGCCCTGCAGGCCGGCCATCAGAATGACGGCGGGCGGCGTGGCGTTCAGATTGATCGGGGTGGGCTCGTCCCCGCCCAGCATCTCGACCAGGCCGTCATAGACGATCTTGACCACCTGATCGGCGGGCTTGACCGAGCGGATGACGTCCTCGCCCGTGGCGCGCTCGGTGGCGAAGGCGATGAAGTCCTTGACGACGGGCAGGGCGACGTCGGCCTCGAGCAGCGCCACGCGGACTTCGCGCATCGCCTCGGAGACGTCCTTTTCGGACAGGGCACCGCGGCCGGTGATCCGGTCGAAGACGCCTGTCAGCCGCTCGTTCAGAGCCTCGAACATTCACAACCTCGTTGCGACGGGCGGTCCGGTCTCCATAGCGAAACGGCCTCCGGCGACGATCACGTCGGCGGAGGGTTCTCGCCATCCTCGTCCGGTCGAAACCGGGGTCGTGATGGTGGAGACGCGAGGTTCACTTGCGTCGGAAGCGGCGGCTTATGGCGGAAAAGTCCGCCATAAGCAAGGCGAGCGGCTCAGGCCATGATGTCCAGGAAGACGGCCCTGGTCTTGCCCGTGGCGGCCGCGTCTTCCGCCTCCTTCGCCATCGCTTCCTGCATCTTCTCTGCGACCAGTTTGGCGACCTCCGCCTCGACCGAGGCGCGGACTTCCGACGGCAGGGCGGTGATGCTCTCCTCGGTCAGGGACCGCTGGGACAGGATTTGCGCGCGCACCCTGGCCTTCAGCGTCTCCATCTTCTGTTCGTGCGCCCAGGCGCTCAGGCCCTTCTCGCGGATCGCGTCGCGTTCGGCGCCGGCGACCTCCGCTATGGGAGAATTCTGCCTTGCAAAATTCGATTGGGCGACCCCGGGAGCGCCGCCCAGGAAAGACGCAACTGGTGAAATAGACACGATAATTCTCCTGCAGCCGGAACTCCGGGCGACCTTGCCCGCAAGCGTTGCTGCAAACGGCGCGCCGAACGCACGTTCGGTTTCAGCGTTCGCCTTTGGATGGCCAGACCGGAAACCCCTGTTACGGTGCCGCTTCCAGCCTCCCCGCTGAAAGACGACGCCATGAGCCCTGCCGCCCCCCTTACTGAACGTGGGGACCGCCTGCGCGACGAGGTCCGCCTGCTGGGCGGACTGTTGGGCGAGGTCATTCGCGACGAGGGCGGGCGGGACCTCTACGACCGGATCGAGGCGGTGCGGCAGGCCTCGGTGGCTTGGCACCGCGACGCGGGATCGGCCGACGCCGAGCGGCTGGAGGCCCTGCTGGCGGCCCTGTCGCTCGATGACGCCGTAGGTCTGGCGCACGGCTTCGCCGCCTTCTCCCTGCTGGCCAATGTGGCCGAGGACCGGGCCGGCAAGCGCCGGGCCCAGGAACAGACCGCGGCGGGGGCGAGGCCGGACACGCCGGAGGGCGCCCTGCAGCGACTGGCCGCGGCCGGAAAGACGCCCGCCGACGCGCGCGACCTGCTGGCCGGGGCCCTGATCTCGCCGGTGTTGACGGCCCACCCGTCCGAGGTGCGGCGCAAGAGCGTGATCGACCGCATCGCCGCCGTCTCCGACCTGCTGGACGCCTGCGACCAGAACGGCCCGGCCTGCGATCTGGAGGCGCGGAACGCGGGGCTGCGGCGGCAGGTGACCATACTGTGGGCCACGCGCCTGGTGCGGCAGGCGGGACTGGTGGTGCAGGACGAGATCGACACCGTCGTCTCCTTCCTCGACAGGATATTCCTGCATGTGGCGCCGGCCCAGCTGGCGGACTGGCGCAAGCGGCTGGAGGCGCCGGACCTCGCGCCCTTCATCCGCATCGGCACCTGGGTCGGCGGCGACCGGGACGGCAATCCCAATGTCGACGGCGCGGTCCTGACCGCCGCCTTCCGCAGCCAGGCGCGGGCCGTGCTGCGCTTCTATCTGGACGAGGTGAATGCGCTCGGGGCCGAACTTAGCCTGTCGGGGTCTATGAGCGCCGTCTCCCCGGCGCTGAAAGCCCTGGCCGAGGCGTCGGGGGACAAGTCGCCTCACCGCGCCGACGAGCCCTATCGCCGCGTGCTCAGCGAGATCTACGCCCGGCTGGCGGCGACCCATCCGGTGCTCACCGGACAGCCCGCGCCGCGGGCGCCGTCCTTCGCCGCCCGACCCTATGCGGGGCCGGACGCCTTCCGCGCCGATCTGGCGGTGCTGCAGGACAGCCTGATCAGCAACCACGGCGCGGCCTTCGCGGACGACCGGCTGGCCCGGCTGATCACGGCCGCCGACGTGTTCGGCTTCCACATGGCGACCCTGGACCTGCGCCAGAATTCCGACGTGCACGAACGGGTCGTCGCCGACCTGCTGAAGGTCGCGGGAGTCAGCGCGGACTACGCGGCGCTGGAGGAGGAGGCGCGGCTGTCGATCCTCGCCGCCGAGCTGGCCTCGGGCCGGCCGCTGTTCAATCCCTATGCGACATACGCCGAGGAGACGCTGAAGGAGCGCGGCATACTGCAGGCGGCGGCCGAGGCCCTGCGCCTCTTCGGGCCGCAGGCGATCCGCACCCATATCGTCTCCAAGACCGACGCGGCCTCGGACCTGCTGGAGGTCTATCTCCTGCTCAAGGAGGTCGGTCTCTACCGCCCTTCCGATCCCGCCGCCTGCCCGGTGCAGGCCGCGCCCCTGTTCGAGACCATCGACGACCTGCGCGCCTCCAGGCCGACGCTGGAGCGGCTGCTGGCCGAGCCGTCCGCCCTCGCCGTGGCCAGGGCGCGCGGCGTGCAGGAGGTGATGATCGGCTATTCCGACTCCAACAAGGACGGGTCCTACCTGACCTCGACCTGGGAGCTGCACGAGGCGTCGCGGGCGCTGAAGACGGTCACCGACGCGGCGGGCCTGAGGCTGCAGCTGTTCCACGGCCGCGGCGGCGCCGTCGGGCGCGGCGGGGGCTCCAGCTTCGCCGCCGTCCTGGGCCAGCCGCAGGGCACGGTCGCCGGGCGCATCCGCGTCACGGAACAGGGCGAGGTCATCGCCAACAAATACGGCGAGCCGGAAGTGGCGCGCCGCAACCTCGACGCCCTGACCTGCGGCGTGCTGCTGGCGTCGCTGGCGCCGCCGCCGGACGCCGAGCTGACGCAGCGCCACGGCCCGACCCTTGACCGGCTGTCGAAGGGGTCGATGGCCGCCTATCGGGCCCTCGTCTATGAGACCGAGGGCTTCGTCGACTATTTCCGCGCCGCCACCCCCATCGCCGAGATCGCCGATCTGAAGATCGGCTCGCGCCCCGCCTCGCGCAGCAGCTCCACCGCCATCGAGGACCTGCGCGCCATTCCCTGGGTGTTCAGCTGGTCGCAGTCGCGCGTCATGCTGCCGGGCTGGTTCGGCTTCGGCTCCGCCGTCGCGGGCGCCGATGTGGAGGAGCTGCGGACCATGAACCGCGACTGGCCCTTCTTCCGCACCCTGATCCAGAACATGGAGATGGTCATGGCCAAGGCCGACATGACCATCGCCCGCCGCTACGCCGCCCTGGTTCCGGACCGGGCGCTGGCGGACCGGATCTTCGCCGCCATCCAGGCCGAGTGGGACCTGACCCATGCGGCGGTGCTGTCGATCACGGGACAGGATGACCTGCTGGGCGGCCAGCCCGAGCTGGACCGGCTGATCCGGCTGCGCATGCCCTATGTCGAGCCGCTGAACCATGTCCAGATCGAGCTGATCCGCCGCCGCCGCGCCGGGGACGACGATCCCCGGGTGCGCGAGGGCATACTGCTGGCGTTGAACGGGGTGGCGGCGGGCCTGCGCAACAGCGGCTGATCGCCGTTCAGGTTTCCGCGAATTCATCCAGCGTCGCTATTTCGCCTCGGAACGCTCACGAGGTTGCAACGGGCCGGGCGCATCTGCATCCCGTCGCCGACAAGAGCGACGTTGATCTCCGCAGGAGTTCGCCATGAAAACCCTCGCTTCTCTGGCCGCGGTCGCGGCCCTCGCCGTCGCCGGCCCGGTCTCGGCCCAGGAGGCGCGGATCGCCTTCGGGGACCTGGACATGTCCAGCGCCGCCGGCGCCAACGCCTTCGACGCCCGGGTCGCGGCCGCCGCCCGCTCGCTGTGCCGGGGCGTCAAGAAGCCCGGCACCCGCATCAGCGATCGCGCCTTCTGCCGCGCGGCCGTGCAGGCCGAGGCCGTCCGGCAGCTGCCCGGTCCGGTGCAGGTCGAATACGCCCTGAGCCGCCTGCCCCTCGTCGTCTGACGTCCAGGCGGGGCCGTTCCGAGGAGCGGCCCCGTTTTGACATAAGGACTGCTTTTGGAAGGCTTGGCAGTTCTCGGCCTGTAATCCAGTAATTGTCGCATTTCTGGTCTGGCGTCTGTCACACGAGCCCCTCATCTGCCTTGTCGTCGCACTTCCCGCGACAGGAGGATTTTCAGATGATCAAGACCGCTCTCGCCCTCGCCGCCGCGACCCTGCTGTACGCGGCCCCGGCCGCCGCCCAGACCGTGCGCGTGCCGTTCGGCGACCTGAATCTGTCGACCGCCGCCGGCGCCGAGGCGTTCGACGCGCGGACGGCCGCCGCGGCGCGTCAGGCCTGCGTCGTCGGCCCGCGTCTCATCAACGACAACTGCGTGCGCCGCGTGCAGCAGGAGGCCGTGCGCAATCTTCCGGCCGCGCGTCAGGACGATTACGCCCGCGCCCGCCGCGGCGAACGCATCCTGGCCATGGTTGCTCCCGCCTGGCCGGCGTGAGCCGCAAACAGAAGGGGCCGGCGGATCGCTCCCCCGGCCCCTTCGATTTCACACGCCCCGCCCTCACGGAGCGCGGCAGGGCGGCCTAGGACGTCGGGAAGCCCCGGACCTTCAGCAGGGCCGTCACGTCCGGGTCGCGGCCGCGGAAGCGGCGATAGGCTTCGGCGCGGTCGGTGGTGTTGCCCTCGGCCAGGATGATGGCCTTGTAGCGGGAGGCGATGTCCGGATTGAAGACGTCGCCCGACTCCTCGAAATAGGCCCAGGTGTCGGCGTCCATCACCTCTGACCAGAGGTAGCTGTAATAGCCGGCCGAATAGGCGTCCGAGGTGAACAGGTGATTGAACTGCGGCAGGCGGTGCCGCATCACGATCTCCTTCGGCATGCCGTAGCGGGCCAAGCTCTCGCGCTCGAAGGCGTCGATGTCGGTCGGCGGCGTGGTCTGGGTGTGCAGGTCCATGTCGACCAGGGCCGAGGACAGGTAGCTGACCGTCGCATAGCCCTGGTTGAACGTCTGGGCGGCCTGCACCTTGTCCACCAGCGCCTGCGGCATGGGCTCGCCGGTCTGGTAGTGCTTCATATAGCCGTCGAGGATCGGCCGGCTCAGCACCCAGTGCTCATGCACCTGAGACGGATATTCGACATAGTCGCGCGGCGTGCCGCCCAGGGCCGGATAGGTCACCTTCGACGAATAGGCGTGCAGGGTGTGGCCGAACTCGTGGAACAGGGTCTCGGCGTCGTCCAGCGAGATCAGGATCGGCTCGCCGCCCTCGGCCTTGACGAAATTGTTGTTGTTCGAGCCGAGGGTGTTCTTGTCGCCGTCATAGGTCGAGTGCGACCGGTAGGTCGTCATCCACGCCCCCGACCGCTTGCCCGGGCGGGCGTAGTCGTCAGCGTAGTACAGGCCGATGGGACGACCCGCGTCCTTGACCTCATAGACGGTGACGTCCGGATGGAAGACCGGCACGGCGCCTGCGGGCAGCTTGTCGAAGGTGAAGCCGTACAGGCGGCGCGCCATCTCGAACGAGCCGGCGCGGACGTTGTTGAGCTCGAAATAGGGTTTCAGCTCGTTCTGGTCGAGGTCGTACTTCGCCTTACGAACCTTCTCGGCATAGTACAGATAGTCCCACGGCTCGATGTCGTGGCCGGCGATCGCCCGCATGTCCGCGACCTCCTCGGCCACCCGCGCCTTGGCCGGGGCCCAGACCCGGTTCATCAGGTCCATGGCCGCCCGCGGCGTCTTCGCCATGGTGTCCTGCATCCGCCATTCGGCGTGGTTGCCGAAGCCCAGCAGACGGGCGCGTTCCTGACGCAGCTTCACGATCTCGGCGATGGTCGCATTGGTGTCGTTGCGGTCGCCGTTGTCGCCGCGATTGACGAATTTGCGCCAGACCACTTCGCGCAGATTGCGGTCGTCGGCGAAGCTGAGGAAGGGATCGACGCTGGAGCGGGTGTTGACGATGGCCCAGCCCTGGACGTTGCGGCTGCGCGCCGCGGCGGCCGCGGCGGCCTTGTTCGAAGCGGGCAGGCCGGCGACCCCGGCTTCGGTCGGGATGACGGTCCAGGTGTTCTCGTCGGCCACCACCTTCTGGCTGAAGGCGGTGAAGGCGTTGGCCAGGGCGGTGTTGATCCGGCCCAGCTCGGCCTTGCCGGCGGCGTTCAGGGCGGCGCCGTTGCGCACGAAGGCGTCGCGGCTGCGTTCGGCGATGCGCGTCTGCTCGGCCGTCAGCCCCATGGCGCGCGCGTTGTCGGCCACGGTCTTGATGCGGGCGAACAGCTTCTCATTGAAGGTGATCTCGTCGCCGGCGGCCGACAGCAGGGGCGACAGTTCGGTGTCGACTTCGTTGTAGTCGTCCGAACCGATGTTGGACGTCATCACGCCATAGATCGAACCGGCGCGGTCCAGCGGCTCGCCCGCCATCTGCATGGCGACCAGGGTGTTGGCGAAGGTCGGGGGTTCGGGATTGTTGGCGATCGCCTCGATCTCGGCGCGCTGCAGGTCGATGCCCTCCAGCAGGGCGGCGCGCAGTTTCGGGGCCGTCACCTTGTCCCACGGCGGCACGCCGCCGAAGGGTCCGGTCCAGGGCTGCAGCAGCTCGGCGCGCGGCGTCTGCGCCGGCAGGACGGCGCGGGCGACCGCCGCATCGGCGGCGAGCGTCGTCGTCGGCGTTCCGCCGCCCATGGGCATTCCGTTCGAGGCGCAGGCCGAGAGCGCGAACATGCTGCCCCCGGCGATGAGAAGGTGACGTCTGTGCATAAGAAACTCCGTGGGTGGCGTTCGTTCCCGCGACCCTAGGCGCTCGGGCCGATGACTGTCACATGACAGGGTCGTAATCTTCGCCGGTGGACGAGAGGGGGCGGCAAGTCTAAAGCCCCGGCCATGGCGATTGGCGTATTCGACTCCGGCGTGGGCGGACTGACGGTCCACCGCGAACTGACGCGGCGGTTCCCCGACAGGGATTTCGTCTATCTGGCCGACCAGGCCAACGCCCCCTATGGCGGGCGCGGCGGCGAGGAGATCGTCGAACTGACCCGCGCGGGCTGCGAACGGCTGTTCGAGGCCGGGGCCAACGTCATCGTCCTGGCCTGCAACACGGCCAGCGCCATCGCCCTGCGCCGGCTGCAGCAGACCTGGGTGCCCGAGGCGCGGGCGCGTCACGGGCGGCCGATCAACGTCCTGGGCATCATCGTCCCGACCATCGAGGCGGCAACGGGCCTGCCCTGGACCTTCGAGGCCGAGCGGCGCGGCGACAAGATCGAGGCGATCGACATCACCGGCGTCTTCTGCACGGCGGCCACGGCCATGAGCCGGGTCTACGAGATCGAGATCGACAAGCGGCGCGAGGATCTGGCGGTCTTCTCCGAGCCCTGTCCGGGTCTGGCCGGCCTGATCGAACTGGGCGCCCCGACGGAAGAGCTGAAGGTGGTGGTCGAGGATCACGTCGACGCCCTGCGCCGCCGCATCGGCCGTCATCCGGACCAGGCCATCCTGGGCTGCACCCATTATGAGATCGTCGCCGACCTGTTCGCCGCGGCCCTGCCGCCGGGCACGCCGGTGATCCACCAGCCGACCGCCGTGGCCGACGCCCTGGCGCGCTATTTCGAACGCCATCCGGAATACGATCTGGGCGGCTCGGGCCGCCGCGACTTCCTGACCAGCGGCAAGGCCGGCCCCCAGTCGGAACTGGTCGGCCAGTTCTGGGGCGAGCCCCTGACCTTCACCCCGGCCTGAGCGGATGAAAGCGCCCGCAGACGCCGCCGACCAGCTCAGGGCCTTCGGCCTGACCTATCCCGAGGTCGCCCTGAAGAGCCCCTGGCCCGGACACGCCGATCTGGCCGTGCGCGACAAGACCTTTGCCTATCTGAGCGTCGCAGGAGAGCCGTTCAGCCTCTCCTGCAAGCTGCCGTTCTCGGCCGAAGGCGCGCGCGAGATGCCGTTCGTCACGCCCACCGGCTACGGCCTCGGCAAGAGCGGCTGGGTCACGGCGTCATGGCCCGAGGACGTGGCGGATCCCATGGCCCTGTTCCGCAGCTGGATCGACGAAAGCTACCGCGCCCAGGCGCCGAAGAAGCTGATCGCCCTGGCCCCGGCCTTCCCCGCCTGACTTGACGCCGCGGACGTTCCGTCGCCCCATGACGGCGGGAGGATTTTCGATGTTCAGAGCCCTGCTGGCCGCCGCCGCTGTAGCCCTCTGCGCGACGCCCGCGTCCGCGGAGGTCGTGTCGCGCACCGCCGACAGCTTCACCCTGCGCTATGCCGTCGGCGCCGAGATCGCGCCAGAGGACATCCCGGAGGCGCTGGAAGACCTGCCGAAATGGTGGGACTCCGCCCACACCTACAGCGGCTCGGCCGCCAACCTCAGCCTCGACCTGGCGCCGGGCGGCTGCTGGTGCGAGAAGCTGGCCGACGGGACCGACTTCGACCACGGACGCACCGTCTCGGCCGGAACCGACCGCTTCGTCTTCCACGCGCCCTTCGGCCCGTTGCGCGGCAAGGCGACGAAGGCCGAGCTGACCGTCACCTGGCCGCCGGCCAACAAGGGCTGGACCCCGACCTGGACCATGGTCGTCGAAGGGCCCGGAATCGGAGCCATGGCCGATGGCGTCGACGCCGTCATGGGCGCCGGCTACCAGCGCTGGATGACCTGGCTCGAGCGCGGCGAGATCCCGGCGGATTAACCGGCCAGCGCCGCTTCGGACGCCACGATCCGGCTGGCGGCGTGAACCACGGCGCCGATGCGCAGGGCGGCCTGGACCTGGGTCGCGGGCACGCCGTGCTTGCGCAGTTCGCCCTCGTGGGCGTCCAGACAGGCGCCGCAGCCGTTGATGGCCGACACCGCCGTGGACCACAGCTCGAAGTCCATCTTGTCGACGCCCGGATTGGCGATGACGTTCATGCGCAGGCGGGCGGGGATGGTCGTGTACTCCTGGTTCTTCATCAGGTGCAGCGACCGGTAGTAGATGTTGTTCATGCCCATGATGGCGGCCGCGGATTTGGCCGCGCTCAGGGCCTCGGGCGACAGGACCGTCGCGGCCTGGGCCTCGATGGCCTTCACGACCGGCGCGACGCCGATGGCGTGGGCCGAGGCGAGGAAGGTTCCCCATTTCTGCTGGTCGTTCAGCACCGTCTCGGACGCCAGCGAACCGAGGTTCAGGGAGATGTCCTTGGCGTAGGCGGGAATGAGGTCGCGCAGGGCGTCGATCGACATGGGGAATCCTCGAAACAGGGGTCCGGAAACTAAACAGGCGGCGGCTTGCGCCGCCGCCTGTCAGGAAGACGCTGGCGTTACTTTACGCCGCCAGGGTTTCGCCGCCCACCGGGCGGTTGCAGGCGCACAGTTCGTCGGTCTGCAGGGCGTCGACGACGCGCAGGGTGTCGGCGGGCGCGCGGCCCACGTTCAGGTTGGTGACATAGACGTGCTGCACGACATTGTGCGGGTCGACCACGAAGGTGGCGCGCAGGGCGACGCCCTCGGCCTCGTCCAGGACGCCCAGGTCGCGGGCGAACTTGCCGCCGTTGTCGGCGAACTGCCAGATCGGCAGCTTGCTGAGGTCGGCGTGGTCGCGGCGCCAGGCCAGCTTGACGAATTCGTTGTCGGTCGAGCCGCCCAGAACCACGGTGTCGCGGTCCTCGAAGTCACGGGCCAGCGAGGCGAACTCGGCGATCTCGGTCGGGCAGACGAAGGTGAAGTCCTTCGGATAGAAGAAGATGACCTTCCACTTGCCCTCGAAGCTGTCCTGGGTGACGGGCTCGAAGGCCGAGACGCCGTTCTCTTCGTGGCTGTTGAAGCCCGGCTTGACGCCGATGATCTTGAAGTCCGGCAGTTTTTGACCGACGCCCAGCATCGCTGTTCTCCTGAAGTCTCTGAGGAAGGAAGTTCCGGAGCGCCGGGGGAGCGGCGCCGCAGACGCGAAATGGCTTGTGCGATGCACAAAGTCAATGTGTGGACTCCATATTGTTCGATAGATTTTACCTATGGATCACATAGGCCTGGCCGCGCCTTTACGAAGCTGGAGCCGCCCGGCAAGGTCGGTCTGTCAGCCGTGAGAGAGACCGCATGCGTGGATTGTCCGCCGTACTCCTGATCGCCGCCGTCGCCCTGCCGGGCCTGGCCGCAGCCCAGACCCCCCCGGCCACCATAGGCGAGCGCTATGTGCCGGCGCCGTGGTGGATGCGGGATCCGGTCATCGCTTCGCTGGGCCATGTCCGCGCCGAGGTGGCGGCCAACCGGGCGAGCTTCGGCGCCACCTTCCAGTCGGTCGACCGCACGGCCGCCGACGCCTCGCGCAAGGCGGCCGACCAGGTGCGCGCGCTCAGCCAGGCCCTGGCCGCCTATGGCGTCGACAAGGTCCGGGTCGAGACCAGCCTGACCACCCAGCCGCTGTACGACCAGTATCGCGACGAGAACGGCGTGCTGCGCGACAACGCCCGCGCCGACCAGATCGAACGCTATCAGGCCAACGCCAACGTCAGCGTCACCGTTCGGGACGCCTCGGTCCTGGAGCGCGTCTACGCCACGGTCCTTGCGGCCCAGCCCACATCGACCAGTCCCGTGTCGTTCCATCTGGAGCCCGACAATGCGGTCAAGACCTGGCTGCAGGGCGAGGCGGTCAAGGATGCAGCCCGCCGGGCGCGCGAGGCGGCGTCCAACGCGGGAGCCACGCTGGGCGGCGTGCGGGTGATCGACCCGACCGGACGGGCCTGCCAGACCGACGTGCTGGCCGGCTGGCCGTCCTATTCCTCGGGCGACGGACTGGCGACGGACGTCGACGCGATCGCGGTCACCGGATCCCGCATGGAACGCCAGTTCGCGCCGCCGTCCGCTCCGCCCCCGCCGCCCCCGCCGCCGCCCGGGAGCGCGCCTTCAGAGGCGCAGATCGAGGCGGCCCGTCTGGCGCTTCAACCGCCGCTGCGCGAACTGACCGATCGGGCCTGCGTGGTCTATGGGCTGAACTGACGGGTGATGACCGCCTTCAGAACCGACCCCGCCTTCGAAACCGGCTCCGTCGCCGTCTGCGACTGGCCCCTGTGCGAGGTGCGGCTGCAGGACGATGCACGCTTCCCGTGGCTGATCCTGATCCCGCGCCGCGCCGGTCTGCATGAGCTGGAGGACCTGACATCGGCCGAGCGCGCCGCCCTGATGGACGAGATCGTCCGCGCCGGCGATCTGGTGCGGATGCTGGGCGAGGCCGCGGGCCAGCCGGTGCAGAAGCTCAATGTCGGCGCCCTCGGCAATGTGACCGCCCAGCTTCACGTTCACGTCGTCGGCCGCCGGCACGACGACGGCCTGTGGCCCGACCCGGTCTGGGGCCGGGGCGCGGCCCTGCCCTACGGCGCCAACGGACTGCAGACGGCGGTGTCCCGCGTGCGCTTGCAGGCCCGCAACGCTCCGGCGAAATGACCCGGCGCGGCAAGACTCGCCCTCAAGCTTCGTTGACCCCCGCCGACCCGATGCTTAAAGCCAGAGCACCGATTTTGAGCGGCTGAATTCGCTCAGGTTTCTGAGAACCATTCGCAATATGTCGACCTCTCCCCTGCCGGGCGACGCCTCGAACGACCCGACCGACGATCAAACGGGGCGTTTCGTGGTCCAGCCCAACGGCCGCGTCCGCCCCCTGTCGCCGCATCTCCAGATCTGGCGCTGGCACGTGACCATGTTCGCCTCGATCCTGAACCGGATGACGGGCGGCGCCCTGTCGGTCGGCTCGGTGCTGATCGCCCTGTGGCTGCTGGCCCTGGCCTTCGGGCCCGACGCCTATGCGACCTTCACCGGCTGGATGGGATCGCCCCTGGGCCTGCTGGTCTGGTTCGGCCTGACCCTGGCCCTGTTCCTGCACCTGACCGGCGGCGTCCGCCACCTGATCTGGGACGCCGTCATCGGCCTGTCGCCGAAATCGGCCGACGCCCTGTCCTGGGCCTCGATTATCGTCGGCGTCGTGGGAGCCGTGGCCTTCTGGGCCTTCCTGTTCGCCTCGGGGAGGGTCGGGCTGTGAGCCGCGAAACCAAGGCCTTTGTGAAGGGCGTCAAGGTCTCCGAGCGCCACGGCGCCGGGGAATGGACCGCCGAGCGTCTGTCGTCCCTGATCCTGGTTCCCCTGACCCTCTGGGGTCTGTGGAGCGGCGTCGTCCTGTCGGGCGGCGGCTATGACGGCGCGCGCGAATGGTTCGCCTCGCCGGTCAATGCGGTGCTTCTGGCCGTGACCCTGCTGGTCAGCCTGTGGCACATGAACATGGGCCTGAAGGTCATCGTCGACGACTATATCCACAAGCCCGGCTCGCGCACCGCGCTGCTGGGCCTGATCGGCCTGCTTTGCCTCGTGATCGCGGCGGCGGGCGTCTTCTTCATCGTACGGCTGGCGCTGGGCTCCGCGCCCCTGCCGGCCGGTTTCGGGATCTGACGGCTGATGGCTGCTTATGAATTCGTCGATCACGCCTATGACGTCGTCGTCGTCGGCGCGGGCGGCTCGGGCCTTCGCGCGGCGCTGGGCGCCGCCCAGCAGGGGCTGAAGGTCGCCTGCGTCACCAAGGTCTTCCCCACGCGAAGCCACACCGTGGCGGCCCAGGGCGGCATCTCCGCCTCGCTCGGCAACATGGGCGAGGATTCCTGGCAGTGGCACATGTACGACACCGTCAAGGGGTCGGACTGGCTGGGCGACCAGGACGCCATCGAATACCTGGTCCGCAACGCGCCCAAGGCCGTCTACGAGCTGGAACACTGGGGCGTGCCCTTCAGCCGGACGGACGAGGGAAAGATCTACCAGCGCGCCTTCGGCGGCATGACCCGCAACTTCGGCGAGGGCCCGGTGCAGCGCACCTGCGCCGCCGCCGACCGCACCGGCCATGCCATCCTGCACACCCTGTACGGCCAGTCGGTGCGCCGCGAGGTCGAGTTCTTCGTCGAATATTTCGCGCTGGACCTGATCATGCAGGACGGCGCCTGCACCGGGGTCACCGCCCTGAAGCTGGACGACGGGACCCTGCACCGGTTCCGCGCCAAGATGGTCATCCTGGCCACCGGCGGTTACGGCCGCGCCTATTTCTCGGCCACCAGCGCCCACACCTGCACCGGCGACGGCAACGCCATGGTGCTGCGCGCCGGCCTGCCGCTGCAGGACATGGAGTTCGTGCAGTTCCACCCGACCGGCATCTACGGCGCCGGCTGCCTGATCACCGAGGGCGCGCGCGGCGAGGGCGGATACCTGACCAACTCCGAGGGCGAGCGCTTCATGGAGCGCTATGCGCCGACCGTGAAGGACCTGGCGCCGCGCGACATGGTTTCGCGCTCCATGACCATCGAGATCCGCGAAGGCCGCGGCGTGGGCCCGAACAAGGACCACATCCACCTGCACCTGGACCACCTCGATCCCAGGATCCTGCACGAGCGCCTGCCGGGCATTTCCGAGAGCGCGAAAATCTTCGCCGGCGTCGACGTGACCAAGCAGCCGATTCCGGTCCTGCCGACCGTCCACTACAACATGGGCGGCATCCCCACGAACTATCACGGCGAGGTCCTGACCAAGGTCGGCGACAACGCCGACAGCGTCGTGCCCGGCCTGATGGCCGTGGGCGAGGCGGCCTGCGTCTCGGTGCACGGGGCCAACCGTCTGGGCTCGAACAGCCTGACCGATCTGGTCGTCTTCGGCCGCGCCGCCGGCCTGCGCTGCGGCGAGGTGGTCAGCAAGACGACGAAGGTGCCCGAGGCCTCCGCCTCGACGACCGACGGCCACGTCGCCCGTCTGGACCGCTTCCGCCATGCGAACGGTTCGACCCCGACGGCGAAGCTGCGCATCGACATGCAGCGGGCCATGCAGTCCGACGCCGCCGTCTTCCGCACCGGAAAGACGCTGGAGGAGGGGGTGGCCAAGCTGCGCGCCATCCACGCCGCCGGCGACGACATCAGGACCACCGACCGCGGCCTGATCTGGAACACCGATCTGGTCGAGACCCTGGAATACGACAACCTGATCGATCAGGCCCTGGTCACCATCGAGGGCGCCCTGAACCGCACCGAGAGCCGCGGCGCCCACGCCCGCGAGGACTATCCGGACCGCAACGACGTCGAGTGGATGAAACACACCCTCGCCTGGAAGGTCCCGGGCGATGCGGTGAAGATCGATTACCGTCCGGTCCACAATTACACGATGTCCAACGACATCGGTTACATCGAGCCCAAGGCGCGGGTTTACTAATGGTCCAGCTGACTCTCCCCAAGGGTTCGAAGCCCACGCGCGGCAAGGTCTACAAGGCCCCCGCCGGCGCGAAGAACGTCAAGACCTACAAGGTCTATCGCTACGACCCCGAGGTCGACGCCGATCCGCGCTGGGACACGTTCGAAATCTCGGCCGACGATCACGGCCCGATGCTGCTGGACGCCCTGATCCACATCAAGAACGAGATCGACCCGACCCTGACCTTCCGGCGTTCCTGCCGCGAGGGCATCTGCGGCTCGTGCTCGATGAACATCGACGGTCGCAACACCCTGGCCTGCACCAAGGGCTGGGAGGACTGCTCGTCCTCGACCATCTCGATCGCCCCCCTGCCGCACCAGTCGGTGGTCAAGGATCTGGTGACCGACCTGACCCTGTTCTACGCCCAGTACGACTCGATCCAGCCCTACCTCCAGTCCGACGAGCCGGACCCGGAGAAGGAGCGGATCCAGCTGCCGGAAGACCGGGCCAAGCTGGACGGGCTGTACGAATGCATCCTGTGCGCCTGCTGCTCGACCTCCTGCCCCAGCTACTGGTGGAACCAGACGGAATACCTGGGGCCCGCGGCCCTGCTGCAGTCCTACCGCTGGATCGCCGACAGCCGCGACGACGCCACGGACAAGCGCCTCGACGACCTCGAGGACCCGTTCAAGCTCTATCGCTGCCACACCATCATGAACTGCGCTCAAGTCTGCCCCAAGGGGCTGAACCCGGCCGAGGCCATCGCGAAGACGAAGCAGCTGATGGTCTCGCCGTCGCGCAAGAAGACGGAAGCGGCCGCGTAACTTGGCGAAGATCACCTACATCGAGCACGACGGCCGCGAACATGTGGTCGAGGTGAAGAACGGCCTCTCGGTCATGGAAGGGGCGATCCGCAACAACGTCCCGGGCATCGACGCCGACTGCGGCGGCGCCTGCGCCTGCGCCACCTGCCACGTCTATGTCGACGAGGCCTTCGCCGCCGAGACGGGCCGGGCCTCGGCCATGGAGGAGTCGATGCTGGACTTCGCCGAGAACGTCCAGCCGAACAGCCGCCTGTCCTGCCAGATCCGGGTGTCCGACGATCTGGACGGACTGATCGTGCGCCTGCCCGAGAACCAGCACTGACCCGGGCCGGCCGACGGGTGGATCCCCGGCTCGTCGATATGGTCGGCCGTCTGATCGCGACCGGGTCCCGGACCGGCGTCGGGCCGCCCGTGATCGCCATCGTCGGAGCCCAGGGGTCGGGCAAGACCACCCTGGCCCGCGCCGCCGCCGAAAGGTTCGGCGGGGTTCAGATCTCGATCGACGACGTCTATCTGACCCGCGCCAGGCGCGAGGCGATGGCGGAGGAGGTGCACCCCCTGTTCGTGACGCGCGGACCTCCGGGCACGCACGATCTGCGGATTCTGGAGCGTCTGATCAAGGCCCTGGGCACCGCCCGGCCCGACGCCAAGACCCTCATTCCTGATTTCGACAAACGCCGGGACGACCGGCGGCCGATCCGCGACTGGCGCGTCTTCGAGGGACGGCCGGGCGCCATACTGATCGACGGCTGGTGTCTGGGCGCAATTCCGGAGGAGGAGGCGGATCTGGCGGAGCCGATCAACGCCCTGGAGCGCGAGCGGGACCCCGACGGGTCGTGGCGGCGCGCCGTCAACGGCTTCGTCGCCGGCTCCTATGCCGATTTCGCCGCCCGGTTCGACGCCATCCTGTTTCTGAAGGCCCCGGGATTCGACGTCGTGCTGGACTGGCGCAGCCAGCAGGAGGCGGATCTGCTGGGCGTCACGCCGGGCCGCCTCCCCGCCGGAGAGCGCCGCCGTCTGGCGGTCTTCATCCAGTTTTTCGAACGCATCACGCGGCGAATGCTGGACGGCGGCGTTATTGCACATACGGTCGTACCGCTTGATCGCGACCGCCGTCCCGGTTCTATACCTGAATGACGCAGCAACCGCCGGATCGCCGTTTCGAGCCCCGCCACCCCGCCAATGCGCGCGGTGTCGTGGTCGCCCCGGGGCTGGAGATGCCCTGCCTGATCGTGGACCAGTCCGCCAGCGGGCTGCGCATCCGGCTGGACCGCGGCTTCGCCCTGACCGGAACCGTCATCGTCATCGACCTGGCGCGGGGCATGGCCATCGAGGCCGTGGTGGTCTGGAGCAAGGGTCTGGAGGTCGGGCTGAAACAGTCCGGACAGACCTCGCTGCGCGGGCTGGTGCCCTCGCGTTTCGCGGCCGCGCGGGAAGCGTTGAAGCGAGCCGGGTGGGGCTAGCCCCCGATCAGGCCTCGGCGGGGGCGCCGGAGAGGGATTCTTCCATTTCCAGGAAGGACGGCTGGGCCGAGGACGGGATGTCGCCGCGGCCGATCTCGACCGAGATCTGGGCCGCATTGCCGTGCAGGTGGGCGACCAGAACCGACTGGATGATCTTGTAGAAGGCCGATTCCTCGTCGACGATCGACTTCAGGCGCGAGGCGATGGGGCCGACCAGGCCATAGGCGAGGAAGACGCCCAGGAAGGTGCCCACCAGAGCCCCGCCGATCATGCCGCCCAGGATTTCCGGCGGCTCGGTGATCGAGCCCATGGTCTTGATGACGCCCAGCACGGCCGCGACGATGCCCAGGGCGGGCAGGGCGTCGGCCAGGGCCGTCAGGGCGTGGGGCGCCTCCAGCGCCTCGTGGTGATGCTTCTCGAGCTGCTTTTCCATGGCGTCCTCGATCTGGTGGGGATCCTCGAGGTTCATGGTCATCATGCGCAGGGTGTCGCAGATGAAGTCCGTGGCGAAATGGTCCTTCAGCACCTTGGGATATTTCTGGAAGATGGTGCTCTCGGCGGGCTTCTCGATGTGGCTTTCCAGGGCGATGACGCCCTTGGACTTCATCGTCTTGGTTAGCTGGAACAGCAGGGACAGCAGGTCCTTGTAATCCTGCTTCTTCCACTTCGGCCCGGCGAAGGCCTTGCCCAGGCCGCCCAGGGTGGCCTTCATCGTGGTGGTGCTGTTCGAGATCAGGAAGGCGGCCAGGCCCGCCCCGCCGATGGCCATCATCTCGTGGGGCAGGGCGTGCAGGATCACCTCGAACTTGCCGCCCGAGATGATGTAGCTGCCGAACACGAGGCCGAACAACAGCACGATGCCGAGAATCTGGAACATTGAGAGCGATGTCGTCCTGCGCGCGAGAGACGCCGACCATCGCCGTTAATGATTAAGAGGCGGTTGCAAACCGCTAACCCTAAAGTCGTGTCTCGCCGTTCAGGATCGCCGTGCGCGCCGCCTCGGTGAGTTTGGCGTAGCCGTTCTTGCCGCCACGCACATACAGGGCTCCGTCGACCTTGTCGGGATCGAAGCCGTCGGCGACCAGATCGGTCTTCTTGTACTTGAAGGTGCCGGTGGTGTCGGCGGACTTGATCAGGCGCACGAAGGCCGGGCGGGCGTAGACGGGCAGCTCCTGATCCACCCAGTCGGCGAAGGCGCGGGCGCCGAACTTGCCGTCGACGACCAGGGCGACCATGCCGGCCTTGCCCTCGTGGCCCGGCACCGGCACGCCATAGGCGATGATTTCCTTGACCCCGGGCGCGTCGGCCAGTCGCTGCTCGACCTCGGCGGTCGAGACGTTCTCGCCCTTCCAGCGGTAGGTGTCGCCGATCCGGTCGATGAAATAGACATAGCCTTCGCCATCCTGCCTCATCAGGTCGCCGGTGCGGAACCAGCGGTCGCCGCGCACGAAGACGTCGCGCAGGATCTTCTTCTCGGACGCCGCCTTGTCGGCATAGCCCGAGAAGGCGTGGCGGATGTCGTCGCCGATCATGCCCAGCGCCTCGCCGACCTCGCCCGGCTTCGCCAATTGGCACAGGCCGTCGGGGCCGCGAACCGGCTCCTCGGTCTCCATGTCGAACCGGACGAGGCGGAAATTGATCTGCTTCTTCAAGAAGTTCGGGACGCGGCCGATGGCGCCCGGCTTGCCGTCGAAGTTGAACACCGAGACATTGCCCTCGGTGGAGCCGTAGAATTCCAGGATGTCCGGAATGGCGAACCGCTTCTGGAAGTCGGACCAGACGTCGGGCCGCAGGCCGTTGCCGAAGGCCAGCCGCAGCTTGTGCGACCGCTCGTCGGGGTTCTCGGGGCAGTTGACCAGATAACGGCACAGTTCGCCGATGTAGACGAACAGGGTGGCGCCGGTGGCCTTCACGTCCGGCCAGAAGGTCGAGGCCGAGAACCGCTTGCGCAGCACCAGCTTGCCGCCGTTCAGCAAGGCGGGGCCGACCCCGACCAGGCCGCCGGTCGAGTGGTACAGCGGCAGGACGTTGAAGGTGACGTCCTTGTCGGTGGCGGCGGTCGCCCCGGCGAAGGCGCGCATATAGGTGCGGGCCCGGGCGTGGGTGATCCGGGCCGCCTTGGGCATGCCCGTGGTGCCCGAGGTGTAGATGAACATCGCCGTGTCGCGGTTGGTCAGGCCCGACCGGGCCGAGCGGGCGGGCCGCACCGAGGAGCCGCTGCGCACGGGCTTGTCGAGACCGCGCCGCTCGTCGGCCTCGTCCTCGTCCTTCAGGCCCAGGACCCAGAGCATCAGGTTTCGGCCCGACAGGCCGCGCGCGTCCTCGACCCGCTTCCAGCAATCCTCGTCGGTGACGACCTGGGAGGCGTTGGAGATCGACAGACAGTGGGCCAGGGCGTGGCCGGTGAGATTGGTGTTGATCAGGGCCGTGGCCACCCCGACCTTGGCGAAGCCCAGCCAGGCGGCGATGTATTCCGCCCGGTTCAGCATCACCAGGGCGATGGTGTCGCCGCGCTTCAGCCGCCGGCTCTGGGCCCAGTGGCCGAACCGGTTCGCCATGGCGTCCAGCTCGCGATAGGTCAGGGTGCGGCGGTCGTCCTCGATCGCCGCGTGTTCGGGAAATTTGTCGACGGCCTCTTCCCAGTCGTCGCAGACCAGGTCGGCGCTATCCAGGGTGATCGGCTTGATTCGATTGAGCAGGCGCCGCAGCCCCTTGGCGAAACGCATGTTGCGCTTGATGTTCGCCACCAGACCCATCGTCGTGCCCACTCCGTCGTCCGCGTCCCCCTTGGTGATGGACAAGCCGTTCGCCGCGGTCAACCGGCAGGGGAATCGGAACGGAAATGAGGGGGCGTCCGCGCGGGTTTGCCGGGAGGCGTGGCGCCGATGCGGCGGTGACGCAGGGTCAACGTCCTGAATTGAGACGCCTGCTTGAAGATTGCCCCAAGCTTGGGCTTAATCGACGAACAGGGGTCTGCGACGAGGGGTCGCGAGCCCACGGGGGACTTGAACCATGCGACTTCTGATTGCCGCCACGGCTTGCGCCCTGGCTCTCACCGGCGCTGCGTCCGCCCAGGACTACAACGCCGATCCCAACTACGGGGACATCACCCTTTCGCCCGGCTTCACGCCCGATCCGCATCTGGTCAGCCTGCGGGCCGGCGGCAGCGTCAGCGCCACGGCGGCCGGCAGCGGCTGCTCGGGCTACATCACCAGCGCGCCGGACTTCCGGCTCAACTGGAGCGGCAAGGGCTCGCTGAACATCAAGATTTCGGTCCTGTCCAAGGCCGACACCACCCTGGTGGTCAACGGCCCCAACGGCGAGTGGTACTGCGACGACGACACGGGCGAGGACAACAACCCGCTGATCACCCTGGCCTCGACGGCCGGACGGTATGAAATCTGGGTCGGCACCTTTTCGAGCGGTGATCCGCAGCCCGCCGTCCTTTCGATTTCAGAACTGAACAACTTCTGACAGCTAATTCCAAGTAAAACGCAGGCATGAGAGCTTCGCCGTTGTCGCCACAATTGTGGCGACAACGGTGTTTCTTCGCGGCTGTACAAAGATCGCGGAACCGTGGTCGCGCAAGACTGTTCCTTACCCACTTATTTGGAGGAACAGACATGTCCGTAACCTATCCCGCCGACCCGCTGAAACCGTATGGCGATCGCTCGGAAGTTCGCCCGTTGACCGGCGAGCGCATGGATCTGAACCCGCATCTGACCGGCGCCGATCAGGAGCCGTTCGTTCCCGTCTACGCCCGCCGCGGCAAGGCTGCGCGCGGCAATGGCGGGAAGATCAAGACCTGGATGATCCTGGCCCCGGTCGGTGCGATCGTCCTCGGCGGCTTCGCGGCCATGATGCTGCTGAACGGCGAGGAGCCCGCCACCCCGCTGGCCGAGCCGGCCGCGACCGCCCCGGTCGTCGCCGCGACCCCGCTTGCAGCCGCCGCACCCCTGACCAGCGCCGCGACGCCGGCTCCGGTCCCGGCCGCGCCGGCCCCGACGCCCGTGCTGCGCGAGGCGACTCCGGTCCGCCGCGCCGCCGCCCCGGCTCCGGCCCGCAGGGCTGTGACGCCGACGGCTCCGCGCGCCGCTGCGACCGCCACGGTCTCGCCCCGCACCACGACCCCGACATCGCCCTCGACGTCGACCCTGAACACCGCGCCCGCGTCGCCCCCGCCCGTGGTGACGGTCACTCCGGCCCCGGAGCCCGCGCCCCCGGCCCCGGTCATCGTGGTCGAACCGCTCAACTGATCGGGCGCGCAGAACGGAAGGCCCCGGCGGATCGCTCCGCCGGGGCCTTTTCACGTCAGGCCGCGGGCGAAACCCGCCAGATGACATTGCCCACGTCGTCGGCGACCAGCAGGGTGCCCAGCCGGTCGAACTGCACCCCGACGGGCCGGCCCATGGCCTGGTCCTGCTCGTTGAGGAAGCCGGTCAGTATGTCCTGCGGGGGGCCGTTCGGCGCGCCGTTGGCGAACGGGACGAAGATCACGCGATAGCCGTTGCGAGGCTTGCGGTTCCACGACCCGTGCTGGCCGACGAAAGCGCCGCCCCGGTACTGCGCCGGAAACAGCGGCCCCTCTCCGAACGTCAGGCCCAGGGAGGCGGTGTGGGCTCCCAGGGCATAGTCCGGCCGGGTGGCCCGGGCCACCATGGCGGGATTGGGCGGTTCGACCCGGGTGTCGACGATCTGGCCATAGTAGCTCCAGGGCCAGCCGTAGAAGGCGCCCGGGGTGACCGAGGTCATGTAGTCGGGCACCAGATCGTTGCCGAGCTCGTCCCGCTCATTGACCGAGGTCCACAGCTTGCCGCTGTCCGGCTGCCAGGCCAGCCCGACCGGATTGCGCAGGCCCGAGGCGTAGATGCGGTGGCCGCCCGTCGCGGGATCGATCTCCCAGATCGCGGCCCGGCCCACCTCCTCGTCCAGCCCGTTCTCGCCGATGTTGGAGTTGGAGCCGACGCCGACATAGAGGCGCGATCCATCGGCGCTGGCGACCAGGCTCTTGGTCCAGTGGTGGTTTCGTTGCGCGGGCAGGTCCACGACCTTGCGCGGGGGGGCGGTGATCTGCGTCTGGCCCGCCTGATAGGGGAAGGCCACCACGGCGTCGGCGTTGGCGACATAGAGGGTGTCCCCGACCAGGGCCATGCCGAACGGCGACATAAGGTTGGTGAGGAAGGCCGTCTTCGTCTCGGCCGTGCCGTCCCCGTCGGCGTCGCGCAGCAGGGTGATGCGGTTGGCGCTGGGCGACTTCGCTCCCGCCTTCTTCATGAACAGGCCCTGGACCCAGCTGCGAACGCCGCCGGTCGCGCCGGAGTCCAGGCCCTCCGGCTTGGGAGGGGCGTTGCTCTCGGCCACCAGGATGTCGCCATTGGGCAGGCGGTACAGCCAGCGCGGATGATCCAGACCGCTGGCGAAGGGCTGGACCCTGAAGCCCGGCGCGGCTGCCGGCGTGCGGCCGGCGGGCCAGCCCACGGCTTCGGCGACATTCACCGTCGGGAACAGTGCGCGGCTCGGCGCCGGCAGGGTCGGGTCGGGCCCGAACCCGGCCGAGGGGTCGAGCGCCTCATTCCCTCCGCAGGCGGCGAGGGTCAGCAGGGCGGTAGAGGCGGCGAGCAATGTCAGGCGGGACATGAAGGCTTTCCGAGTGGAGGTCAGAAGCGGGTGCGCGTGGCGAACAGTCTCCGGCGCCGGTTGAATAGCGCAGACCCGGCGGCGGTTCCGCCTCCCGCTCCGGATTCAGGCCGGCGTCAGCTCAGAGCGACAGATCGTGCGGCGGCTGGATGCGCCGGAACCGGGCCTCGATGAAGGAGAAGGCGCCGAAGGCCATCAACCCCATGGCGGTGAAGGCCAGGATCCACGGCCCGCCGGGCTGCGCCTCCAGCCCGTCCAGGGCGGCGCCGAAACTCCGCACCTCCGAGGCTCGCGAGTGCAGGCCGCCCATGACCACGAAAATTCCCAGCGGCACGAACGAGACGCCTCGCGCCACATTGCCCGCCTTGGCCAGGGGCGCGACGCGGCGACAAACCTCGGCCGAGCAGGACAGCTTCCGGGTGAAGTCCGCGTGCAGCCCGTTGACGATATTGCTGACGCCGGCGGCGATGATCCCCAGGCCGATGGCGATCAGCAGCCAGTCGCCAAACGGCAGGCTCAGCACCACGGCCGCCTTGTCCTGGTTGGCCGCCGTTTCGGCCGCGTTGGGATCGACGGGTTCCCTGTGCAGCAGTCCGAACACGGACACGGCCAGGATGCCGTGGAACAGGCCGTTGCCGGCATGGCTGGCCCGTTTCATCAGCCCCTTCCACTTCGTGCCCTCGTGGTCGGCGTCAAACACCGATTGCAGCACGCACCACTGCACGAAGGCCAGCAGCCCCAGTCCCAGCAGGAACAGCCACCACCGCCCGAACGGCTGGTCGGCCAGCCAGAAGGTCGCTTCCTTGGAGCCGGCCGCGTCGCGGATGCGGTCCGTGGCGGCCAGGAAAGTCAGCGCTCCCGCCGACAGATAGACGAAGCCGAGGGCGCCATAGCCGACCCGCGCGGCCCATTCGATCAACCGGTCCAGCGCCGGCACGCGCCGCAGCAGCGGGGAGTGCTTGCGTCCGGCCTCGCCGAGGGCGGCGAGACGGCGGCGGAGTTCGTGGCGGGCGTCGGCGAAGGCGGTCACGCGGCGTCTGGTCTCCGGAGACGGGAAGGCCATGAGAACACGCGGGCGCTGCAAAGGCTCCGCTTGTCCGGCCTGCGCAAGGAACGACGCTAATCGCGCGACCTGCGCTTGAGCGCCGGGCAATCGGCGCCATATTCCCCCGGCGACCGGATGTCGCAGGAGAAACCATGGCCCCGGTCATCGAAATCACGGGTCTGACCAAGACCTACAAGTCAGGGCTGCAGGCCCTCAAACCCATCGATCTGACCATCGCCAAGGGCGAGATCTTCGCCCTGCTGGGCCCGAACGGGGCCGGCAAGACGACCCTGATCTCGGTCGTCTGCGGCATCGTCACCCCGACCACGGGGACCATCATCGCCGACGGCCACGACATCCAGGCCGATTACCGCGCGGCGCGTTCGAAGATCGGACTGGTGCCGCAGGAGCTGACCACCGACGCCTTCGAGACGGTGCTGGCGACGGTCACCTTCAGCCGGGGCCTGTTCGGCAAGGCGCCGAACCCGGCCTTCATCGAACGGGTGCTGCGCGACCTCAGCCTGTGGGACAAGAAGGACGCCAAGATCATGACCCTGTCCGGCGGCATGAAGCGCCGGGTCATGATCGCCAAGGCCCTGAGCCACGAGCCCGACATTCTGTTCCTCGACGAGCCGACGGCGGGCGTGGACGTCGAACTGCGCCGCGACATGTGGAATCTGGTTCGCCGCCTGCGCGAGACCGGCGTCACCATCATCCTGACGACCCACTATATCGAGGAGGCCGAGGAGATGGCCGACCGCGTGGGCGTGATCCTGAAGGGCGAGCTGATCCTGGTCGAGGAGACCTCGGCCCTGATGAAGAAGCTGGGCAAGAAGACCCTGACCCTGAACCTGCAGGAGCCGCTGGCCGCCGTGCCGCCCGAACTGGCCGAATGGTCGCCGACCCTGAAGGCCGACGGAAACGAGCTGGAATACGTCTTCGATTCCAATCTCGAGAAGACCGGCGTGCCGTCCCTGATGCGCAGGCTGTCGGACCTGGGCATCGCCTTCAAGGACCTGCACACAAGCCAGAGCTCGCTGGAGGACATCTTCGTCAGCCTGGTCCATCGCGACAAGACGACGGGAGCCGCGGCATGAGCAGCATGACCTTCAACGGCCATGGCGTCTGGGCCATCTACAAGTTCGAGATGGCGCGGGCCATCCGCACCGTCTGGCAGTCGGTGGTCACTCCGGTGATCACCACGGCCCTGTATTTCGTCGTCTTCGGCTCGGCCATCGGCAGCCGGATGACCGAGATCGACGGCGTCCCCTACGGCGCCTTCATCGTCCCGGGCCTGATCATGCTGAGCCTGTTCACCCAGTCGATCTTCAACGCCTCGTTCGGCATCTACTTCCCCAAATTCACCGGCACCATCTACGAGCTGCTGTCGGCGCCCGTGTCGCCGCTGGAAATCGTCATCGCCTATGTCGGGGCGGCGGCGACCAAGTCGGCGGTCCTGGGGCTGATCATCCTGGCCACGGCGGCCTTCTTCGTGCCGCTGCAGATCCTCCACCCGGTCGAGATGCTGGCCTTCCTGATCCTGATCTCGACGACCTTCAGCCTGTTCGGCTTCATCATCGGCATCTGGGCCAACGGCTTCGAGCAGCTGCAGATGATCCCCATGCTGGTGGTCACGCCCCTGACCTTCCTGGGCGGGTCCTTCTATTCGATCGACATGCTGCCGCCGGCCTGGCGGACGGTGACCCTGTTCAATCCGGTGGTCTATCTGATCTCGGGCTTCCGCTGGACCTTCTACGGTTCGGGAGACGTCGGCATCGGGGTCAGCCTGGCCGCGACCCTGGGCTTCCTGCTCATCTGCCTCGCCATCGTGGGCTGGATGTTCAAAACGGGCTACCGTCTGAAGAACTAGGCCCGTCACGAAACGGGCCATTTCAGCGGACACCTTGACCGCCCTCCGCGTTGAAGAAGCGCGCCCGACGGGGCGCGGGAGTTTGAATGTCCACCAAGTCCGACAAGCCCCTGAATGGCGCCCCCGAGCCGTTCCGCCGCCCCGTGGTCTGGGGCCGGCCGCCGGCGACCGTGTTCCGCGCCGGGCCGCTGCCCAGGGGCGCGGCCTTGCCGCCCCTGCCGGAGCCGCCGCGCGCGCCGCAGCCCCGTCCGGCGGGTTCGGCCATCTTCAGCGGGTCGATGATCCCCCGCGCCGCGCCCCGGCCTGCGCCCGAACCCGTCGCACCGATCCCGCCGTTGCCCAAACCCGAGCCCGTGGCCGCCGCGGCCGAGGTGGAAGAGGCGCCGGCCGTGGCCCCGCCCGCGCCCGATCTGACTGTCCGCCCGCTTCCGCCGGTCGAGGCCGCGCCGGTTTCCACGGCTCCGGAACCGTCTCTGGCGGCCGCGCCCGTCGTTCCGGAACCCGCCGTCGTCGAACCTGCGATCGCCGGTTCGACCCTGCAGGCGGCCAGCGCCCGCGGGAAGTCGTCGGGCCGCGCCCTCCTGTATGGCGGCGTCGCCGCCGCCGCGATCGCGGTCGTCGGCCTGGGCGGTTGGCTGCTGACCCGCGTCCCGTCCGCGCCGGCGCCCGCCGCCGTCGAGGCGCCCGTCCTGGCCGCTCCGGTCGAGGCCCTGCCCGCGGCTCCCGCCGCAACGGCCCCGGCCCCGGAACCCGCCCCCGTTTCCGCGGCCCCTGAACCGGCTTCGGTTCAGCCCGCGACCGCCGCGCCGGCGGCCGTCCGGCCCGCGACCACGACGCCGCGCCCTGCCGCCGCGACGCCGGCGCGCCCGACGCCCCCGACGACCACCGCTGCGCCCCCGCCCGCGATCACCACCGCGCCCCTGATCGAGATCGCCCCGGTCCAGCCCGCCGGCCCGCCGCCGACCGAGGCCGAGCGGCCGCCCTCCGATCCCGACGCCCCGATCGCGACCCGCCCCCAGCCGGTCGGCTAGGTCGGCCGCGCCTGCGTCCGGATCTGGCGCAGGCGCATGCTTTCATGGCCGCGCCCTGTCGGGCCCGGTCCTTGACAATTGGAATGTCTTCGAGGCGCCTCTGGCCCGCAGCCGGGTACGCGGCCTGGCCGGACCATCCGGACTATCCGGACCGTGTTTTTTTCGTCCGGAAGGCTCGCGGCCGATGGCCGGCCCGCCGGACGGAACGATCCGGCCGGGACCTAGCGGATGGCGATATAGCCGCGCTCGACCATGCGGCGCAGGCCTTCATAGGCCTCGGCCAGTTCTTCATAGGCGGTGCGCGCCGAGGTCAGGCGGGCGATCTGGTCCGGCGTCGAAGGCGCGCCCGATTCGGATTGGCGCAGACTCTCGGCCACCCATTTCCCGCGCGCCGTGGCCGTCAGTATGGCCAGCTTCTGGAAGGTCGGCGCATCGACCCGCGGCAGCATCTGGCCGATGATCTCGCGGTTGGCCACGAAGGCCGAATAGTCGATCTTTTCAAGCAGGCCGCGCACCCGCCGCTGTTCCGCGGGATCGGCGTCCTGGGGCTCGAAATGATCGCGCTGGCGACGGTAGTTGCCGGTCTGGATGGTCGACATGACGCCCTCTGGAAAGGTCTGCGATCCAGCCTGCGCCGCGTCGATTAACGCCCCGTTAGCCCTGTTCCGACCGCTTGCGCCCGTCGCCGCGGTTTGATACTTAAGTGAATGCTTCAGCATCAACCTTCCCTCGACATGGCCTTTCAGGCGCTGTCCGACCCGACCCGCCGGGCCATGGTCGAGCGCCTGTCGCGGGGCCCGGCTTCGGTCAGCGAGCTGGCCGCGCCCTTCCCCATGTCGATGTCGGCGGTGGTGCAGCATCTGAAGATTCTCGAGGCGTCGGGCCTGGTGTCCTCCGGGAAGACGGGACGGATCCGCACTTGTCGCGTCGAACCCAAGGCCCTGAGCGCTGCAGAGCACTGGATCAATGCGCGCCGGCAGTCGGTTGAACGCAGCCTCGACCGGCTGGGCGCCTTCCTCGACGAGACGAAGGACGAAACCCCATGACGCTGCGCCACCAGACCCTGACCTTCGAGCGCGAATACGACGCCTCGCCCCGGAGACTGTTCGCGGCTTTCGCCGACCCCCGGGCCCGCGAACGCTGGGCGGTCCCGCCGGGCGCCCGGCTGGTCTACGACGCGGACGACTTCCGCACGGGCGGCGTCGACCTGTGCCGCTGCGGGGCCCCCGACGACCTGCGCTACGCGGTCGAGAACCGCTATCTGGAGATCGAGCCCGACCAGCGCATCGTGGTGTCCGAAACGGTCCGGGAGGGCGGGCGCGTCCTCAGCCACGCCCTGAACGCGGTGGAGATATCGGCGGGGCCCGGCGGGGCCTTGCTGAAACTGACCATCCAGATGGCCGCGCTGGAGCCGGGCATGCTGGACGGCGCCCGCCACGGCCACGCTGCGACTCTCGACAACCTGGTCGCGGAACTGGCCCGTTCCGGACGCTCGCCGGAACGGCTCGCGCCGATGCCCGGAAACATAGCCGACACATAGCCGAAACATGGAAGCGCAGGCCTGTCAGGACGCCCAGTTGAAGGGCTTCAAGGATGACTCTCCGGGAGGGCAGGCAGGACCTATGAGCCTTTTCAATTCTCCGACCGCGCCGGTGGATCTGTTCAACGAACCGGCCTTTCGCCTGGGCGCCTTCCACGCCCGTCCGGCCGTGCGCGAGGTCGAGGTCGACGGCCGTGTCGAGCGGCTGGAGCCGCGGGTGTTCCAGGTTCTGATCGTCCTGGCGCGGGCCCGGAATCGCACGATCAGCCGCGACGACCTGATCGCCCGGTGCTGGAACGGACGCTTCGTCAGCGACGACGCCCTGAACCGGACGATCGGCAAGCTGCGGCAGCTGTTCGCCCGCGATCCGTCCGGCTCGGTGACGATCGAGACTGTGCCGCGCCTGGGCTACCAGATGCGTGTCGACGAAGCGGATGATCCGCCATCGCCGTCCCCCTTTTCATATCCGGACAGCGCAGCGGATCAGTCGGCGGCGTCGGAAGTCCTCAGGGAGGCTGGCCGGATTCTGGCTCACGCCCTGCATGCGATCGAGGTCTCGGCGGGCCGCGGCGGCGCACAGCTGAGGCTGACGATCGAAATGACCACGCCGGGGTGCGGCGTCCTGCCGGGCGCCAGCCGCGACCCCTTCACCGACCTTGCCAGCCTGACGTGCCGGCCGGTCGCATACAGGAAACGGAGTCCCCGATGAAAACGCGGTCCGAACCGGGCGTCGCCCACGGGACCTTCACGGTCCAGCGCCGCTATGACGCCTCGCCCGCCCGGGTGTTCCACGCCTATTCCGACCCCGCCGCCTTCCGCCGCTGGTTCGTGGACGGCGAGGGCTGGACCATCCACGAATGGGCGCACGACTTCCGCGTCGGCGGTCACGCCCGCGGCCGCTTCCGTTTCGGCGACGAAAGCAACGACACCTGGTTCAACGACACCGACTATCTGGACATCGTCCAGGACCAGAGGATCGTCTGCTCCTACGTCATGGGGCGCGAGGTCGGCGGCGAGAAACAGCCGGCTTCGGCCTCGCTGGGAACCACCGAAATGATCCCCGACGGTTCCGGGACGCGCCTGATCTACACGGAACAGGGCGCCTTCCTCGACGGGGCCGACGACATAGGCGGACGCGAACGCGGCTGCGCCGAACTGCTGGACGCCCTCGGCCGTGAGCTGGAGGCCAACCCATGAGCGGCAAGGTGCGCGTCGGCTGTTTCAGCGTGTCGGCGGACGGATTCGGCGCGGGGCCGGACCAGAGCCTCGACCACCCTCTCGGCGTCGGAGGCGCGCAGTTGCATCACTGGTTCTACCCCACAGAGACGTTCCGGACCCGCTTCGGCCAGTCCGCGGGCGACACGGGCGTGGACGACGATTTCGCCCGCCGCAGCATGGAGGGCGTGGGCGCCTGGATCATGGGGCGCAACATGTTCGGGCCGATCCGGGGCGACTGGCCCGATGACGCCTGGAAGGGCTGGTGGGGCGATGAGCCCGGCTACAAGGTCCCGGTGATCGTGCTGACGCACCATCCCCGCGCCGACCTGCCCATGCGGGACGGCACCGTCTTCCACTTCGAGACCGGAGGGATAGAGACGGCGCTGGAGCGGGCGCGGGCGCTGGCGGGCGACAGGGACATCCGCATCGGCGGCGGCGCTGAAACGGTCCGCCAGTATCTGCGAGCCGGGCTGATCGACGAGATGCATGTGGCGATCTCTCCGGTGGTTCTGGGCCGGGGCGAGGCTTTCTGGGACGGGCTGGACCTGCCGGCCCTCGGCTATGAGGTCGCCTCCAGCACCGCCGGCGAAAGGGCGACGCACCTGATCTTCACACGGACGACGGAGAAGCAGTCTTGAGCGAACTGTTCTTCGGCGCCTTCGCCGTCACCCGCCGGTACGCCGCCCGCCCGGCGCGGGTCTTCGCCGCCTTCGCCGACCGCGAGAAAAAACAGCGCTGGATGGGCTGTGAAGAGGTCAGCGCGCCGGTCATCGAGGTGCTCGACTTCCAGGTCGGCGGCCGCGAGATCAGCCGCGGCGGTGGACAGGACGGCGCCGAACACCTGTTCGACGGCCGGTACCTGGACATCGTTCCCGACCGCCGGTTCGTCTTCGCCTTCGTCATGCATGTCGGCGGCCGGAAGATCTCGGCCTCGCTCGGGACCGTGGAGTTCGCGCCGGACGGCGCCGGGACGATCCTGACCTTCAACGAGCAGGGCGTCTATTTCGGCGAGGACGGCTGGGCCGAGCGCGAGGAAGGCACGGCGGCGGGACTGGATCAACTGAACGCCTGGCTGGCGTCGCAACAAGGAGCCGAATGAGCATGGCGCTGCGCCTCTATTCCCATCCCTACTCGGGCTATGGCCAGAAGGCGGCGGTCGCCCTGTACGAACTGGGCCTGCCGTTCGAGCTCAGGCTGGTGCAGCAGGACGACGCCGCCGTGATGGCCGAATTCCACGCCGTGTCGCCCTTCGCCAAGATGCCGGCCCTGGTCGATACGGAGACGGATCGGATCCTGTTCGAGTCCAGCATCGTCATCGAATACCTGGACCGGCTGGCGGGCGGTGGTCGGCTGATCCCCGGCGATCCGGATGCGGCGCTTGAGGCGCGCCTCATCGACCGGATCGTCGACATCTATGTCGGGGCGACGATGAACCGGATCGTGTTCAACAAATTCCGGCCGGCGGGTCAGGCCGACGACTATGGCGCGGCGCAGGACGCCGGGGTCATGGCCACGGCCTGGGATCTGCTGGAAGCGCGGCTGTCCGATGGTCGGACCTGGGGCGCGGGGGAGACCTTCACCCTGGCCGATTGCGGCGCGGCGCCCATTCTGACCTATGCCCGGCGGCTGGTTCCGTTCGGCGACCGGCCCCTGCTGAGGGCGTGGCACGGCCGGCTGATGGCGCGGCCCTCGTTCGTCCGGGCGCTGGAGGACGCGGCGCCGTTCGGCAACCTGATGCCTGCGCCGCCGGCCGAGGACTGAAGGGTCAGTGCGCCTCGGGCGGCCGGGCGGCGGGGCTGAAGTACTCGTTCTCCGGCTCCGGATGAGCGCTCAGCACGAAGCGGCGGTCGCAATAGGCGCATTCGACGAAATCGTCCCCGCCCATGTCCATGTAGACCAGCGGGTGGCCGAGGGCTCCGCCGCCGCCGTCGCAGGCCACGCGCTTGGTCGGAACGACGATGTCTTCCGGCGGCGGGATGATGGCGTCGGGGTGACGGGGCGGCATGGCGCGATCTCGGAACTGCAGAAGCGGCGGGACCGATTCCCTAGGCGGACGGGGGTCCGGCGTCAAACCGTCTCCGGGCGTTTGCGGAAGACGCGATCGAACAGGGCCTTGCGCCGCTTGAACAGCGACCAGCCCAGGCAGCCGGCGGCGACCCACAGGCCGATCTCTCCAACGATGGCGGCGGGGCCCCCGAACATCAGGGCCTCGCGCATCTCCAGCTGCCCCGTCCGGTTCAGGACGACGATCGCCGTGAAGGCGCCATAGCCGAGGATGCAGAGGGCGAAGGCGGCCCAGCCGATGATTTTCGTGCGGGTCATGGATTTGGTTCCGTCAAGTTTGCTGTCCATAATGACAAGGACGCTAGACATATCGTCGCCACCTGTCAAGCGTCATTGACATATGGCCGGCATGGCCTTGGCGGCGGCGGCCGGCGGGCCTACCTAGGCCGACCAGTTCAACGGAAAGCCCGCATGCCCGAAGCGACCGCCCTGCCCGTCAACGCCATCGAGGTGCGCGGGCTGGAAAAGACCTACGCCGGTACGAAGAAGGCTCCGCCGAAAACGGCCCTGCGCGGCGTCGATCTGGTCATTCCCCGCGGATCGATGTTCGGCCTGCTGGGTCCCAACGGCGCCGGCAAGTCAACCCTGATCAACATCCTCGCGGGAGTGGTGAACAAGACCGGGGGAACGGTCTCCATCTGGGATCGCGACATCGACAAACAGCCGCGCGACGCCCGCGCGGCGCTGGGCGTCGTGCCGCAGGAGATCGTGGCCGACGTCTTCTTCACTCCACGCGAGGCGCTGGAGGTGCAGGCCGGCTTCTATGGCGTGCCGGCCAATGAGCGCCGCTCGGACGAACTGCTGGCGGCGCTGGGCCTGTCGGACAAGGCCCACGCCTATGTCCGCGCCCTGTCAGGCGGGATGAAGCGCCGGCTGATGGTGGCCAAGGCCCTGGTTCACAATCCGCCGATCCTGATCCTCGACGAGCCGACGGCGGGGGTGGACGTCGAGCTGCGCCGCCAGCTTTGGGACTACGTCCGGCGCATCAACGCCGAGGGCGTGACGGTGCTGCTGACCACCCACTATCTGGAGGAGGCGCAGGAACTCTGCGACACCATCGCCATAATGAACCGCGGCGAGGTGGTGGCCTGCGAGCCCACGCCGCAGTTGCTGCGCCGGCTGGACACCCGCAACGTCGTGGTGACGCCCGAGGGCGCATTGAACGGCCTGCCGACGTTGAAGGGCTTCGAGGCCGTGGCGCGCGGGAACGGCGCCTTCGTGGTCACCTACCGCAAGGGCCAGGCGTCGGTGGAGCAGGTGCTGGCGGCCGTGCGCGCGGCGGGCGTGACCATCGCCGACATCACCACCGAGGATCCCGATCTCGAGGATGTCTTCCTGGCCCTGACCTATGGCGACGCCAGCCAGGTCAGTCCGACGAAGGACTAGACCACCATCACCGTGCCGATGAGCAGGCGCGCGCCGGCCCGGCCCATGGTGGCGTTGGTCGCGGCCTGAAGCTGGGCGACCAGGCGTTCGACATCGGGCGGGGCGCCGGGCAACAGGGCGTTGGCGGCCTGCTGCACCACGGCGGCGTAGGCGGCGCGCAGCCGGGGCGCGGACTGGGCCACGCGGGCGCGCAGGGCGGCGTCCGGGGTGTCGATCCCGGTTTCGACCGTCATCACGCCGCGCCGGCCGCCGGGGCGGATGACATTGGCCGTGATGGTCGGCAGGCGCAGATAGCTGGCCTGGGGCGCGCTCGAGCCCCCGCCGGTTTTCGATGTCCGGGACTTCAGTCCGAGAAGGGCGCGGCGTTCCATCCGCCGACCCTGACACGGGCCGCTTAAGGCGTGGTTACGCCGCGGCGCCCACCGCCGGGACCGCCTTCGGCTCCATCGGCCTGAGATCCAGCAGGGCGAACAGGGCCGCATCCTCGTCCTGTTCGGGATTGGGCGTGGTCAGCAGCTTGCCGCCGACGAAGATGGAATTGGCCCCGGCGAGGAAGCACAGGGCCTGCATCTCGGCGCTCATCGTCTCGCGGCCGGCCGACAGGCGCACCATCGCCCTTGGACAAACGAGACGGGCCACGGCGACGGTGCGGACGAATTCGATCGGATCGATCTGGCCCTCGGCCAGCATCCGCTCGCCCAGGGGCGTGCCCGTGACCGGCACCAGGGCGTTGACCGGCAGGCTGTCGGGATGCTCGGGCAGGGTCGCCAGGGCGTGCAGCAGGCTGGCCCGGTCGCGCCGCGCCTCGCCCATGCCGACGATGCCGCCGCAGCAGGTCGCCATCCCGGCGTCGCGTACGTGCTGCAGGGTGTCCAGCCGGTCCTGGTAGGTCCGGGTCGTCACGACCTGGGCGTAGTATTCGGGGCCGGTGTCGAGGTTGTGGTTATAGTAGTCCAGCCCGGCGTCCTTCAGCTGGCGCGCCTGATCGGCGGTCAGCATGCCCAGGGTGGCGCAGGTCTCCAGCCCCAGGGCCTTCACCCCCGCGATCATGGTCGCCAGCTTCGGCGTGTCGCGGTCCTTCAACTCGCGCCAGGCGGCGCCCATGCAGAAGCGGCTGGCGCCGCCGGCCTTGGCCGCCATGGCCTCGGCCAGGACGGCGGTCGCGTCCATCAGCTTTTCGGCCTTCAGGCCGGTCTGGAAGCTGGCCGACTGGGAGCAGTAGCCGCAGTTCTCGGCGCAGCCTCCGGTCTTGATCGACAACAGCTGGCTCTTCTGCACCTCGGACGGATCGAACCAGCGCCGGTGAACGCTCGCGGCCTCGAACACCAGCTCCATGAAGGGCCGGGCGAACAGGGCCTCGACCTCGGTCAGGGTCCAGTCGTGGCGAGGGGTGGCGAGGTCCTGGGTCATGCGAGCCTGCTTAGCTCCGCCCCATCGCCTCGCCAAGCCGCCTTAGTCCTCGTCGCGATAGACCCGGCCGTCGCGCATGACGAAATCCATCGAGGTCAGGACGGTCACATCCGTCAGCGGGTCGCCGTCCACGGCCACGATGTCCGCCCGCTTGCCCGGCTCCAGCGTGCCGATCTCGGTCGACAGGCCCAGCAGGTCGGCGGCGTTGACCGTGGCGGCCTGGATGGCGCCCATCGGCGTCATGCCGTGCTGGACCATCAGGGCGAATTCGTCGGCGTTGCGGCCGTGTTTCGATACGCCCGCGTCGGTGCCGAAGGCGATGCGCACGCCCGCCGGAACCGCCCGCTGCAGGGACTGGCCGGTGATGGAGATGCGCCAGCGGATCTTGGGCAGGACCTCGGGCGAATAGGCATTGGGATCGGCGGCCAGCCGCTCGATATAGCCGTTCACGGTCGACAGGGTGGGGACATAGTAGGCGCCGGACTGGCGGAACAGGCGGAGGGTCTCGTCGTCGAAGACGGTGCCGTGCTCGATCGAGTCCGCGCCCATGCGCAGCGCCAGATTGATGCCGTCGGCGCCATGGGCGTGGACCGCGACCTTGAGGCCATACAGATGCGCCGTCTCGATCAGGGCGCGGGCCTCGTCTCGAACATCTGGGCCCCGACGCCGGCGCCGATGCGGCTGTTCACGCCGCCGGTGGTGGCGATCTTGATGACATTTGCGCCGCGTCCGACCTGGATGCGCACCGCCTCGCGGCAGCTTTCCGGACCGTTGCAGACATTGTCGTGGGGGATGTCGTCGCGGAGCTCGTCATTGAAGCCCAGCCGCCCGTCCATGTGGCCCGAGGTGGTCGAGATGCTGTTGCCGGCGTCGATGATGCGCGGGCCGGGCAGACGATGGGCCGCCGTGGCGTCGCGCAGGGCCAGGGTCACGCCGCCGTCGTCGCCCAGATTCCGCACCGTGGTGAAGCCGGCCATGAGAGTCTTTTCGGCGTTCTCGGCCGCGCGATAGGCGTGGACCGGCAGATTCTCGGTGATCCCGGACAGGAAGCCCGCCTGGCCGCCGAGGTCAGAGACCAGATGCACATGGCTGTCGATCAGGCCGGGCAGGACGAAACGGTCGCGCTGGTCGATGACGGTCGCGCCGGGAAAGGCCGAAGCGTCCACGAAGCCGTCGCGGATCTCGACGATCCGCCCGTCGCGGACCACCACGGTGGAAGGGCCGCGCGGCGCCTGGCCGGGGCGGTCCAGCAGCCGGCCGGCCTGGATCAGGGTGACCGGGCCCGTCGGCGCCGGAGCCGTGTCCTGGGCCAGGCTTGCGCCGCCCATCGTCAGCGCCCCGAGGACGCCCGCAATCATCGCCTTCATCAATACCCCTCCAACAGCACCGCCAGATAGACACCAGCCGGGCTCATGGGTCCAGAACCAGCTCGCCGCGCTTCAGATCGATGATCACGGTCTGGAAGAGTCCCAGCAGATCCACCCCCAGAAGCGCGGCCGGCTGATCGGCCAGACCCCAGATATCGAAAGTGTGGAAATCGCCCACCAGAACCGGAATATGGGTCAGGCGCACTCCACCCAGCCGGAGCTCGGGCAGGACCATCGCTTCCGCCGCCGCGTTGCGACCGGTGGGCGACAGGACCTGGCTCAGGTTCGTGCCGTCGGGGAGGATCAGGGGCTGCGCGCCAGCCTGACGGGCCAGGGCGGTGTTGATGACGGTGACCTTGGCGCCGGTGTCGATGATCACCTTGCAGGGAACCCTTCGCGCCCTGGCGTCGATCATCAGAAGGCCGTTGAAGCGTTGCTCGCCCGTCGAGCCGCTCTCCGCGCTCAGCCGCTGGCCGTTTCCGGCATAGTCGCCCCATCGCCGCGGGCGCGTGACGTCCACCCGGGTCCGTCTGCCGAAATGCAGCACCAGCCTGAGGCCGTTGAGAAGGTCCGTTCCCAGCAGGCCGTCCAGACCCAGCAGTCCCTGACGGCCCGTAACCACCAGCCGGACCCCGCGCGCGTCCAGCGCCCCGGTCCGCACCTGGTCCGCCCGAACGGTCGGCGCACGCTCGCCGGCGACGAGGGTGTGCATGGTCACCTCGCCCGCGTCGGGCAGGGCCAGGCCGATGGCGAGATCCCGGGCGATGACCGAGGTATTGGCGGCGCTGTCGATGGCGAAGGCATAGGGGCCGCGACCGTTGATCGTCACGGCGACGGTCAGCAGCCCCTGACGCTGATCGCTGGTGGCGAAGGACGGCGCGTCCTGGGCCCGGACAAGCGTCGGCGCCGCCAGCCCGGCCAATCCGGCCAGGGCCATGGTGCGACGCGTCAACTCCGGACCCGACATGGTTTTCGCTCCTTTCCACCACGGTGGCACGAAACGTCCGGGCGGGACTTTCACGGGAAACACATAAAGACATCCTTATGTGTTTCTTGCTCCCGGCCCGGGACCGGTCTATAGGCCGCCCGAACAGTCTCCCCGGAAAGCCCCTTTCATGACCGACTATATCGTCCGCGACATCTCGCTTGCCCCCTTCGGCAACAAGGAAATCGCCATCGCCGAAACCGAAATGCCCGGCCTGATGGCCCTGCGCGAAGAGTTCGGCGCGAAACAGATCCTCAAGGGCGCGCGCATCGCCGGCAGCCTGCACATGACGATCCAGACCGCGGTGCTGATCCAGACGCTGGAAGCCCTGGGCGCCGAGGTCCGCTGGGCCTCGTGCAACATCTTCTCGACCCAGGACCACGCCGCCGCCGCCATCGCCGCCAACGGCACCCCGGTGTTCGCCACCAAGGGCGAGACGCTGGAAGAGTACTGGGACTACGCCCACAAGATCTTCGAATGGGCCGACGGCGGCTATCCGAACCTGATCCTGGACGACGGCGGCGACGCCACCCTGCTGTGCGTGCTCGGCCCGAAGGCGGAGAAGGACGGCACCCTGCTGGACAACCCGCAGAACGAGGAAGAGGAAGCCCTCTACAAGGTGATGAAGCGCTACATCGCCGAGAAGCCCGGCTTCTATTCGGCGATCCGCGACGCCATCGGCGGCGTGTCGGAAGAGACCACCACGGGCGTTCACCGCCTGTACGAAATGGCCAAGAAGGGCGACCTGCCCTTCCCCGCCATCAACGTCAACGACAGCGTCACCAAGTCCAAGTTCGACAACCTGTACGGCTGCCGTGAATCGCTGGTCGACGCGATCCGCCGCGGCACCGACGTCATGCTGTCGGGCAAGGTCGCCGTGGTCTGCGGATATGGCGACGTGGGCAAGGGCTCGGCCGCCTCGCTGCGCCAGGGCGGCGCCCGCGTGAAGGTCACCGAAGTCGATCCGATCTGCGCCCTGCAGGCGGCGATGGAAGGCTATGAGGTCGTCACCGTCGAGGACGTCGCCGGCGAGGCCGACATCTTCGTCACCGCCACGGGCAACAAGGACGTCCTGACCGTCGAGCACATGCGGGCGATGAAGAACAACGCCATTGTCTGCAACATCGGCCACTTCGACTCGGAGATCCAGGTCGCGGGCCTGAAGAACTTCAAGTGGGACGAGATCAAGCCGCAGGTCCACCACGTGGAATTCCCGGACGGCAAGAAGATCATCCTGCTGTCGGAAGGCCGTCTGGTGAACCTGGGCAACGCCACGGGCCACCCCTCGTTCGTTATGTCGGCGTCCTTCACCAACCAGACGCTGGCCCAGATCGAGCTCTGGACCAACGCCAAGTCCTACGAGAACCAGGTCTACACCCTGCCCAAGCACCTCGACGAGAAGGTCGCCATGCTGCACCTGGGCAAGCTGGGCGCGAAGCTGACCAAGCTGTCGAAGGAACAGGCCGACTACATCTCGGTCCCGACCGAGGGCCCGTTCAAGCCGGACCACTATCGCTATTGATCTGATCGAGGGTCGAAACTGAACGAGGCCGGGGACTTTTGTTCCCGGCCTTTTTCGTGCTTCAGGCGGCCAGAATGATCTCGCCGGCGGCCTCGTCGCGTTCGGACAGGCCGGTCTCGAAATCCATGAAGATGTCGATCAGCTCTTCCGGGCTGACGTTCGCCGACCGGGGGCCGAAACGGAAGCGCCAGAAGCTGACGATGTGCTGGATCGCGCCCAGCTGGTCGCCCAGACGATTGAACATCCGCGGCGCGGCCCGCAGGAAGTCGCGGAAGGCCGTCGGCTCGCCCAGAACCGTGAGGCTGGCATAGGCGTCGTCGTAGAATTTCAGCGTCACGGCGACGTCCTGGCAGGTCTGCTGGATGCGGGCGCGCAGCACGGCCCGTCCGCGATCCAGATATTCCCGTGAGGTCTCGTCGACCCGACCGGCGGGCCGGACCTTGCCGATGGCGTCGGAGACAGAGGCGATCTCGGCGGCCAGACTGCCCAGCACCCATTTGTAGTAGAGGAACCCCTTCCAGCAGAAGACGCCCTCCTCATACTCGTCCACGCCCAGATGCAGGGTCTGGCGCAGGGCCTCCATCCGGTCCCGGGGATCGTTGGACAGAATCTTTCCGGCCAGGCGGCGGGTCGAGCCGACGGCGGCGAGGCTGTAACCCACGCTGAGGGTGACCAGCGGACGGATCTCGTCCTCGACGAAGCAGACCATGCGCTCCATGTCGGCTTCGCTGATCGAGAAATGGCAGGGCGCGATCTCGATCCCGGCGCGCCGCAGCTGTTCCCGAAGCAGGAAGGGGTCGAGCGAGGGCAGGCGGTCCAGCAGCGTCAGCACGGCCATGTCCGGATGCTCGCGGTCGATGCCGAAGGCTTCCTGCATCATCTGCTCGAATTCGCGCTGGCCGACGAAGGCGAAGCGGCCGCCGGTCTTCAGGTCGCCGGCGTCGATGGGCAGGACGATCTTGGTCGCGACCTGACGGCGGAGATGGAACAGGTCCCGCTCGTCGCGGCGCAGGCGATGCTTGATGATCAGGGACCGGTTCAGGGCCGGCGTCCGGAACAGGGGGCGGGCGATCCAGTCCGGATCGTGCCGGTGCTCGTTGTGGACGTTCAGCAGATTCAGGACGCGCGCGGTCGATGCGGAACGCCGCAGGTGGGCCAGATTTCGGATCGCGCGGTCAGTCATGGCCCCTCGAGGCCGCATGGAAACACGAAATGGTGACCAACGGCTTAGCCTGGAGGTTGCGGCGTCACGCGCGCTGGCCTCGCCGCCCGCGTCCGCCTAGATTGCCGCCATGGGCGATATTCTGAACATCCTGATCCTGCTGGCCATTGCGGCGGTGGCCGTAACCCTCGGCTTCGGCATCTATTCGCTGTACCGCGGCGGCGACTATGCGCGGTCGCATTCCAACAAGCTGATGCGGTTGAGGGTCGCGCTGCAGGCGCTGGCGATCGTGCTGCTGTGTGTCGGGATGTGGTGGAAATCCACCCACGGCGCCTGATCCCGTGGTCGTCCTGAACCGCATCTATACCAAGACGGGCGACGGCGGGCGGACGCGGCTGGCGTCCGGCGCGACGGTGTCCAAGAGCGACCCGCGGGTCGAGGCCTATGGTGCGGTGGACGAGCTGAACGCCGTCATCGGCGTGGCGCGGCTGCATTCGGGCCAGCACGACCGCATCGACGCCATGCTGGGCCGGATCCAGAACGAGCTGTTCGACCTGGGCGCCGATCTGGCCACACCGCTGGAGCCCGCGCCCAAATGGGAGGCGCTGCGCATCCTCGACAGCCAGGTGGAACGGCTGGAGGCCGAGATCGACTGGATGAACGAGAGCCTGAAGCCGCTGGACAGCTTCATCCTGCCGGGCGGTTCGTCCCTGTCGGCCCTGCTGCACATGGCCCGCACGGTCGCCCGCCGGGCCGAGCGCGAGGCGGTGCGGCTGGTCGAGGCGGGCGAGGCGGTGACGCCGGCGTCGATCCGCTACCTGAACCGCCTGTCCGACCACCTGTTCGTCGCGGCCCGCCGGGCCAACGCCAACGGGGCGGACGACGTGAAGTGGAAGCCCGGCGCCACGCGCTGAATTGCAGTCTTTGCGGCGACGGCGAAAAACACCGTCCGGATGGTCCGGATGGTCCGGATAACTCGCCCGCCTTTCTTCGCCCGCCCCGGGATTCCGGCGGTCCACGGGGGTCTCTTCGCGGTGATCACCGGATCGGCGGAAAACAGGGTCCGGATGGTCCGGATGGTCCGCCCGGGCGGTTCCGCTTCCACGCGTTTTTCGATTGTCAAAGACCGGCCTCGACGGGCCCGGTCAGTGAACCACGGCCCTGCGTCAGAAACGGACGTGGGCGGCCTATTGGGCGGCCAAGGCGGCGCGCTGACGGTCGGCGTCGGCGTCGCGGGCCTTTTTCTGGGCCGCCAGGGCGTCCTCGATGGCCACCAGTTCGCGGTTCTTGGCGGCCGAGGCGGCGGCGCGCTGGCCCGGCAGCGGCCGGCGGGTGATCTCGGCGATGGAGATGGGCTGGGCGCATTCGCGGCCTTCGGCGTCCCACCACTTGCCCGCGGCCTCGCAGCGGTCGCCCGGCGCGATGACCAGGGCGTCATAGGCGAACATGCCCGCGATCAGCACGGCGAAGGTCGAGAGAAACAGGATGCTCAGCCGTTTCATGGTCAGGAGGCGGGTCATCTACGGATTTCCGTGGCTTTGGGGACGAACGAACGGGGTCGTTGACGCGGCGTTACGTTGACAGGCCGGATGCGGCGTACCATTCCGTGACGCAACATTCCGGCGCTTTCGTGGATATCACAATGAAGGTTCTCGTCCCCGTCAAACGGGTGATCGACTACAACGTCAAGGCTCGCGTCAAGGCGGACCAGACAGGCGTTGATCTCGCCAACGTCAAGATGAGCATGAATCCGTTCGACGAGATCGCCGTCGAGGAAGCCGTCCGCATGAAGGAAGGCAAGGAGCATCACGCCGCCGGGACGGTGAGCGAGATCGTGGTCGTCTCCATCGGCGTGACCCAGGCCCAGGAAACCATCCGCACCGCCCTGGCCATGGGCGCGGACCGGGGTCTGCTGATCCAGTCGGACGCCGATCTGGAGCCGCTGGCGGTCGCCAAGCTGCTGAAGGCGGTGGTCGACGAGGAGAAGCCGGACATGGTCCTGCTGGGCAAGCAGTCGATCGACGGCGACAACAATGCGGTCGGCCAGATGCTGGCCGCCCTGCTGGACTGGCCCCAGGCCACCTTCGCCGGCAAGATCGTGCTGGCCGACGGCAAGGCGACGGTGACGCGCGAGGTCGACGGCGGCCTGCAGACCCTGTCGGCGACCCTGCCGGCGGTGGTGTCGGTCGACCTGCGCCTCAACACGCCGCGCTACGCCTCCCTGCCCAACATCATGAAGGCCAAGAAGAAGGAGATCGCGGTCAAGGCGGTCGCCGACTATGGCGTCGACACGGCGCCGCGCCTGAAGGTGGTCAAGGTCACGGCCCCGCCGCAGCGCTCGGCGGGCATCAAGGTGGCCGACGCCGCCGAACTGGTTTCCAAGCTCAAGACCGCGGGGGTCCTGTAATGGCCGTTCTCGTTATCGCCGACCGCGACGGCGACACCGTCCGCGACACCACCCACAAGACCGTCACCGCCGCCCTGAAGCTGTCGGGCGATGTGGATGTCCTGGTCATCGGCCAGGGCTCGAAGGCCGCCGCCGACGCCGCCGCGAAGATCGCCGGGGTGCGCAAGGTCCTGCTGGCCGAAAGCGCCGGCCTGGGCCACCAGCTGGCCGAGGCGGTCGAGGCGACCGTGACCAGCCTGGCCGGCGGCTATGACGCCATCCTTTCGCCGGCCACCACCGACGGCAAGAATTTCATGCCGCGCATCGCCGCCAAGCTGGATGTCGCGCCGATCTCGGACATCATCGAGGTCGTGTCGAACGACACCTTCGTGCGCCCGATCTACGCCGGCAATGCGCTGGAGACGATCCAGTCGGGCGATGTGAAGAAGGTCATCACCGTGCGTCCGACCAGCTTCGACGCGGCCGCTGAAGGCGGCTCGGCCCCGGTCGAGACCGTCGCGGGCGCGGACGCCGGCAAGGCGGCCTTCGTCAGCGAGGAGATGGTCAAGTCGGACCGTCCGGAACTGGGCGCGGCGAAGATCGTCGTCTCGGGCGGCCGGGCCCTGGGGTCCGCCGAGGAGTTCCACGCGGTCATGGACCCGCTGGCCGACAAGCTGGGCGCCGCCGTCGGCGCCTCGCGCGCCGCCGTGGACGCCGGCTATGCGCCGAACGACTATCAGGTCGGCCAGACCGGCAAGGTCGTCGCCCCGGCCCTCTACATCGCCATCGGCATCTCGGGCGCCATCCAGCACCTGGCCGGGATGAAGGACTCCAAGGTCATCGTGGCGATCAACAAGGACGCCGACGCGCCGATCTTCCAGGTCGCGGACTATGGCATCGTAGGCGACTACAAGGTCGTGGTGCCGGAGCTGATGAAGGCGCTGGGGTAGGTGTCGTCAAAAACGGATCGGAAAGGGCGCGGCGCCGAAGGGGGCCGCGCCTTTTTTCTTCAAACCGCCGCCCGCTACGCGTGAGCAAGGACATTGACCCGAGCCTTTCGCACCTGTCAGGTTTGGACGGGGGCGCAGACAAGATGACCGAGCAAACGGGGCGAACCAACGGTGCGGTCAGGAAATCCAGCCGTCTACGGTGGTTTTTCCCCGGAGTGGTCGCTCTTTTCTACATCTCGCTGATCGTGTCGGGACACGGCGCGCTGTTCTGGGCTCATGACACCACGCCGCCGCCTGAGAAGCGGGGACCTCACGGCACGATTCCGACCTGGCGGTGTCACTACTTCACAGGCACGCGAACGTTCAGTCTCGATACCAGCAGAGGGTTTGGTGACGAGCCTTGCTATGTATTCAGGCGCTCGCCCGTCTTGCCGCCTGTTTCCGTCGTGGACGCGCAGGCCGTTCTGCCTGCTGGCGCGCTGCCCAAGGAGCGGTACGTCCGCCGGTATTCGCTTCGAGAGGTCATGATCGGCGAAGACACGCCCTACTTCACCACCCAGGGCATGTTTGCCTTCATGGGCCCGCGTCGCGCCTGGGTGGCGGTCTACACGCTGCCCGGCGAGGCTGATGAGGCGGCCCGGCCCGGCGTGGTCACGCTCTCCCGGGACGAGCGGCTGCCCATGGTCTTCCATGGCGGGTGCGCCGTCGTGAATCTGGTCGCAGACCCGGACGACGGCGCGACGCTGGCGAGCTGGTGCAACGTGGATACCCGGCCAACGGCGGACGGCTCGCCGCGCGCGCTTCCGTCCTTCGTTCGCCACTGAGGCTGAGGCGGCTGCGGCGTCGCCCCGCAGGACTGTAATCCGCAGAAAACGACGCTCGGGCCGCCGCCTTACCGGTTTGTAATGTTTCCGGCTTTGACGGATCGCGCCGGACCCTTTTGTAATCCGCCCCGACGTACGCCCCCCGTTTCAGGCAGGGCGTGCAAGGGGAGCGTTCGAATGAGACTTCACGCCTTGCGGGGTTCCAGCCTCGCCGTTCTCGCCTGCGTGCTGGCGGGTTCTCTGGCCCTGACGGCCTGCGCCACCACCGGGGGCGACGACAAGCCTGACGCGGACGCATCGTCCGACGAGGCGCGCGAGCCGATGGCCCGGGGGCTGGATCAGGCGGCCAATCCGGATCCCTTCCCCTCGACCTATCGCGGCCTGCCGCGCGAGAACATGGCCATCGTCGGCGGAACGGTCTTCGACGGCGCTGGCCGGAAGATCGAGAACGGCGTGGTCATCGTCACCGACGGCAAGGTGGCCGCGGTCGGCGACGCCTCGACCCCGGTCCCCGGCGGCCACCGCGTGGTGGATGCGCGCGGGCGGTTCGTGACCCCGGGCATCATCGACGTGCACAGCCATCTCGGCGTCTATCCCTCGCCCGGCGTGCAGGGGATGAGCGACGGCAATGAGGCGACCAATCCGAACACCGCCCAGGTCTGGGCCGAGCATTCGCTATGGCCGCAGGACCCCGGCTTCAACGCCGCGCGGGCGGGCGGGGTGACCACCCTCCAGATCCTGCCCGGCTCGGCGAACCTGTTCGGCGGGCGCGGCGTGACCGTGCGCAATGTGCCGTCGGTGACCATGCAGGGCATGAAGATGCCGGGCGCGCCCTATGGCCTGAAGATGGCCTGCGGCGAGAACCCGTCGCGCGTCTACGGCGGCCGCAACACCTCGCCCGCGACCGGCATGGGCAATGTCGCCGGCTATCGCGCCGCCTTCATCGCGGCCCGCGAATACAAGGCCAAGTGGGACAAGTGGCGCGAGGACGGCGAGGGCTCGCCCCCGACCCGCAACCTGCAGCTGGAGACCCTGGCCGGGGTGCTGGACGGGTCGGTGCTGGTGCAGAACCACTGCTACCGCGCCGACGAGATGGCGGTGATGATCGATATCGCCAAGGAGTTCGGCTACCGGATCACCGCCTTCCACCACGCCATCGAGGCCTACAAGGTCGCGCCGCTGCTGGCCCGCGAGGGCATCTGCGCCGACATGTGGACCGGCTGGTGGGGCTTCAAGATGGAGGCCCTCGACGCGGTCGAGGCCAATGCGGCCCTGGTCGACGCGCCGCAGGGGTCGTGCGCGGTGATCCATTCGGACGACGCCGAACTGACCCAGCGCCTCAATCAGGAAGCCGCCGCCGGCCTGGCCGCCGGGCGCCGCATGGGGATGAACATCCCCGAGGAGCGGGCGATCAGCTGGATCACCCTGAACCCGGCCCGGTCGCTGGGCATCGCCGATCAGACCGGATCGCTGGAGGCCGGCAAGCGCGCCGACGTGGTGATCTGGAGCGCCAATCCGTTCAGCGTCTACGCCCGCGCCGATCAGGTCTTCATCGACGGCGGCCTGAGCTTCGACCGCATGAACCCGGCCTATCAGCCCCTGTCCGACTATGAGCTGGGCCAGCCCGGCTATGGTCTCTCCGCCGCCAACGTCCCGCAGGGAGCCCGCTGATGCGCCTCAGGAACCTCATCCTCGGCGCCGTCTGCGCCGCAGCCCTCACGACCCCCGCCCTTGCTCAATCGTTGACCGCCATCACGGGCGGACGGGTGCTGACCGGAACCTCGGTCATCGAGAACGGGACGGTGGTGATCCAGAACGGCCGGGTCGTCTCGGTCGGGACCGGCGCCGCCCCCTCGGGCGCCCGGGTGATCGACGCCCGCGGCAAGGTGGTCTCGCCCGGCTTCGTCGCCGTGGACAGCGGCCTGGGCGCTTCGGAAATCTCGTCGGTGGGCGGGTCGGACGACCAGACCAACGGCGCCAACTCCATCAGCGCCTCGTTCGACGTCAGCTATGGCCTGGACCCCTGGTCCTTCACCCTGCCGGTCGCCCGTCTGGGCGGCATCACCCGCGCCATCGTGGTGCCCGGCCATCCGGGCGGCTCCGGCGGGCACAACCACCAGGACGACAGCGACTTCGCCGGCGTCGGCGCGGGCGGCTATCAGGCGCCCAGCCTGTTCGCCGGTCAGGCGGCCGTGATCCATCTGGCCCAGGGGACCGACATCCTGGTCAAGCCGCGCGTGGCCATGGTCGCGCCGTTCGGCGAGGCGGGAGCCAGCGTTTCGGGCGGCGCGCGCGGGGCCGAGTTCACCCAGTTCAAGGAGACCCTGGCCGAGGTGCGTCTGTATGCGCGCAACAAGGCCGCCTACGACCGCGCGGGCCTGCGCGACCTCAGCCTGTCGCGGGCCGATCTGGAGGCCCTGATCCCGGTCGCCAACGGCACGATGCCGCTGATCGTCACCGTGCACCGCGCGGCGGACATCCAGCAGGTGCTGCGGCTGGCGCGCGAGGAGGGGGTGAAGGTCATCCTCGACGGCGCCGAGGAGGGCTGGCTGGTCGCCGACCAGATCGTGGCGGCCGGCGTGCCCGTGCTGCTGAACCCGATCTCCAACCTGCCCGGCAATCTCGAGACCCGCGCCGTGCGGATGGAGAACGCCGCGGCCCTGGACGCCGCAGGAGTGGTGATCGCCATCAAGGGCAACGAGGGCTCGATCCACCGCGCCCGCGAGACCCGCTACAACGCCGGCAACGCCGTGTCCCACGGTCTGCCCTACGATGCGGCGATCGAGGCGATCACGGTCAATCCGGCGAGGATCTTCGGCATGGCCGGCCAGTTCGGCGAGCTGCGCCCGGGCGCGGCGGCCGACGTGGTCGTCTGGTCCGGCGATCCGCTGGAGCCGCTGAGCAACGCCGAGGTCATCTTCATCGGCGGGGCCGAACAGGCGCCGACCAGCCGCCAGTTCCTGCTGCGCGACCGCTATCGCAGCGGCGGCGAAGGGGCGATGCCGCCGGCGTACACCAGGTAGGGGCAGGCGTTCTCCCTCCCCTTCATGGGGAGGGTGGTCGCGCAGCGACCGGGTGGGGGATGTCAGACGCACCCCACCCTGTCGTCGCTTCGCGCCGACATCCCTCCCCATGAAGGGGAGGGAGAGATAGTGTGCCGCCCATGAGTCTCCCCCGCATCTTCATCGACGCCGACGCCTGTCCGGTGAAGGACGAGGTCTATCGCGTGGCGGCGCGGTACGGCCTGCATGTGTTCGTGGTGTCCAACAGCTGGATCAACACGCCGCGCGAAAAATGGATCGAGCAGGTGGTTGTCGACGCCGGGCCCGACATCGCCGACGACTGGATCGCCGAGCGGGCCGGGCCGGGCGACATCGTCGTCACCGCCGACATTCCGCTGGCCGACCGCTGCCTGAAGGCGGGGGCGCAGGCGCTGAAGTCGAACGGGCAGCCGTTCACGCCGGACTCGATCGGCTCGGCCCTGGCCGGACGGATGGTGGGGGAGCATCTGCGGTCGATGGGGGTGGCGACGTCCGGGCCGCCGCCGTTCGGGCCGAAGGATCGCTCGGCCTTCCTGCAGGCGCTGGATCAGGCCGTGGTCCGGGCGAAACGGGTGGTGCGTTGACCGTCATTCCCGAAAGCGAGCTGGAGTTCCGCTTCTTCCGCGCCGGCGGGCCGGGCGGGCAGAATGTGAACAAGGTCTCGACCGCCGTGCAGATGCGGTTCGACGCCCGTAATTCGCCGTCGCTGACCGAGCCCGTGCGGGCGCGGCTGATGAAGCTGGCGGGCAGCCGGCTGACGCTGGACGGGGTGATCCTGATCACCGCCGTCCGCTATCGCACCCAGGAACGGAACCGGGCCGACGCCATCGAACGGCTGCAGGGGCTGGTCGACAAGGCCTCGGTGGCGCCGGTCTATCGCGTGCCGACGAAGCCGACCCGCGCCTCGAAGGAGCGAAGGCTGGAGGGCAAGGCGAAGCGGTCGACGATCAAGAGCGGGCGTGGACGGCCCGGCGCCGACGACTGATCAGGTCGCCGGGCGGAACAGCAGGGCGGCGACCTTGCCGCTCTCGTCGAAGCCGATGATCCATTGGGTCGCCGCGGCGGCGAAGGTGACGGCGTACAGGTCGGCGCCCTCCTGGCTGCCGACGAAGTCGAGCGCCTGAATGGCGCCGAAGCCCTGCAGCAACGGCAGGATGGAGGCCTCCTGGGCGCGAACCTTGCCGGCCAGGTCGTCGGTCAGCAGGGCATAGGGAAGGGCGCCGGACTGGCCCCCCGCGATGATCTCGCGCAGCACTTCCTCGGACCGAGGATTGGCCGGGGTGGTCGACAGGGCCGGTGCGGCGGCGGCTGGAGCGGGGACGGGCGTCGGCGCGGGCGTTTGCGAGGCGGGCCGGTCGAAGCTGTTGGGCATGGTCGCGGCGGCGACCTGGGCCTGGGCCGCGGCGGGGACGAGCAGAAGGGCGGCGGCGATCAGAAGCGGCTTCATGGGGTCGTCTCCAGTACTGAAGTCAGACGATGACGGGCCAAAGCGACAGAACGAGGGCGGCCGCCGAGGCCGCGACGGCCAGGGTGACGCCGACGATCGCCCAGGCCGGGGTCCGGGTCTCGCGTATGACAACGGTTTGGGGTTGCGGCGGGTTCTGCGCCAGACGCGACAAAGCCTTCAGCGTGTCGCGGAGCTCTTCCAGGGCGTCGCGCACCTGGGCGTGGGGGCCGAGTTCGCGGCGGATCCAGCGCTCGACCACGGGCCGCGCCGCCTCCCACAGGTCGTGGTCGGGATTCAGCCGCCGGGCCACGCCCTCGACCGAGACCATGGTCTTCTGCAGCAGGATGAGCTCGGGCCGCAGATGCATGTCGAACAGGGCGGTGATCTCGAACAGCTGGCCCAGCAGCCGGCCCATGGACACCTGCGAGGCCTGTTTGCCGATCACCGGCTCGCCGACCGCGCGCAGCGCCTGGGCGAAGGCCTCGACCGAATGTTCGGGCGGCACGTATCCGGCCTCGAAATGGACGCGGCTGATGCGGTCGTAGTCGCGGCTAAGGAAGCCCCAGAGGATCTCGGCGAGGTAGCGGCGCTCGCCATGGCCCAGACGGCCGACGATGCCGAAGTCGATGGCGGTCAGCTCGGCCGGAGCGTGGCAGAACAGGTTTCCCTCGTGCAGGTCGGCGTGGAAGGTGCCGTAGTCCAGCGCCTGGGTCAGGAAGGCGCGCACCAGATTGTCGGCCAGACCGTTGCGGTCCAGCCCGGGCTGCTCCACCGCCGCCGGATCGGTCATGGCCACGCCGGTCGCCCACTCCAGCGTCAGCACCCGCTTGCCGACCCCGTCCCAGACCACGGCGGGGGCGGACATGTGGCCGCCGCCGGACTCGCGGACCTTGTCCATGATGTCCTTCAGCTCGGAGGCGGCGGCGGCTTCCAGCCGCATGTCGAGCTCCAGCTGCAGCGCCCGGGCGATGGTCTCGACGAAGGCCGAGGGCTCCAGCCGGCGCGCGGGGGCGACGAAGCGGACGGCCAGACGGGCGGCCAGACGCATGGAGTCGAGGCCCTGGGCCACGCGGCGCTCGACGCCGGGACGCAGCACCTTGACCGCCACCTTGCGGCCGTCGGCCAGCCAGGCCGGATGCGCCTGCGCGAGCGAGGCGGCGGCCACCGGCGGGCCGAAGTCGGTGAACAGGCTCTCGACCGTGCGGCCCAGCGAGCGCTCGATCTCGCGCCGCGCCTGATCGACGGGGAAGGGCTCCAGCGCGTCCTTGAGCCGGCCAAGATCGCGGGCGAATTCGACGCCGAAGATGTCGGCGCGGGTGGCCAGGACCTGACCCAGCTTGATGGCCACGGGCCCCAGATGTTCGAATGCCTTGCCCAGCCGCTGGCCCGGACGGCCCTCGCGGGCCTCCCGGCCGGCGAAGGCGTGCAGCAGATGGGCCAGCCAGCGGATCCAGACCGGCAGAAGGTGGGTGATCTCGCGCGGCGCCAGGGCGTCGTGGCGGATCAGCACCCAGCCCCAGCCGAGCAGGCGCAGCCAGGCCTCGACCGGATGGCGCACCGGCACGGTCGCCGGCGGGGGCGGCGGGGTCGCGGGATCGATCCGGCTGGTCAGATCGCCCACCCGTGATGGATGGCGGCCACGCCCCCCGACAGGTTGGTCACCGTGACGCGGCTGAAGCCTGCGGCCTCGATCATGGCCTTGAAGGTCGCCTGGTCGGGGAAGCGGCGGATGCTCTCGACCAGATACTGATAGCTGTCGCGATCGCCCGCGACCCAGCCGCCGATGCGCGGAATGGCGTGGAAGGACCAGGCGTCATAGGCCTTGCGGATCGCCGAGGCGGTCGGGCGCGAGAACTCCAGACACAGGAACCGGCCGCCCGGCTTCAGCACCCGTCGCGCCTCAGCCAGCGCCTGCGGAATGTCGGCCACGTTTCGGATGCCGAAGCTGATCGAATAGGCGTCGACCGAGGCGTCCGGCATCGGCAGGGCCATGGCGTCGCCGACGGACCACGACATCTCGGGTTCGCCGCCCTTGTGGACGCCGGCCATGATCATCTCGGCGTTGTAGTCCAGGACGATGACCGAGGCGTCCTGACCCCCGCGCCGTTCCTGCGCCGCCCGCGCCATCTTCGCATAGCGCCGGGCCATGTCGCCCGTGCCGCCGGCCACGTCGAGGATGGTCTCGCCGGGACGAGGGTTCAGCTTCGCCGCCGCCGCGTCCTTCCACAGCCGGTGCACGCCCCCGCTCATCAGGTCGTTCATCAGGTCGTAGTTCGACGCCACGCTGTCGAACACGCCGCGCACCATCCGGACCTTCTCCTTCGCGTCCACGTCGCGAAAGCCGAAGGAGGATGTCTTGCCTGAAGGCTGGGCCGTGTCGGTCATGCCTGGCGGTCTAGCGCGTCGCCGCGCCGCCGTCACCGGGCCGCGTGGTCGCGGCGGGCGGCCCCGGGTTCAGGCGTCGACCCCGGCGTTGGGGCGAGGCACGCCGAGGTCCTTCATCAGGCCCCGCATGGCGCTGTAGCAACCGCATGAAGCGCCTTCGAGTGCGGCCCGGTCGGTGACCTCGACCCAGCCCCGGCCGCGCCGGATCAGACCCTTCTCCTCCAGCTCGGCCCCGACCTCCGAGACGGTGGCGCGGCGGACGCCCAGCATGCCGGCGATGTCGGCCTGGGTCAGGCCGAAGCGGTCGCCGTCGGCGCGGTCGTGGATCGTCAGCAGCCAGCGCGCCAGCCGTTCGTCCAGCCGGTGCTGGGCGTTGCAGGCGGCGGCCTGCTGCACCTGGGCGAACAGGCTTTCGGTGAATTTGGCCAAGGCCGTGCGCATGGATACGCTCTGGCCGAGGGCGTCGGCGAAGACGTCGGACGGGCAGCAGGCCGAGACGCCATCGACCTGGGCGATGGCGCGGCTGGCGGCGCGGGCGTTCAGGGGGCCGCAGGTGACGCCGACCAGGCCTTCCCGCCCGATGGCGGCGGTCTCGATCATGCGGTCGCCGTCCAGAATGGTCATCAGCGAGACCACCCCGCTCATCGGGAACCAGACCTCCTCGACGGCTTCTCCCGCATCGTAAAGCATCTGGCCCTGGGCGAAGGGCCGTTCATGCAGATGGGGCTCGATCCGTTTGCGGTCCGCGGGATCCAGTGCGGCGATCCACATATTGTCCATGGCAGGCTCCCGTTCCCTGAATAGCGACGCTCGTTAACGTTCAAGCTTCGCCGTGCGTTCCGCCGACTTGTGACAGTCCGCATGGCGGGATAGGGCGAAAGGAAAGCGGAGGATGAGATGACCGACCGGATTGACGTTGCGGAAGCCCTGAAAGGCCTGCCCCTGTGGCGGGAGGACGCCGGCGACCGGCCCGCGATCTCCCGCAAGCTGGTGTTCGCCGATTTCAACGCCGCCTTCGGCTTCATGACCCGGGTGGCGCTGAAGGCGGACAAGGCCGACCATCATCCGGAATGGTCGAACGTCTACAATCGGGTCGACATCCTGCTGACCACCCATGACGCGGGCGGGGTCACCGAAAAGGATGTCGACATGGCGCGGTTCATCGACGAGGCGGCCGCCGCCATGGGAGCGAAGTCATGACCGGGCGGGTCGCGGGCAAGAAGGCGCTGATCACGGGCGCCGCCGGCGGGCTGGGCGAGGCCATGGCCTGGATGCTGGCGCGCGAGGGGGCGAAGGTCGCGGTCACCGACATCGACGGGCCGCGAGCCGAAGCCCTGGCCGCCGCCATCAACGCCGACCATCCCGGCGCGGCCTTCGCCTTCAGCCATGACGTGGCGGACGAGGCGCAGTGGGTTTCGGTGATCGAGGCCGCGGTGGCGGCCCTGGGCGGCCTGTCCGTTCTGGTCAACAACGCCGGGGTCGGCGGGCCGCTGACCTTCGTCGAGGCCGACACGGTCGAGAACTGGCAGCGCCAGTATGAGATCAACCTCAAGTCGGTGATGCTGGGCTGCAAGCACGCCATGCCCCATCTGCGCGCCGGCGCCGCCAAAGGACCAGGAGGGGCCTCCATCATCAACATCTCGTCGATCGCGGGCCTCGCCGCGGCGCCGGGCATGGGCGCCTATAACGCCACCAAGGCGGCGGTGTGGATGTACACCAAGACCATCGCCCTGGAGGCCGCCAAGCAGGACTGGAACGTCCGCTGCAACTCGGTGCACCCGGTCTTCATCAAGACGCCGATCCTCGACCCCTTCGTCGCCATGGCGGGCGGGGACGAGGCCAAGGCGCACGAACGCCTGTCGCGCGGCATTCCGCTGAAACGGATCGGCGAGCCGGACGACGTGGCGTACTGCGTCCTCTACCTCGCCTCGGACGAGTCGAAATTCGTCACCGGGACCGAGTTCAGGATCGATGGCGGCATGACCGCCCAGTAGGGCCGGGTCAATCGAGTTTGTAGGCGGTGTGGCAGGCGTTGCAGCTCTGGCGCACCACCGCCCACTGGGCGGCGAAGGCGGCGGCGTCCTCTCCGGCCGCCAGTTCGGCCAGACGGTCCGCCGCAGCAGCGTAGTCGGCGGCCCGGGCCTCGAAGCCCGCTCGGTCGCTCCAGACCTCGGGTTTCGCCTTGGTCGGGGCGCCGGCGTCGCTGCCGGCCGGGAACATGCCGGGGACGGCGCGGGACCAGCGCGCCAGGGCGCGGGTGTTGAAGCGCTGGGTCGCGGGCGCCTGCCCGGCGTCGATCGAGGCCTTGATGGAGCCCATGGCCACGCCCGACAGCATCATCGCCGCCTGACGGCCCTGGATGATCCCCGCCTGACCCTCGCCCTGGGCGTTGGCCGCGCCGCCGACGCACAACAGGCCCAGCACCGCCGCCGTGATCCACTTCCGCATCATCTTTCTCCCTTTACGGCGAAGCTCCGCCGGACGGGTGCGGGTGTCAATGAGGCGGGCGGCGCCCGTCCCGTTCCGACACGCCCTCTCGACGACCGACGAGTTTCCGGTTTAGGTCCGGTCAACGAGGGAGAGGGACCCCAATGACCGACACATCCGCAAGCGCGCCCGTCAGCGGCGGCAAGCGTATCGAACTGACGCTCCGCGCCCTGGTTCTGGGCTGCATCCTGGCGGTGATCTTCACCGCCGCGAACACCTATCTGGGTCTGAGGGTCGGGCTGACCTTCGCCTCGGCCATCCCGGCGGCGGTCATATCCATGGCCATCCTCAGGGCGTTCAGGACCTCGACCATCTGGGAGAACATGACCGTCCAGACCGTGGCCTCGGTCGGCGGGGCCATGAGTTCGATCATCTTCGTCCTGCCCGGTCTGGTGATGATCGGCTGGTGGCTGGAGTTTCCGATCTGGGAATCGGTGGCGATCTGCGTCCTGGGCGGCGTGCTGGGGGTGACCTTCTCGATCCCGCTGCGCCGCGCCCTGGTGGTCAACGGCGGGCTTCCCTATCCCGAAGGCGTCGCCGCGGCCGAGGTGCTGAAGGTCGGCTCGCGCGGGGCGGAACAGACCGAAAGCGCGGTGCGCGAGAACAAGTCGGGCCTGTGGATCGTGGTCCTGGGTTCGATCGTGTCGGGCGGCTTCGCCTGGCTGGCCTCGGCGCGGGTGTTCGCAGGCGAGGCGGCGCGGTTCTTCAAGCTTCCCGTCGCCCTGGGCGGCGGCGCGACCGGCCTGGGCTTCGGCATGCAGTTCGCCCTGCTGGGCGCGGGCCATCTGATCGGCCTGACCGTGGGTCTGGCCCAGCTGTTCGGCCTGCTGGTGGCGTGGTTCATCGCCGTGCCGATCATGACCTCGCCCGAATATGTGACCTGGCTGAACGGCTTCGGCATCGACTCCATCGCCTCGACCATCGCGGCGGGAGCGCCGCCCGAGGAGCTGGCGACCACGGTCTGGCGCAACGAGGTCCGCTTCATGGGCGCGGGCGTCATCGGCGTGGCCGCGATCTGGACCCTGATCAAGCTGTCCGGCCCGCTGATCGGCGGCCTGGCCTCGGCGCTGGCGGCCAACAGGCGCCGCAACGCCGGCGAGGTGCTGACCCTGACCGAGCAGGACATTCCCATCAATCTGGTGGCCGGGATTTCGGTCGCGGCCCTGGTCGGCATCGCCGGACTGCTGGCCTGGTTCGCCCAGGTCTCGCCGGCCCTGGCCGGCGCGACGCCGATGCTGGTGGCGGGCGGCCTGATCTATGTCGTCCTGATCGGCTTCGCCGTGGCCGCGATCTGCGGCTACATGGCCGGCCTGATCGGCTCGTCCAACAGTCCGGTGTCGGGGGTGGGCATCCTGGCCATCGTCGTGGCCTCGCTGCTGATGCTGGGCGTCATGGCCTTGGCGGGCGTGCCGGCGGATCCGTCGATCATCGCCTACGCCCTGATCGTGACCGCCGTGGTGTTCGCCGTGGCGGTGATCGCCAACGACAACCTGCAGGACCTGAAGACCGCCCAGCTGGTCGAGGCCACGCCGTGGCGCCAGCAGACGGCCCTGATCGTCGGCGTGGTCGCCGGCGCCATCGTCATTCCGTTCGTGCTGAACGCCCTGAACCGCGCCTTCGGCTTCGAGGGCGGCCCTCCGGGCATCGCCGCCGAGCCGCTGGCGGCGCCCCAGGCGACGCTGATCTCGGCCCTGGCGCGCGGCGTCATCGGCGGCGACCTGCGCTGGGACCTGATCGGCCTGGGGGCCGTGATCGGTGCGGTGGTCATCCTGCTGGACGTGGCGCTCAGCACCGCGACCAAGGGCAAGATCAAGCTGCCGCCGCTGGCGGTGGGGATCGGCTTCTACCTGCCCGCGGCCGTGACCACGATGCTGGTCATCGGCGCCGTCTGCGGCTGGCTGTACGAGCGGGGGCTGAAGAAGACCTCCTTCGCCGACGTGGGCCGTCGCATGGGGGTGCTGCTGGCGTCGGGCCTGATCGTCGGCGAGAGCCTGTTCGGGGTGTTCAACGCCGGCGTCATCGGCGCCACCGAGAACGAGGCGCCCTTCGCCCTGCTGCCCGAGGGCTCGACCTGGCCCGCCATGCTGGCGGGGGTCGTGGTCTTCGCCGTGGTCACGTTTGCCCTGTATCGGTGGGTGCGAAGCCGCGCGGCCAGGGTCTAGGACGGGTTCAGCAATCGGGAGGGACCGGGCAGGCGTCGCAGCAGGCCCGCTCCCTCCCAGAACGCGGCCTCGGCGGGATCGGTCATGGCCACCCGCGCGTGATAGAAGTCGGCGATGGCCCGCGGGTCTCCGCTCATGACCACGTCGCGCGCCTGCAGATGAAACGGGCCGATCGCGGCGGTGATGTCGTAGCGGTTCCACCAGCGGTCTGCGAACCGCCCCAGCAGGGCGTATTTGGCCCTGAAGGTCTCAAGGCCGCAGCAGGCGTAGTGAAGAACCACCGCATCCGCGGCGCGCAGCCGGCGGGCGCTTCCGTCCGGCCGGTCGAAATCATGCACGCCGAACGGCTGGAGTCCCGGCGCCGCCAGGCGGACGGCCGACTTGCCGTTGGAATACAGGTTGAAGAACCCCGCCCCGAACCTCGGGGAACGTCGCAAGGCGTCGGCCAGGGCGGGATCGGCGGACGCGATCCGGCGCATGTGCTCGACCGGAACCTTGAACAGGGCGACGTCCGCGAACGGACGATCGGTCGTCTCGTGCTCGGGAACGGCTTCCATGTTCGGGAAGGCGATGACCTCCGCATCCCGCCTGGTCAAGGCGTCGAACAGGGCCCGCGCGTCCCCTCCGGGCGCATGAAACAGCTCGTCGATATCGATGTGCAGCAGCCAGTCGAAACCGTCGCGCCGCGCCATGTCCGCGACCAGGCTGGCGTTGAGCAGCTGGCGGGCCATGACTTCCGTCTCGACCGAGGATCCGAGATCGGGGAAGAGCGGAGACTCCCGCCACCGGGCCCGCCAGTCGTCGTCGCAGGCGATCGCCTCGACGCCCGGCCGCCCGGCCGCCCGGGCGCGATCGGGATCGGCCGGATCGTCGAACACCAGATAGAGCCGCCCGAAACCCGCGGCCGTGTGCCAGGCGATGAAGTCGTCGAGAAACGCCCCCGCGCCGCGCAGGGTGGTGACGATCACTGGCCCGCCCTTGGGCGGCATCGGTGTCCGGACTTCCATCGGCGCTGCTTGTAGCCGCCGCCGCGGCGGGACGCACGGGCCTGACCGCCTTCGCGCCGCCCTTTTCCTGGCGGATAGAGCCGCCGTTACGCCGGTGCGTGTTCGACGCGCACTGGCGTTTCCGCGTGCGTCCCTGTAAGAGGCGCGCGCTCCCCGCACCGTCGCCAAAATCCAGCGGCCCGCTCTTCGCCCGGCCGCCTTGCACGTCTGATAGTCAAATGAATCTGCGCAACGTCGCCATCATCGCCCACGTCGACCACGGCAAGACCACCCTTGTGGACCAGCTCCTGGCCCAGTCGGGCGTGTTCCGAGCCAATGAGGCGACGACCGAGCGCGCCATGGACTCCAACGACCAGGAGCGCGAGCGCGGCATCACCATCCTGGCCAAGTGCACGAGCGTGCTCTGGAACGGCAAGGCGGGCGAGACCCGCATCAACATCATCGACACCCCCGGCCACGCCGACTTCGGCGGCGAGGTCGAGCGCATCCTGGGCATGGTGGACGGCTGCGTCCTGCTGGTCGACGCCGAAGAGGGCGTCATGCCCCAGACCAAATTCGTGCTGACCAAGGCGCTGAAGATGGGCCTGCGCCCGATCCTGTGCATCAACAAGGTCGACCGCGCCCACGCCGATCCGGACGAGGTTCACAACGCCGCCTTCGACCTGTTCGCCGCCATCGGCGCGACGGACGAGCAGCTGGACTTCCCGCACATCTACGCCTCGGGCCGCGCCGGCTGGGCTACGCTGGACCTGAACCAGCCGTCCGACAACCTGGGCCCGCTGTTCGATCTGATCGTCGACCACGTGCCGCCTCCGAAGCAGGTCGAGGCCGCGGACAAGCCGTTCCAGATCCTGAACGTGCTGATCGAGAGCGACCCCTTCCTGGGCCGCCTGCTGACCGGCCGCATCGAGAGCGGCAAGGCCGTTCCCGGCATGGCCATCAAGGCCCTGTCGCGCGACGGCAAGATCCTGGAACAGGGCCGCATCACCAAGGTGCTGGCCTTCCGCGGCCTGAAGCGTCAGCCGGTGGACAGCGCGGAAGCGGGCGACATCGTCGCCATCGCCGGCATGTCCAAGGCCACCGTGGCCGACACCCTGTGCGCCCTGGAAGTCACCGAGGCCCTGCCGGCCCAGCCGATCGATCCGCCGACCATCTCCATGACCGTCTCGGTCAACGACAGCCCGCTGGCCGGCCGCGAAGGCGACAAGGTCCAGTCGCGCGTCATCCGCGACCGCCTGCTGAAGGAGGCCGAGGCCAACGTCGCCATCCGCGTCACCGAGACGGGCGGCAAGGACGCCTTCGAGGTCGCCGGCCGCGGCGAACTGCAGCTGGGCGTTCTGATCGAGAACATGCGCCGCGAAGGCTTCGAGCTGAGCATCTCGCGTCCGCGCGTGGTCTATCAGACCGGCGAGAACGGCGAGCGTCTGGAGCCGATCGAGGACGTCGTCATCGACGTCGACGACGAATACACCGGCGTGGTCATCGAGAAGCTGTCGGCCCGCAAGGCCGAGCTGAAGGACATGGGCCCCTCGGGCGCCGGCAAGACCCGCCTGATCCTGAAATGCCCGTCGCGCGCCCTGATCGGCTACCAGGGCGAGTTCCTGACCGACACGCGCGGTTCGGGCGTGCTGAACCGGGTGTTCAGCCACTATGAGCCGCACAAGGGCGCCATCGAGGGCCGTCTGAAGGGCGTGCTGGTCTCGAACGGCGACGGCGAGACCGCCGCCTTCGCCCTGTGGAACCTCGAGGACCGCGGCGTCATGTTCGTCGGGGGGGGCGAGAAGACCTACCAGGGCATGATCATCGGCGAGAACGCCCGTTGGGACGACCTGGACGTCAACCCGATGAAGGCCAAGCAGCTGAACAACATCCGCGCCGCCGGCAAGGACGAGGCGGTTCGCCTGACGCCGCCGCGCCGTCCCTCGCTGGAACAGGCCATCGCCTACATCGAGGAAGACGAGCTGGTCGAGGTCACGCCCAAGTCGATCCGCCTGCGCAAGGCCGTGCTGAACCCCTCGTTCCGCAAGAAGCGCGTCCGCGAGGAATAGGACGGACGGGGCCTCCGCCCCGTCTCTCAGCCCGAGCCGGTAGTCGTCAGACCTCGGGCTGCGGCGGCGCGGTGATGACCTCGACGTTGTCGTTCAGCAGATAGGCCAGCTCTTCCAGCGCCACACGGCGTTCGGCGGGCGTGGCGGCGGCTTCGAACGCCGCGACCTTTTTCGGCATGTCTTCCGAGATGCCGCGCAGGATGCATTTCAGATCGCCGTCGGTCCCGCGTTCCTTGAGGATCAGGTGGCCCTGCATGTCGCTGGCGGCCAGTTCGGCGGCCTGGACCTTGAAGCCGGCGAAGGCGGGGCCGGTCGCGAAATCGGCCTGGTTCATCACCCCGGCCTCGATCCAGCCCTGGACCACCCCCTTCAGCGCGTCCGAGCGGGCCACGATGTCGGCGAACAGGGGCTCTCCGGCGACCGAAACGGGGGCGGCGACCGCGGCCGGCGGCTGGGCCGCAGCCAAGGCCACATTGGGATCGGAGAGAAGCAGGGAAACCGCCAGGGCGACGCCGCAGGACATGGCGAACCTCATTTATATGGGCCGAATCACGGATTCGGCGTTGAACCGGCTTACGCCACACCCGTAAACGGGGACTTACCCCGCCGTTCAGCGAGTCCCGCCCATGACCGCCCGTTCCCAGGCCCTCAGCATGCTCCGCGCCGTGGCGCGCAAGGACGCGGGCGGGCGCATCGCGCACCAGTTCGCGACGGACCCGGGCCGCATGGAGCGGATGGGCGTCGAGGCGGCGGGCCTGTATCTGGACCTGTCGAAACAGTCCTGGAGCGCCGAAGGGTTCGAGGCCGCGCTGGATCTGGCCCGGACCTGCGACGTCGAGGGTCGCCGCGACGCCCTGTTCCGCGGCGAGGCGGTCAACAACACCGAGGGCCGGGCCGTCCTGCATCCGGCCCTGCGCGCCGCCCAGGGGGCCGATTTCAAGGCCCTGGGCGAGCCCGTATCGGCCGAGGTCGACGCCGTCCGCGCCGCGATGGCCGAGTTCGCCGCCGACGTGGGCACGGGCGCCGAGACGGGCGGATCCAAACAGCCGTTCAACGCCATCGTCCACATCGGCATCGGCGGTTCCGACCTCGGGCCGCGACTGCTGTGGGACGCGCTGCGTCCGCTGGAGCCGACCATCGACCTGAGGTTCGTCGCCAACATCGATCCGCGCGACATGGGCGAGGCCCTGTCCGGCCTGGACCCCGAGACGACGCTGGTGGTGGTCGTGTCCAAGACCTTCACCACCCAGGAGACCCTTGCCAACGCCGATCTGGCCAAGGCCTGGCTGGCCGAGAGCCTTTCGCCGCGGCGCATGGTCAAGCATCTGATCGGCGTCACCGCCGCGCCGGACAAGGCCGAGGCCTGGGGCTGCGGCCGCACCTTCGGCTTCCGCGACTGGGTCGGGGGCCGTTATTCGCTGTGGTCGGCGGTCAGCCTCTCGGTCGCCGTGGCGCTGGGCTGGGACGTGTTCGAGCGGGTCCTGGACGGCGCACGCGCCATGGACGACCACTTCAGGGAGGCGGCGCTGGAGGTGAACGCGCCGATCCTGCTGGCCATGGCCCAGGTGTTCAACGTCGAGGGCCTGGGGCGGCCCGCGCGGACGGTGGCGCCCTACGCCCACGGCCTGCGCCGCCTGCCCGCCTTCCTCCAGCAGCTGGAGATGGAGTCGAACGGCAAGCGGGTGAAGCGCGACGGCTCGCCGGTGGATACGGCGACCGGGCCCATCGTGTTCGGCGAGCCGGGCACCAACGGGCAGCACGCCTTCTTCCAGCAGATCCATCAGGGCCCGCAGGTGGTTCCGGCCGAGTTCGTGGTCGTTGGCCACACTTCGGAGGGCGCCATGGACGCCCGGGAAGGCGATGCGCCCCTGTGGTCCAACGCCCTGGCCCAGGCCCAGGCCCTGATGGTCGGCAAGACCGAGGCGCAGGCGCGGGCGGAGCTTCTGGCGTCGGGCGCCAGCGCCGAGGAAGCTGACCGGCTGGCGCCGCACAAGACCTTCCCGGGCGACCGGCCCTCGACCACCATACTGATGGACTCGCTGACGCCAGAGGCCGTCGGCGCCCTGCTGGCCCTCTATGAGCACAAGACTTTCGTCGAGGGCGTGATCTGGGACATCAACAGCTTCGACCAGTGGGGGGTGGAACTGGGCAAGGTGCTGGCGAAGGCGATCCTGAAGGATGTGGCCGACGGCGAGCCGTCGCCGGGCCTGGACCCCTCGACGGCCGAGCTCATGAAGCGGCTGATGGTCTGAAACGAAAAAGGCGGACGCCGAAGCGCCCGCCTTCCTCGCCCTCACCCGGCCATTACTTACGCGGCCGGATGAAACCCTTGATCACCAGCGGCGATCGTATCGGTAGTCGCGGTCGCGGCGGTTCTGCCAGCTGCGCCACTCGCCGTGGTTCCGCCAGAAGCGGCCGTCGCGATAGTAGCCGCGGCCCGCATAGGTCCGGCCTTCCACATAGGCGCCATAGCCGTTGTAGCCGTTGTAGCCGTTGTAGCGATAGGAACCGTCCCGGCTGTTGATGCCGTGTTCGCGTTCCCAGTGGCCCAGGTTCCGGTAGCAGCGGCCGTCGCGATAATACTGGCAGTCGGGGCCGCGGTAGCTTCCCTGATCGTAGTAGCGGTCATTCTGGGTCGACACGCCCAGGACCGCGCGCACGGCGGCGTCGATCAGCGGGTCTCCGTATGACTGGGCGCTGGCAGGGGTGGCCGAGGCGAGACCCAGGGCCAGGGCGGCGCCGGCGCCGGCGCCGACGGTCTTCAGGTTGATGAAATTACGCATCGGATCGCTCCTTGCTGGTCGCCGATCAAGCGGCATTGGAGCAAATCTATCCGCGCGGGCCTGTACGCAGTCGGAGCAGGCCGTTCAGGTTCCAGTCAGGTCCGCGCCACGGGAGCGCCGGAATTCGAGGGCCGCTGCGCTTGACGGGGCTCTCCTGCGACCTTACTTGCCGCTCGCGTTAGCACTCGGGCGTCGTGGCTGCCAAAAGCGCCGCGTCCGGGGTTCAATCGAAGATGTTGGAGACAATCAGATGGCGTTTCGTCCGCTCGGCGACCGCGTGCTCGTGAAGCGCGTGGAAGAGGAATCCAAGACCAAGGGCGGGATCATCATCCCCGACACCGCCAAGGAAAAGCCCCAGGAAGGCGAAGTCGTCTCGGTCGGGCCCGGCGCCCGCGATGAAGACGGCAAGCATGTCCCGATGGACCTGAAGGCAGGCGACCGCATCCTGTTCGGCAAATGGTCGGGCACCGAAGTCAAGATTGACGGTAACGATTTGATTATTATGAAGGAATCGGACGTGCTGGGCGTGCTGTCGTAAGCATCCGCGTCTGAATTCCGTTTCCGAAACACCGTTCAAGGAGCTGCCACATGGCTGCCAAGCAAGTTCAATTTTCCACTGAAGCCCGCGAGAAGATGCTGCGCGGGGTCAACATCCTGGCCAATGCGGTCAAGGTGACCCTGGGGCCCAAGGGCCGCAACGTCGTGATCCAGAAGTCCTTCGGCGCCCCGCGCTCGACCAAGGACGGCGTCTCCGTCGCCAAGGAGATCGAGCTGGAAGACGCCTTCGAGAACATGGGCGCCCAGATGATCCGCGAGGTCGCCTCCAAGACCAATGACAAGGCCGGCGACGGCACCACCACCGCCACCGTCCTGGCCCAGTCGATCGTCCAGGAAGGCCTC